>OHAY01000057.1_pt1 | contig 104625 bp, 76 predicted proteins | sample 1577191 | NCBI WGS metagenome assembly OHAY01 (sample SAMEA3541504, study PRJEB24748) | human gut metagenome | biome: human gut; feature: human-associated habitat; material: faeces | place: China | collected 2012 | reverse complement strand
TGGCTACCTTAACCCACCGTCTAAAGCCAGTGGGATTGCGGTAGCCTTATTTCAAAAGTAAACTCTCTATTTTCTAAAATCCAGTTAAAGCAACTATAATATTTTTGTCTTGCTCTCGCCTCAATCATCATAAGCTGCGTAATATCTTTTGCTTCATTTAATTGCTGCATCCATTCAGATAAAAGCTTAACTACTTTTCCTAATTCTTCGGCATCTTTTCGTCTTTCATAGTATCGCAAATTTGCACGAATATTAGATACACTCGCTATCTCCAATTTTCATGCCAGAATCAATCGTTCTTTTTCATCATCATACAATCTTAGCTGCTTCAATTCTGTTTTTATATTCTTTCTATTATTTTGAGGAACAAAACTTCCAACTTTCTCACCATACTTGTCAATCAAACAGACATTTAATCCTGTCGTATTCACAAATTCAAAAAAATTTCCAGTAAAAATAGTATTAGAATATATGTACAATGAATCTGTTGTTTCTACCGGAATATAATGTTTACCTTCGATATTTTCAAATAATACCGTAAAATCACGTTTCGTCAAAATCCCTTCATTAATCAAATGATAATTACGATCTATCTTTTGAATTCCTGTAGTATACCAGTCCCTGTAAATCGTTCTGTACGCTTTGTTTTCTTTCTGTGCAAAAATTTTTCCTTTTTTATTTTCAAATCTATATCCAAGAAATTTTCTGTTAATCCCCTTAAAAATTCCCGTTTTGCTTTCATTTAAGGGAAGCTTTTCATTTTGCATCAAATATTCGCTTATATCCTGTAGCTGAAAGGATGCATTTTCATAAGACTGCGTATAAATATTTATATTATCTCCAAATCGACAAAATAAATATCCCTTCTTTTCCATATACTGATCCATTTCATTTAAATAAAAATTACTCAAAAGTGGACTCAATGGTCCTCCCTGAAGTAGTCCCTTATTCTTTTGGACAATAATATGATCATTTAAAACACTACATTTCAAATATCCTATAATCAAATTCAGAATCCTTTTATCCTGAATTTGATTTTCTATTTTTCGAATCAAAATAGTATGATCGATATTATCAAAAAAATTCTGTATATCCAGTTCAGCACTCCATATGTTGCCCTGTTCCATATACGCTGCTGCCTGTTCAACAGCCGCAAGTACTCCTTTGTTTTTCCTGTATGCATAAGCATAATCTGAAAATATCTCATCCCAAAACAAATCCAACTTTTGATACAAAGCACGAAAAATCAGGCGATCTATGGAATTCAGTAAAGAAATCGTTCTACGTTTCCCTTTAGGATTAACGATTTCATATTGTTGAACCAATCCCATTTTATAATCACCGCACAATAATTCTCTTTTTATTTTTTCACCATTTAATGTCCAATATTCTCCTAATTCTGAGAGCTTCACCCCATCTACCCCATTGCTGTCTCTTTTATCTCGAAAAGAATCCATCGCATCTTGTAGATTTTCATCAGAAAGAACATCTTCCATGCTCAATTCATAACCCACTAACCACAAACCTCCTTTTTCTTCAATTTCTTTTAAATAAAATTTAACTTTATGCAGGAACTGTGTTCAAAGTTCAATGGCTGCTACGCAGGTGTCAATTCCTCTTAGGTAAGGTACTACTGTCAAACTGTACCAAAGGTACAGAAGGTCGTAAAAATATCAGACGATATTTTCGTTATTTATTGTGTCAATTCCTCTTAGGTAAGGTACTACGGTATGAGATTTATTACCATGAATCGCAAAGGGGCCATAAATAAAACCTGCGTGTGTCAATTCCTCTTAGGTAAGGTACAACAAGAGCGTACTGCTAAAGCATTGGAGCAACTTACCAGCTCTGATGTGTCAATTCCTCTTAGGTAAGGTACTACCCGCTAAAATGAGCAGGGTACGTAAAACGGAGGAAAATACTATGAAGAACAAGTGTCAATTCCTCTTAGGTAAGGTACTACAAAATGGTTTCTGAAACGGAAAATAATCCAGAAAGTGTCAATTCCTCTTAGGTAAGGTACTACGATTTTGATCAGTTGGTAGGCTCCGCAATTCTGAAGTGTCAATTCCTCTTAGGTAAGGTACTACAATGAGATGCACTGGAATGCCAAAGAGTTGCATTATTTGTGTCAATTCCTCTTAGGTAAGGTACTACGAGGAAGAGGCAAATGCAGCGGCAGATGAGGTTATGATGATTGTAGAAAAGTGTCAATTCCTCTTAGGTAAGGTACTACTTGCATAAGAAAGAGAGGACTTCCATATGAAGGAAAATGTGTCAATTCCTCTTAGGTAAGGTACTACAGCTTGGGCTGAGGAAAAAGAAAAGGTTGTTATACAAGTGTCAATTCCTCTTAGGTAAGGTACTACAAGCAGAAGAAATTTTAAACCAAGGTGTAGTTGGAAAGTGTCAATTCCTCTTAGGTAAGGTACTACTTGTAGTCTCAGAGGGAACAAGTGGAGAGTTAATTATCAGAGCTCGTGTCAATTCCTCTTAGGTAAGGTACTACACTAAATGGATTTGGTGTAGAATATGATACCAATGTGTATGGATATTGTGTCAATTCCTCTTAGGTAAGGTACTACTCTTGCTGCTGATATTGTAAAAAATCAATTGAAGTAAAATAGTTGTTTTGTGATTGTGTCAATTCCTCTTAGGTAAGGTACTACATTTATCATATTGTGTAGTACATTGGAAACCTGCAAAAAGAATGTGTCAATTCCTCTTAGGTAAGGTACTACGATACTGGAAAACCATTAGTTTAAAACGTACACGTGTCAATTCCTCTTAGGTAAGGTACTACCTTAATAATCTTAAGTGCCAGCCTATGCGCTAACGTCATATTGGCCAATGTGTCAATTCCTCTTAGGTAAGGTACTACAGGTTGGTCTTAGAGGAAAGATGATCAATAAAGTAGCAGATCACTTTTAACGTGTCAATTCCTCTTAGGTAAGGTACTACAAGGAAGCAGGCACAAAGAAGGATGCAGTAAGAGTTAAGAGAACTCGTGTCAATTCCTCTTAGGTAAGGTACTACAACAGTATTTATCAGTGTTTTCTTCATTATATCTTATATACTTCCTATATTCAACCCTTTTTTCTTTTAAAAAGTCCGTCGACCTGTTTTCTTTATTTTCTTTTAAAACCGTATTTTTCCTGGTTTTTTGAACTTTTTTGCATTTTATTTTTTATATTTCTTAGGTCGACGGACTTTTAATGTGAAAACAAGCCATTTTTCAGGAATTTTGGCTACTTTTTTCTATCTTTATGTCCTACAATAGCAGTGTTTTCGCGGCTTTGAGGTCGACGGACTTTTTCTGTTGGAAAGAGGCTATTTTATTTTCATAAAATCTCAAACATGCCAAATCCCTGTGCATTTTTCGCTCCAAGTCCGGTCTGGTAAAGGAAATCAAGGTATTTTCTTTTTCCTGACAGGCGATAACTTCCGAACCAGGCAGTAATATAACTGCCCTGATATCGTGTGACAAATTTTTTCGGTGATCGTTCCTGTATACATTCCAGTTTGACTGGAATATATGGATGCAATCCGTAATATGCCCGATATTTACGGATGAAATTGTCCGAGATTTTTTCATAAAACTCTGGTTCTTCCGGCGAATAATAGTGGATTTTTCCAGTTATGGCATCGGTGGAATAGACTGTGAGCGGTGCTTTCATCCGAATCAGCAGTTCTTCATCTTCTACGGTATAGTCACTCAGCTCTGCCTGCACATCCATGCAGACAATCTGACCAAATGTAACTCCGTGATTCCAGAAGCTTTCCGCCAGAAGACGGATCAGCAGCGGCTCCGGGCTTCGCACTTCAAATTGAATATAGCTCTGAAACTGGATTTTACGTTCAAATATCCTGTAATCTCCCATTAACTGGCTGAACTGGAACATTTTATATTGTCTTTTTCCGCTCATATAACCGCCATCATGCAGAAAATCTGCATAATCCGGCATGATTCCCAGTGCACGGTAGATGATTGCCTGCACAATATGATTATAATTGAGCGGTAGCGTGATCGGTTCTTCCAGATTGATGTATACCATTAACTGCATAGTGTTTTTTCCTTTTCTGCTTCTGCCATAATGTGGCTCCTCTTTTTAATTATAGTCCATGGTGATATCTTCTGATAAGATAGGAGGCAGTTCCTGCTTCACATTGATATCATTTCTTCCCCGTGCCATACCTCCTCCGTTGAGTGTTCTGTGATTATGCACAAACCACTGATAGCCTTCCTGGAGTACGATATTTCTTTGCTGTCTTGTTTTTGGATAGGTAATCTCCACATCTTTCGGAACTGCTTCCAGGTTTGCTATTTTATAAAACTCATCTTTTACTTCTGTACTCAACTCTGCATCTTCATAGGTAAGTCCCTGAAATGTATATTCCTTATCTACTTTATAATTTAACTTTCCATCTTCAACCCAGATTTTTCTTTCGCAAACCTTTTTTACTTTACAGGAAACACTGCCAAATCCCAGCGGCTTGGCTCCGCCAAGTTTCAGTCCCAGTCCCTCTGTTCCACTGTTTAAAATCCAGATTAGCTGTTTCAACTGTTTGTCAGAGATGGATTCAAAATACAGCTTTCCTTCAAAAACCACTTTGTCCCTTACCGGCCGAATGGTTTTGTTCAGATTTCCAGGCTCGATATGAGGTAAGTTTTCTATTTCTAGTCTTTGATGATGCCAGTAATATTTCCTACCTCGTAAAACTCCTGGATTGGCATAAGTATTTCTTTCTCTTGTATAATAATCGTAAGTCCAGAAATTAGCTCCTTCCGGTCTTTGCAGATAGAACTCCGTATTTCCAAGTTTTGGCTCGCCAAGCGATGCCAATGTGATCTTTCCTGAATTTCTTTCGCTGTAGTAGTATTCTTCCGGATTCTTTTTCTTCTCTACATACAGATCTGAAAAACGTATTTTCGAACCCATACATGACTGATTATCTGCTTCTACATATCCGAAAAGATCACATGCCGGACAAATTCTCTCACCTTTGGATATCTTACACGGTGCAAATGCTCCTGCAAGCTTTCCTATACTGTTCACGGATAATTCTTTTGTGATGCATGCCGGTGCTAAATATAAAATTCCTTCTCCCGCTTTGGAATAGTTGACCGGAAAATAGCCTTCTCCCCTTGTCTTCAGAAAGGTTTCTAGATCTTTCTGATATTCCCGATAGGCTCTTTCTGCTGTTCCTCTTGTTCTCAGATCCGGCTGTGCGAGATAAGATTCCAGCACCGGATACAGTTTCTTTTCAATCTCGTCCCTTGATATTTCAATCGCATTTTGGTTTTCTCTGATGCAGTAAAGATGATAACGTTTCTTTCTCATTCCCATGCCCCACTTCAACAGATATCCTTTTTTTCTGCTACCTGCTTCTCGCTCTGTGAGACCATACTGAGTGATCACCTTAGGACGCCTTCTTTCATCCATCCCCGGAAAACGATAATAAACACAGATTCCATTTCTATAACCGTCAAAACCAGCTGGCGGAGTTTCCGGACTGCCCTCTGCTCCGATTCGCAATGAGCTTGCCGAACATAATAAAAGTCTGCCTAACGGATTCCGATAAATCAATCCTGGGTTGAATTTTTCCATACTTCGTTTGACCGGATATTCTTCTTCATTCAAAAGTCCCATGCAGGAATCGGTAAGTGTTTCGTATACATTTCTTACGGTTCCTCGCATTTCACTGCCCGGAATGACCGGAACATGGTAATCTCCATTCTCTCCATTATCATACTTTTTGCCCGACTCCAATTCTGTATAAGAATAAAAATCATACGATTTATGTAGTTTTTCTTTTGGCCCATTCTCGCTGGCCTCTGACTCCGAAAAAGCCGTCTCAGAACTGGAATTTGGAATAAAAAGCGGCGTTTTGGTTGTCAGGGTATAGTGGATCACTCCGGTATGGGTATCTTGATCTTCATAGGCTGTCGCTTTTTGTTTCGGAAAATGAATAAAATTATAGGGATTTACAAAACCTCTCATCACGCTTTCACCTCTTTCAGACGATAATTTTTTATTTTCAGCAGATCATTTTCATCGTAAACCAGATAATTGACCACCTCGATACAGGATGCATGATTTTTCTCTTTTTCATCTTCCTGCGTGAAAATTTTTTCGATATAGAGATCGTCATAATCTTTTCTCTCATCACATACAACCACCTCTAGTTCTCCTTTTCGTTTTTTTATAAAACGATATTCTTTTTTCTCATCAAACAAATGCAGTTCCAGCAGGTTTTTCTGTAAATCTTTTTCTTTCAAAAGTAAATCTTCCCGCTCATATGGTCTATATTCCATTCGATCCGTGTAGAGTGCATACAACATTCCATGCTCCGGTGCTTTTAACAGTTCCATACTCTCCCTCCTTTGCTGATCTCCATATTTTTCAGCATATCCGCTATATATTCATCTTCTTTTCCTTCTTCTCCATCGATTTTCATCTTCTTTGGTTCGTCTGCTTCAAAAATGCCTCTTCCGATAGCAGTCTGTCCGCCGACCGCCAAAAAGCCATTCTGCAAATCTTTTAGTGCCAGCAATACCAGACCAAGTATCCATTTTTCATCCTCCGGATACTTTCCTTTTCGAATGTAAATTTCTAATTTCAGCCTTCCGTCCACAGCGGTCTTTTCTTTATATAAACTTCTCTTTTTCACAGCGGATTCGAAACGACTGACTCCGGTTCTTACGACAGTTAAATCTTTTGCACCTTCAATCTCCGTTTCGCCAACTATGACATTAGAAATGCAGGCCTCTGTTCCTTCCACATATCCAAACGCTGCATCCAGCGTTCTTCCAAGATTTTTCGGAAGGTCAACGCCCGCTCTTTTCAGTTCTTCCAGTATGCTCCTTGCACGATGACGGATTGCCCCTGTCATACTGCTTCCCGGAATAACGGCTTTTCCATGGTCTTTCAGCTGCACAAAATCTGGTTCATCTTTTCTGGCCGCGTACTGACGGATACTGATTCCGCCCTTCATCCGAAGCGGAACTTCAATGTGCACCATTTTAGGCTTCCACTGTGCTTTTTCAAAAACTTCTGCTTTTTTATCCTGACAGTTTTTCCAGGTTTCTGCATCATATGCCTTGGCATAATCGAGGTAATTCTCTTTTCCGTAAGTTATGCTTGACAGTTTTTCTATTTTTAATTTACCAAAGCCTCTTGTTTTCTTTCCTCCAAAACGGATTTCACCCTGGTCAATTCCTTGCAGAGCATACGCCAGCTGCTGCTCCATCTCCTCTTCACGGTCTTCTTCCCGAACTGCCAGCTCTGCATAGAAGTAAGCTTTCGAACCCGCCTCCAGGATTTCCATATCATATTTGCTTTCTGTGACTGCTGTTTTGTTATCATCCAGTGCAACGCCATCTCTGGTATTTGCCACAGGATTGCTCGTGAAATTCAGATCCGATATAAACAGAGAACTCATTCTGCCTCCATCCGCTGCATTACGCTCTGTATATCCCATAAAGCATTTCTGATTTTTTTCTTTCTCCAGATAGGCTCTCATTGCACCGGCAATGGAACTTCCCGCTACAAATGGATTTCCTTTCGCATCCCGCAGTACATCGGAATCTGTCCATTCCTGTTCTCCGGAAGAGACACTGAGCGGAGATGCCAGATGTACCTGTACATAAAATACTTTTCTCTTTAAAAGTTTACTCATTTTGTCTCCCCCTTTTTCGCCAGTGCTTTTGCCAGGTATTTTAATTCAGAAATATAGATGCGGTATATCTTTTTGTACAGTTCCGTTTCCGTCCACTGACACGAAAACTCCTGTCCATACGCCTCTGTCATATCCTTTGAAATTTCGTTCTTCAGATCCTGCGGTACAACCAGACAAAGAAGGCTCTGGCACAATGCTCTTTTTTCGTCACTTTCAATCGCATCCACCTGTTTTTTCATTGCTTCATAAGAATTTTCGTTTTTAAACATTACTCTCATTTTTGCAACGGCTGCCCTTAGTACATTCTCTTTGTCTTTGGATCTTTCTATATCTTTTTCTTTCCCCAGTCTTTTGCGAATTTCGTACCTGATTCTCCGTTCAAACTCTGCATCCAGAAGCTTTTTGATCAGTTCTGTTTGTTCAGATTCCGTCTGTTCTGCTTTCTGATATGGATATTTTCCTGATTTTTTTGCCTGAACTTCCACGGTATCTTTCAAGGGTTCTGCATACAGCTCACCATATCCTTCTGCCACACGTTCTCCGATAAATTGTCGGTTCAACAGATCCAGATCAAATCCTTGATCAGAATGCAAAACAAACACACTGCCCTTTCCCAGTGCATGAAAAATCGGTTTTCTGCATTTCCAGGTTGTGTTATAGCCACCGACCGTTTCATATCGCAGAAATGGTCTTCTAATTTCCAGATCTGCTGCATTTACCATATCTTTCAGATATTCTTTCAGTGTTTCGGTATCCGTTGTCAACATTCCATTTTCATTGTAAAGGATCACATCGGAAGCTAACGTAATCACTGCATCGTTTACACGTTTGAAATGTACTTCCGGCGTTCTGACATTGGTTATATTCAGCTCTATCGCTCCGAATTCGCTGGATTTTCCGTATCCCATACGGATTTCTTTTCGTTCTGCAAGCGTATCCAGAATCTTTTCCGCACTCTCTTTATCTGCATAGATATAGCCGCCAAATGTCTGATCTGCACAGATGGCACATAACTGATAAAAGCCGGAACCGTCATCCAGTCCGGTAGCTTTCCCGATTGCCTTGTTTTTCGGTCTCTGGTGATGATAACTGATCTCTGTCGTCACTTCACATATCCGGTTTTCTGAGTCCATATAGTCAGCACCGGCAGCTGTCATCTGCTTTCCTGTTCCGGTCGTTCCGCAAAGTGCATCCATCAGTGTTATGGTGCCGTTTTCTTCATATGACTGGTCTTTGACCTTTCTTAAAGAAATTCTGCCTGGTATACAACGACTGGATTCGCTCATAATATAAGCATTAGAAACCTGAAAACCTTCCTTTTCCATCAGCTCACGGTACTTTTCCTCTCCCATCTTGCTTGCAAGAAGTCCCAATACTTTGCTTCCGGCGATGTAATCCTGCGTTACTGCCTGATTTCCCTGAGCTGATTTGCACATCATCGCAGAATTTAAATGAATTTGATACTCCAGCCGGTTATGCTCTCCTACTTGATCCTTAAAAGCAAGCAATACTTCTCTTTTCTTTTCCCATTTTTTCTTTGCTTTTTCTTCATCTTTCTCATCAACTACCATGCTGATCAATCCAAGACCTCTCGTTCTTGACACACCCATATGCTTTACTAGAGATACGGCATTCCTGAAGTTCTTTTTGTCTTCCTCTTGCACTGCACATTCTGCCTCAAAAACAACTCCTTTATTTACAACACGCATGGTTCTTAAGGAAGTCTTGTCAGCTACACCATTTTCAAGATTCACCGCTGTCTGTGTCCGCATGGAAGTATACTGTTCCAGTACATTCTGCGGAGTGACCAGCTCTTTTAGCTGGAATTTCTTCAAACCCGAAAGGATCTGTTTATAGTCTTTTATGTACGCATTCGACAGCCAGAAAGTCGATTTCTGATTGCCTTCTTTTCCAAACAGTCTATGATATTCTTCGGCAGAAATCACCCCAAGTTCCTGCATTTCCAGAGCTGCCTCACGGAGGCATCCTTTGATTCTTTTTGCCGGTATATACGGAATTCCATATTCATCGTAAATCACATCCATATCAACCAGACTGTTATATGTTTCACCTGAATAAGTGCATAAATCTGACAACAACTCAATCCTGATCTTCATTCTGTTCGTCACCTCCAATATACAGATCCATGATCTCCAGTGCATCATACCATACCGGATATTCTGTCTTCCTGTTTTCTAACTCCTGATACCCTCTCGATGCAAGAAAAGAAACAGCTTCATCTCTTTTATGTTCTGCCCACATGGAATTTCTCAGCATCTTTGCTCTGCTTCTTGACATTCCCTTGAAAATCTTTGACCATTCTTCCAGTTTTTCCACACTGTAGTCCTCATTTTTCTCATTTATTTCATTTTTCGCTCCTTTTGTCGGCACATAATATGGTCTTAAAATAAACATTCCTTTTTCAGAACGATAATGTTTTTCCCGATAATTTTCCAGATGTGCGGCTCGTATATTCGTGCAGATCTGAAAATCAAAGAAATTTCCGACACTTTCGTTTTTTCCTCTTCTTTCTTTGTTCTTGGCACGCTTTTTCGCCATTGAACAGCAGGCTTCTGCTACCTGATATGCATCGGAAAATGGAAAATGGCTGTTAAAATATGCAATGCCACCGCATGCACTGTAATCTTTTTCGTCTCCGATATGCTCCAGGAAATATTTTACAGCCGGAATGGCCAGTTTCGCATTGCATACAAAGGTGATATCGTCGCCTGCGACAATAATCTCACGGTACAGTTTATTTTTCGAATCTTTTCGGACTTTTGCAGACAATTCATCCATAAATGCTGCCATTCCATCAAACACAGAGCGAAAGGTATCTGATATTTCTTTTGAAATCTCACGCATTCTTTTCATTGCCTCTCCATAATCGCAGATTCCTTCGATTTTTTCTCTGATATGAATTCCCATACTGTTTCCGTCAATATGGCACACTGCCAGCATACTGTCCGCACCCTTTTCGGTTACCATCTTATCAAAAATCTGTTCGCTTTCGTTTTTCGGAAATGCATCTCTTTTTTTCTTTGCTTCCGTACAGAAATACTTGTTTTCTTTTGGATCATAAACAGAGATTGGATAACCTGTGATAGAATCCACTGCCATAAACGGAAATGCCCCCATTGGCTGTGCCAGCGACATTTCTGCCTTTACACGCTGCATTTCCAGATTGATATTCCGGTAATCGTCCGCATAAGAATCACTCTTCTCCACGACGGCAACCGCAAGATTCAGCGAATACGTCGCATCGAGAATGTATTTTGCAAGAAAGCGGTTCACCCTTTGGCAGATTTCCCCTTTTCTGTACAGTACATAGGCATTTCCGCCTCCGACAAACATCACCTGCATCTGAATCTTCTGATCCTGTTGAAATTTTTCAACCTCATCCTGCTTCCAGTCTGTCATATAATATTTTCTTTCTTCATCATTTACCTTCTCTGAAAGGTATTTCTGAAGTCCTTTTACAATAATTCCATCAATCAATGCTGATGCCCCTATGATCTCTTTTGCAGCATTACTCTTAAAAATGTAATTCTGTATTCCCCTGACATCATACATCGCAAGAACTTCTTTTTCCTTTAACTCATTTTTCATGACCTTCTCCTTTTTGTTCTTTGCATGTTTTTGGCGTTTATGTTAATATTCCCGGAACTGTACAAACACGAAATACGATACTTTTCGCGTCGCATTGTCTACCTGGATTTCTTCTGCTTTCCGGTCACTGCAGGCTGCCACCACTTTGATTCCTGCCTGTTTCAGTTCGGTGATCACCTGATAAGACAGACAAAATTCTCCCTGACATAAAACACATGCCGGATGCATCTGTATCATCTGTTCCACACAATGATGTGCAAGCTTTTTTATTTCTTCGGTAGAAGCTTTTGAGTCTACCTGTGGAAATGGGAAATCTACGATTTTTCCATATTTCCCGGCAGCCGCACTCTGTTCTTCCCCCCAGTTTTCACTTGCATGATTTGAAAAATTCAAAAACATTCAACCCCTCCTTTCACTGTAGACTTTTTGCAATATCAAGGAACATTTTCAGAACTTTTCCCAAAGTTTCCTGATCTGTTCTTACTTTGTCCTGGATCATGTGGTTATATTTATTTCTTTCATTTTTCAGCAGATAATACAACAAAACAAAGCATCTTATTCTGGTCGCTTCTTCTTCTCCATCACAGTTCAAAATAACGTCCATAACCTCCATACGTTCTTTTTTCATATTATAATCATAGATTCCTCTGCTGAAATTTCCATCTTTTTCCTTATAATAGATACCATATCCAACTGTTTCTTTTTGAACCTTATATTTTTTGACAAATCCTTTTTTTCTTAACTGATCGATATCCTCAAAGCTTGCAACCGGAATCCCTTTCTTCGTCGTAATATCACTCCAGGCTACACACTCATATGCAAACTGACTGAGCAACAGATTTTCATCCTCTTCATAATTTTTCTTCAGTAAATCCTTTACTTCCTGAAGTTTCTGATTTGAAATAAAAAACAGGATTCTTTTTTCTGATTCTTTTGCAGCAACTGCTTCGTCTTCTATCACTGCCTTTTCTGACGCTTTTCTTGCTTCATCTTTCGCTTTTGCTGCTTCTTCGGCTGCGGTCGCTTTTTCGTCCGTAATTTTTACTTCTACCCACTCTTTCGGGATTCTGGATTCTACATAGGTAATTACCTGCTGATAGAATTTCTTCCGGTACAGCCATTCAACAACATCCAGACCGGAATAAGATCCTTCCAGCAACACACCATAATCCGCACGGATCTGCTCCCAGAAAATATTCAGTAAATCTTCCGGGTCTGCTGTTCTGTTCTTTGCCAGTTCCCTTAATTTCAGGAGATGCTCCTCAAATCCGGGCATATCACACATCTGGATCGCTTCTGCGATTTTCCGCATTTCTGTGATTTCTTCCGGAACCATTTCTCCCCGATCGTAATAATACTCTTCCAGCTGATCTGCTCTTCCGTATCGAATAAGTTCCTGAATTCCTGATACAAACTGAAAGATCTTGTAAGTACCGCTCTGATCCTCGATATCATGAACTTTTTCTCCTCGTGTGTAACTGACATAATATACACCGCTTGGCTCTATCTTATCCAACTTGAGCAGGGAAATCACGGCATTGATCACCAGACTGATATTTCGGAAACCTCCCTGCGTATTGATCCACAGTCTGTGATCCTCATCCCAGTTTTTCCTTATATAGTTTATGGTCTCGGATATAGCCGGAAGAAAATTGTCTTCCTCAACTCTGATAACAACCGCCCTCTTCTTTTCCTTATCACTCTTCAGCCCCATTCTTTTTAAGAAAAAATCCACTGCACTGATTTCCAGTATTTCATCCTGACATTGAAAAGTCTGTTCTTTTAAAGTTGCTTTTGTTGCCAGGATCAGGAAACGATAGTCACCCGGATTTTCTTCCAGGATTTTTCTGCACGCCGGCTCCATCTGGCTGTAATATTCGATTTCTTTTTCTTCTTCTCTTTCTCCCCCTTTTATTTCTCCTTTTTTATTTCGATAATACGAACGCTCCAGAATTCGTTTGCTGTTCCCTTTTTCATCTTCTTCATATTTAAAATTCAATGTACTCATAGCCATAACAATAATATTCATCTTGCACCCCTCCCTTATCAAATTTCCGGATCATTTTTATTTAATGTTGAATGCACGTGAAATCTGACATGCGATTCTTTCTGTAAAATGTATATCACGCATCGCATGACATTTCGTCTTTGCTTTATATTATAGTATTGTTTACATTTTAATTCAATTCTTTTGTTCTATTTTTCAGATTTTTTCGTTGAATACAGAATATTTTGTCACATTCTATGCCTGCTGCATTTATTTGCATCAAAAAAAGACCAGGCCTCCACCTTTTGGGTTTCTTCCTGATCTTTCTGTTACACTATGTATTGGATGCGATATGATTTGTAAAGCGGACATTCACAATCCGCTTCTCTGCGTTCAATCTGTGATTAATCGTTGTATCCGTTTGGATTCTGGCTCTGCCATCTCCAGGAATCTGCACACATATCTTCGATGCCGTATTCTGCTTCCCAGCCAAGCTCTTTCTTTGCTTTTTCCGGTGCACAGTAGCATTTTGCGATATCGCCAGGTCTTCTCGGTTTGATCTGGTATTTGATCGGATGTCCGCATGCTTTTTCGAATGCATGTACAACCTGCAGAACGCTGTAGCCGTTTCCAGTACCTAAGTTGTAGATGCTTACGCCTTCTTTGTCAGCCAGTTTCTGGATTGCTTTTACATGGCCGCGTGCCAGGTCTACCACGTGGATGTAGTCACGTACGCCTGTTCCGTCCGGTGTATCGTAGTCATCACCAAATACACCGAGGCATTCCAGTTTGCCGATCGCTACCTGTGCAACATACGGAAGCAGGTTGTTCGGGATACCTTTCGGATCTTCTCCGATCATGCCGCTCTTGTGTGCTCCGATCGGGTTGAAGTAACGAAGCAGGATCACATTCCATTCCGGATCTGCTTTCTGGATATCGGTCAGGATCTGTTCCAGCATCCATTTTGTCCAGCCGTATGGGTTGGTGCAGGTGCCCTTCGGGCATTCTTCTGTGATCGGGATCATCGCCGGATCACCGTATACGGTTGCGGATGAACTGAAGATGATGTTCTTTACGCCATGGTTTCTCATAACATCGCACAGTGTCAGTGTACCTGCGATGTTGTTCTGGTAATATTCCAGAGGTTTTACGGTAGATTCTCCTACTGCTTTCAGTCCTGCGAAATGAATGACCGCCTGTACATCTTCTTTATCAAAGATAGCATCCATTGCTTCTTTGTCGCAGATGTCTGCTTCGTAGAATGTTACTTTTTTGCCTGTGATCTCTTCTACACGATCTACTGCTTTTTTATTTGCATTGTACAGATTGTCTACGATGACTACTTCATAGCCTTCGTTCAGCAGTTCCACACAGGTGTGGCTTCCAATATATCCAGCTCCGCCGGTTACCAAAATTCTCATAGTATTTACCTCCTGATCAATTTGATAAATAGTTTCTTTATATTTATATTTTTGTGATAACAAGGTAAAAAGATGCCATACGAATTGTTCCGTACTTCGTACTCTCACAATTCTGTCATCACCGTTTTACAGTGTTGCGATAAATCTCATGAAGGCTTCTCTTCCTTCCGGTGTGCATTTGTATACACCGGCATCTTCCAGAACGCCTACGAATACATGTCCAACTTCTTCTTTGAGGATATCCATCACATTATCTTTGTTCAGTTCCGGATGTTTCGGCAGGAAGGATTCTACCCAGTCTGCATGTTTTTCCAGAGCTTCGTTGGAACGGATGTCTTTCTTCTCGATGATATAATCTGCCAGATCCTGAAGCTCTGTTTTCAGTCGTGCCGGCAGGATTGCCAGACCCATAACTTCGATCAGACCGATGTTTTCTTTTTTGATGTTATGTTTCTCTGCATGCGGATGATATACGCCAAGCGGATACTCATCTGTCGTCAGGTTGTTTCTCAGAGCCAGATCCAGTTCAAACATATCGCCGACTTTTCTTGCGATCGGTGTGATCGTGTTATGTGGCTCTCCATCTGTCTCAGCAAAGATGTTTGCATCGGCGTCGGTATAGCCTCTCCATGCACCAAGTACATGGTCAGCCAGATCGATCAGACGTTTCTCGTCTTTGCAGCGAATACGCAGTACGGACAGCGGCCATTTTACGATGCCGGCTTCCACATCCTCGTATCCCGGGATCTCAACGTGTTTCTCGATCGGTGCTTTTGCCATTGCAAACTGGTAATTGCCGCCCTGATAGTGGTCATGGCTTAAGATAGAGCCGCCTACGATCGGCAGGTCTGCATTGGATCCGAGGAAGTAGTGTGGGAACAGTTTGATAAAGTCAAACAGTTTCACGAACGTTGCTTTTTCGATCTTCATCGGGATATGCTCTCCGTTGAATACGATACAGTGCTCATTATAATATACATACGGTGAATACTGGAAGCCCCACTGTGTTCCGTTTACTGTGATCGGGATGATCCTGTGGTTCTGTCTTGCCGGATGGTTGACACGTCCTGCATAACCTTCGTTCTGACGGCAGAGCAGACATTTTGGATAACCGCTCTGTTTTGCCAGTTTTGCTGCTGCGATCGCTTTTGGATCTTTTTCCGGTTTGGATAAGTTGATGGAAATATCAATGTCTCCATATTGGCTTGGTACTTTCCAGCGGATGTCTTTTTTGATGCGATAGCGGCGGATGTAGTTGGTATCCTGGCTTAATTTATAATAGTAGTCTGTTGCCTTTACCGGAGATTCCTTATACAGCTCTTTGAATGTTCCGATCACCTGTGCCGGACGCGGAACCAGGCAGTTCATGATCTTTGTGTCAAACAGATCACGGTAAACGACACTGTTCTCTTTTAATACACCTTTTTCAACTGCATAGTCCAGCAGCTCTTCCAGAACTTCTTCCAGATCCACATCTTTGAACTCTGTCTCCGGCTCGGTATATTCTTCCTCCCCAAACAGCTCCAGCAACTGGTTGGTGGTATAAATACGTTCTTCTTCCGGTACCAGTCCGCTCTCTATGCCATACTGTACCAGACGTTTTACATTTTCATCAAATGTCATGACGTTTCCTCCTGCTTAAATTTCTTTTGCTCCGTCTCCGATTTCCACTACATAGAATTCAGCTTCATGTCCTGTCTTTTCTTTGTAAGCTTTGCCCAGTTTGTCGATGAAGTGATCTACTGCATCATTCTTTACGATACTTACGGTGCAGCCGCCGAATCCGCCGCCTGTGATACGGGAACCGATCACGCCTTCGGTCTCCCATGCCAGATCTACCAGTACGTCGATCTCTTCGCAGGATACTTCATAGTCATCTCTCAGAGATACATGTGAAGCATTCATCAGTTTACCGAATTTCTCTACGTCACCTGCATTCAGTGCTGCTACAGCCTGAATAGTTCTCTGGTTTTCGTATACGGCATGATGTGCTCTCTTCTGGCGAACCGGATCTTTGATGGCATCTTTATATTTTTCGAATTCTTCTTCGCTTAAATCGCCAAGTCCTTTGATATCTACAACTGTCTGCAGCTCTTTTAATGCTGTTTCGCATTCGTTTCTTCTGTCATTGTAAGCAGAATCTACCAGGCTGTGTTTTACTTTACTGTTTGTGATAACGATCTTTGCATTTTCCAGTTTTACACTTGCATATTCATAGCTAAGATCGCTGGTATCCAGGAAGATCGCATGGTCTTTTTTGCCCATTGCCACTGCGAACTGATCCATGATACCGCAGTTGCATCCGTTGAAGTTGTTCTCAGAATACTGTCCGATCAGTGCCAGATCGATCATGCTGATTCCTTCGAATCCAAACAGATCACGTACTGCAAGTCCTGTCAGTACTTCCAGAGATGCGGAAGAAGAAAGTCCGGAACCGTTCGGGATCGTGCCGTAGATCAGGATATCCATACCGGTCGGGATCTTGTATCCTCTGCCTTCCATTGCCCACATAACTCCCTTCGGATAGTTGGTCCATCCTGCTTTTTCAGAATATACCAGATCATCCAGGCTTGTCTCGATCACGCCCAGTTTGCTGAAGTTTTCAGAATAGAAACGGATCGTACGGTCTTCACGTTTGCGGACGATCATGTAAGTTCCGATGCTCAGTGCACATGGGAAAACGTGTCCTCCGTTGTAGTCTGTATGCTCTCCGATCAGGTTTACACGTCCCGGTGAAAAGAATGAACGGATCTCTCCACCTTCCCCATAGATGGATACAAATTTTTCAATCAGTTTTGCTTTCATGTCACTTCTCCTTTTTCTTATTAAATGATGTGGGTGTCAAAAGATGCCATACGAATTGTTCCGTACTTCGTACTTCCACAATTCTACCCAATATTCGCATATCGTGAAGCTTACGCTCCACTTTTATGCTCATATCGGGGCGGGTCATTAAGCCATAAAACCACTCTTGTGCAAGCACATCGTGGTTTCAGGCTTTTGACCCTGGCATCATTAAATGTATACTGTCACGAACTGCTTCTTCTGTAAAAATCGCAGCTCAAAAACATTCCCGGTTACGTCCGGCTCTGTGTCCTTGACGTTCACGCTAATATAAGTATAATGAGACTTACAGAAAAAATCAACAAGTATCATAATAAAAACTATAATTATATTGAGGTATTCTATGCAAATCCAGACCAATCAGAAACAACGTGAACTAAAAGACCACGGAACGTTTGCTTTTCCGGTAAATGTAAGCCATGAAAACCTGTTTTCTTATGAGCGAAGTTCCTTTTTCTGGCACTGGCATCCGGAGATTGAGCTGACTTTGATCGTATCCGGAGACATCAATTATCAGGTAAATGACAGAACTTATCATCTCACCACCGGCGAGGGACTTTTCTGCAATGCCAACATGCCGCACACCGGACACATGTATAATAAGGAAGACTGTGTTTATATTTCCACGACCTTTGACCCACGTATCATTTATGGCTTCGAATCCAGCCGCATTCAGACAGCCTATGTCACACCGCTGACACTGGACGACCGTTTTTCTTCCATCAAATTTTCCCCGGATGTCGCATGGCAGGCAGAAATCCTTGCAAACCTGACAAAAATCTGGGAAATTTCTTCTTCCAAGGCTCCGTGCTGGGATTTTCAGATCCAAATCCTGCTCTCCAGGATCTGGCTGACCCTGTATCAGAATACTGAGCCACAGACCGAAACGCTTCCTGCGGTACAGCGTGACCGGGAACGTCTGCTGGTGCTGCTCTCCTATCTGCACGACCATTATCAGGAAAAAATCCTACTCGAGCAGGTTGCCGCTCAGATCAATATCTGTAAAAGCGAATGCTGCCGCTTTTTCAAAAGTCATATGAACGAATCGCTTTTTGACTACCTGCTGCATTACCGCATACAGAAAAGCCTGCCGCTTCTGCAAAACACCAACAAAAGTATCACTGATATTTCACTGCTGACAGGCTTTTCCAGTCCCTGCTATTTTTCTAAAATTTTCAAATCCGAAATGGGATGCACGCCGCGGGAGTATCGCAAAAATGCACTCAAGACTCCTTCGCCGGAAGCTGAGCCAGAATGATCGCCGCAAACATGGCAACACAGCCAAGTCCTTCCCGTATACTTAAGGTCTGGCCAAGCAGCAGCCAGCCAGCCAGCACAGAAATACAGGACTCTAGGCTGAGGATCAGCGATGCAATGGTCGGATCCATCCCTTTCTGACCGACGATCTGAAGGGTATAACCGACACCGCAGGACATGATACCGGCATAAGCGATCGGTTTCCACGCCAGAAGCACTGCGGATAACTGCGGCTGTTCCGCAAAGAGCATCGCAATGCCGGATAACAGACCGCACACCAGAAACTGGATGCAGGACATCTTCACACCGTCCACCTTCGGCGAAAAATAATCCACGATCAGGATATGTACCGAAAACAGAATCGCACAGACAAATACCAGAATATCTCCGTATCCGATTGAAAACTGTTCGTTTATGCAGAGCAGATACAAACCCACAACTGCCAGAAGCACCGACAGCCAGATCATCGGACTGCATTTCTTCTTCATAAAAAGTCCGATCACCGGAACGATCACAATATAACATGCTGTGATAAAACCAGCCTTTCCTACCGTTGTATATTGGATGCCGATCTGCTGGAAATTCGTTGCCAGGCACAGTGCGATACCACAGCAGATCCCGCCGGTCAGCAGTGTTTTTCGCTGTGCTCTTTTCTCTTCTGCACTGATTTTTTCTGCTTCTGTTTTTTTCCCCCGGTTCAGGAAGAAAATACACGGGATCAGAACCAGCCCTCCCAGAATACTTCTCACAAAGTTGAACGTAAACGGTCCGACATACTCCATCCCCACGCTCTGGGCAACAAACGCCACGCCCCAGATGCATGCCGTCAGTAAAAGCAATGCGGAACTTCTCAGATTTCCTTTTTTCATTTTTACAAATCCTTCCTTATTTCATTAGCTTTCATCATATTCTTTTCTTTTTCGAAAGTCAATGGCGGATTTCTTTATGTTTTTCAACGAAATATCATAAATTTTTATATTTTCTTTTATTGGGAAATATGGTACAATGACTGTCAGTAGGGTCTCAATAATTGTGAAAGTTGCATAAATACCGGCATCTTTCACATCCCAAAATCACTATAACAGAAAGAATATGAGGTGTACACAAATGGCAATAGATCACAGCTTTATCATCAAAAAACTTCAGGGACTTCCAGAGATGTTCGTTATTTTCTCCCAGTCCACCAAGCATCCTTATGTAACCTGTAACGAAGAATCTTTCGATGACCAGATACATATCTTCTCAGACGCTGAGGCAGCACATGCTTATGTTGTTGCAAAAAATGAGCAGGAAAAAATCCCGGTGGTATCCGTAAGAGTAGCAGCAGAGCAGTTCCTTCATTTCTATGGTACACTCTACGCTCTCGGTGTCAACGGCGTGGTACTGCATGACAATGATACGGAAACCTCTCTCGCTCTTGAAGCGATCGTTCACAGAAGACATAATCCGGACGAACTTCCGGAAAAACAGCGTCCTGTCATCAATCCGGAGCTGATGCTCACTTCCCTGTATTTCCTGCAGGAGATGCGTCGTCCGGTCAGCGAGGAAGAAAAAGAAAAAGCTGATCTGCGGGCAATGGACGAAGAACTGGTTGCCAATCTGGTACGCGGCCGTTTCTTAAGCGGTATTATTGTAGACGAAAGCGAAAAAGATGCTGACAGTAAAGCAGAAAATCCTGACGGCAACACGGAAGACGGAAACATCGAAGAAGCCAAAAAATCAGAAACAGAAGAAGAACAGCCAAAGAAAAAAAATAACATCCGTGTTCCGTATGTCAACAATCAGAACGGCGAAATGTATCAGGCTATCTTCACAGACGGATACGAGCTTCAGAGGTTTGATCCGAAGAAAAGACTTCGTCCGGTTGTCGTGAAATTTGATGATCTGGAGAAGTTCCTGGTGAAAGATGCAAAAGGTTTTTTGTTAAATCCGACCAGTACTGCCCTGCCGCTTCGCCGTGAGCAGCTGCCTGCTTTCAAAAAACGTATTGATGGTTAACTGAAAAAGGCACAGGAGTAAAATCCTGTGCCCTCTTTTATTTCCTGTCTGCGGTTTGCCGGACTTCAGCTCTCAGATCAGAAAATCTTTTAATCGCTTACTTCTGGACGGGTGACGCAGTTTCCGCAAAGCCTTGGCTTCGATCTGACGGATACGCTCACGTGTTACGTTGAACTCTTTTCCGACTTCTTCGAGTGTTCTTGCTCTTCCGTCTTCCAGACCAAATCTCAGTTTAACAACCTGACGCTCTCTGTCTGTCAGAGACTCCAGTGCTGTTGCAAGCTCTGCTCTGAGCATGGAAAATGCTGCGGAATCTGCCGGTGAAAGTGCGGAATCATCCTCGATAAAGTCTCCCAGATGACTGTCATCCTCTTCTCCGATCGGAGTATCCAGTGATACCGGATCTCTGGAGATCTTGAGAACTTCTCTTACACGTGACACAGAGACATTCAATCTCTCTGCAACTTCTTCCGGGGTCGGTTCACGGCCAAGCTCCTGAAGCAGCGTTCTGGTCATACGAAGTGTCTTGTTGATGGTCTCTACCATATGTACCGGCACACGGATCGTTCTTCCGGTATCTGCGATACCTCTGGTGATCGCCTGACGGATCCACCATGTCGCATAGGTACTGAACTTATAACCTTTGGTATAGTCAAACTTGTCAACGGCTTTCATCAGTCCCATATTTCCTTCCTGGATCAGATCCAGAAACGGCATTCCACGACCGACATATTTTTTGGCAATGCTGACTACCAGACGAAGATTGGCTTCCGTCAGCTGTTTCTTTGCTTCTTCATCTCCTGCTTCCACACGCTTTGCAAGCTCTACCTCCTGCTCGGTGGTCAGCAGCGGCACGTTTCCGATCTCTTTCAGATACATACGCACCGGATCTTCTGTGCTGACACCTTCCAGCACATCCACATCATCGATGATCTCAACCTCGTCCTCGTCATCCAGAATGATATCATCATTGTCGAGGATCAGATCTTCTGCATTGTCCACGCCAACTTCGGCATTTACAATATCAATTTTCTGCTTTTCCAGATACTCCAGTACCAGATCCATCTTATCTTCGGTAAGTTCCAGTCCTTTAAAGGCATCATTAATCTCACCGTACTGTAAGACATTTTTCTTTGTCTTTGCTAAATCTACAAGTCCAAGCAATGCTTTTGTAAACTGTTCCTGCTGTAATTCATCCATACTACAATTTCTCCTAATGCTCTTGCCTTCTGGCAACTCATTTTGCTGCATTTAATAAGATACCATTTTTGACATCTTCTGTCAACTTTTCCGGAGCATATTCCAGAAAATCACAAGAAATCCTCCTAAAAAGATAAACATATCTGCCAGATTAAACACTACACGTTCCAATTTTCTGCACTTTGTGTGGAAGCTGAAATAGTCAACCACATATTTTCGTGTGATACGATCCCAAACGTTACTCCATGCTCCTCCAAGGATCATCCCAACACCTGTCTTCAAAAGCAGCTGTTTTGGTTTCTTTATAAGATAAGCGTAAAACGCCGTCATTCCTGCTGTAACAACTGTTGTAACACCTGTGAGCAGTTTTGGAGTTTTCTCCATGAAGCTCAGTGCAGCTCCCCGGTTATGCAGCTTCTGAAGGATGATATGCCCTCCGAGCATTTTTTCTGGCGTCTCCTCCTCATTCCAGCTTTCCGCTCTCTTCTTCATAATATAATCCGCCGTAAAAATACCTGCCGGCAATAGCATCCACTTCATACTATTCCTCCAGTGCCGGCACACCTCTCATCTCAATCAGAGGTCCGCCTTTATGTTCAATATAATCCCTTGTGATCGTAACTTTGCCGATGCTGTCATCTTTCGGGATCTCATACATGATATCCAGCATGAAATCTTCGATGATCGCCCGCAGTGCCCTCGCTCCGGTTTTTTTCTCCAGAGCTTTCTCTGCGATCGCCTCCAGTGCTCCATCCTCAAAAACAAGCTGCACTTCATCGAGTGCCAGCAGTTTCTGATACTGCTTGAGGATGGCATTTTTCGGCTCTTTCAAGATCTTGACCAGCATCTCTTTTGTCAGTCCCCTCAGTGTAAAGACGATCGGCAGTCTTCCGATAAATTCCGGGATCATGCCGAAATTGCGGATATCTTCCAGTGTCACTTTTTCGAGGATATCCGGATCGTTGTCATACTTGTCCTTTAAATCTGCACGAAATCCGATGGATGCCTGTTTGTTCAGACGCTCCTTGATAATATCCTCCAGTCCCGGGAAAGCTCCGCCGCAGATAAAAAGAATATTTCTGGTATTTACTGTGGCCAGCGGCACCATCGCATTTTTGCTGTTGGCTCCGACCGGTACTTCCACATTGGCACCTTCTAAAAGCTTTAACATACCCTGCTGGACAGACTCTCCGCTGACGTCTCTCTGATTGGTGTTCTTTTTCTTTGCGATCTTGTCGATCTCATCTATAAAAATAATGCCCTGTTCTGCTTTTTCCACATCGTTGTCTGCAGCTGCAAGCAGCTTGCTGACAACGCTCTCGATATCGTCTCCTATGTAACCTGCCTCTGTGAGCGAAGTCGCATCGGCGATCGCCAGCGGCACATCCAGAAGTTTTGCAAGGGTCTTAACCAGATAGGTTTTACCGCTTCCGGTCGGTCCGATCATCAGCATATTGGACTTTTCAATCTCAATATCATCCATCGTGCCGGTCGCCACACGTTTATAGTGATTGTAAACGGCAACAGAAACCACTTTCTTTGCATAGTCCTGACCGATCACATACTCATCAAGTTTTGCCTTGATCTTATGCGGTGCCGGGACAGATTTCAGATCAAATGCCGGTTTTGCCTCTTCTTTGCTCTTCTTTTTGCGAATCTTCTGTTTCTGTGGAATGTGATCCTGCAGATCCGACAGATTGATCATGCTGATATTCGGCATATTTGACATATCCTGGAAATTCATACCGCCTTTTCCCATGGAATCAAAAACCTTCTGCATACAATTCTGACAGATATGGATATCGTTCGGCAAATGTACCATCTTTCCTACTTTGCTCTCCGGTCTGCGGCACAGAAAGCAAATATCTTCAAAATCTTCTTTCTTTTCTTCGTCTACTACATCAACATCAATGTTTTTTTCATCTGGCATTGTCATAAACCTCCAGTAATTTTACTGTTCATCATTATAGCTCATATGTTCGCAAGAAACAAGTAAACTTTTTCGAAAGAAAATGGAAAAACAATTATACCAGTCCCTGTACTTTCAGAAGATAGAGCCATCCGGTCAGTGTAAATGCACTGAGCAGCGTCGTCAGCATGACAACACTGGAAGTGAGCACGCCTTTATGCCCCATATTTCTTGCCATAACATAGGAACTGACCGTTGTCGCCGAGCCGAGCATCACAAGGATCGCGATCAGCTTTTCCGTCCGAAAACCAAGTGTCACTGCGATCGGCAGAAATACGCCCGCCAGGATCACCAACTTTAAGAGAACGGCCAGGATCACCGGCCGTATATTTTCGAAAGCTCCTTTGAACTCGATCGATGCCCCCATCGCCATCAGTCCGAGCGGCGTTGCAAGCACTGCTACATTTTTTACTGTTTTTTCAAGGATCACCGGCATCGGAAGTTTTAAAACAGACCACACAACGCCCGTCAGTATCCCGACAATGATCGGATTGGTGATGATCCCGTGTAACGTTTTGCGTATCAGTGCTCCGTTTACCCTGCCGCGTTCCGGCCGCATTACGGTCAGTACTACAACCGCCATAATGTTATAAAGCGGCACACTTGCCACAATCATCAAAGGTCCCATGCCTGCCTCACCGTAAATGTTCTGGATAAAGGCAATTCCGAAGATCGCTGCACTGCTCCGGTAAGATGCCTGGATAAACTCACCCTGCAGGCTCTTATCTTTCAAAAGAAAGGACAGTAATGTTACCGCTGTAATACTGATTAACGTAGCAAGGAAACAAAACACTACAAATTTCCAGTCCCAGGCTTCAAAAAAATCAACGGTCGCCAGATCCTGGAATACCAGCACCGGAAGTGCCACCTTAAATACAAAGCTGTTCATCTTATCGACAAACGATCCGTCCATGATATGCCACTTTCGAAATGCATATCCGAGCATCATCGTCAGGAAGATCGGCATCGTTGCATTCAGGCAAAACATCAAATTACTCATAAAACAAAACTCCAATCTCTGCAGTTTTTTCATGACAGCCTGTTCAAGAAAACCTGCTGCTCACCGCCTGCAGAAGCGGGGCATCTCACGTCCGATGTATACTATACCATGTCCCTTCGCTTTTTTCCAGTGCATATCAGCGATTGCGTTCCAGACCAGCCTGCGGATCGCTCCTTCTTCCATTTTTATTTTACATTTTGCCCCCCGATCTCCATATGCTATAAATCCTATAGCAATGCTTCTTTTTTGTACACAATTTCAAAAATTTTTCACAAAAATTGTAAATTATACTTGCATTTCCCTTATCAGAATAGTAGTATAGGGATATAAAATTTTAGGAGGTGATTTCTATTTCTACTTACAATCTTACTGCTACAACCAAGCTGATCATGGATTATCTGTGGGATTTCCCAGAAGGTACTTCTTTCCGTGAAATTTACAAACATTTCACAGAAGTGAAAGGAAGAGACTGGAAACGCCAGACTCTTTACACTTACCTGACGATCCTGATGGAGCAGGGTTTCCTGAGAACAGAAGGCTCCCGTCGCAGAACTACTTACATCCCGGCAATTTCCCGCGATGCTTACCGTGAGTTCCATGCAAAGGAGATTCTGGAGGATGCTTATGACAATTCTCTTGTAAAATTTGTAACAGCTTATGCAAAGAGCGATAATATCACAAAAGAAGATGCTGACGCAATTATCGCTATTCTGAATGATACTGTAAAATAGCCATTCAGAGGGGAGTGCAAGAGTACGTATGAATATTACAAATTACTATAGTTGTGTGGTACACTTGTGTATGCGTCAGCTTTTCTTCTGGAAAAGCCTGACGGACACAGGAAAAGGAGTTCACTTAAATGTGAGCTCCTTTTCTTTTTATATATTTTCTGTCGGCTTAAGATTACTGCTGGAACTGACGGAAGAAATCTTCAAGGGAATCGTAGCTGTCGCTTCCGCTGTTTCCTTCGTTCCCGCCGTATCCATCGCTTCCATTGCCGTCATATTCATAATACTGACGCGGCTGGCTCTGTCCATTATCCTGTCCCTGACTGTTATCCTGGCTGTTTCCCTGATCCTGACTCTGTGAACCTGAAGAATCTGAGCTGCCATCTGAGGAAGAAGTGTACTCACTCTTCTTTGCCAGTGTGACAGAGAAGGTATTCTCTACATATTCTCCGCCCTGTGCTGTCTTGACAACCACATCGATCGTCTCACCTGCTTTGTAATACTCCATGCGTGAAAACAGTTCACTTCTGGAAGAAATCGTGATGCCATCCAGTTTTGTGATGATGTCACCTTTCTTGATGCCTGCTTTTTCTGCCGGAGAACCTTCTACTACGCTGTATACAAATGCACCTGCCGGCAGATTGTAGATCTGACGTGCTTCTTCGGATACATCTCTTGCATCAACACCGAGGAAACCAAGTTCTTCGCTGTCCGTTACTTTTGCTCTGGTCGTACGGTTCATCAGCTCATCCAGGATCGGAGAAGCTGTATTGATCGGGATCGCATATCCCATACCCTCTACGCCGGTATCTGCTGCCTTTGCGGAATTGATACCGATCAGATTGCCGTTCGCATCGAGCAGTGCACCGCCGCTGTTACCAAAGTTGATCGCTGCATCCGTCTGGATCATATTGTTGCTGACATTATCGATCGTCACTTCCCGGTTCAGGGCACTGATGTAACCTACCGTCAGAGACTGTCCGTATCCGAGTGCATTACCGATCGCGATCACCTGATTGCCGATTTTCAGTTTATCGGAGTCACCCATAACAGCAACTTTCAGTTTGCTCTTTACATCTTCGGAAATATCAGAAAGGCTGACTGCCACAACGGCCAGGTCATGGTCCGAATCCGTACCTTTTACCTGTGCTTTTACGACGGCATCATCGGTGTTTTCCGTATCCACGGTAAAGCAGACGCTCAGTTCTTCTGCTCCGTCCACCACATGGTTGTTGGTAGCGATCAGAAGCTCTTTATCTGTCTTGGCAATGATCACACCGGAACCGGCACTTTCTGTTTCCTGATACTGTGTTGTTCCGAAAAACATGCTCTGTACTTCTTCTACGCCTTTGTTTGTGATTGCTACGATGGATGGCATCGCATTCTCTGCGATCTCAGAAACATCGCCGGCTGCTGAGACGCTCTGTGTGACACTCTGGCTGTTATCTGCATCACCGGCTGCCTGTGTCTGCAGCTCTGCTCTCTGCTCAGTCTCACCGGATGAGATAGTCTCGCTTTCTGCCACAAGACTGCTCACGGATTTTTTGGAATCGATCGTTCCGAACGTCACACCAAGCACCAGACCGAATACGGCTGCACATCCGAAAGCAACTGCGATCTTCTTGCCTGTGCCAAACGGCTTTTTCCCGCCGCTTTCCAGCGAATGTTTCTGCTGCGGATGATTTTGGTAAACGCCGTCATGCCATCCGTCTTCTCTCTGGTGATACTCGCCATTCTGATAGTACTGACGGTATCCTTTCTTTTCTTCGTTAATATGCTCTTCTGCATGATGCTCTGATGAACCATACTGCTGTGAGTTCTGTGTGCTGCCTGTCGGCTCTGCCTGTTCGCCTCTTTCGTAGCTGTAATGGTAAACAGATGACTGCTCCCCGGATTCTGCGGATGCTTCGGTTTCTTCCGCTGTCGATGCCTGTACCTCTTCGGTTTCTGACAGCTGATCTTCTTCCCCGTACATCTGCCCGGTTTTCACTTCATCCTCTGCGGATGGCTGCTTTGGATCGTAGCGGTCTTCATTTTCTTTATTATCAAATTCATCATACATGACCAAATCCTCCTCTTATCGCTATTTTGCGTCTGACTTTTCTATCAGGCCACATTTTTTCTGTATGGTATGAAAGTATAGCAGTCGTTTGTGTTCAAAGTGTGACAAAATCGCTTAATTTTTACATCTTGACTGGAGTTTCTTTTTCTTCTCCCAATAACTCTTATTTCCTGTAAGGTGTAAAACTATGTTTTCCGGCAGTTTCTGATAGGACCTGCCAAGCCTATAACCGAGCAGTTTGCTTGCACTTCGCATCCCCAGAACCGGAATGAGATACGGCTTTCTCTGTGAGATCAGATACGCTGCGGTCGCCTTCACCATGCGAATCCCTTCACTTTCTGATTTTGCCATGGCAAAAATCTCCGGGTGATCCGCCTGGGACACTGCCAGATCAAAGTTCCGGTGCAGCTGCTGGCGATTTGTATAGTTGTGGGAATGAACCACTCTTGCTTCTGCAACATAGGCAATGGCATAACCTTCCTGGATCAGTTTTCCCGCAAATATCATATCTTCATTGAAAATGGTGTGCTTTACGAAACCTCCCAGCTTTTCGTAAATGCTTCTGCGGTACATCGCACAGACATTCGAACAGAAAAACGTTTTGATCCCCAGATGGTCTAAGTCTGCTTTTGTTTTTACGCTGCTCTCTTTTGGATAATTAAAACTTCTCGTATAACGCTCGATGATATCGCAGTCTTTGTCCGGCAGCTGTCTTGCATAGGCTGCCGCCACCTTTTCCTTTTCAAAAGCGGATACCAGTTTTTCCACCAGATAAACATCTGCCGGGACGGCATCCTGCGTCATAAATAAGATCAGATCCCCGTCAAGCAGGGAGGCGGCACCATCCCTGGTACCGCCGTGGTCAAAATCTTCTGTCTCTATATGCCGGATCTGTACATTCTGCCACGTTTCATATCCTTTTTCCGGAAAAAACTTTTCTTCCGTATTTACGATCAGGATCGTCCCGATCGGATAAGTCTGTTTCTGAAGCATATGCATCAGCCGGTCAAATTTATGATCCGGTTTATAGCTCGGAATCACAACATCTACCGTTTTTTTCACATTCTCCCTACTTTCTTGTTTACTGTATTCCTGTATCGTTGATGATTTGCCAGCTGATCTCCTGCACGGAATCGGACGGCTCATAACTGCTGTCATCGAACAGCCACTGGTGAAGCTGACGTACATTGTCTGCCAGATCGACTGCCACCACGCAGTCTCCTGCCTGAAGATTTGCTGCCGTTAAATTAAACGGAAATCCCGTCTGGTCTGTCAGGTTATAAGAAGAAACATCTTTTGCCAGGGAGAGCAGTTCCGTGTTGCCAAGGCTTGTCATCATATTGCCGGCCACGTTGTCGATCAGATTGTTCAGTGTCAGAAGATCGGCACTTTTTGCCTTCTCCAGGATCTTCTGAAGAACGGTACGCTGTCTTTCGGTACGTTTGAAATCGCTTCCTTCTGTGTAACGGATACGGCAGTAAGACAGTGCCTGAAGTCCGTTTAAGGTCTGAAGTCCTGCATATTCGACCGGAACGATCTCTTTTCCGGTCACCTGGGAACCCTCTACCTGATAATTGTTCAGATGTACAATCTCGTCCTCCTGCACATCGATGTCAATACCGCCAAGTGCATCGACCACATCGGCAACTGCCGTGAAATCTACGGTGACAAAATCCGTGATATCCAGATCCAGGTTTTTGTTCAGCATGCTGATCGCACGGGAAGGTCCGCCGAAATAATAACATTCGGTCGCCTTGCGGTACTCTCCGTTTGTATTGTCTAGGTAAGTATCGCGGTAAACAGACACCAGTTTGACATCTTTTGTCTTGTTGTTGATGCTTGCGATCAGAATGGTATCACTGTGAGCCTCTTTGTCAAGGCTTCCCTCTCTGGAGTCCACACCGAACAGTGCAATGTTTGTATAGCCTTTCAGATTGACGTTGTCATTGATCACAATGTCACCTTTTGATACATCGGCACGTTTGATCTTGCCGACCTTTGCAGCAACAAACAGTCCGGCTGCCAGAAGTACAAGGATCAGGATTTCAATGATAAACGTGATCCGTTTTCTCTTCTTTTTCTTTGCTGCACGTTTTCTTCTGTCATTCTGTTCATAGTACCGGTCGTCATAGCCGCCGCCCGGATAACCCTGACGGTAGCCGCCGTCTCTTCCGTATCCGTCCTGACGGTATCCCTGCTCATAACGTCGGTCATACTGTCTGCCGTAATCCCGGCGGTATTCTTCCTGCTGATAGCCTCTGTTCTCTTCGCTGCGGTAGTTTCCCCTGCTCTGACGGTGGTAATCGTCCCGGTAATATGGATCCCGGCGGTACTCTCTGTCATCAAACCTGCGGTCATCTGACTCTCTTTTGCTTTTTCTTGCCATCTCAAATCCCCCTTCTAGTATGCATTCTTGTTGATAAAACCTTTAAAAATTGTAAGAATCAAAATCTTGATATCCAGTCCCACGGTCCAGTTCTCTATATAATACAGGTCAAACTCGATCCTGCGTTTGATGGATGTATCTCCTCGGTATCCGTTTATCTGTGCCCATCCGGTCATCCCCGGACGCACCTGATGTTTTACCATATAACGTGGGATCTCCTCCCGGAACTTCTCCACAAACTGAGGCCGCTCCGGTCTCGGACCGACCAGGCTCATATCTCCTTTCAGGACGTTGAACAGCTGCGGCAGTTCATCAATACTCGTCTTTCGCATAATCTTGCCGATGCCTGTCACTCTCGGATCGTTCTTTGTCGTCCAGGCTGCCTTTTCATCCTTTATCTCCTGCACCGCCATCGAGCGGAATTTATACATATAGAACGGCTTGTTGTGCAGTCCGACACGTTCCTGCCTGAAGATCAGCGGTCCTTTCGAAGTTGTTTTCACCAGGATTGCAGAAATCAGCATGATCGGTGAAAACAGGATGATGGCCACCAGTGCCCCGAAAATATCGATGCTGCGTTTGACCATGCTGTTGAAAGTATTGGTCAGCGGCACATGACGGATGTTGATCACCGGAAGTCCGAGCAGATCCTCGGTGTAAGGTCTGGTCGGAATAATGTTATTGTAGTCCGGGATAAATTTGGTGTGCACTCCGGACTTTTCGCACAGTGCAACGATGTGCTGCAGTTTCTCGTATTCCCCAAGTCCCAGCGTGATCGCAATCTCATCCAGACAGTTTTCCGGCAGGATCACGACCAGATTCTCGATCCTTCCGATCACTTTGATGCCTTTGTACATCGTCCCACGTGCCACATTGTCATCTAAGATGCCCCGGACACGGTAACCCCACTGCGGATTCGCAATGATACGGTCGATATACTGCTCTGCCGCCCGGCTGTAGCCGACAAGCAGGATCTGTTTCTGGTTCAGCCCGCGTCTGCGAAGGCTCATCAGCACCATGCGGATCAGATTCCGCACCAACGTTTCCGCAACGATGTTCAGTGCATAGAAAATGCAGAGCATCTTTCTGGAAAAGTCGATTTCATGCTGCATATATGCAATCGTAAAAAACAGCAGCAGTGCTATGGTGTTTGCCTTTACGATGTTGCCAAACTCAAGTCTTCGTCCCTGCACCCGTTTTGGCGTGTACAGGCTGAATGCATGATAGAGCAACAGCAGCCCCGGTATCAGAATGACCAGGGCTGACATATACGTCTCAAGCGGAAGTTTTCCGGCAACATCCGGTGCGAAAAACTCAAACTGAATAAACCAGGCTGCGATATAGGTACATGCGATCACCAGTGCGTCTACCACCACATGGATGCGGTTCAGAAGCGTTTGATTGTCTTTGATCATGGTTATCCTCTCCCTGTTTGCTTGCCTTATCATAACGCATACGCCGAAAAAGGGCAATTCTTTTTTGCCCGTTTTGGCAGCGTTTTACAAATAATTTACGTTTTGTATTTCTATTTTTTATCTTTATTACATCACAAATCTTCGAACGACATTCACCCAGAGCTGCACCTGAATTCTCACATAATTCCACAGATGCCGCTTCTGAAACGGAACTTTTTTCTCTTTGTCTGACATGGCAATGCCGTTAAAAATACCGTTTGCATATTCTTTTCCAAAGCCTTTCCGGACAAAGAACAGCCACTTGACCACAAACCCGGGAATCAGAAGCGGCAGATTCAGTATGATCTGCAGAAACGGCATATTCTTATAAATCATATAAACATTGTTTCTCGAAGAATGGCGTACTTTAAACTCATTGTATCTTGATCCGCTCGTCCCGCTTCCGACATGCCATACGACTGCCCGCGGACAGTACCAGTTCTCATAGCCATAGATCTGGGCACGGTAGCCGACATCAATATCCTCAAGATAGGCAAAATGTGCCTCATCAAACCGTCCGATCTTCTCAAATACGCTTCTACGGTACATGGAAGCTCCGCCACAGGCTGCAAACACTTTTCTCGGCTTGAGATAATCTTTCCACGGCCTGTCTTTTCCAAGTGCATATGCCCATCCAAGGGCACAGTAATAATCCCCGGCATCATCCAGTTTGTCCGGCTCGTGCATTTTGATCATTCTTGCCGAGCAGGAAAAGCAGTGCGGATGCTGCCGCATCATGATCAACAGCTCCTCAATGCAGTCTTCATGCAGCTTTGTGTCATTGTTCAGAAGAAATACATAAGAAGACTCTGCTGCCCGGATTCCCGCATTGACCGCATGGCAAAAACCATAATTCCGGTCAAGTGCCAGGATCTTTACCCACGGATAATGTTCTTTTACAAACGCAAGGCTTCCGTCCGTCGAACCATTATCCACAAGGACTGTCTCATAATTTTTACAGGTCTGCTCTCTTAATGTATCCAGACAGTCCTTTAAATATCCGATTCCATTATAATTCGGTATCACTACCGTAACTTCTGCCATATGCATTCCTTCCTAACGCTTTCTCAGTGTATAATTGCAGGTGTTGAGTGAGAAATTCTCGTTATAATAAGGATCGCCCTTCGTAAGGATCTCACTCCAGTGTGCTTTCATATAGTTAATTTCACTTAAGAAACGTTTCTGTTTTTCCGGTGTGTCTTCGTAGCCGCGGCTCTTGGATTCATAGTGATACAGCTCGACATTCGGCTCATAAACTACAAGATAGCCTTCTCTTCTTACCTTCAGGCAGAAATCAATGTCATTGAATGCAACGGCAAGGTCTTCGTTGAATCCGCCTGCCCCCTCCCATGCTTTGCGGTCCACCATCATGCAGGCAGCCGTCACGGCACTTAAATCCTGCTGAAGGATTGCTTTTCTAAGATAACCGCTGCGTTCTCTTGCCATACCGACAAACATCGCCCCGGCAACGCCGCCGATACCGATGATCACGCCCGCATGCTGGATCGTATCATCCGGATAATACAGTTTCACTCCCACAATGCCGACCTCTTTTCGCTGACACTGTCCGATCATCCGCTCCAGCCAGTCCGGTGTGATCACCGTCACATCGTTATTCAGGCAGAGAATATAATCGCCTTTTGCAAATGTAAACCCGAAATTGTTCAGAGCAGAATAATTAAAGCCCGACTTCCAGTAAACGACCCGGATGCCGTCCCTGCCGTCAATTTCTTTGTAATAATCAAAAATCTCCTGCCCGGTGCTGTTATTCTCCACAATAATGATCTCATAATTACGATAAGTTGATTTCTCTTTGATAGAATCCAGACACTTTTTGAGTGTCTCCTTTTCATCCTTGTTCGGAATGATGATCGAGACGAGCGGTTCGCCCGTCACCCGATATTTCGCCCGGTAAAATCCAGGGAACAGCGTATCAGTCACTTCTGCCTCTTCCCCGCAGCGGCGGATGTGCTCTGTCACTGCCCGTTTTCCGGCATCGTAGGCATACTTTTTGCTGAGCGGATTGTCCGCTGTGGAAGCCTTGTGCACCCGCCAGTGGTACAGCACCTTCGGAATATGCTCGATCCCTTTTGCTTTTTCAACACAACGGAACAAAAACTCGTGATCCTGTGCTCCGTCAAATTCTTTTTTCTGGCCGCCCACTTCCTGCACCAGTGTCTTTTTCACAACCAGCAGATGGCAGATATAATTGTTGGAACGCAGCAGATCAAGATTGAAATCCGGCTTGAAATTTGGCTGATAACGCTCGGAAAGATCACTTGTCACCTTGTCCTCATCTGTGTAAACAATCTCCGCCCCTGTTTTGCAGATCCGATCCGCCACTTCATAGAGGGCATTTTCAGAAAGCAGATCATCATGGTCAAACAGAGCAATATAATCGCCGTCCGCCAGTTCCATCGCTGCATTCGTGTTGTCTGCGATGCCCAGATTTTCCGCAAGGATCTTATATTTGATACGTTTATCAGAAAGATAACTGTCAACGATCCGTTTTGTCTCTGCGGTATCTCCACTTCCGTCTGCAATGCACAGCTGCCAGTGCGGATAGGTCTGTGCCGTCACCGATTCGATCATCTGCCGCAGAAAAACTTCCGGTGTTTTGTAAATCGGAACCACAACACTGATCAGCGGCGGATACTCCCAGATCCGTTCTCTCTGTGCTTTTCGCTCCTCATCCGTCAGAATATCATTCTTACACCACTCATTATAATCGACTTCTTCTTTTTCAAATCGCTCTGATAATCGCACTTTAAATTCCTGAAAACCATACTGCTTCAAATAAGAAAATCCCTTTTTGATCATGTAGGGATTCAGGCTTTTTGCCAGTTTCGAAAAATCCATACGTTTCCTCTCTTACTTTTCTGCTCTTCCGGAAAGCATTTCCATCCGGGGCATTTATCTTAACTTTTTCTCTGTTTCACCTGAAAAGACTCTTTGTACACTATAGTATAGAGGAAGCTTTTCTGTCAAGTGTCGGATTTTCTCCCTCATTTTTGATTGCAGGATTTCCGGCAGATGTGATATGATGAGTCAAGGGACAAATGGACACAAAACGGATGCTTGCATACGTATTTGTGTCTATGAGGACCGCTAAAACATGAGAAAGCAGCCATTTTTTGTAAAAAAATGAGCGAATTTCGAATGTTTGCGTGATTTTGGGAGTGCAGAGCACGAAAAAATCACGTATGACTCATAAAGATTTCCAGTTATTGAGACGCTTATCATATAGAAAGGACAAAGTGAAAACGATGATTTCAGATAAAACAGATTCCAGTTCGGATAAAAACACAAAAAAAGCAAAGAACAAAGTCCTCGGACATTTGCTCTCGCTTTTTTTCGGCGTACTGCTTGGCGGCCTGCTCTGCCTGCTTCTGGTTGTGGCCGCACGCCACATGGGTCTGATCTCTTTTGGAGAAGCAGATTCTTTTTACGATACCGCCGTTTCCTATTACAGTGAGCAGTTTGGCGATGCCGCTTCCGCCCAGAGTCAGGAGCCGCCCTCTTTTGCACGTTTTTATACGCGTGCGGCAGATACCTCCATCTTAAACAACGATGTCTCCCTCGATCTGGAGCGGATTCTTCAGGAGAATGTTCTGCTGGAAGGGGAAGGATCGGAGAATGCCGATACTGCTGATTCCGACGCTGCGAATCCGGAAAGTGCGACCGCTTCCCTTGCGAAAGAGATCACCGGAAAGAAGATACGTCCGGCATCAAAACTTCAGGAAAGCTGCACCTTGGACGGCATTTCCCGAGACTTTACGGATCTTACGGTAAATCCCTCCTCTCCGGCAGCTATCCAGCTTGATACCGCCACATCCAGACTTTACCAGCGAGTTTATCTTATTTTTGCTCTGACAGCTGATTCTGACGGCACGCTGACCGTCTCACAGAATTCGGACATGGTATATCAGATCCCGTTTACGGCCGGCGAGAAGAAAAACGTGCAGATCGCCATTTCCATCTCGTCCGACTCGGTAAACTTTTCCTGTGAAAAGGAAAGCTGTCGAATCACAGACCTTGCACTGCTTGGCTCCGTCAAAACCATATCCGCCTACACCGGTGCTCAGATTGCTTTCGATGAGAATACCGAAAAGGACCAGATCTCCGGTACCGTGACGACAGAAAATGCCGGTTTTCTCTTTCTGCCAATCCCATACAGCAAGAATGTAAAAGCTTATGTAGACGGCATCAAGACCGATGTTTTACGTGCCGATGCCTGCTTCGTCTGTGTTCCGGTCGGCTCAGGAGAACACACCTTTGCATTTTACCGGAAGTGAGCATTTTCTATAAAAAGCAGCCGGAAACCACCGGGCCTCCGACTACTCATTTTCTGTTGCTCTATTTTCGATGAAGGAATCGTTTCATCTGCTCTTTAAATGGTATTTTCGCATCCGAAATTTTCCTTGCCATTTTATAAGAAATCGTTCCTTTTGTTACTTCGATCGACGCTTTCAGTGCCGCATTCTCGTTTTTCAGTCGGTTCATCGCCGCGATGCTGCCGCTGCCGCCAATGGATGGATCGCCAAGAGCCAGTCCCTGGAAAATGAAATCCCGGTCGATCTTGTCTTCCGGCAGTTCTTTTTCCGTAAACTCCAGAAGTTCCCGGTAGAAGCTGCGGTACTCTTCGCACATCTGCTCCACCGTTTTCATCTCCATATCATCCACGATCTCTTTCTTTGCCTGATATTCTTCCGGATGATCGATGATATGATGCAACAGCTGCATCACCTCATCCGGGCTGGCATCCGGCTTCACCAGCCAGCCGCCGCCTGTCTTTCTGATACGCTCCCCGACTGCTCCGATGTCGGTTGCAACGATCGGAATCCCATTAAGCCATGCTTCTGAGACGGTATAACTGAAGGTCTCCGGCCAGATCGGCAGAATGCAGATAATATCAATCTCATTATCTTCAAGAAGCTGCGGAAGTTCCTCTTTTTTATAAGTGGAGCTGAAGAAACAGTTCTCCTGTGAAATTTCCAGAATATTCTTATCACCGATCGCACCCAGTACAAACCAGTTGATCCCGCCTTTGTCCATCGGAATCAGCTCTCTTGCCATCAGACTTCCTTTCTGCGGAACCATTCCTCCAAGGAATGCCACATTGAGCCTTCCTCGTTTTCCGAAGCGATGGTGATATTCTCCTTTGGTACTTTGATTATCCGTGTAGAACACGCCGTCATGTTTGACATAGACACGGATCTTCACCGGTCCGTCGGCAAGTTTTCTGGTACTGATACGAAGATCCAGACCGCACATCAGTGCTTCTGTTGCACCAAATGCATCGACAATATCCGGTCTTGGTACTTTGTTTGCCAGAAAACAGTCCTTTTTACCTTTGCTGTCCGTAAATTCCACATAAATCTTCGTCTCTTCGTTTGGCACGCCTTCCAGATAAGCCCAGCCTTTGATGTCATTGAGCCCCTGATCGGCTCCCGGCACACGATCCAGCTTCACGTGCAGGTGCTCGCTCTTCTGATGCTTCTCCGGGGACGGCACATGGATGATATCACGCTCCAGTTTGTCTTCTCCGTGTTCGATGACCATGCATTTTTCTTTCAGAGAAGGGAAATATTCAAGCAGAATATCCCTCGCACTTTCGGATGGGAAGATCAGTTTCCGGCAAATGGAAAGTGCCTTTTTATTTTCCCTTCTCCAGATGCGAAGATAATCAACCTGGCTTGCAATGTCTTTTTTCTGACGCAGACATTCCCGGCAGCGTTTCTGCCTCTCTTCAAAGGAAAGCTTTACATCCTCTTTCTGACAGAACTGATTTTCGTTATCCAGAAGAATGATCGTCGGGCAGGCATAATAGAAATCATGAATGGTTGCGATCACCGGGATTCCGAAACGCTCTGCCGCAAAATAAAGCTCCAGAGAAAGATCCTGCGAATGCTGGATATGCACCATATCAATGTCAAATGCCAGCAGGATCTGTTCATAGATCTTTCGCATCTTTTCATCACGGAAAACCGGAAACTTCGGTGCTTCGCCAATTTCAAATTTCAGGGAGACCACATCTTTGTCCGTGTAGATCGTCAGTCTTAAATATTCTTCATCTCTTGCCGCCACGAAGACATTGTATTCATCCCTCAGTGCCATCGTCAGCTCTTTGACATGAATCTGTGTGCCGCCGATGTTGTTGAATGCCCCTTCCTGGAAATCCAGATGCAGCAGATAGAGAATGTTCTGCTTTCCGTTGTGCAGCTTTGTATACATATTGATATTGTCGCGGATCTCCTGATCCGGATTTTCCATACAGTACAGATGGTTCATCCGCATCTGGGCAGCGTAACGGTCATTTAAGATTGCCTCATGTTCTTCAAGAAGCTTTTTCTTTTCTTCGGTGTCAAACGAAGCGGTCCCTTTATGGTATACAAAGGTGTCATCGCACATTACATGATGATAACCTGCCTGCTCTGCACGGTTGCAGAAATCATTTTCCTCCCCGTAGCCTCTGCCGAACGTTTCAGCGTCAAAGACACCGATGTCATCGATCACACTGCGTTTGATATACATACAGAAACCAACCGCAACGGTGATCCTTGGATAACGTCTGAGGCTGCACGTTTCAATCAGTCCGGCATATTCATCTACCGTGACATTTTCCGGCATCGGATTGTCCTGGCACATGACCGGAACCGAACATAAAGTAGCACTGTTTGAGAGCGGTGTCACCGTTCCGATGCTCTCCTCCCGGTATGCACAGGCGATGATCTTGTCCAGCCACCCAGCAGTAACGATCGTATCGGAATTTAAAAGAAGGACATCTCGATCCTCTGACTGTGCCATTCCCTTATTGACGTTCGCGGAAAACCCCATATTCTTTTCGTTGTGCAGCACCAGAATATGTTCCCCGGCAAAGCTATCCAGATAAGGTGCAATCCGTTCATCCGGACTGCAGTCGTTGATCAGGATCAGCCGGTGCTTCGTAAGATCTGTATGCTTTAACACACTCGGCATACAAAGCTGCAAATCATCGTAACCATTGTACACCGGTATAATAATATCTACTGCCTCTGTCCTTTTTTTCATTTATTTCCTCCAAAATGCAAAACCATTCTTTTTACCAAGCAGCCCGTTTGCCCGCTCCAGTGCCTCTTCCATGGAGAGTACCGCAATCATGCCGCTGATCTTTACCTGATCCTTGTTTTCTTCCATTTTGACCAGATAAACCGGATCGGTCGTTAAAAACAGATCGCCATGCTCCACTTTTCCGGAAGCGTTGACCGCTTTTAACTTCGCATTGGTTCCTGCATGGTCGATCCGGCAGATACATGGTTTTCCTTCCAGCGGATCAAAACGCAGTGCCTTCCAGTCCTTGAAATTTTTCAGATCAAAAGTCACACGGAACGCTCCGTCCTGCAGAACCGTTTCCGCCTGGATCTTCTCCTCTTCCCGGAACCCGTTTCCGGTGTCCACAAAGAGCTGGCAGTTCAGCAGATCCTTCTCCTGGTGGCGTTTGCGGAACTCTTCCAGAGAAATACCGATCTCCGGGATGCTGTAGTGCAATACGCGGTTCGCTCCGACGTAGTGTTCTGCAAAATAGGTGCCCCACTTGTGGAAAGTCTCGGACATCTCCTGCGTAATCTGATATTCTTCTAAAAGCTCCTGCATCCTGCAGTCTTGTTCCAGCTGTGGATAGCTGCTGTACAGCTCATTGATGGCACGCCAGATGATAAATGCCACCGGAACCGGAAAATCAAAGATCCATTCGCAGTCAATGACACGGTATTTTCCGTCTTTTTCGAAAATATTGTCGAGGATCAGATCGATGTTCGCCGGGGCAATGCACGGCAGTTCCGGGCAGATCTGTGAAGTTCCAAAAACCTGGGCAAACTCCGTCCGCTCTCTTCCGGACATCTCCCGGCTTACGATATGACGGTTCCCAGTTGCTGCGGATTCTTTTTCACACAGCATACTGACCGTGGAAATCAAATTTTTCACTTTTTCCACGTTATGTTCATAAATGGCCTGCTTTGCCTGTTGTCCAAGGCTTTTTTCCTGAAGAAACGGTGTCACGACAGCATCGCCTTTTGCTTTCACGCCAAGGCTGCTCCAGCTTCCGTAATCTTTCTGTTTGTTCTGCATATTCTGCAGGTGACGTTTTGCCTCGTTTGTCATCGGCTGCTTGACAACCACTTTTTCTCCGTTTTGCTCTTCAATCGTGGTAGCAATGGAGAAATGACGGTCGCGGTCGGTGCTCATCTTCGCATAAAGCACTTTTTTATCAGCACGGATCTGATTTCTGCTCATCTCGATCAGAAAAGAATTGGCAAAATAATCCATTCTGCCATCCTGCTGAATTGTCTCCGCCACCTGTCCCTCCTGGAACAGTGCCATGCGGTATTTTGTGAAATTCCAGGTCGGAAGACCATATTTCTGCTCTTTTAAAGACTCATCCGTAAAGATTTCCCGCGGAAACTTGTAATCCGGATACGGATAATAAAAACGGTGATAAGAAAAACCACAGGCTTCCATCAGACGTTCCCACTCTCCTTTGGAGAATGTCCGCACGGAATGATTGTCCGGATACCCGGCAATGCCGTCAAAATAGCCGTTGGTATGATCTTCCGGTGCACCCGCAAAATACTTGAGTCCAAAGCGGTTCTCGATTGCAATCAGCAGGATCCCATCCGGCTTGAGCAGCCGTTTGATATTCTTAAGAAACGTCTCGCACGGCTGATCCCCCTCGGTAAAGCCCGGTGCATACTCAAACACGCCGTTGAGCACGATGTAATCAAACTGCTCACCGAACACCATATCATTTAAATTGCCGACCCAGATCTCCAGATTCGGCACACGTTCATGCCTTGCCATGTTGATGTCCGCTCTCTGCTTGGAAAGCTCCACCGACACGACCTTTTTCATCCGCTCACAGAGCAGGCCGCTGATCGCCCCGCAGCCGGAGCCAATCTCCAGACAGGTCGCATCCTCCTGAAACGGATACCAGTTCAGGATGTTCTCGCGGACTCTGGAAAGATGGTAAAGTACCGGAAACGGAACATTCTCCATACTCTCGTAACTGCCCTGTGTTTTGACGATCTTCAGTATTTCCTTTTCAATATCTCCGTCGGAGTAAAAATTCTCTCCGCTGTAATAATCCAGATTAAACTTTGCCATAATTCCCCCCGCTTCAGGATAGTGTTACTTTTGAATTCATATCGTAATAACCGACGGTATTGCGGTCTGAGATCACCGTCAGGCTGCATACATCATACAATCTGTGAAATACCACAAACTCTCCGTTGCGGTAACCGGTACATCCAAGAGAAATCAGATATTCTCCGCCCTGCAGATCCAGTTTCTGCGTGAAGGTGATCTCCTGACTCTCGCCCTCTTTTTTACCTTTGACATCTGCCTTTTCATACATGGTGTTCGTTCCGGTAATCTCAATCCCCTGCAGATTCTTGATCGTAAACGCATAGATCGGTTCTTTGATCTCCTCGTGGAAATCCACCTTCATGCGAACAGAAAAGGTGCTGCCCTTCATCAGGGTATTGGTGATCAGCCCTTTGTCATCGAGGATCGCATAGTCTGTGATCTCCGCAATCTTCTCTCCATACTCGATCAGCTTCGGATTGACCACGACCGAATCCTTCCAGTTTGCACTGACATCCTCGACATCGTTCATCCGGCTGTCTGTCTCCAGTTCAGACGGATCAAACTGATGCACCAGAACCTTCTTATAAATATCAACCGCTTCTTTCGGTGTTCCCTCAAAGATCTTCTCGCCCTGGTTGAGCAGGATCGCACGGTCACAGTATTTTGTGATGCTTCCAAGGTCGTGGCTGACAAACAGGATCGTCTTACCTTCTTTTTTGAAATCCTCAAATTTGCGGTAACATTTTGCCTGGAAAAAAACGTCTCCGACCGACAGTGCCTCATCCACGATCAGGATCTCCGGATCGATATTGATGGCAACGGCAAATGCCAGCCGCACAAACATACCGCTTGAGTACGATTTGACCGGCTGATTAACAAAATCACCGATGTCCGCAAACTCCAGAATATTGTCCAGTCGCTCATCGATCTCTTCTTTTGTAAATCCAAGCATCGTTCCGTTCAGATAGACATTCTCGATCCCGGTGTATTCCATGTTGAATCCGGCTCCAAGCTCCAGAAGTGCCGAGATACGTCCATCCACGTTCACTTCGCCTCCGGTCGGATTCAGAACACCGGTGATGATCTTCAGAATCGTCGATTTACCGGAACCGTTCGTCCCGATGATGCCGACCGTCTCGCCTTTTCTGATCTCAAAATTAACATGTTTCAACGCATAATGCTCCCTCGCATCCACATGAAATCCAAGCGTCTCCTTCAGACGGTCAGACGGTTTGTTATATAATTTATATACTTTACTCAGGTCTTTTACCTGAATTGCCATTTCACTCATAGATTTCGATTCCTCATAAATTTACAGAACATCCGCAAAATGTATCTTTAACTTCCGGAACAGTCTCGTGCCGATCAGCCAGAACACCAGAGTAAATGCCCAGAAATACAGAGTCATGCCCGGACGCTGCCAGAACCATATCTTGTAAATAAAGGCATCACGATATCCCTGGACAATATAAAACATCGGATTTAATTTCAAGATGGACGCAAGGATGCCGGTAATGCCGAGATCCTCCATCGACCACATGATCGGAGTCATCCAGACTCCCACCTGAAGTGCAATGTTGATCACCTGTGTCAGGTCACGAAAAAAGACAACGACCGAACTGGTCATATAAGTGATCCCGAGCACGAGCACAAAGATACAAAACGTATAATAGATCACCTGGATCGTATAAACAGTCGGATAACATCCCATCGCCGTGTACAGGATCAGAGCAACCAGAATAAAAAACAGGTGTACAAAAACAGCGGATACAACTTTGACCATCGGCAGGATATCAATCCGAAATACCACCTTTTTGACCAGATAATTGTATTCCAGCAGTGCATTCGTTCCGTTGATCAGTCCGTCCTGAAAAAAGAACCAGGGAATCAGTCCGGCGATCAGCCACAGCACGAACGGTACCGGTCTTGGTGATGAACTCCTTATCATACCAAAAACAAACCAGTAGACCATGACCGTCACAACCGGCTGTACAAACGCCCAGACGATCCCCAGGTAGGAACCGGCGTATTTCTTTTTAAAATCATTTTTCGCAAGCTGAAAAATCAGTGTTCTGCCCGCAAAAAGCTCTGCGGGCAGTGACCGGGTTTCTTTCATAGATTCCTTTTCCTCCTAAAGTCCCTCTGCAATTTCCAGTAAATACCGGCCATATGCAGTCTTCAGCAGAGGCTGTGCCAGCTCAACGAGCTGTTCTTTTGTGATAAATCCTCTCTTATATGCAATTTCTTCGATGCAGGAAATATAAAGTCCCTGTCTCTTCTGGAAGGCAGCTACGAAATCTGCCGCATCGAGCAGTGCATCGTGTGTGCCGGTATCCAGCCATGCAAAACCTCTGCCAAGTGTCTCCACCTTCAGGGTTCCTCTTCTTAAATATTCATTGTTGATACTGGTGATCTCGATCTCACCGCGTGCGGAAGGTTTGACATTCTTTGCGATCTCTACCACATCATTATCATAGAAATACAGTCCCGGAACAGCGTAGTTGGACTTCGGATGCTCCGGTTTCTCCTCGATGGAGAGTGCCTTTCCGTTCTCATCAAACTCTACGACACCATATTCTCTCGGGTCACGCACATAATATCCGAAAATAGTCGCTCCCTTTTCAATCTTGGCTGCACGCATCAGAACCTGTGAAAAGCTCTGTCCGTAGAAAATATTGTCACCGAGCACCAGTGCCACACTGTCATCTCCGATGAAATCGGCTCCGATAATAAACGCATCTGCCAGTCCCCGAGGTTTGTCCTGAACAGCATAAGACATCTGAAGCCCCAGCTGCTCACCGGTTCCAAACAATTCTTTAAATACCGGAAGATCACGCTCTGTAGAGATGATCAGGATCTCACGGATCCCTGCCAGCATCAGTGTGGACAACGGATAGTAGATCATCGGCTTATCATAAACCGGCATGATCTGTTTTGAAATCGCTTTGGTCAGCGGGTACAGTCTGGTACCGGAACCGCCTGCTAAAATAATCCCCTTCATATATCGATCCTTTCTTATTTGCGGTACATCTCTTCGTAATATTTCTGATAGTCACCGCTTGTCACATTTGCCATCCAGTCTTCGTGTTCAAAATACCATTTGATTGTTTTCTTGATGCCTTCTGCAAACATCGTCTCCGGATACCAGCCAATCTCAGCTTTGATCTTGTCCGGTGCGATCGCATATCTGCGGTCATGGCCCTTGCGGTCTTCCACATAAGTGATCAGCTCTTCATTGATATGTGCTTTTCTCGGGTCTTCGTCCGGAAGCATCTCGTTTAACGTATCGAGAATGATATGGATGATCTCGATGTTCTGTTTTTCGTTGTGTCCGCCGATGTTGTATGTCTCAAACAGACGACCCTGTTCCTGAACCATATCAATGCCCTTTGCATGGTCTTCCACATACAGCCAGTCACGCACATTTTTGCCGTCGCCATAGACCGGAAGCTTTCTGCCGTTTAATGCATTGTTGATGATCAGTGGGATCAGCTTCTCCGGGAACTGATACGGTCCGTAGTTGTTGCTGCAGTTTGTGATATTTGCCGGGAATTTGTAAGTATCCATATAGGCTTTTACCAGCATATCCGAAGATGCCTTGCTTGCAGAATACGGGCTGTGAGGATCATAAGGTGTCGTCTCGTAGAAATATTCCCCCTCGTTCTCCAGAGAACCGTAAACTTCATCCGTGGATACATGTAAAAATTTCTTGTCTGCCTTGAATGTGCCGTCCTCAAGCTCCCAGGCTGCCTTTGCCGCATTGAGCATGACCAGAGTACCAAGCACGTTTGTCTTTACAAAAACTTCCGGGTTGCGGATGCTTCGGTCTACATGGCTCTCTGCTGCGAAATGAACCACACGGTCAATGTCATTTTCATCGAAGATCTTGTTGATCGCCTCGCTGTCGCAGATATCTGCTCTTACAAATGTATAATTGTCACGGTTCTCCACATCTCTTAAATTTTCCAGATTGCCTGCGTAAGTCAGCTTGTCAACGTTGATAATACGGATGTCATCCCCGTATTTTTTAAACATATAGTGAATATAATTAGAACCAATAAAACCGGCACCTCCGGTTACAAGATAAGTTCTCATGTTCTTTTTTACCTCCATCAGTCAGTTCGTTTCTCTTATTTTCCATACGGATTCTTTATATTATACCATCTGGGGCAACAATATTCAACCGGAAAACTCCTTTTGGCAAAGCTTCCAATAAAGCCTTGCTTTTTCCTTTGCTTTTCAGACATTCTATGATATAATATAGCCACTGTTATCGTAAAAAAGACTTGAGAGGAGCATTATTTATGAAAGAAACAACACTTGTTATCCTGGCAGCAGGCATCGGAAGCCGTTTTGGCGGCGGCATCAAACAGCTGGCACCGGTCGGACCTTCCGGTGAGATCATCATGGACTATTCTATCTATGATGCCTTAAAGGCAGGATTCAATAAAATCGTATTTATCATCCGCAAGGATATCGAAGAGGACTTCAGACGCATCATCGGGGATCGCATCTCTGAAATCGCAGACGTATCTTATGCCTTTCAGGATCTGTCCGCTCTGCCGGATGGTTTTTCCGTTCCGGACGGCCGCACCAAACCATGGGGCACCGGCCAGGCTCTTCTGTGCTGCAAGGGCGTGATCGACACACCGTTTGCTGTCATCAATGCAGACGATTACTATGGAAAAGAAGGTTTTAAAAAAGTGCATGATTTCCTGGTAGAGGAGCACAGCCAGGATGACCTGCTGCATTTTTGCATGGCAGGCTTTATCCTCGGAAATACCTTAAGTGAGAACGGCGGCGTCACACGCGGCATCTGTCAGGTAGATGACAGAGAACTTTTAACTTCCATCGTTGAGACCCACGATATCACCAAAACAGCAGACGGTGCCGGTGTTCCGGATGGAAACGGCGGTTTTGCACCGCTTGATACAAACAGTCATGTTTCCATGAATATGTGGGGATTTACACCGGAAATCCTCGATTATCTGGATCAGGATTTCGCAGCGTTCCTTTCTGCCCAGAAAGAAGGCGATCTCAAATGCGAATATCTGATCCCGACCGTTGTCGATGACATGCTGAAAAAACAACTTGCTGATGTGCAGGTACTGGAGACACGTGACCGCTGGTTCGGTGTCACTTACGCCGAGGACAAGGCTTATGTCACAGACTCCATCCAGGCACTCGTAAAAGGAGGGATCTACCCTGAAAAACTGTTCCAGTAAACGGACTTCTCTTTTCCTGCATGGATTTCTGCTGACCCTTGGCATCACATTTGCCCCGGTCAGCGTCCACGCCGGGGAAGCTCTCCTACACCCACAACTTCCGGCTGTTCCGGTTTATGAATTTCCCTCCGATACTTCAGCGGAAGGTGATCTGCAGACAGATACTCTGGAAAACAACGCAAAAAGAGCGACGGTACTGCCCTCCAGATACAATGCGGCAGAGCATGATCTGGTGACACCGGTCAAAGATCAGAATCCCTACGGAACCTGCTGGGCATTCTCCGCCCTTTCCGCCTGCGAGACGAGCATGATCAGAAAAGGACTGCAAGATACCAGCTTTGATCTGTCCGAATTCCATTTCGCCTATTTTTTCTTTCACACTCAGGAAGACTCTCTTGGTGGTACCGCCGGTGATTGTACCCTTCTTGCAGACCCGGATTACATGGATGTCGGCGGTGCAGATGCCTGTACGATGTTTGCACTCTCCAAATGGACCGGAGCTGCTGCGGAATCCCTTGCCCCTTATCCATATGAACAGCTTTATATCCCATCTTCCAGCCTGGCTTACCAGGATGTCGGCCACCTTCAGAATGTCCGCTATGTAAACGGTTCTGACACTGCCAGTATCAAACGTCTGATCCTGCAGTACGGTTCGGTATCCGCCCCGCTCTGTGTAAACCTGAAAAAGTATTATTCAGAGTCTACCGGTGCTTATTACTGCAACAACAACACCGGAACAAACCATCAGCTCACGATCGTCGGCTGGGATGATGATTATTCGACGGCAAATTTCACAAGTGGCATACGTCCGAATAAAAAAGGTGCCTGGATTGCAAAAAACAGCTACGGCGAAGATTTCGGCAATAATGGCTATATTTATATTTCCTATCAGGACAACAGCCTGAACCACCAGAAGAAATCAACCGCCGATTCGGATTCTCTGGTATTCGCCTATGATATGGAAAACAGCGATAATTATTCCCATAATTATCAATATGACGGTTCCGCTTCCTGTACATACATGCCAATCCCATCCGGAAGTTCCCTTTCCAATGTTTTTACCGTAAGTGGAAATCCGAACGGACAGGAAAAATTGAAATCCGTTTCCTTTGCCCTGGCATCCGAAAATATCCAGTATGCGATCCAGATCTACAAAAATCCAACAGCCGGTGACCCGACAAGCGGCATCGCAGTCCTCGACCGTGCACAGAGCGGCGTGACCACTTACTGCGGTTATTATACGATTCCTTTAAATACAGAGATCGTCTTCAATCAGGGTGACCGATTTTCCGTTGTGATCTCCTTTGCATCGCCGACCAACCAGACACTGTATGCCTTTATCGACAAAAGCAGCTCTCTGGAATCCCTGCATTTCGTTTCCAGAGCCGAGATTGGCCAGAGCTACTACCGCACAAAAGCCAATGGCTGGATGGATATCAGTTATCAGCAGATCAATAACCGCATCAAAGCATTTACGGAAAATACAACGGAAGCTGCCACCGAGGTTCTGGCAAATGTCTCTGCTCTTCCAAAATCCTCGATCCGCAAGATAAAAAGCAGTCGCTGCTCTTCTTTGCGACTTTTCTGGAATGCGCTACAGTATGCAGACGGCTATCAGATTTTCCGCAGCACTTCCAGAAAGAAAGGCTACACACTGATCGCTGACACGAAAAAGACTTCTTATTCCGACAACACTGCCGTTCTTGGCAGGAAATACTACTATCGGATACGTGCCTATGCCAGAAGCCGCTACAACGGTATTGTATACAGTCCTTATTCCCAGGTGAAAAACCAGACACTGAAGCCGGAAAAAGCACAGATACGCTCCCTGAAAAAAAAGAGCAGCAAAACCTACCTTCTGAGCTGGAGAAAAGTCCCCGGTGCTGATGGCTATGAAGTTTTCCGGCAGATTTCCGGCAAAAAATGGGAACTGTTCAAACGTATCAAACGAACCGGCACCCTGAAACTGAAACTTTCTCTCGCTTCAAAAAAAGACTGCTTCTACCGGGTACGTGCCTATAAAAAAACAGCTAAGGAAAACATTTACGGTCCTTTCTCTAAGAAAGTAAAACTCTCTGCAAAATAAAACCGGATTTTACCCGAAAACAAAAGCCCCGCCCATCTTGCGATGGACAGGGCTTTTTCTATCTTATCCTTTTCACACACTCCTACAGAATGGATTTCCCAGGTCCATCCTGCATCTCTGTAATTATCTCTAATTACAATACTTATTAAAACACTTGCTTTAAATGATACTCGTCATCTACCAGCAGCATATCGGCCTCTTTTCCGACACTGATAGAACCGACTCTGTCATAGACACCTATGCTCTTTGCCGGATTTCTTGTTGCTGCAAAAATCGCATCTGCTTCCGGAATATCGAAAGACATTGCAATCTTCATGCAGTCGTACAGGCAGGTTGCGGATCCTGCGATGGTTCCGTCTGCCAGTGTTGCTTTACGGTCTTTCATAAATACTTTCTGACCGCCCAGTTCATATTCTCCATTTTCCATACCGCATGCCATCATGGAATCACTGATCAGAACGATACGTTCCGGTCCGAACATACGGAATGCTGCACGGATCGCACTGCCATGAATGTGCAGACCATCACTGATCAGCTCGGCATATACATGATCGTTGTCTGCAGCTGCTCCGATAACACCCGGTGCTCTGTGATTTAATGGCGGCATTGCATTGTACAGATGTGTTACATGATCTGCACCGGCCTCAAATGCTGCCTTTGCAGTATCATAATCTGCGGTTGTATGTCCAACAGAAATATGCACTTCATCTTTGAGTTCCTTAATAAATTCTACGGAACCTTCCATCTCCGGTGCCAGAGTCACCAGTTTGATCAGTCCGCCGCTTGCCTGCTGGCATGCACGGAACGTCTCTGCGGACGGTGCCTGAATATAAGCACCATTCTGTGCTCCCTTTTTCTCCGGTGCGATAAATGGTCCTTCCATATTGATACCAATGACACGTGCTCCGTCTGCGATGCCGTCTGCTTCTTTTGCAGTCGCAAAAATATCAACCAGCATCTCTTTGGAAAGTGTCATGGATGTCGGGCAGTAAGAAGTGATACCATGTGCTTTTTCAAAACGTAAAATCTCTTTTACGCCTTCTACGTCGCAGTCACAGAAATCATGACCGCATGCACCATGGCTGTGTACATCCACAAGACCAGGAATCAGTTTGTATCCGTTTGCGTCTACCACTGTCTTATCGCTTACTTCTGCTTCCGTTGCCACGATCTTATGATCTTCTACAAAAACATCTTTTACCTGAAATGTTCCGTCTTCACAAAAAACGGATGCACCTTTAATGATCATTTAGATCACTCCCTTCTCTCTGCACAGGGACAGTGCTTCTTCATCTGCAATTACGATCACATCGTTGTGAAGCTGCAGTACAGAAGCCGGTACGCCAGGTACGATCGGTCCGAAGAAGGATTCATAAACTGCCTTTGCTTTGTTCTTTCCGCTTGCCAGCAGCAGAACTTTCTTGGCTGACATGATGTTCTTGATGCCCATGGTGTATGCATATTTCGGCACATCATCCATAGTTTCAAAAAATCTTGCGTTTGCTTTGATGGTATCTTCTTTCAGTGCTACACAGTGTGTCAGACTCTCGAAAGCTGAACCCGGCTCGTTAAATCCGATATGTCCGTTTCCGCCGATACCAAGCAGCTGCAGGTCGATGCCGCCAACGCTGTCGATGATCGCATTGTATTTTGCACATGCAACTTTGCTGTCCGGTTCTGTTCCATCCGGTACAAAGGTACGTGCCTTGTCGATATTTACATGATCAAACAGATTTTTGTTCATGAAATAACGGTAGCTCTGATCATTGTCTCCGGAAAGTCCTTTGTATTCGTCCAGGTTTACAGAAGTTACCTGTGAAAAATCGATGTCACCTTTGTTGTACCATTCAACCAGCTGTTCGTATGCACCTACCGGTGTAGAACCTGTTGCCAGACCTAAAACAGCGTTTGGTTTCATGATAACCTGGGCAGAAATAATATTTGCTGCCTTTCTGCTCATATCCTTATAATCTTTTGCCTGATATAAAACCATATCCCTCTTCCTTTCTGATTTCAGGTTTATTCCACTTCCGCTTTTGCAAAAAAGACCGGAAGATGGAAGTTTGGCTTCTCACTGTCAATTGGTGAAAAGCTGATATAATGTTCAACAGCCGGATCTTCTGAAATTTTATAGAAATTACAGTATATCTCCTTGCCGCTGCCATCCGGTAAATAATCGCAGACTTCCTTCAGAAATTTCTCCGGAATGAGCAGGCTCATTGTCCAGTGATCCTTTTCAATCACGGAATTTACGCCTGTTTCCTTATAAACTTCATCGGAAAGGAACTGTCTTCCTTGTCTGCCAAAGCCATATTTTGCATACATGGCTCCGTTTGCATTCACTTCAAAGTTCAGATACATATCATTGTTGGTAAGTTCCTTTCCTTTTTCTGCGAATGCCAGAAACACTTCCACTGCACTGTCTTTGCAGACCATTTCGTGATGCTCTGTGCATCTTGCAAGCGGATCATGCTCCTCTGTGCAAATCTGCACATAGAGTCCTTCCCCCTTCAGATACCCCATATAACCACAGGCTTTCGGAGGTGTGATCGCATGATGCCACTGCACATGGTCGATCTCAAAACGATTGCAGTTCACAATCTCTTCTTTCGAAGAAATCGTCTTAATCTTATATTCCAATATATGTCCTCCTTCTAACGGCACGAGTACCAAAAGGGGGACACCCACTACGGCGTCCCCCTTGCAGGTCAGATTTCAGACCATTATATCAAGCTATTATTTGCACAGTTTCTTGAACTCGTCAGCTACGAACTGAACCTGAGTTCCGATGATAACCTGTACACTTGTTTTGCCTGGGCGAATCACACCAGCTGCTCCAGCTGCTTTGATTGCTTTTTCGTTTACTTTTGTAGTATCTTTCACTTCCAGACGAAGTCTTGTGATGCAGTTGTCGATAGAAGTAATGTTTTCTTTACCGCCGCATCCAGCCAGAACTGCTTTTGCAACTTCTGTGTAGTTGTTGTTAGACAGTTTGATGCTCTTTTCAGATTCGTCGATATCATCATCTTCACGTCCCGGTGTTTTCAGGTCGAATTTTGTGATTGCGAAACGGAATACTACGTAGAATACTACAAATGCTGCAATACCCAGAGGGATGATCAGCCATGTCTTAGCTGCTGCCGGAAGGGAAGCAGAGAAGATCAGGTCAGTTAAACCAGCGGAGAAACTGAATCCGGCTCTGAATCCAAGTACAACTGTGATTACTGTGAAGATAGCGTACAGCAGAGCGTATACTACATACAGTCCAGGAGCCAGGAACATGAAACCAAATTCGAACGGCTCAGTTACACCACAAACAAATGCTGCGATTGCTGCGGAAGAAAGAAGACCGATTGCAACTTTTTTCTTGTTTGATTTTGCTGTATGAACCATAGCCAGAGCAGCACCCGGGATACCAAACATCATACATGGGAAGAATCCTGACATGTACATACCAAGGCTCCATGAAACATCTGCAGATGTTTCACCAGCCCAGAAGTGAGACAGGTCACCAAGACCGATGGTATCAAACCAGAATACGTTGTTCAGTGCGTGATGCAGACCGAACGGGATCAGCAGACGGTTGAAGAATGCGTAGATACCAGCACCTACAGCTCCCATCTTTGCGATACCTTCGCCCAGTGCAACCAGAACGCCAAACAGTACCGGCCATACGAACAGCAGAACTACGGATACAATGATAGAAACAACACCTGCTACGATAGCTACGCAACGTTTGCCGCTGAAGAATGACAGCCAATCCGGCAGCTTTGTTCCTTTGAATTTATTGTAGCAGGAAGAACCGATCACACCGGCGATGATACCGATGAACGGGTTCGCAATTTTGCTGAATGCAATGTAAGCAGTTGTACCTTCTTCAAGAGTTTTGATAACAGATACAGCACCTACAGACAGCAGAGTTGTCAGCATCAGCCAAGAAGCCAGAGCTGCAAGTCCACCTGTACCGTCGTTGTCTTCGGACATACCAACACCGATACCGATTGCAAACAGGATAGCCATGTTATCAATCAGGGCTCCACCTGCTTTCACTAAATAGAAACCAATCTGCTGTACAATACCTACTACGTCACCACCCTGCATGGTAGATGGGCAAAGAGCATATCCAAGACCCATCAGGATACCACAGATAGGAAGGCAAGCAACAGGTAACATCAAAGCTTTACCTAATTTCTGTAAGAATTTCATCATAATTACTTTTTTCCTCCTTCTCTTACTTAATGAGAATCCTCCTCCAGCTCTTTTTCCGGCTGGATTCTGCGGATATGTACGGCCAGATAAGCCGTCTCCTCATCTGTAATTTCGTGATCATAGCGCATTTTTATATAATGCGCAATCTTCTCGCTGCACGCATATTCAACCGGGTACATTCCGGCGATCACTTTTCCGAAACCGTTATCATCATCCCCGAGCATCTGCCCCGTAAAAATGCGCTGTCCAAGAAATTTCAGATGAGTGATGAATCTGGCGTAATGAAGGCTTTCTTCCTGCAGTTCAATATTCAGATATTCACTGACGATATTGACCACGTCGCGAATGAGACAGGTGATGTTCATCGTATTGCGTACACCGGTGTCATATTCCGCATTTACGATATGAAGTGCGACGGATGCGGCCTCATCCTCATTCAACTCCACATCAAGCTTCTCCCTGACCTTGCGGATTGCATACTTTCCAACGCCAAACTCGATTGGATAAAAGGTCTTCACCTCAACCTTGAGTGGGTTGTCAAACTGCATTCCTTTCTTATACCGTTCAATTGCGAAACTGATATGATCTGTCAGAGTCAGATAAATACTCTGGTGTAACTTCAGCCCGATATTGTTCTTGGCATAAGTGATAATCTGGTCGGATAACTTGAGATATTCCACCGGAAGCCTCTCCACCAGCCTGGCGAACTGCCCGGCTGACTTCTTATCCTCCAGTCGGAACGTCTTCTCAATCTGCTCCTCATTCACAATCTGTCCCGGCTTTGCATGGAAACCGATACCTTTTCCCATGATGACGACTTCCTCGGCGTCTTTGTCCAAAGCACTTACTACATTGTTATTAATAACTTTGATGATTTTCATAGTAATAACGTGTCTCCCAAACAAAAAGACCCAAAGAATCCAGAATCCTTCTCCTCTGAAACTTTGGGTCTTGCCTGCATCACCAGTAACAATCCTGTCATAACTACCAAATTCTTTAATTGCATCTCTACTATAGCAGTAAATTTGAACAATGTCAATGCTTTTTTAATCTTTTGTTTATGGATTGTTTATAATTTTTATTTTTCTAAAAATGTTTTCTGTAATGCAGTGATTCCTCTAGTTTCCAATACATTTCCTGACTGCTTTTCCTTTTCCCGTTCCTATGATCACATGATGCCTGCGAATTGCTCCGTTGCAAAGTAACTCCCGCAATCTATGCTCCGCTTCGTTCTGCACGAAACGAGTGCCTGTAAACATTCGGAATCCGTATATTTACTGCATAAACAGCTACTTCCTCATGGATTCAAGAATCTCTCTTGCCACGTAAACTCCGCTTGCGGATGCATGGGAAAGGGAATGTGTCACCCCACTGCCGTCTCCGATGATATAGAGACCTTTGTGGATGCTTTCAAGATGCTCATCAAGCTGTACTTCCATATTATAAAATTTCACTTCCACACCATAGAGCAGTGTGTCATCGTTTGCCGTTCCCGGTGCGATCTTGTCCAGTGCATAGATCATCTCAATGATGCCATCTAGGATACGCTTCGGCAGCACCAGACTTAAATCTCCCGGTGTTGCGGAAAGTGTCGGTCTTACAATGCCCTCTTCCACTCTCTTGACGGTACTTCTTCTTCCGCGTACCAGATCACCGAACCGCTGGACCATAACACCGCCGCCGAGCATATTGGAAAGTCTGGCAATGCTCTCGCCGTATCCGTTGCTGTCCTTGAACGGCTCGGAAAAATGCTTGGATACAAGCAGTGCGAAATTGGTATTTTCGGTCTGTTTGGTCGGATCTTCGTAGCTGTGTCCGTTTACGGTCACGATGCCGTTTGTATTTTCACTTACCACGATGCCATATGGATTCATGCAGAACGTACGCACATTGTCCTCGAACTGTTTTGTACGGTAAACAATCTTGCTCTCGTAAAGCTCATCGGTCAGATGGGAAAAGATCACAGCCGGAAGCTCCACACGGACACCTAAGTCCACACGGTTGGAACTGGTCGGGATGCCCATCTCTTCACAGACCTTTTCCATCCATTTGCTTCCGCTTCGTCCGACAGAAACCACACATTTTCCGCATGCATAATTTTCCTCTTCACAGATGACCTGATAGCCATCTTCCCTCTTTTCGATATGCTGCACGGGCGTGTCAAAATAAAAATCTGCCCGGTCTTTGAGCCATGCATACATATTCTGCAGCACAATGTAATTGACATCGGTTCCCAGATGTCTTACGGATGCATTCAAAAGCTGCAGACGGTTCTGCAGACAAAGTTTTTTGAATTTCGTTCCGGCTGTTGAATACAGTCTGGTGCCTTCACCGCCAAACTCCATGTTAATCTCATCGACATACTGCATCAGCTCCAGAGCTTTCTCTTTGCCGATGTATTCATAAAGTGTGCCGCCAAAATCATTGGTAATATTGTATTTACCATCGGAAAATGCTCCCGCACCGCCGAATCCGCTCATGATCGAACAGCTCTTGCAGTGAATGCAGCTTTTGATCTTTTTGCCATCAATCGGACATTTTCTTTTTTCCAGTGCATGTCCTTCCTCAAAAATGGCGATCTCCAGATTTTCGTTATTTTCCAGAAGCTCGTATGCGGAAAAAATGCCTCCCGGACCTGCTCCGATAATAATTACGTCATATTTTTTCATACTGTTTCCTCCAGATTGTACTTTTAAATAATATGGTGTTGAGATCAAAACCTATCAACTTATGAGCAAGCTCATGTGGATTTTGACCTTTTGCCCCTGGTATCATACATAATTCTCTACGATCTTCATGATCTTCTTCATGGTTTTCAGGGTATCTTTTATGTTTTTATGTTCCATACTGTGTCCGACATCCGGAAAACAATACCACCGAACCTTATGTTTTTTGCAGAATTTTTTTAATTTTTTCCGTTCCAGATAACGATCCAGCTCCCCGCTTATCACAATGCAGTTTTCCTTTCGCATGTACGGAAAGGTCTGCTCAAGCGGTGTCATAAAGATATGACGGATCGTTCCCGGTTTTACACGTTTTTCCTTTTCCAGTGCATCCGCAAGCCATCCTGCAGATACCGTTCCCAGACTTTTTGACACAAAAAGAATCTCATCGTACGAAGCAAGATCTTTTTCTTTGATCCGCCCACGCACATAAGAAAGCGTCTGTCTGATATTCTCTTCGATGGTGATCATGTCTTTTTTGTCCCGGTATTCCGAATAGTGCATCAGCAGTGTATCGTATCCCTTTTCCCGGCAGATCGACTCTGCATAATAAAGCAGCGGGCAGTCTACGCCATAGCGTCTCCCCGGAAAAAATACGGCCAGTTTCTTTTTCATTTTGCAATGCTCCCTGTCACGTTCTCAAATTATGCATTTTATTCTATCATAGAATCTGCTGTTTTTCAAACCAGATTCGTGTAGAAAGAAGAAAAAAAACACGGCAGTTGTTTTCTGCCGCAGATCTTCTGTTCTTTCAAAGGCTTCTGAGATATTGATTTCTTTATGCCTGTACCTCTTGTATCACATTCATAAATGCCTGCATCTGCGGCGAAATCCATTTATCTCTGTGATATAAGAGCTGTTTCCATATTGCAAGCTGAAAATCTTTCACATCCAGCCGCACCAGTCTTTTTTCCTGTACGGCCTTTTCTGTCACATAATCCGGCAGAAGCGAGATTGCGGAAGCGTTCTTTTCCAGCATCCGGCAGATCAGTTCTGTATTTCCCACCTCAAAAACCGGCTGGATCTCCAGGGAACGGCTCGCCAGATATTCACTTAACATCCTGCGGTAGCTCATTTCTTTTTCCGTGAGGATAAACGGCTGGCAGATCAGTTCCTGCAACAGAATCTGCTTCTTTCCGTTCAAGCTATTCTGATATCCTGTCACAAAATGCACTGCTTCCTGGCTCTCTGTGACGATCACATAATCACTGTGGTAAATGTGACGGTCCAGCGTGTATACAAAATCCACCTGATTCTGATTCAAAAGTCGGAACATCTCATCCGTGCCGGCGATCACGATCTTCATCGTAACCTCCGGGTACTTCCGCTGCAAAAGAACAAACAGTTTTTCTGCAATTTCCTCGCACAGCGAATCCGACATGGCGATCCGCAGATGTCCACGCACTTCCTGCTTTGGCTGCACCATCTCCTGCATCTCACCGGCAAGCTGCTTCATGCGATGGGCGTAACGCAGGATTTCCTTGCCCCGGTCTGTCAGTGTCACTGTGCGGTTGATCCGCTCAAAAAGAACGGTGCCAAGCTCCTCCTCCAACTGCCGGATCTGAAATGAGACCGTAGACTGTGAGTAGCCCAAAAGCTCGGCGGCTTTTGTGAAACTGCCAAGTTCGGCAGTGTAAATAAAGGTGTTGATGTTTTTCATATCCATAATCGTGTCTCCTTGTATCAAAAGGCGGAACAATATTTTTTTCCACTGTCACTGATTAATCGGTTTTTTCGATGGTTTAAATCATTATCATTCATTTTACAAATCTATATAAGTGAAGTATACTATATTTCACCACAAGATGCTACCATTATTAGTCATTTTGACAACAGTTTAAGAATATCAGATGAGCAATGGAATTCCGCTGCTGATACTAATTTGTTGCTCGCCGCCTGCAGAGGCGACATCATTTCATATCTGCTACAGGCATCTAAGATTTTACAGGGGGATTTTTATTATGAATATCATTACCGCAGTCTACAATTTTTTATGGGGTGATCTGATCACGCTGCCGCTTCCGGGCGGCAGTTCGATCGGCATCTCACTTCTGGTGCTTCTTCTGGTTCCGGCAGGGATCTATTTTACAATCCGCACCAGGTTTGTCCTGATCCGCAAGTTTCCGCATATGATCCAGATCGCCATGGAGAAAAACGAACATTCTCAGGCGGGCAGTATTTCCGGATTTCAGGCTCTCATTGTTGCCACTGCCACCCGTGTCGGCATGGGCAATCTGGTCGGCGTTGTCGCTGCTATTTCTGCCGGCGGTGCCGGTGCGGTATTCTGGATGTGGCTTCTTGCTCTGCTTGGCTCCTCCACTGCTTTTGCAGAGGGCACACTGGCTCAGATCTACCGCCAGAAGGATCCGCTCTACGGCGGCTACCGCGGCGGTCCGGCCTACTACATCCACGATTTTATGACAAAGAAAAAAACGAAAAAGCAGAACAGACCGGCAAAAGAGAAACGTTACAGCCTGATTGCGGTTCTGTTTGCGATCTCCGGCCTGATCTGCTGGTGCGGCATCAGTCAGGTTATCAGCAACTCCGTAAGTTCCGCCATGAAGAATGCATTTCACATTCCGCCGCTGTACACCACGATCTTCCTCGTCGTTGTGGCTGCGATCGTTGTTCTTCGCAAAAATGCCACCGTTCACGTCCTGGATGTCGTTGTTCCAATCATGGCCAGCTGTTATCTCCTGATCACACTGTTTGTCATCATCAAAAATATCGGTGCACTCCCTTCTGTGTTCCAGCGGATTTTTGAGGAAGCTTTTGGTCTTCGTCAGGTGGCTGCCGGTGGATTCGGTGCCGTGCTGATGAACGGGATCAAACGCGGTCTGTTTTCGAATGAGGCCGGAAGCGGATCTGCTCCATGTGCTGCCGCTGCCGCTGATGTCAGCCATCCGGCAAAAGCAGGTCTGATGCAGGCATTCGGTGTCTTTATCGATACCATCCTGATCTGTACCTGTTCTGCGCTGCTGATGCTGCTGGCTCCGGCCGATAAAATCGCCGAACTTCAGGGTATGGATCTGCTTCAGAGTGCCATGCAGTATCACCTGGGAGAATTCGGTGTCATCTTTATCGCCGTGATCCTGTTTCTGTTCAGCTTTTCAACGTTTATCGGCATTCTGTTCTATGCACGTTCCAACGTTGCCTACCTGTTCGGGGACAACTGGCTGTCACAGACCGCCTACAAAATCCTGGCACTTGTCATGCTGTTTATCGGCGGACTTGCCGCCTATACCTTTGTCTGGGATCTCGGGGATGTCGGCATCGGACTGATGACCATCTTCAATATGATCGCACTGATTCCACTGTCCGGACAGGCGATCGATTCCTTAAAAGATTACGAACGCAAAGAAAAATAATGCCGCATCATCTTTAATATGGAGATTTGAACTATGAAAGACGAAAAATATCTGGAACTGCTTGCAGAAAAATATCCGACGGAGCAGGCTGTATGTCGGGAGATCATCAATCTGAAAGCAATTCTCGGTCTTCCAAAAGGCACGGAGCATTTTATGAGCGACCTGCACGGAGAATATGAAGCTTTCTGCCATATTTTGAATAACTGTTCCGGTGTGATCCGTGAGAAAGTGGATCTGCTTTTCGAGGAAACGCTCTCGGATATCGACCGGGAAGAAATCTGCACGCTGATCTACTATCCGGTCGAAAAGCTGGAGATGATGAAAAAAGAGAGCCGCAACAACGAAGAATGGTACCGTGTGATCCTCGGCGAGCTGATCGAGATTGCCCGCCTTCTCTCCTCCAAATATACGCGTTCCAAAGTGCGTAAAGCGATGCCGGATGAGTACGCTTATATTTTGGATGAACTGATCCATGTGCAGAAGGATGAGGACGACAATCAGGTTGCCTATCATCAGAATATCATCGATACTTTGCTGGAACTTGACAGTGCCGATGCATTTATCGAAGTGCTCGCCGCCCTGATCAAACGCCTCGCCGTCGATCATCTGCACATTGTCGGAGACATTTTTGACCGCGGACCATGTGCCGACCGGATCATGGATCTTCTGATGAATTATCACTCTCTGGACATTGAATGGGGAAATCACGACATTCTCTGGATGGGTGCCGCTGCCGGAAGTGAGGCATGTATCGCTACCGTCATAAGAAACAATTTAAAATATCATAACATCCGCATTCTGGAAAACAGCTACGGTATCAGCCTGCGTGATCTGACGCTGTTTGCTGAAAAGCTTTATCCGGATACAGAGCCGATGGAAGCGGCATTAAAGGCCATTTCTGTCCTTTTATTCAAACTGGAAGGGCAGGTGATTCTTCGAAACCCAGATTATCAGATGACTGACAAACTGCTGCTCCACCAGGTCAACGTTCAAAATCACACCGTCTGCATCGCTGGCACAGACTACGAGATCTGCGAAGAAACTTTTCCGACGGTTTCCTTTGATCCTTCCAACCTGGAAGTTTCTTACGAACTGACCGCCGAAGAAAAGCAGATAATGGAAGGGCTTCGCATGGCATTTGTCGGCAGTGTCCGTCTGCGTCAGCATATGGATTTTCTCTATCAGAAAGGCAGCATGTACCGTATTTTTAATGGAAATCTGCTCTTCCACGGCTGTGTACCTCTCGATGAAAGCGGAAATCTTGAAGGTGTTGTATTCCACCAGAAACGTTACCGCGGACGTGATTATCTGGATTATGCCGAGCGGATTGCCAGACGTGCCTGGTCTAAAGATGCCACACAAAAAGAACTGGATTTTATGTGGTATCTCTGGTGCGGCAGAAAATCACCGTTGTCCGGCAGAAATATCAAAACGTTTGAGCGTACTTATGTAAAAGATGAAAGTACCTGGCATGAGGCATCCAACCCTTATTATCAGTACTACGAGCAGGAAAAAATCTGCAATATGATCCTTCATGAATTTAATCTTTATTCTGATCGGTCACATATCATCAATGGACACACCCCGGTACGCACTTCCAGAGGGGAACACCCGGTACGTGCAAACGGCCGTCTGATGGTGATCGACGGCGGATTCTGCAAAAGCTATCACAAAACAACCGGTATCGCCGGATACACGCTGATCTTCAATTCGCACGGTATCCGCATCAAATCCCACCAGCCATTCCAGAGCGTCTATGCCGCACTGACCGAAAATAAAGACATCGAATCCAGATCTGAACTGGTCGAAACGGAGCGAGAACGGCTGATGGTACGCAACACCGACACCGGAAAAAAGATTCTGGAAGATATTAAAGGATTGAAAATGCTGCTTCAGGCTTACCGTGAAGGCACAATGGAATAAATTTTTCGGGTGTTTTGACACCCGAATTTTTTTATGTTACACTCTACGTGATGCCCGCAAGCCACAGCAAGAATGTCAAAGGCATTCTTGAATCCGTCTTGTTGCTTCCGGCATCATGACATCACACAATACGCTGTTTGGAATATTTTCCCGTATTTCGGGATTCTGAACGGACAGACTCAGACAAAGGAGATTCAATAATGGGAGGACTATTTGGAGTTGCTTCAAAAACAGATTGTATCATGGACTTGTTCTACGGAGTGGATTATCATTCTCACTTAGGAACACGCCGCGGCGGTATGGCTACGCATGGGGCGGACGGTTTCTGCCGCTCAATCCACAACATCGAAAATTCCCCGTTCCGTACAAAATTTGAACGCGATGTAGAAGAACTGACCGGAAATCTCGGCATTGGCTGTATTTCTGACTACGAACCGCAGCCGCTTCTGATCCAGTCACATCTTGGAAGTTTTGCGATCACAACGGTCGGAAAGATCAACAATGCGGACGAACTTCTGAATAAGATTTACGAAAACGGTCATTCACATTTTCAGGAGATGAGTGGCGGTCAGATCAATGCCACGGAACTCGTTGCCGCACTGATCTGCAAGCAGGACAGCTTTGAGAACGGTATCCGCTATGCCCAGGAAGCCATTGACGGTTCCCTGACACTGCTGATCATGACAAAAGACGGCATTTATGCTGCCAGAGATATCTACGGAAGAACTCCACTTGTCATCGGACACCGTGAAGGTGCTTACTGTGCGGCTTTCGAGAATTTTTCTTACATTAACCTTGGCTACACAGATGTAAAAGAATTAGGTCCCGGCGAGATTGTATACATCACCCCGGAGAGTGTGGAAACGCTCGTTCCGCCTCGCAAGAAAATGAAAATCTGTTCTTTCCTGTGGGTTTACTATGGTTATCCGACTTCCAGTTACGAAGGCGTAAACGTAGAAGAAATGCGTTATAACTGCGGTGCACTGCTGGCAAAACGAGATAAAGGAAAAGTAGATCCGGATATCGTAGCCGGTGTCCCAGACTCCGGTATTGCACATGCTATCGGATATGCCAATGAATCCGGCGTTCCGTTCGCCCGTCCTTTCATTAAATATACACCGACCTGGCCGCGTTCCTTTATGCCGACGGACCAGCGTCAGAGAGAACTGATCGCCCGCATGAAGCTGATCCCGGTACATGCCCTGATCAAAAACAAAAAGCTGCTTCTGATCGACGACTCCATCGTCCGCGGTACACAGCTTCGTGAGACAACCGAGTTCCTGTATCAGAGCGGAGCCAAAGAAGTCCACGTCAGACCGGCGTGTCCTCCGCTGCTCTACGGATGTAAATTCCTGAACTTCTCCCGTTCCAAATCCGAGCTGGATCTGATCACCAGAAGAGTGATCCTGGAACGCGAAGGAAAAGATGCAGAGAAATATCTGGAAGAATATGCAGATCCGAACAGCGAACGTTATCAGGCAATGCTCGATGAAATCTGCCGCATCCAGAATTTCACCAGCCTGCGTTATCACAGACTCGATGACCTGATCAAGTCAATCGGGATCAAACCGTGTGATATCTGCACCTACTGCTTCAACGGGGAGGAGTAAGGGTATTTTACAATGCCGGACAGAAAAAGTCAGGGCTTGTGACACGCATCGTTTCCGTCACAATGCCCTGACTTTTTTCTGTCCGGCATATAAAAACCACTACTTCCACTACAATTCCTCTCACCATACGCACCAGATATTATACTTTTCTATGATAATTCTGCTTTTATTAAAAATACTATGTTTTGTTCTTCTTTGCTTGCCAAAATCGAAACAATTTGACAAGCATCGGTAAAACAAAAAATCCCATGATTAGAAGCATTACAATCACTGAAATAATCTCCTGATATATCGCTATGGCAATTCCAACTGCCAGTTCAGCCATTGTCCATACAGCCAGCTCAAATATATTCTCTTCTGTAATTTCCCGGTCTAAAATCGCTATAACAAACAGTAAATAGAACGTTACGACAGCATTTTTATAGTCTTTCCCATATAGTCTCTGAATCAGCAAAATCGCCAGACCTGTAATTTCTACAATTCTATCTTTTCTCATTCGCTCACCTCCTGAAATCCAACCTTAAATCTCGTCACTGATGCAAATTACAGCTCTTCGCTTACAAAAATGAAAGCTGCACTATATATGATATAATTTAATATACAAACACTATGAAACAATTCATATGGCATCTTTTGACCTTAACCTCTGATAATATCTTCTTTCACAGCGTTTATTTATATCTGAATTTTATTATATTTTGGTAATATTTTCAATATTTTTCTCATTTAAATCATTTATCATTTTTTGCTACGATATTTTTCTTTAAATTTTCAGAAATTTTAAGCAGGTATAAAAACAGCCATAATCATCCGAAAACAAATCGCTCTGACGGTAGCAAGGATTCCGTCGTGAGGTTTGCGATGCTGCCGCCCAGGGGAGCCGCTGTTTGAGCAGCGAAGCTGCGAGTTTAGGCGAAGGGCGGCTAACCGGCGAGCGAACCGAACAGGAAACGCAGCGTGTCAGAGGATTGTTTTCGGACGATTATGGCGTCTTATTTATCTCTTCTATTATATTTTTATCAATATCCTATATTGATATCTTTTGATTTTTCTATCTTTCATCCATATCTTTGTTTCTTAATTTTTACATACTCTTACGTTCTGCGATCTCTGCCATCTTTGCCTCGTTCAGTCTGGTATCGCCATGCACGCGGCTGTAGGACAGATATCCATTCATACGGTCGATCTTCGTGAGGTTCTTGGAACCGCATTTCGGGCAGACATCCATCTCCAGTTCCTGGTGGCCGCAGTCATCGCAGTAGGCCAGGGAAAGGTTGACTCCTTCGTAGTAGCCCAGATCCATCGCACGGCGGATCAGGCTCTTGATTGCCTGTACGTTGTAATCGATCGGATAACGTACATACTGGATCTTGCCTCCATTGCACAGTTCCCAGAAACGGCCTTCCAGATCCTGTTTTTCGATCGGTGTGATATCTTCGGTTACATGGCAGTGGAAGCTGTTGCTGACGTATGGACGGTCGGATACATTCTCCACGATGCCGTATTTCTTGCGGAACTGCTCGACCTGAAGTCCGCACAGGCTCTCTGCCGGTGTGCCGTAGATCGCATACAGCCAGCCGTCTTCTTCTTTGAATTCAGAAACTTTCTTGTTGATATATTCCAGTACTTCCAGAGCAAACTCACCGTCTTCGGTGATAGATTTTCCGTTATAGAGTTCCTGCAGTTCATTCAGGGCGGTGATACCAAAGGATGCCGTCATCGGCTTTAACAGCTTTTTGATGCGTTCGTTCGGTTTCAGATGTCCGCCGTAGAATCCGCCTTCGCAGTAAGCCAGCGGGTTGGTGGATGCTTTCATCGCTCCCAGATACTCGTAAGTACGTTTGTGCAGATTGCGAATCATTTCCAGATAATAGTCCAGCACTTCGTAAAAATCACGGCTCTCGGATCTTGCTTTGGCAAGGATCATCGGGAGATGCAGGCTGACAGCACCGATGTTGAAGCGTCCGGTAAATACTGGCACATCTTTGTCGTCTGCCGGATACATACCGCCTCTTTCGTACCACGGACTTAAGAATGCACGGCATCCCATCGGGCTGATCACTTTTTTGTACTGTTTGTACATGCTGGAAATATAGCCTTTTCCGGTCATGGAAAGCCAGTCCGGATACATGGTCTTTGCAGAACATGCCACGCCGGCCTCAAAGACATCTTCACATTCTCCGCCTACACCGTGCAGTTTCTCGTCATAAAGAAAGACAATTTTCGGGAACAGCACCGGTTTCTTGTTGCCCGGTCTTCCCTGTCCGCCCTTATGGACGTTCAGAAGCGAAATGTTGCACATTTTTTCAAAACGCTGTGTTCCAAGTCCGATCGTTACGGTCACAAACGGATAATCGCCTCTGGAGGAACCGACGGTATTTAACTTATACTCAATACCCTGCCATCCCTGATCAAAATCACGTCTCACTTTATTGATCGCATATTCTTCGGCACGTTCTTCCACGCCGTTCCATAACGGATCTGCATATTTGATAAATTCTTCTTTATATTTCTTGTAGCTCTTCTCGGCATACGGAGCAAGCACCTTGTCCATCTCCGGCACGGTAAATCCGCCGTACTGCTGTGCCGCTGTACTCAAAATAATATCACCGATCACATCAAAGGCGGTATCCAGTGTCTTCGGCTCGTTGTACCAGACATTTCCCATCTCAAATCCGCCGGTCAGAACAGCTGCCACATCAAACAGACAGCAGTTCATGGTATCCAGTCTCGCAGACTGATCATGAATATAAATATAGCCGTCTTTGCACGCCTGAAGCTCATCACGTGTCATAAAAAATTTGCGGTACAGCTCTTTATTCAGCTCGTTAAAGATCAGGCTTCGCTTTGTCGCCACCAGGGCACTGTCCGTGTTGGCATTGCTCTTGTCTCCGATGTAACGGATCGACTGGCTCTTTGTGTAGACCTCATCCATCATATGGATAAAATCCAGCTTGTAGTTGCGGTAATCACGATAGCTTTTGGCTACTGCCGGATTGACTCTCTCGAGAGCACCTTCGACAATGTTGTGCATCTCCTGGATCGTGATCCCGTCTTTTTTAAGGGACTCCGCCCGGTCATATGCAAACTGACAGATAAATGCGATCTCATCTGTCGAAAACTCATACAAAATGCGGGCTGCTGATTTGTTGACTGCCGCTATGATCTTATCTACATTGAATTCTTCCCGTGTTCCATCTTTCTTTATGACGTACATCACCAAGTCTCCTCCTACTATATGTTGTGTATCTATCTAAATTTTGTTTTTTCATCAAACAACATGTAGAACATAGTATATACCATAATGGCATACACGTAAAGAGGCTTTTGCAACGTTTTTACAAAAATTTTTTTAATTCATCAATATTTTTCTCTTCCCGCTTCAACTGTTTTTTTGCAAAATCCAGCACTTCTGTATCCTCTCCATCATAGTCACGGATCTGTCTTGTCAGGCTGGTAACGCCCATGGTGCTGCCCTGGATCAGCATTTCCGCAAGCTTTGAAGTCTGCATATCCTGCATACTTTTCCTTTTGATATTCATGTGAGCCATCCATTTGGAGATCATCGGAGCTTCTTTTTGTTCTTCCGGTGCATGGCGTGCTTTCAGCATCTGTCCACTGACCTGAAATGCTTTTTCATATTCCTGCATCTGCCTGCTGACCGTTTTCGAAAATTCCGCATCCTTTGTCGCATCCAGAATATGACGCAGTGTATCCTGTCCCATGTCTGCATTTTTGTGAATGTCACTCAACATTTTGATCTCTGTCTCCATAAGTTCCTCCTGTCATACATGATATTTGTCACCTCAAACCTGATTCAGGCTTTTATGAACAGTAATCATTATCTTCATTTTTGGAAATTTTATGTACACTTGCCGGACAGGGGGACGGAAGTTTGAATGAAGCTGCTTCTGACGGTCCTTTTTTCTGATATATCAACTTCTGTTTTTATACTTCCGGCAGTGTACCTTTTTCTCTGATGATCTGCTTTGGATTTGCTTCTTTTAATTTTTCTGCTTCCGGTGCCCAGCATTTTGCGTAAGCTTCACATTTTCCGCATAAGCTCTCTACCGTTTCCGGACTCTGCATATCGGTGCTCTTTGCATCGGTTGCATGGACGATCTTCTGCAGTGCTTCCGGATTCTCCAGCATCGGACATGGACGCAGATCATTTTCATTAAATGGCTGGCCCATCTGATAAGCACGGAACAGCGGCTGGCTTAAGCATTCCAGAAGCGGTTTGTCATGGATATTTGCATTGGAATAATGGATAAATACGCAAGGTTCTACGTCACCGTTTGGATTGATGTGACAGTAGAATCTTCCGCCAGCAATACATCCGCCGACAAACTCACCGTCATTCTGGAAGTCAAATACAAAGATTGGCTTGCCTCCTTCAAATCCTCGGATCTCACGGATTCTGTGGTACATATATTCTCTCTGCTCCGGTGTCAGAAGCAGATCTGTTGCTGCTTCATTTCCGACCGGCATATAATGGAAATACCATGCATAGCGAACACCTTTGTCAATCAGCATATCCAGGAATTCATCGCTGGTAACGGTCTTGTAGTTCTTTGATGTGTAGCAGATAGAAGTACCAAAGATCAGTCCATGCTCTTTGAGCAGATCCATTGCATGCATAACTTTCTCAAAACATCCGCTTCCGCGTCTGGAATCGTTGACTTCTTCAAATCCTTCCACGCTCAGTGCCAGAGAAATATTTCCAAGTCTCTGCATATCCTTACAGAATTCCTCATCGATCAGCGTTCCGTTTGTAAATGCATAGAACATACACTTATTATGCTTCTCTGCCAGTTTCACGATATCTTTTTTCCTCATCAGCGGCTCCCCGCCTGTCATCATGTAAAAATAGATACCCAGCTTTTCCCCCTGCGTAACGATGCTGTCCAGATCTTCGTAAGAAAGGCTCATGCGATGACCATATTCCGCTGCCCAGCATCCGGTACAGTGCATATTACAGGCAGAGGTCGGATCCATCAAAATAATCCACGGGATGCGGTATCCATGTTCCTTCTCGAATTCACAGGTTTTGGAATAACCATAAAAACCTGCCTGATATCCAAGGTTCAGGGCATGCATTTTCGCTACATGCGGGTCAATCTCATCAAGCACTTTGTTTGTGTATTTCATCCATTTTGCATCTGGATTATGGATCAGATTTCTTGCTCCGTCAAATACTTTTTTCTCAAATTTATCGCCCATCAGCTTTTCCGAAAGATCAGTCAGTTTGAGTAATGCCTCTGTTCGATCATCATGTTTATTCACGTATTTCAATACACCATCAATCGTTTTTGATACAACGGCTCTCATGGTGTTGTCTTTAAAATCTGCAAATGACATACATTTTTCCTCCATCCATATAAGCTTTCTGCAAGGTTCTTTTTATTTTTCTTTCAACCTTTGCACCATTGTATCGCTCAGGATGAATTTTCAAAATAGACAACTTGTCGAATTTGTGCATTTTTTGTACATTTTTGCAGATTTGTGTGTTTTTTTAGCAAATTATGGGATTTGTACGTTTTTTTGACACTTTTTCAGAACTGTAAAACACGGTAGTAAAGCTCCCATTGCGAGTTTTTCGATATTGCAGGACACCTCCGCTTCAGAGCCCCTGGCAAGTCAGGAACTTTTAGCAATATACAAAATGAACGAATTCCCAAGAAAGCACTTTTACGTGCTCTTCGGGGAATTCGTTCATTTGCACATTCTAAAATTTTCCTACAGCAACCCATACTTCACCTTGATCCTCTGCAGTTTCTCCAGCAGCGGCTTCGCCCCGATCCACAAAAACAAGAAGGTTGAGCTTGCATGCACCAGATCGACCGGAACACCGGAGATATAGATCGCAAGCAGTCCGCTCCAGCTGAATTGATATACGCTCATAAACAGTGCTGCCGGGTTCATGATCCCGCCGTAGATCATAAAGGTGACCAGAAAGCCATATACGGACAGCTGCAGCCGTTTTGTCGGCAGGATCCGCAGTCGGTAGAGGATACCGGATAAAAATCCGATAAATCCCATGGCAAACATCTGCCATGGCGTCCAAGGGCCCTGACCGAACAGGAAGTTGCTGACCAGCATGGTCATCGATCCAACCAAAAAGCCAGCCTCTGCTCCAAAGGCGATTGCCGATATGATCACGATCGCGATGATCGGCTTAAAGCTCGGCGTCATAAAGAAAGCCGCTCTTCCGGCAGTGGCCAGTGCGATCATGGTTGCCAGCACAACCAGTTCTCTGACTTCCGGTTTTCTTCCTTCAAATGCCATAAAAAACGGCAGCAATGCATAAAGCACGATCACCAGGCTGATCAGATAATATTTTCTCGGACCAAACACTCGATCGATCCAGTCTGCCAGTGCACTTTGATCTGTCAGCCAGAATCCGGCTGCAATGGTAAGAGGGATTGCCACCAGAAGCAAAAACAGACTGACTCTGGTCCGTTTTGACAGGCGTTTCTTTTCCTGTTGTTTATAGCCTTCGGTGTCTGCCTCAAACATATCATCATCGATCACAACATCACCGGCTCCGCCTTCGCCCATCAGATCTTTGGCAAAATCTGCGATTGCTTTTGTCTTTTTGCCTTTTGGCACGAAGGTGCGTTTCAGCTTCGCTGCGATCGTATCTTCCTCTGCTTCCGGCGATTCATAAAACTGCTTCAGAAATTCTTTTGTTTCCTGTTCTCTTTCCATATTCCCGGCCTGTACTCCCTGTATCTTCTCATTTTTCATCTTTTTTTGCATATCACACACACCTGCTGTCATCCAAAAGAGCTTCCGCAACATCTGCTGCCGTCACTGCCATCGGAAAATATTTACGTGCCATCCTGTTTGCCGCTGTCGTATAGAAGTTATTTCCGGCAAAGAAAGATTTTGGTGTACCGCTCGCCGCAATATTTCCGTCAAAGAACAGACCGCAGCGGTCCGCATAAGATGCACAGAACTCGATATCATGTGAAATCATAAAAATAGTTACACCCTGCTTTTTCAGAAGATCCAGAATTTCTGCAAACTCTTTCTTAAAATAACTGTCCAGGCCTTTGGTCGGTTCGTCCATCAGAAGAAGTTTCGGGCGCAGCAACAGAATTTTTGCAAGTGCCAGTCTCTGCTGTTCCCCGCCGCTCAAATCATATGGATGACGGTGCAGCAGTCCTTCTAAATGCGTTACTTTGACGATTCCTTCCACTGCCTCGCGTTTTTCCATGGCAAGGTGATACTCTTCATTTTTCTTTTCTTTTGTTCCGCCCACCATCTCGAACAGTTCCAGCTCCACCGTCTTTTTTACAAACAGAGACTGCGGATTCTGCGGCAGAACCCCCAAAAAGCCACGAAACAGCTCCTTTTCACTGTAACGGCGGATATCTTTTCCTTCCAGCAGCACTTTGCCGCGGTATGGCTTTCGAAGCCGGCTGATGATCGAAAGCGTCGTTGATTTTCCGGTTCCATTTCCTCCGAGCAATGCAAAAAACTCTCCTCGCTTCAGTGAGAGATTGAGTCCTTTTACAACATCCGGCTGGTCTTTGTCATAACGGAACCAGATATCTTTCGCCTCCAGAATGATTTCTTCTTTCGCCAACTTTTCTTTCGCATCTTTTCCGAAAAATTCTGCCTCCTGCGGCCGGATCTGTTTTTCTTTGCAGATCGCATTCAGCCAGTTTCTTCCGTCCCGGACTGTGATCGGACACTCCATATGCTTTCCGGAATTTACTTTTGCATAAATCTGCATCGGAACCGGCATTGCCAGAAACATTTCGTGGTTCTGTTTTTTTAATTCTTCCCCGATCTCTTCCGGTGTTCCCATGCACAGTACTTCTCCGCCCTCCATCACGACAACACGGTCTGCTGCCGGAAATACTTCTTCCAGGCGGTGCTCTGTCAACAGGATCGTTGTACCGAGATCTCGGTTGATCTTCTTTACTGTTCCCAGGAAATCGGACGCAGCGATCGGATCGAGCTGTGAAGTCGGCTCATCCAGAATCAGAATATCCGGATGCATAGCCATAATGGAAGCCAGATTCAGAAGCTGTTTCTGACCGCCTGATAATTCTGCCACATTTTTATAAAACCAGTCCTGGATTCCAAAATAACTTGCCATTTCTGCCACACGGATACGGATCTCTGCACTTTTGTATCCAAGACTCTCCAGTCCAAATGCCAGCTCATGCCACACTTTGTCTGTCACGATCTGATTGTCCGGGTTTTGCAGAACGTAACCGATTCTCTGACTCTGTTCCCTGCCTGTCATCTCATGCAGATTTTTTCCGTCAAAAAGAATTTCTCCTTTTCGTTTTCCGTGCGGTGTCAGCGGTGTCTTCATATGTTTTAACAGCGTACTTTTTCCGCATCCGCTCTTGCCGCACAGCACCAGAAATTCTCCTTCTTTTATCTGAAAGGAAATGTGGTTCAGCGCTCTTTTTTCTTCTTCCGGATAAGCAAAACAGAGATCTTTGATCTCCAGGATCGAACCTGGTCCATCTGTCTGGCTTTCTATACTATTATCAATATGATTAATATTCTTCTTATCACTTTTGCTGCTGTTTTGTTTCGTTTCTTTTCCCATCGATTCTGACATCGCCTATCTCCTTTTTCTAATCCTGTACTTCCCACAGGCGATAATTGGCCTGCTCTGCTTTTTCTACCTGTTTACGTCTCTGTTTCCACTGATATCGATCCCAGAGTTCCAGCACCACCGGAAGCACGGAGAACAGCAAAAATGCCAGATATACCAGCAGGCTTCCTGCTGTCAGAGGAATTCCCTTTACAATAATTTTCGGGTTATACTGACAGAACGTATAGCCTTTTGAAAATCCAAACAGAGTCAGTGCAAAACTTGCTCCCATAAACAAAAGGCAGAGAATATCACGTTTATCAAATCGATACAGAGAAAATGCCGTTCTTCCTTTTTCACCGTAACCGCGGCATTTCATAGAATCTGAAGTCTCGATCGCATTTTCCAGTGCCCAGGTTACCAGAATGGAAAATATCGTGATCCCATGTTTCGCACGCTTTACCAGACTGCCGTTTTCGGTACTTCGTCCGATGCATTTCTGACCATCTGATATCACACCTGCCTCTCTGATAAATTTCGGGACAAAACGCAGACACATCGAAAGCACCAGGGACAGTGCCGGTATGATCTTTCCGAACAGATAGATAAACTTGTCCGATGTCATTACGATCGTATAACAGGAAAACCAGATCATCGTACACACCAGCATCATCGCCATCACCAGACCATACACACAGCTCTCCAGTGTAAACGGATTGCCATTGTGCAGATAACCGATGATCGTCACACCATAGTGGTTGAACATCGGATTCATCAGTGCCACGATCAGCATCATCGGTATCGAAAAGATCAGATTAAATTTAACTGTTTTTTTCCATCCTTTCAGCAAAACGGAATATGCAATTCCTCCAAACAGCGAAATTGCCAGAATGACCGGATGAACAACAAATACTGTCACTCCGATCACTCCGACAAAATAAAGCATGTTCAGAAGCGGATGGTATGTAGAAAATGTATCTTTCATATTTACCTCCGGCATCTGCCCTCTAATACATAGAATTATCGCCTACATCTTTTCCGAGATTGCAGGTATATACCCAGCAGATCTCATCACCTGCATTTACGGTATATTTGCTGCATCCGTAGTTTGGATACCAGCCATTGACGCTGAACATCCATCCGGAAAGTTCTCCGCAGTCAAATTCATACAGATTGTTGATGCCTTCTACATAAGCAGAATTATAGGCCGGTGTGAAGCTGGATTCCATCTGGATACCCGCTTCTTTGCAGACCCGCTGCAGTACATCATGCACAGATTCGCCTTCGGTAAATTCTACTTCCGTCGGTGCCAAAATCCAGCCATCGGACGGAACAAACTCTGCCTTGCTGCTCTTTAAATGGTCCATATTGTCCAGAATCGTTGCACAGCTGATGGAAATCGTACAGGTATTGGAAGCTGATGCAGTATCTTCCTGATCAGCTGCATCGCCGCCCGGATCCTTGGCATCTGCTTTCTGTCCGTTTTCTTTTTTATCATTTCCGGCATCCTGACCGGCATCGTTGTTTTCTTCCACCGGATTTTCACCATTTTCATCGGCTGCATTTTCACTTACATCGGCATCCGCACTGTCTGTACCATTTTCTGATTCTTCCTGTGTTTCCTGGCTCTGCTCTTTTCCGTCTTTCTTTTTGGAACTCTGATTTGCTGCATCTGCTCCTTTATTCTGCTCTTCCGTGACACCGCCGATCACATAGCAGTCTCCGTCAAGAGAAGTTACCGTCATCACAAGTGTCGTACTTTCTTTGTCATTTGTCACCGTTACGTCACTCATTTTGGCCAGCTTGCCGTCCTGTTCTTTGACAAGATAAGCGGCATTGGATTCCCAGCTCTGCGGCAGAGTCACTTCCAGTGTCGGCACACAGATCACTCCTTTGCCGTGCATCGTCATCTGCAGGGCATCGTTTGCATCGTTTGCCTGTTTTTTGATCTCCTCTAAATTTTCCTGTGTAAAATCTATCTTCAGATTCTGATCTTCCGGATTCTGGATTTTGGCACAGTCATAAGTCCAGACATAGGTTATTCCATCTTCAGTTGTTCCTTTAAACTGAACCTTCTGCTCTTTGCCGGCCACGCTCTGGAACTGTTCTTTTGTGATGATGCCATCGGCCGGGATATCATTCATCTTGGCCAGTGCTTTACCTGAAGTTGTTCCTGCTGCCTGCTCCTTTTCTGTTCCTTTTGCACATCCTGCCGTCAGCATCAGGATCACACACAGAAAAAGTGCTGCTATACTTTTTATATTTTTCTTTGTTTTCATCTTAGTCTTCTTCCTTTCTTTTTGCGATAGATTCCAAATGCCAGTGCCTCTAAAACAATGACAAGTGCTGCTCCGGACAATACTGCCGGTGCCATTGTTCTAACCTGTGTTTTCGGATCATTCTCCGCAGACTGTGTCACAGTCTCTGCTTCTGCTTTGCCGTCTGCTATCAGCTCCGGCACATAGTCTTCTCCGTCAAAACTCCATCCGGAATCTTCGCTCTCTTTTTTGTTCTTTTTCTTTTTTGTTGTTGCTTTTTTCTTTTTGACTGTGCTGTTGCTTTTTTCCGTGGATGTGCTTGTTTTCTTTACAGACGGAAGTGTTTTTGTCTGCCCGGACGGTCTTTTTGCAGCATTGGGAGAGCCTGTCTGCTTCTTTTCACTCTCCGTATTCTTTTTTTCCGTCTCTTTTTTGCTCTTCTTATTTTTCTTATCGTCTTTTTTCTTGTGATCTTTTTTATTATTGTTTTTCTTTTCGGTTTCTTCCTGTTTTTTTGTTTCGTCTGTCCCGCCATTCTGGGATGTCTCCACCTTTTTGCCAGGTGTCAGCTCTATATCGTACATATCATAAATAAAACTGCGTCCGTCCAGCAAACGTTGGTATGCAACCGTCGCATAAAAGCCTTGCTCCGTTGCCATACCGTCAAGCATACCGCCGATACCGCCGCCATTGTTTCCGGCATTTGCCGCAACATGCATAAATCCGCCTTCCGGAAGATAGTATTGGAATAATCCATAAAGCGGACTTTTCCCGTTTTTCAGAAAACGTGCATCCTTGCTTCCGTCAATGCCTAGTCCGGAAAGTGCCACCAGAATCTGTGCCACACTCTCGGAAGTCTCAACTCCCTGCGTGCCAAACCCGCCGCTTTCCAGCTGATTTTTCGAAATCCACGCAAGTCCTCTTTCAACCGCAGCATTTACATCTGTGCGTTTTCCATAATAAAAGGAAAGTGCCTGCAATGCCATACCGGTCATGTCAGCATCTCCCTGACCACCTGCCAGATTCCATCCGCCATCCTCACACTGTGCCCCTAGAACTGCCTGAAGCAGCATTTCTTCCGTATTCTGCACCGCCGCCTCTTTGTTCTTTGGAATAGAATAAGACGGATGGCAGTTCAGTGCGATCAGTGCCCAGATCGGTCCATTGATTCCCTGCATACGGACATTCTCATAGTCTGAAAGATAGTCGAATAAATTGTGTCCTCCGACATTCTGTGCATCGATGCCGATGGAAGTCAGTGCCATGATCAGCTTTGAATAGTCAGAATATTTTGTTCTCGTAAGTTTCCAGTTTTTCTGTTCACAATAAGCATACACATTCTGATAAAAGGTTGCTGTATAAGACCATGGAACATATAATCCGCTTCTTTGCAGTCCGATCACATTCCAGATACTGCTGAAATCCGGATTGGCATCTTTTGTCAGAAGATAATTTCTCACAGAAGAAAGCACCGTACTTCGCTCCGCCGGAAGATTCTCCCCGCCTGGATTCGTTTCTGTCTCTTTTTCGGATTCAGACTCTTTCTGGGATTCGCTTTGCTTCTCACTCTCCGTTTCTTTTTGTGACTCGCTCTGCTTTTCGCTTTCCGTTTCTTTCTGGGATTCGCTTTGCTTTTCGCTCTCCGTTTCTTTCTGCGATTCGGTTTGCTTTTCGCTCTCTGTTTCTTTCTGTGATTCACTCTGCTTTTCGCTCTCTGTCTCTTTCTGAGATTCACTTTCCTTCTGCGATTCGGTTTGCTTTTCGCTTTCTGTTTCTGCCTGCCGGCATATCTCATCTGTCTTTGCATAAGAAACACCAAGAGAAGAAGAGAGCATTACCGCAGCCACAAGCATATAAGCTATTCTTCTTTTTTTATTTTTCACTCTGTTTCTCAAAGTTTTTCTCATCCTTTCTTTCGTTTCCTCCGGTCCCTTTTTCACTGACCGGAACATAAAGATACATTTTCTGACTGGTATACCGTTCAAAGGTAAGCCTCTGCAAAGACAGCTCATCTCTGTGTTCCCGAATCCAGCCATACAGCACACATCTTGCAAACATACGCACCGTCTCCGGAAGATTTTCCATATCGTTCTCCTGATCTGACTCAAAAACAGCATATCTTCCGGCTGCGATCGTTACCTGAAAAGCATCTTCCGGAAGATTGTCAAAGGACTCTACGATCGGTCCCAGAATATATTCAATATTTTCCTTTTCCTGATACCACAATGCAATCTTATCTCTTCCTTTTTCTTCTCCTGTCAATGCATTCAGTTTCCGGTACTGCGGAGAATGCTCATCCAGCCAGAATGCCAGCTGTGCCGGAATATCTGCCTCCCGCCGATTGGCAATGATGGTCCATCCGGCCATCTTGATCTCGTCCATATCTATATATGAAATTTTGATTTTATCTTTATATTCAGAATAATAGCGGTCCAGATTGACAACCTTTGCTCCTGCTCTGGCGTATTTCGCCGGACTTGTATAAAACACTCTGCGAAATGCTTTGTCAAACCCGTTTCTCGAACAGAACCCATATTCTTTTCCAACTTCCGCCGGTAGTTTTCCTTCTCTGAGTGCTTTTGCAGCAAACTGTACTTTTCGCTGTGTGATATAAGTGATCGGTCCCATTCCAAAGACATCCTGAAACTCCTTGCGAAAATGATCCTTTGAATAATGAAACTCTTTTGCAAGCTGCTCTGCGGTCAGCTCTTCTTTCATATGTTCATCTATGTAGCGAATCCACTCTTCATTTCGAAATTCTTCCTTATAATATTTTTCCGGCGTCATACCATATTCTTCATGAAAAGCTCTGCTGAATCTGCTGCTGCTTTTAAATGCATACTGTCTGGCCACTGTCTCCGGTTTTTTCCCTTTTTTCAGTTCCTGTGCTGCAAAATATAATTTTCGCCTGCGTATATAATCATTTAATTTTATATCATAATAAATCTGAACCACATTGCGAAAATGACGTTCGGAATACCCAAATACGGTCGCAAGATTTTTGGCCGTCAGTTCCTCCTTAATATGTTCATCTATATAATCGATCCATTCATTCAGACCATATATTTTTCTTTCCTGTTTTGTAGATTTTATCTTATAGTTTTCCTGTATCCTCTTTTGCAGAGGCATATAAACATAATATTTTCCATTTTCATACGAAATAAAATAAATTTTATTCTGGTCATACCATATCTGATTTTCTGTTTCCCAGTCACACAGGGCATATTTCAGTACCATTTTCAGCATGCTTTCTGCCGCTCTTCCTGTGAAATTTTCTTTCCAGGTAAATACAGCATAATCCGAAGCCTCCAGTACCACTTCAAATGTTTCCCTTTCCCCTCTTTCTTTTCCTTCGTTCTTTGACTGCTCTCTTCCTGAAAGAAAGTGAAACCGATATTCACTGTCATGCCACCAGAACAGCATTCTCTCTTCTGTACTGGTTCTCTTTCTCCAGTTGTCTTTGGCATGTTCTTCAACCTTTTCCATGGCTGCCTCTAAAAAGGAACCTTTTTGGGATTTTTCTGTTTCGGACAGGATGGACTCTGCCACTATTTTCTGTTCTCTTCTTCGAACAAAACAAATTTCTGTATTTTCCTTATCTATGACTCGTTCATATGGTATTTTGCCTTTTCCCTGATAGGCTCTGATCTTCTCTATATCCCATTCTTCTAAACTTTTTTCAAAAAACAGATCAAACAGGTAAGAAAGCTGTATCGGAGCATATGCCATTCTTCCTGCCAGATCTTCCATGGTAATATCCTGATCCGGATGATTCTGTATATAAATTATACATTTCTGCATTTCACCATACAGTCTGCCGCCTGCATCCTGAAACGATACCTGTGCCATATCTATTTATCCTTATCTTTTGATTTTACGTCATGTATAATTGCCTGTCAAAACCTATATATTTTTGGCATAAATCGTTACACATTTTCTTATTGTATGTTATCAATCCAAGGATGTCAAACTCCATCTGCAATTTCTGCCTTGTCTTTAAATGCCAGAATCTCCCTGCTTTGGAAATTCTGGCATTACATTTACAAGCTGTTTTTCCTATTATAGCACAAGCTTTTTCCTTTTTTCCAACCAGAAGGGGCTATTTTGTCGATTTTTGCATAGTTTCTCACTGCCGCAACAAAAAAGACCCCTGAAACCTCAGATTATCTCCGAAGTTCCAGGAGTCCTAATTTACGCTTGGACTATGACCTGATCAAATCAGGTCCGTTTATGTTTCAGGACATTTATCTGCCCTGTGACACAGCTCAAATTATGCGTTCTTCTGAGCGATTGCTGCCTGAGCTGCTGCCAGACGAGCGATCGGTACACGGAACGGTGAGCAGGATACATAGTCAAGACCGATGCTGTTGCAGAATTCTACAGAGCTTGGATCTCCACCATGCTCGCCGCAGATACCTACGTGCAGTTTCGGATTAACCGGTTTTCCTAATTCGATAGCCATCTTCATCAGTTTGCCAACGCCAACCTGATCCAGTTTTGCAAACGGATCATTTTCGAAGATCTTAGCATCGTAGTAAGCATCCAGGAATTTACCAGCGTCATCACGGGAGAAGCCGTATGTCATCTGAGTCAGGTCGTTTGTACCGAAGCAGAAGAAGTCAGCTTCTTTTGCGATATCATCAGCTGTCAGTGCTGCTCTCGGGATCTCGATCATAGTACCTACTTCGTACTGCAGATCACTTCCTGCTGCTGCGATCTCAGCATCTGCTGTCTCAACAACGAATTTCTTAACGTATTTCAGCTCTTTGATGTCACCAACCAGCGGGATCATGATTTCCGGTTTAACAGCCCAGTCCGGATGAGCTTTCTTTACATTGATAGCTGCACGGATAACGGCTGTTGTCTGCATTTTAGCGATTTCCGGATAAGTAACTGCCAGACGGCATCCACGATGACCCATCATCGGGTTGAACTCGTGCAGGCTGTCGATGATAGCTTTGATCTGCTCAACAGTCTTGCCCTGTGCGTCAGCCAGTTTCTTGATGTCCTCTTCTTCTGTCGGAACGAACTCATGCAGAGGCGGATCCAGGAAACGGATGGTAACTGGGTTACCTTCCAGTGCTTCATACAGTTTTTCGAAGTCGCCCTGCTGTTCCGGAAGGATCTTAGCCAGTGCAGCTTCTCTTTCTTCTACAGTTTCAGAGCAGATCATTTCACGGAATGCATCAATTCTGTTGCCTTCGAAGAACATATGCTCTGTACGGCAAAGACCGATACCTTCTGCACCCAGCTCACGTGCTTTTTTAGCATCTGCCGGTGTGTCTGCGTTTGTACGAACTTTCATAGTTCTGAATTTATCAGCCCATCCCATGATTCTTCCGAATTCGCCAGCGATTGTTGCCGGTACGGTCGGGATGATGCCGTCATAGATATTACCTGTGGAACCATCCAGGGAAATGCAATCACCTTCGTGATATTCTTTTCCTGCCAGTGTAAATTTCTTGTTTGCTTCGTCCATAGTGATGTCGCCGCATCCGGATACACAGCATGTACCCATACCACGAGCTACTACAGCAGCATGAGATGTCATACCACCACGAACTGTCAGGATACCCTGTGCAGATTTCATACCTGTGATGTCTTCCGGTGATGTCTCAAGACGTACCAGAACAACTTTTTCTCCTCTTGCAGCCCATTCTACAGCATCATCAGCTGTGAATACGATCTTACCGCAGGCAGCTCCCGGTGAAGCACCCAGTGCTTTTGCCAGTGGTTCAGCAGCTTTCAGTGCAGCAGCATCGAACTGTGGATGCAGCAGAGAATCCAGGTTACGTGGGTCGATCATTGCTACAGCTTCTTCTTCTGTTCTCATGCCCTCATCTACCAGGTCACAAGCGATCTTCAGAGCAGCTTTTGCAGTTCTCTTACCATTACGTGTCTGCAGCATGTACAGTTTACCATGTTCTACTGTGAACTCCATATCCTGCATATCTCTGTAGTGTTTTTCCAGAGTTTCGCATACGTTCTTGAACTGTACGAATGCTTCAGGGAATTTCTCTTCCATTTCGGAAATGTGCATAGGTGTACGAACACCAGCAACTACGTCTTCACCCTGTGCGTTTGTCAGGAATTCACCAAACAGACCATTTTCTCCTGTAGCCGGGTCACGTGTAAATGCAACACCTGTACCGCAGTCATCACCCATGTTACCAAATGCCATCATCTGTACGTTTACAGCGGTTCCCCATGAATATGGGATATCGTTGTCACGGCGATATACATTTGCTCTTGGGTTATCCCATGAACGGAATACAGCTTTGATAGCTTCCATCAGCTGTTCCTTCGGATCTGTCGGGAAGTCTTTACCGATCTTCTCTTTGTATTCAGCTTTGAACTGTTCAGCCAGGTTTTTAAGATCATCAGCATTCAGGTCTACGTCCTGTTTCACGCCTTTTTCTTCTTTCATCTTGTCGATCAGCTCTTCGAAGTATTTTTTACCTACTTCCATAACTACGTCTGAGAACATCTGGATAAATCTTCTATAGCAGTCCCAAGCCCAACGTGGATTGCCGGATGCCTGTGCCAGTGTCTCAACAACTTCTTCATTCAGACCTAAGTTCAGGATCGTGTCCATCATACCAGGCATGGAAGCTCTTGCTCCGGAACGAACGGAAACCAGAAGCGGATTCTCTTTATCTCCGAACTTTTTGCCTGTAATGCCTTCCATTTTATCGATCGCTTCCATGATCTGTCCCATGATTTCGTCGTTGATCTTTCTGCCATCTTCATAGTACTGTGTACAAGCTTCTGTTGTGATTGTGAAGCCCTGTGGTACCGGCAGACCAAGGTTGGTCATTTCAGCAAGGTTGGCACCTTTTCCACCCAGCAGGTTTCTCATGGTGGCGTCGCCTTCCTTGAACATATAAACCCATTTTGTTGCCATTGTGTTATTTCCTCCTCAAAAGTAATTGTATACAGTTCAGTCAGAACTTTTTAACTTTCATACAGTAATATTCTAACATAAATCTGTTTTCAGTCAAGCTATTGTCCACAAAAAAAGAAGTTTTTTTGTTATTTTTTCAGAACAAGATGCTGTGGAAGACCATTTACCATAAATGGCGGATAATCTCCCTGGATCAGCGGTTCAATGTAATTGATAAATTCTTCTGTCACATAATCTGCTGTTTCGTTGAGCCATGCTCTCGGAACCGTTTTTTCGTTGTTTGCGATCTTGTGAACATCATAAATGCCAGCCGCACTCATGTACGGATCGTCGGATACGCGGTCAATAACGACCATCTTGCCGCTGTCTCCTTCATCTGCTGCTTTGACGGCTGCACCGCCTACCATAAACGCTTCGTTGATATCCACACGGGATGCCATATGGGAAGCACTTCGCTGAAGGGTGGAAAATTCGACTGCCCTTGTCTTGCAACCGATCTCTGCTCCCAGGAAATTCGCCAGATATGCGGCCGTTCCGGTCAGCTGCTTGTGTCCAAATGCATCCACATAATCTCCGCCGCCGGAAAGTTCACACACATAACGTCCGTCCGGAAGTTTGATTCCCTCAGACACCGCTACGATGATGGATTTTTTCTCTTTGAGCAGATCTTTGATCTTTGAAAGGAATGCATCGATATCAAACGGCACTTCCGGCAGATAAATAAGATCCGGGCCTTCGCATTCTTCCGTTTTGGCAAGTGCGGTCGCCCCTGTCAGCCATCCGGCATTCCTTCCCATTACCTCAATGATCGTGATCATCTCTTTTTTGTATGTGAGTCCCAGTGCATCGCGGATCACTTCTTTTGTCGATGCTCCGATGTATTTGGCTGCACTTCCAAATCCCGGCGTGTGGTCAGTCAGTGCAAGATCGTTGTCGATCGTCTTTGGCACACCTAAAAATTTCTGTTTATGACCTTTGACAATCGCATAATCCGAAAGTTTTTTGATCGTGTCCATGGAGTCATTGCCGCCGATGTAGATAAATGCCTCGATCTCCAGCTTGTCTAGGATACCGAAAATTTTCTCATAAATCTCCATGTCCTCATGGATCTCCGGAAGTTTGTAACGGCAGGAACCAAGAAATGCCGAAGGTGTCCTCTTCAGCAGCTCGATATCCATATCCGAATGAATCTGCGTGGAAAGATCCACGTACTGCTCATCCAGAAATCCCTGGATGCCGTGAAGCATACCGTATACTTTGTCAAAACCACGTTCAATCGCTGTCTTGTAAACCCCCGCAAGGCTGGAATTGATAACCGAAGTCGGCCCGCCTGACTGTCCTACAATAATGTTTCGCATTCCCATAACACAAATCCTCCTTAATACTTTATTCCGGTGCAGGCATATCATATTTCCGTCTTCTGACCCCGGCCGATGCCTGCGGATTGCTCCGTTACAAAGTAACTCCCGCAATTCTATAAATCATTATAACATAAAAGCAGAAAGACTCACAAGGTTCTTTCTGCTTTTTGTATAGTTTATTCTATTTTACTTGTGCATTTTTGTGTATTTCGTACAGTTTTCAGGCAATTCTTGTCAGAATTGCTGCTCGCTTCTTAGTATGCCAGCTTTTCTTCGAAATAGGCTGCCAGATCTTCGATCTTGATACGCTCCTGCTCCATGGTGTCACGGTCACGTACGGTAACTGCTCCGTCTTCTTCAGAATCAAAGTCGTAGGTTACACAGAACGGTGTACCGATCTCATCCTGTCTGCGGTAACGTTTTCCGATGTTTCCGCGGTCATCGTATTCACAGTTCCATTTCTTTGAGAGCTGTTCGAATACTTTTGTCGCACCTTCGTTCAGTTTCTTGGACAGCGGCAGAACTCCGATCTTAACCGGTGCCAGTGCCGGATGGAAATGCAGAACGGTACGCATATCGCCGCCTTCCAGCTCTTCTTCGTCATAAGCACTACACAGAAATGCCAGAACCACACGGTCTGCACCAAGAGAAGGCTCGATAACATACGGAATGTATTTTTCTTTCTTCTCATCATCAAAATAGCTCATATCCTGGCCGGATACATTCTGATGCTGTGTCAGGTCATAGTCGGTACGGTCTGCGATACCCCACAGCTCGCCCCATCCAAACGGGAAGAGGAACTCGATGTCGGTTGTACCTTTGCTGTAGAAGCACAGTTCTTCCGGTGAATGGTCACGTGCTCTCATCTCGTCTTCTTTCATGCCCAGATTCTTCAGCCAGTCGATGCAGAATGCTCTCCAGTACTGGAACCAGTCAAGGTCGGTACCCGGCTCACAGAAGAACTCCAGCTCCATCTGCTCAAACTCTCTGGTACGGAATGTGAAGTTACCCGGTGTGATCTCGTTACGGAATGATTTACCGATCTGTCCGATACCAAACGGGATTTTCTTTCTGGATGTTCTCTGTACGTTTTTAAAGTTTACAAAGATACCCTGTGCTGTTTCCGGTCTTAAGTATACCGTATTCTTTGCATCTTCTGTTACACCCTGGAATGTCTTGAACATCAGGTTGAACTGGCGGATATCGGTAAAATTATGTTTTCCGCAGGTCGGACATGGAATCTGATGCTCTTCGATGAAATCACGCATCTGTTCCTGTGTCCATCCATCGACAGAGCCTTCCAGTGCAATGTCTTTCTCATCGCAGAAATCTTCGATCAGCTTATCTGCACGGAAACGCTCATGACATTCTTTACAGTCCATCAGCGGATCAGAAAAGCCTCCGAGATGTCCGGATGCTACCCAGGTCTGCGGATTCATCAGAATCGCACAGTCAACACCTACGTTGTATGGATTCTCTGTGATGAATTTCTTCCACCATGCCTGTTTTACATTGTTCTTCAGCTCTACACCAAGATTACCGTAATCCCAGGTATTTGCCAGACCTCCGTAAATCTCGGAACCCGGATATACAAAACCTCTGGATTTTGCCAGTGCCACGATCTTGTCCATTGTTTTTTCCATTTGTCTCCTCCTGTCGGCCGTCTCTGCGGCATATGCATATATTGAAAGAAGCCGTTTATGTTTACTTCTTTGCTCGCTGTTTATCGTGTTATATCAAAATGTGCTGCCCCGAAAATACTTCTGTGCAGACATATTGTGATCTCAGACTTTTCCCTGACATCATTCGTATATGACAAATGTCAGTGTATGTTTTACTTCTTCTGCGTCATCTGCGGTATCGGAAGCTTCGTTTCCTGCTGCGGACTTACTTTCGGATTCTACTTCAAACTGGCCTTTCTCCGCATTGCCATCGGATTTTGATCCGCCGTCTGTGCTCTCACTTTCCGATGCTGTCTCCGTCTCGGATTCTGCTGCCTTTTCCCGCTCTTCTGAAATGCTGGTCGCCGTCTTTTTTCCGGTGACAACTGCATCCATCGTAACGTAAAGGATCTTGCCCGGAACTTCGATATCCATCTCTTCCGAACAGATTACAACGTTGTAGTTCAGACCGCTCAAAATATCGGATCTTGTCACACTTCCTATAACTTTTCCGTTTTCCACTTTCTGAAATTCATCCGGGAATTCGTACTTCTGATTGTATGCTCCCTGCAGGTCTCCCGTATAAAAGGTCACATTGTTGAAATCCTGATAATCCCTGGAAGCCGCATAGTTCATATACAGCTCTGCTTTTCCGTCTGTGACGTTAAATTTTTTGACAACGATCGGATCACCTTCCTGTGACTGATTGTACGCACTCACAGAATCATCGATCGTCTGCTTCAGCTCATCCTCGCTGTAGTAGGATTTGTCCAGCGTGTCGATCACCGCCGCCTGTACACTGCCGTCCCGTTTCACTTTTACTGCATTGTGCTCTGCCTGAAACTGACTGCAGCCGCCAAGACATCCGGTTATCAGGATGACTGCCAGAATTCCCTTCCATTTCTTCATAATATTCCCCATCCAGACACAGCAAAATCTCCTTCGCTGCCCTGCCTTTCTTGAAACTTACCATATACCCTTCTGTATATAAAATACAGAATACGCCACCTGTTCGCATGGCATTTTTCATCATACCATTATTGACCGTCCTTGTAAAGAGCGTTTCTGGTATGCCGCATGATCTCCAGAATCTCCAGAGATTTGAAATCCCGGTCTATGTAACGCCTTCGGAATTTCTCAACCAGACTGATAAACTCTTTCTTTACCTGTGCTGATAGTGCAAAGGCAAAGAGGCGTTCGACCGGCGTACTGATCACATATTGCATCGTATAGATCGTTGATTCCAGAACCGGTGTGTTCCTTTGTACTTTTGAGACACAGCTGCGACACAATACGCTGTTCTTATCTGTAAGGAAGGCACAAAGATCATGCTTTGCTCCACATACTGCACACTCGAACACTTGCGGATATTCTCCGCCTGCCGCCATCATACGCAGTTCAAAGGCATAACGGATCAGTTCCCGGTCCAGTTTTTGATTGAGCACTGCACGCAGTGCCCCGTAGAGCAGCTGGATGATCTGTGTGCCGTCATCGTTCTCTCTGGCATAATAATCGGCAAACTCCAGAAAATAGCTTCCATAGCAGGCAGCCTCCACATCTTCTGTGATCTCCCGGAAATAATTTCGAATCTCTGTCTGCACAAGCTGATAGGCAGTCCTTGCTTCTTTTACATAAAAGGTTCCAAAAGCAAAGGTGTTTGCGGCAGCCAGAAAGGGATTGCCCGGTCTTCTGGCTCCTCTTGCAAATACAGTCACCTTTCCCCGCTCTCTTGTCAGCAGCACCAGCCGTTTATCTGATTCTCCGATCGGTGCCGCTATAAGCACAATCCCTGTCAGTGCAATTTTATCATCCATATATTCTCTCATATTCTTACAGTCCCGTCAGCAAATGCTGATGTCTGTACGGAATCGTCGTTTCTGATTTCAGATATCTTTTTTATCGTATCCGAAGTTTTTGATCATGAAGTCACTGTCTCTCCAGTCTTTCTTGACTTTGACCCAGAGCTGGAGATTGACTTTTTCTTCGAGCATATCCTCGATATCACGGCGTGCCTGTGAACCGATCCTGCGGAGCATCTGTCCGCCTTTTCCGATGATGATTCCTTTGTGAGAATCCCGCTCGCAGATGATCGTCGCCTCGATATCACAGATGCTGCCGCTTTTGCTTTTGCGTTCTGTCATTTTTTCAATAGAAACGGCAATACCGTGCGGGATCTCCTCTTCCAGAGAGCGAAGTGCCTTTTCGCGGATCATCTCTGCCACGATCTGTCTCTGCGGCTGGTCTGTCACCGTATCTTCATCATAAAACTGCGGTCCGTACGGCAGATATTTGAAAATACTCTCGATCACAGTATCCATATTGACACTGCGAAGTGCCGACACCGGGATGATCTCCGCAAAATCATAGACTTTGCGGTAAGCATCCATATATTTTATGATCTCTTTTTTATCTACTTTATCAATCTTGTTGATGATCAGGATGACCGGTGTCTTTGTTTTTTTGAGCTGATCCACAATGTGACGCTCGCCGGCTCCGATAAAGGTACTCGGCTCCACCAGCCAGAGGATCACATCGACCTCATTGAGGGTGCGTTCTGCCACATTGACCATGTATTCACCCAGTTTGTTTTTCGCCTTGTGGATACCCGGTGTGTCCAGAAATACAATCTGTCCTTTTTCGTCTGTATAGACGGTCTGGATCCGGTTTCTCGTTGTCTGCGGTTTGTTGGACGTGATCGCGATCTTCTGCCCGATGAGGTGGTTCATGAGTGTGGATTTTCCTACGTTTGGTCTGCCGATCAGGGTCGCAAAACCGGATTTGTAACTTTTCTCTGCCATCTGTATATGATTCCTCCTTAAAGTGGTCCGAGATTTCTAAACATCTCTTTCTCTTTTTCCAGTGCATCTTCGTTTCCGAGCACGCAGATGCAGTCTTCTGCCAGGATTGCACGCATCAGCGGTGCCAGGGCACGGATATCTTCCTGTGTCGCATAGAGTACCTGGTCACGCTCTTTCTGAAGGTCGCTTTCAGTCACATGTCCGAAATAAGCAGCATCAGAACGTGCTCCCTGTGCTCTTGCTGTGAGTGGCGTATCCATCTCACTGATCGTTCCGATCACGTATTTTGTCATATCACGCTCTTCGACGTTGAAATGTTCCACGTATTCCGGCACGCCTTCGTAGATCTCGTTGGTCTGACGCAAGTTCGGATCACGGTAAGAAGCAAAATAGGAATTGCCATTTCTGCCGAATCCGCTCATACAGCCATACGCCCCGCCTTTGACACGCACATTCACCCAGAGATATTCATAGCTCATGATCACCTTCAGGATCCGCAGTGCCCCGGTATAATCATAGCCTGCCTCGCGGTAATTTCCGGCACGTGTCACATACTGGATCTTGGCGGAGGTCTGGAAGCCTTCGTTCAGCTTTCCGTATGCAAGGGTTTCTTCTGAAGGTGTTCTCTTATCCAACGAAAGTTTTTCGCATAATCCTGTCACTTTCTCTTCCAGTCCGGCAAGCCCCTTCTCTTCCGCTGTTACGGAAAATACCATGGCATTCTGTCGGAAAATCACGTTCATCAGCTCTTTCAATTTACTCTTCAGATTCTCTTTTTTCGTTTCAAAATTTGCATCGAGGTCATCGAGCATGCGATAGTAGTCAATCCCGCTGCTGCGATCACTGAACGCAGCTGTCTCGGAGAAATAAGCCATGGCACGGGTTGCCGCTGCCGAATGTCCCGCCGTTGTCAGCCGCATCTGTGTCCTTGATTTCTGCTCGGAAACGATCTCTTTTAAGCGTTTCTCATCGTCCAGTTTGGATGTGAATAAAATCTCCTCGATCACATCAAACACAAAGTCGATTTTATCATAAAGTGTGCGGGCTGATACGGTAAACATCGGATACATCTTCTGTGTGTCCTTTTCTGGAAATACGATCATCCCGGTACCGATACCTCCGGTCTGCATATTGATCTCATTGAACAGATCTCCGTAAGCATAATGCTCGGTGTCGATCATGCCCAGCACATTTTTCAGAAGGCCGACATAAGGCAGATCCTCTTTTCTGACAACGGACAGATCAAAATAAAGGGTCAGATAAGCGATGCCGTTCGTGTTCACATCATGCCACAGAACTTTGGTGTTGCCAAAAGAAAGCTCTCTGTTGCAGATCGGTCTGCATTTCTTTGTGATATCCTCCCTGGTAAGCATCGGGATTTTCTCCAGCTCTTCCTGTGTGGACGGTGTCTCCTGGAATTCCTGCAGTTTTGCTGTTTTTTCTACCAGCTCCTTTACCTGTTCTTCACTGAGACCTGCCTTAAAATCTGCCAGTTTCTTTGCCGTCTCTGCCTCCAGTTTTGCAGTCAGTCCCTTTTCCGGTGCAACGACAACAACCGCCACATGTGTGTTATCCAGCAGATATTTCTGCACCAGTTTCTCGTAATAATCACTCTCTACTGCATCACGGAGTTCCTTATAAATATCCAGCTGTTTGACATAGGCAAACGGATCACCCTCGCCGTACAGCCAGCTGTCCATAATGTCGATTCCGTACATCAGGCCCTTCGGATAAGAGCCGTAATCTGCCTCACGAAAACGGAACTCGGAAGAATTGATACCTGCCAGCAGTGCTTTTTTATCGATGCCGTTTTTCACCTGCTCTTCCAGTACCTTGCGGATCACTGCCAGGAACTTTTCTTTGTCACCGACATTTGCATTTTTAGCGACTACCGAAAGGGATGGCTGCTGAATGCCGCTCTCAAAAGAGCCTAGGATATCTTTTCCAATCCCGGCATCCAAAAGAGCCTGTTTAAGCGGTGCCCCAGGTGCTGACAAAAGTGCATATTCCAGGATTGCCATGGCAGTCACAAGACGTACATCGCTGCTTGTGCCAACGGACACATTCCAGGAAAGATAGGTGTTGTCTTCTTCCGATTCGGATGTGGAAATAGAATATTTTTTATAGATCTCATGCGGAGCATCGAACGCTTTCTGCATACTGATCTTTGAATCTACCTCTTTTTCTCCGTATTTAGAGAGATATTCCTGATCCAGCCAGGTAAGGCGTTCCTCAACATTCATATTTCCATAGAGATAGATGTAGGCATTGGACGGATGATAATATTTTCCATGGAAAGCCAGAAAATCTTCGTATTTCAGATCCGGGATACACTGCGGATCTCCTCCGGACTCAAATCCATACGGTGTATCCGGATAAAGTGCATTTAAAATTTCGCGATCGAGCACATCTTCCGGTGAAGAATAAGCTCCTTTCATCTCGTTGTATACCACACCATTGTAGGTGATCTCATCCTCCGGATTTTCCAGATGATAATTCCAGCCTTCCTGGCGGAAAATCTCTTCTTTTTTATAAATATTGGTATGAAAAACGGCATCCATATAGACATCCATCAGGTTTGCAAAATCTTTGTCATTGCAGCTTGCAATCGGATACATGGTCTTATCCGGATAGGTCATCGCATTCAGAAAGGTATTGAGCGAACCTTTTACCAGCTCCACAAACGGATCTTTGGACGGAAACTTTTCGCTTCCACACAGCGAACAGTGTTCCAGAATATGTGCTACCCCGGTGCTGTCTACCGGAGGTGTACGAAATGTAATATGAAATACTTTATTATCGTCATCGTTTGCAATGACCATGATGCGTGCACCGCTTTTTCTGTGACGCAGCAGATAGCCGACTGACTGAATATCGGAAAGCCCCTCTTCCCTTAAAAGTTCGTACGCCTGTAATTCTTTTATTGCCATGAAAAAACCTCTTTTCTTTTTATTTATTCATAAAAACTGCAGCCCTTTCTGCCATGTTCTTTTACATAATAGAGTGCCTGGTCTGCATCTTTAAAAATACTCTCTCCTTTATTCGGGCGGTCTGAGTTTCTGTCCCGTCAAAATATCTTTTCAAAATATCCAGAGCTTTCTCTCTGCTCTGTTTTGTTTCTGCTTCTTCAAAATAAGCATCCATATATTTACTTTGCCCGGTCATCGCATAAAGCCTGACCTGCTCCGTCAGATAATCGGATCTGTTCTGCAGCTGCTTCGCTGCATTTCCACATGCAATATACTGGTTTGTCGTCGTCTGAAGTACATGAAACTCCTTTCGGCCAATAAAGGAAATTATCTTCTGAATTCTCTCATGTACAAACCCCTGTTATATCAACGGAAAAAGTGCGATCCCATACGTGACACCGCACTTTCCCTGTTGGATTACCTGTTATTTATTTACGCACAGTTTTCTGACCATATCTGCCGGGATCATGGTACATGCCAGCAGAACAACTGCAATCCAGCCTTTGATTCCAAACGGAACACAGCTGAACATTTCTCCAATCCACTGGAACGGAACCAGCGGAACGATTGCCGCATTTACGAGCAATGCCTGCACGATTATAATAATCAAAAATACTTTCATAAAATCTTTATTTTCATTCAGACCCGAAAAAATTGCAAATCCATCGTCACGCACATTAAAGCCGTTGAACAAAGCTGCCACAATAAACAGTACAAAATAACCCGTCAGGTGCTGTTCCTCATTTGCAAACAGATTTACAAAGAACGGCACTTTCAGATAGATAAAGCTTACCACGGTAAGCCAGATTCCCATTGTGAGGATCTGTCCCATCATTTTTTTGCTTACAATACTTTCATCACGTTTTCGCGGTGCTTCTGCCATATATTCTTCTTTTGCCGGTTCATTGCCAAGCATCATCGCTCCCAGTCCGTCCATGACCAGATTTACAAAGAGAAGATGTGTTACTTTCAGTGGTTCATCCACACCGAAAAACGGTGCGATTGCACTGACCACAACGGCTGCCACGTTGATCACCAGCTGGAATTTACAGAACTTCAGGATGTTATGATAGATGGTTCTTCCATAGAGGATGGCATCTTTGATGGATTTAAAATTATCATCCAGAATAACGATCTTACCTGCTTCTTTTGCTGCTTCTGTTCCGCTTCCCATGGCAAAACCAACATCTGCACGTTTCAGTGCCGGTGAGTCGTTGACACCGTCACCTGTCATGCCGACTACCAGGTTCATCTCCTGGCACAGGCGTACCATACGGGACTTGTCGGTCGGCAGTGCTCTTGCGATCACACGGATATTCGGTATGATCTTCTTCACTTCTTCATCACTCATCTCATTGAGCTGCGCGGAGGAAAGTGCACGGTCGCTGCCTCCTTTTAACAGTCCTGCATCTTTTGCGATCGCTACCGCTGTCTCAAGGCGGTCACCTGTGATCATAACGACCTGAATACCGGCTCCCTGTACTTCCCTGATCGCTTCTTTTGCTTCCGGACGTACATCGTCACGAATGCCCACCAGACCAATGATCACGATATCATCATTGATTGAATTTTCAACCATGTCTTTTTCTGAATAACCAAAGGCCAGCACACGCATTGCTTTTGCTGCCAGTTCATCAATCTTGCGGTTCAGGATGGCGTTGTCCATGGTACAGATATTGCCGTCTGCATCCAGATATTTCACTGCATTTGCCAGAAGTTTTTCCGGTGCCCCTTTATAGAAAGTTTTACCGGTGCTGTCGATGCGTGCCTGACTGAATTTATTTGCAGAGTTGAAAGACTGCTGTTTTGTTATTTTATATTCGCTGCTGTTCTCCAGCGTCTTGAATGTCTCCTCACCCAAAAACTTCATCAGTGCCTGATCGGTTGCATTTCCGCCGATGACTTTATGGGATGCATCAAACATGGACTGTGTATTCTTACCGATGGCAAGATCCACAAGACCTTTCACCTTGCTGTGTTTACTCAGCTGTGCAATATCAATGGAATTGCCGTCGCCGGTAAAGAAATCGACCACTTCAAGCATACCTTTTGTGATCGTTCCTGTCTTATCACTGAAGAGAATGTTTAAAGAACCTGCTGTCTCGATACCTTCTGCTTTTCTTACCAGGACATTGTGGTCAAGCATTTTGCTTGTATTTTGCATCAGTACGAGGGAGATCATCAGCGGAAGTCCTTCCGGAACTGCACAGACGATGATGACAATTGCCAGAGAAAGAGCCCTTACAACATCTTTGACAACCGGTTCAATCCCCATTGCAAAGTACTGGGAAACTCCGCCCGCCTGCATAACAAAGTAGACCAGGTAAAGTACGGCGATCAATACCGCACCGATATAACCAAACGTGGAAATCTGTTTTGCAAGTTTGGCAAGTTTTACTTTCAAAGGAGAATCCGGCTCGTCTTCCTGCATCTCTTCTGCCATTTTTCCCATCATGGTCTTCAGTCCGACCTTGCGTACATCAAGAATACCTTCGCCGTCAAATATCACTGCTCCGCGGAACAGGGAGTGTGCATCGACAAAGGTATCGCCTGTGATGTCATCTTCCAGCTGAAAATCTTCTGATGCCGCTGTTTTTTTACATTCTTCTGCCTCGCCGTTCAGTGCGGAGTTGTCCACACGCAGTGCCCCGTCGATCAGTACACCGTCTGCCGGGATTTTATCACCGGACTGCAGCAGGACTTTGTCACCGACTACAACATCATCCACATCGATTACCGTGATCACGCCGTTCCTGTGAACTTTACACTTGTCTTTCTCTGTATTGTCTTTCAGTTCACGGTACTTGGTATCGCTTGCAACACCGGTCTTTGCAGATACGGTTGCCACGATCAGCACTGCAACGATCGTTCCGAGCGGCTCGTAAATCTCCGCATACCCAAAGAAGAACATCACGATCATCAGTGCTGCGATCGCCAGCAGGATCTTGATCATCGGATCACTGAACGTCTCTTTGAATTCTTCCCAGAACGTGGTCGGCTCGGAATCCGGAATCTCGTTGGAACCAAATTTACTTCTGGACTCTTCGACCTGTTTGTCTGTCAAACCATTATACTTCATCTTTTTGTCTCCTGTTTTTATTTTTCTGCTTATAAGCAGGGAGAAACTATATGAATCACTTCATCTCAGATATAGTCTCTCCCATATCGCACCATGTCATACCGGTACGCTCTTATTTTTGAAATCTTGCTGCCATCTCACCGATGCCGCCGTCCCTTGTTCCCTGTCCGATGGCACCGAATTTCCACTCACCGTTGTAGCGATAGATCTCACCGAAGATCATCGCCGTCATTCCGGAGTAGTCCTCTGTCAGGTTGTACTTTAAGATCTCCTGGTCATTTTTTCCGTCTACCAGGCGGATAAACGCATTCTCGATCAGTCCGAAATGCTGCTTTCTCTGCTGTGCCTGATAGATCGTTACAACGATCACGATCTTGTCATACTCAGACGGCACACGGTCCAGGTCGATCACGATCTGCTCGTCATCGCCTTCTCCTTCGCCGGTCAGGTTATCGCCCATGTGACGGACGGTTCCGGATTTGTGTGTCAGATTGTTATAGTATACCAGATCATCTCTTCCTGCCATTCTGCCGTTCTGCAGTAAGATTGCAGAAGCATCACAGTCGATTGGTGCCGGTTTCAGTGCAAAAAATCCTCTGGATCTTTTGACTTCATCCCATCCAAGTCCTACTACGACTCTGGATAACCCCTTTTTCTCTTTGGACAGATTCACTTTCTGTCCTTTCTGTAAACTGATAGACATAATCATGCCCCCTTTTCCAGGTTTTTAAGCATTGCTCAAATTCATTTTATCTGCCTGTACTGCTTATGCGACTTCGATTCCATAATGTCCGCACAGTGCTGCCAGACCGCCCTGGAATCCGCTGCCGATGGCGTTGAATTTCCATTCTCCGTTGTGCTTGTACAGCTCGCCTACCACAACGGCTGTCTCAATGGAGAAATCCTCTCCGAGGTCAAAATGGATCAGTTCTTTTCCGGTTGCATCATCCACGATACGGATAAATGCGTTGGATACCTGTCCGAAATTCTGTCTTCTGACATCTGCATCGTAGATCGTTACGGTAAATGCGATACGTTCGATGTCGGATGGAACCTGTGTCAGATCGACCATGATCTGTTCGTCATCACCTTCGCCGGAACCGGTCAGATTGTCGCCCATATGTTTGACACATCCGGTCGGATGTTCCAAATTTCCGTAAAAGATAAATTCTTTTTCGGTCGGGCATTTTCCGTTGGAACCGCACATAAATGCTGCTGCATCCAGGTCAAAATCTGCTCCTGTATCAAATGCGTTCACATCCCATCCGAGTCCTACCATAATGCTTTTCAGTCCCGGATTTCCTTTTGTCAGATCTACTTTCTGTCCTTTTGATAAATTAATAGGCATAATGTTTCCTCCTTTATGGATTTATATTAAGGTGAAGATTCACCCTGTTTACTCTCAGTATCTCTTTGTCGGCATGTGGTACATCTGGTTGAATTCCTGCTTGATGTTCTCAAGTCTTGCCTGATCTTCATGCCGCTGTTTTCTTGCATTTTCCTGGATCTGTCTTGTCTCATCGATACCGTTTACGATCGTTTTCCAGGTCGTCTCCAGCGTCTCAATTTTGATCGAACTGCCGGATGCCAGCTGTGCCGTCATCTTGGACTGCTGCACGGTATTCTGTGCATTTTTAATAAGCATCTCATTTGTTTTCTGGTCCAGTGCAGAAATGGCTTCTGCCTGGATCTTCTGGCGTTTCAGCATGATCGCCTGTGCCAGTGCCTGTTTAAATACCGGAAGTGTGATGATAAATGCGGAATTGATCTTGCGGACCAGGTTCATGTTGCTGAATGCCATCGTCTTGATCATCGGGATCGACTGCATGGCAATGTTTTCTGCGGTACGCAGATCCTGTGTCCTCTGCTCCAGCATCATCAGTGCCTGATTTAAGCTGGTAAGCTCAAACTGGATCGACTGATCTCCGGTAGCCTCCATATCTGCCTGACGCTGTGCGATATAGGCTTCCAGCTCCTGACAGCCTTGTTCTCCGGCAAGAATGTATTTCACCAGCTCGTGGTAATAATTTACATTTGCCTCAAACATCGTCTCTAATTTGCGGTTGGACTGCTTGATCTCTGTCTCATATTGTTTGAGCTGAACATAGATCTGATCTACTTCTTCGCCCATTGTATGATATTTGGCAAGAATCTTGTCCATCTGTTTACGAAGCCCGCCGAACAGTTTGTCAAACAGACCTTTGTTTTCTTTTAATTCATCCGGATCAAACTTCTCCATGATCTTTGCAAGCGTGTTCAGCATCTGACTGGACTCATCCAGCTGTTTCATATCCATGCTGTTTAACACCACATCCGATGCTTTGGAGATCTCTTCTGCGACCTCTGCCCCAAACGATACGATCGTCTCCAGATTGTTGACCTCGATCGTGCTGACGATATCGTCCACTTCTTTGGAACCAACCAGCTCTGCACTCATCTGCTTTCTGTCCACAACGATATCATAAGACTTCACCTGTTCCAGTTCCGCCTGTGCGGCCGGAGCTGTCTGCGTTGGAGCATCTGGTCTGTTAAAATTAAGTCCCATCTTTTACTCCCTCCTGAATAGTATGTCCCGCCAGGATTTCTGGCGTGCCTTTGGTAATGGAACCCTCGTCAGATCCGGGACATTTAAATCATATAAATACTCCCCGATCTGATGCTCTTCCATCTGTTTTCTGTTGTAAAAGTTCTCTATATTCTGATATCCGGTCGGTATGAAAAACAGAATGTCAAAACCGGCCAGATTCAAAAACGCGGTAAGAATCGCATCCTCCAGTGAAATTACTTTCTCACCGGGATTGATATAGATCAGTTTCGGATTTTTCTTTGTAAAATCAAATTTCTGAAGCATCCGCAGGATTTCTTTCGGCAGGTTCAGTATCGTTGAAAGGATCGTGTACTCCGTGCCGTTTTCAAAGGTGCCGCGGATCAGCTTCTGCTCGATCAGGATCTGCAGCTTGTCCAGAATGTGCTCCTGGATCTCTTCTCTTAAAAAGCCATAGGCATACGCCGGATGGTTTTTGATCTTTGCCTTCTGCAGTCTGCCGTTTTTGTAAAATTCAGTCACATAAGGCTTGATCGGATTGGCTGCAAGCGGCTGAATATAAGGAAAGCTTTTAATCACCATGGTATCTTCTGTGATCAGCTCCCGGATCGATGACCAGTACTCGGATACTTTTCCGTCTTTTACGCCGGAAACTTTTGCAAAAATGACCGGGATATTGACAATGCTTTCCGTCGTACTGAAATTCGGCCGGTATTTCACTTCTTCGTTCCATAAAAGCCGGATCTCCTCGTACATCGTCTGGAGATTGATGATATCCGCCCTCTGATACTGCTGGTTGCGGTACAGTCCACTATCCTGATACATCAGAGTATCCAGTTCCCGCTCCGCATGATAGGCAGCCGTCCCCATCCGGACTTCGGTATTTTCCTGCGGAAAACGCTGTAAATGCAGCGTCTCCGTAAAATTCATCTGATAGAGCAGCTGATCTTCCAGTGCAAACGCAGCACTGCGATCCGGATCGAGGATCAGTACATCCACCGGAAGTCTGCCCAGCATTTTCAGAAACAACGCTTCAAAACGATTTTTGCATCCGCCCATATAAAAAAAGCATCCAATCTGCGGCATACGCCAGCTTTTGAATAACTCCGGCAGATAACGCATCATCCAGCAGATCAGATAGACTGCCTTGTTGGTCAGTTTGTTGCGGTTCTCATCCAGTACTTTTTCCTCCTCCAGAAGCACATCAAGAAATGCTTTGATTATCAGGCTCTGAAGCTCCCGGTTCGCCGGATACTGAAGATTGCGTTTCAGATCCAGAAGCATCTCATCGGTTTTGCTGTAATTTTTTCTGGAAACTTTTGCGATCTCCTCCGGAGTCGGCGGCTCGATCTGCCCGTTTACGATCACAATGTTTCGTTTCCGGGCTTTTAATTCCTGGTAAAGCTGGTAAAGCTCGTTAGTATAAGAGATTTTATCTTCTACACCATTTATCTGGCAATAACAATTATAATAAAATTCAGGATCACTGCCCCGCACGGTTGGCGGCTTTGCAATATCCAGAAGAGGCTTTCCCTCAATCCATGCATTGGTGCAGTTTCTGACATCCGGAAGTCTGCCGTAAAGGCGGCTTCGCTCCATCTCCTGTTGCTGCTGCATGCGAAGATTCTTCAGACTGAAATCCCCCGGAAATGCCTGCATATCCGGCAAGATCAGCGGCATAGAATATGCATTCGCCGCATCCAGTCTCTGATAATTCTGATCTCCGTGGTACTGCAAAAGTACAATATCGCAGCCCGCATGGCACAATATAGACAAAAGCATCAGCTCATAATGGCTGATGTCTCCCTCGTACAGAATCTTCGGGACGGAATTTTCACCGAGCAGATTGACGATCCGCTCGAACTTATAATACAGCCAGCACATGAACTTGATGTAGGCATTTTTCAGCATACCCTCTGTCTTGCCTGCCCTTTGCATAGAAGCAAAAAAATCATACATGGACATCGCCATATTTTTCCGCTGGTACGGATTCATCCGCGGAAGCCATTTCTGTAAACGACTTTCGATAAAACCAGGAGCCATCTGAAAATCCATGCCCATCATCTCTTCATAATAAGAAAGATTCTGCCCGGCAGGATTGGGAATCCTGCCTTCGATCACAACGCCGCGAAGCCTCGCCTCCTCATAATATTTCCGGATAAAGGCCGCGACCTGCGGTGTATAACCGCTGATGCGGTAAAAGTATACTTCTTCTCTTGTCGTTCTGACCGAAAGCTCTTTAAAATAATCGTCAAGTATGCTTAATTTCTGTTGTCTGAACATAGGTGAAATGCGAATGCCGCCCTCTCTTTTTCTGTAAAATTACATATAAATCACTATATCATTTTTTGCGTTTCTTTTCAAGCATTTTAAGAAACGACCAGGCAATCGTTTCTCTTTGCATACTGTCGCCGTACAGATACCTGAAAAATCGGATCCAGGCGTGACAATTTCTGCTTTTTAGCGTATACTCAAGGCAGATAAAAGAAAAGGAGGTCATTTTATGCTTATTCTTCCAAAAAAGACTTCGCACCCCCTTCACACAGATTCGATCCTTGAGATCAACCGTGTCACCTCCAGAGCTGAGGACTATACAGGCATACACAACATAAATCGCGTGACGCAAAGTGAATCTCTCTCCTCTGCAGAAGCCGCACCATTCACTGTATCCAGGGCATCGGAAACTCCTATGTCATCCCGTGTTTCGAATCCATCGCCGTCTTATCGGAGATCCGCACAGCAGAATACATTCACGTCATCTGCTCCTTCCGGCATCTCACACCAGATCATGCCTGCTCTGATAAATCAAACGAGGAAAGGACAGAAAACACTACTTGGAGATGCAATTTCTCTTGGAAAGATCAAGGCCTGCCTTGGCTGGAATGTCAAAAATCCAGCCTGTGATGTGGATGTTTCCGCATTTCTTCTTGGCCGTGACGGAAAAGTTTCAGGCGATGACTGGTTTGTATTTTACGGGCAAAAAGAAAGTCCGGATCGCAGTGTGATTTTTTCTGATCGGGAAAACACGGACCACGAGTCCGTTGCGATCGATCTTTCCAGACTGAATCCATCGATCACCCGGATCGTCTTTGTGCTGACGATCAATGATGCCTTTTCCAAACGCCTGAATTTCGGCATGATCGAGGATGCCTATGTGCGGATTTTAGATGCCGCTTCTGACCGGGAGCTGGTCAGCTTTGTGATGGATGAATATTATTCCAATGTCATCTCCATGATGATCGGAGAAGTCTATTTACATAACGGAAACTGGAAATTCAATGCCATCGGAAACGGGGTCGCCAAAGACCTGGAAGGCTTATGCGGTCTGTATGGTGTACAGGTTAAACAGACTTGAACACCGTTTCTTTTTAAGGAGGAAATCGTTTTATGTTAAATTTTGAAGTGATCAATGAACTGAGTCTGAAAGTTACCTGCACCGGAAATGATGTACTGTTCACAAAGGCCGGTGCTTTTATCGCCGGCGAAAGCCAGGGCGGAAAAAATTATCGTTTTGAAAAACTGCTGCTCGGTCCACAGAGCAACCTGATGCAGGCAGCCCTCGGTTCCCTGACAAGACGCGTCACCCGTGAAAATCTGCCTTTGATGAAAGTCACTATGAATGGCGATTCTGTCACTTATTATGCAAATCATGGACAGCATGTAGTTGTGTATAAACTTGCCCAGGGTGAAATCCTTTCGGTAGAGTCCGAGAATATTCTCGCTTTTACACAGGACTGTGATTACAGCGTCCGCTTTATCGGCTGCGGTATCTTTTCCCAGAAAGGTCTGGCAACCTCAACGCTGACCGGAGCCGGTCCGAATGCCTATGTCGCTGTGCTCTCGGACGGCAACCCAATCGCCATGGACAACACCGACAGCCATGCTACAATTTCTGTAGACCCGGATGCCGTGATCTGCTGGATGAGCCGCCGCGGATATGGCGATCCGCAGATCCGCAGTGATCTTTCCTGGAAAAACTTGATCGGGCAGGCTTCCGGAGAATCCTATGCCTATGAATGGTCCGGCAACGAACCGGTCTGCGTACTTTTGCAGCCATGTGAACGCTCCGGCGGTATCCGTGTCGGCATCGATTAAATGCAATTTTATTATTCAAGATTCACGTAAAAGACCGCAGGGCATTTCGCTCTGCGGTCTCTTTTATATTATCAGCAAATGCTGATCTTCTCATTATTCTTCTGTTTTATCTGCACCATACAGTGTGATCAGTTTGTTCAGGTATTCATAACGAGCTTTTGCTTCTGCTTCATTCTTAGCGAACAGTTTCTTAGCCTTTTCAGGGTTAGAACGCATCAGGGAGTTGTAACGAACTTCGCCGTTCAGGAATTCCTGATATTCTCCTGTCGGAGCCTTGCTGTCCAGAGTGAATGCATCTTTTCCTTCTGCTTTTGCAGCCGGATTGTAACGGAAGCAATGCCAGTAACCAGCTTTTACTGCCAGTTCTTCTTCTGTCTGAGCTTTTGCCATACCTTTCTTGATACCATGGTTGATACATGGAGCGTATGCGATGATCAGGGATGGTCCCGGATATGCTTCTGCTTCTGCGATTGCTTTTACCGTCTGGTTGAAGTCAGCACCCATGGAGATCTGTGCTACATATACATAGCCATAGCTCATTGCAATGCTTGCCATATCTTTTTTCTTCACTTCTTTACCGCCTGCTGCGAACTGTGCTACTGCACCGGTCGGAGTAGACTTGGAAGCCTGTCCACCTGTATTGGAGTAAACTTCGGTGTCGAATACCATGATGTTGATATCTTTGCCGCTTGCCAGTACATGGTCAACGCCGCCGAATCCGATATCATAAGCCCATCCGTCACCTCCGAAGATCCACTGGGATTTCTTAGCCAGGAAATCTTTGTTCTTGACGATGTCTTTACATGTATCACAGTCGATGCCTTCCAGAGCTGCTACCAGTTTGTCTGTAGCTGTTCCGTTTGTAGCACCTACGCTGTAAGTATCCAGCCATTCCTGGCAGGCTGCTTTCACTTCATCAGAAGCTTTTTCGTTTGCAGCAACAGCTTCTACTTTTGCTTTCAGTCCTTCACGGATTGCTTTCTGAGCTAACAGCATACCATAACCGAACTCTGCATTATCTTCGAACAGTGAGTTGCTCCATGCAGGACCCTGTCCTTTTTCGTTTACGGTGTACGGTGTGGACGGTGAAGAGTTACCCCAGATAGAGGAGCATCCTGTTGCGTTTGCAATGTACATTCTGTCACCAAACAGCTGTGTAACCAGTTTTGCATACGGTGTCTCACCACAACCTGCACAGGCACCTGAGAACTCAAGCAGCGGCTGTTTGAACTGAGAACCTTTTACCGTATTTTCTTTGAATTTTTCTACCACATCTGCTTTTGCAGGCAGTTTTGTTGCATAGTCGAAGTATTTCTGTTCGCCGGCATTTGCTTCCATGTTTTCCATAGCCAGTGCTTTTGCACCTTTCTTGCCCGGGCAGACGTTTGCACAGGAACCACATCCGGTACAGTCGTAAGCGGATACAGTCATTGTGAATTTATATTCTTTCATACCGGTCATCGGCAGAGTCTTCAGTCCTTCCGGAGCTGCAGCAACCTCTTCGTCAGTCAGTGCTACCGGACGGATAACAGCGTGCGGACAAACGTATGCACAGCGGTTACACTGGATACAGTTTTCCGGATTCCATACAGGAACGTTTACTGCGATACCACGTTTTTCGAATGCAGCTGCACCGGATGGTGTCGTACCGTCCACATAATCTTTGAATGCAGATACAGGCAGTGTATTACCTTCCTGAGCGTTTACTTTGTTCTGGATGTTGTTTACGAAATCTACTACGTCCTGACGGTCGCCTGTTGCAACTTTGGTATCCAGACCTTCGTCCTGTGCGTCTTTCCAGCTTTCCGGAACGTTTACTTCAACGATCTGTTTTGCACCTTCATCGATAGCTGCCCAGTTCTTCTGAACGACATCATCACCTTTACGTCCGTAAGTTGCTTTTGCTGCTGCTTTCATCAGCTCGATCGCTCTTTCTTCCGGAATGATGTTTGCCAGTTTAAAGAATGCAGACTGCAGGATGGTATTGATACGAGTCGGACCCATGCCTGTCTCAATACCGATCTTAACACCATCAATGATGTAGAATTTGATGTTGTGCTTTGCGATGTATGCTTTTACCTGACCCGGCAGATGTTTTTCCAGACCTTCCATATCCCATGGGCAGTTCAGCAGGAATGTACCGCCGTCAACCAGTTCCTGAACCATGTTGTATTTACGAACATAGGAAGGATTGTGGCATGCTACAAAGTTTGCTTTTTTGATCAGGTAGGTAGATTTGATCGGTTTCTTACCGAAACGCAGGTGAGACATGGTAACACCGCCGGATTTCTTTGAATCATAGTCAAAGTAAGCCTGAGCGTACATATCTGTGTTGTCACCGATGATCTTGATGGAGTTCTTGTTTGCTCCAACGGTACCGTCTGCTCCCAATCCCCAGAACTTGCAGTTGATGGTTCCTTCCGGAGTTGTGATCAGCTGCTCGCCCAGCGGCAGAGACAGATTGGTAACGTCATCTTCGATACCGATCGTGAATACTTTCTTTTCTGTGTTGTTGTATACAGCAACGATCTGAGTAGGTGTTGTATCTTTGGAACCAAGTCCGTAACGTCCTGAATATACAGGAACTGCATCGAATTTGGAACCTTTCAGAGCTGCTACTACATCCAGGTACAGCGGTTCACCCATAGCACCCGGCTCTTTTGTTCTGTCAAGAACCGTGATCTGTTTTACAGATTCCGGAATTGCATCGATCAGTGCTTCTGCACAGAACGGTCTGTACAGACGAACTTTTACGACACCGACTTTTTCGCCGGCAGCCATCAGGTAATCGATGGTCTCTTCGATGGTATCATTTACAGATCCCATAGCTACGATTACTTTTTCTGCATCAGCAGCACCGTAGTAGTTGAACAGTTTGTAGTTTGTACCGATCTTTGCATTTACTTTGTCCATGTATTCCTGAACGATAGCCGGCATTGCATCGTAGTAAGGGTTGCAAGCCTCTCTTGCCTGGAAAAAGATGTCCGGGTTCTGTGCAGAACCTCTCTGGCAAGGATGGTTCGGGTTCAGTGCATGTTTACGGAATGCATCGATTGCATCCATATCTGCCATATCCTTCAGATCTTCGTAATCCCATGTTTCAATCTTCTGGATCTCGTGAGATGTACGGAAACCATCGAAGAAGTTGATGAACGGGATACGTCCTTTGATTGCTGCCAGATGAGCAACCGGAGTCAGGTCCATAACTTCCTGTACACTGGATTCGCAGAGCATTGCACATCCAGTCTGACGACAGGCATAGATATCGGAATGATCACCGAAGATTGACAGTGCGTGGCTTGCCAGTGCACGTGCAGAAACGTTGAATACGCCCGGCAGCTGCTCGCCTGCGATCTTGTACAGGTTCGGGATCATCAGAAGAAGACCCTGAGAAGCTGTGTAAGTAGTTGTCAGAGCACCTGCTGCCAGAGATCCGTGTACAGTACCTGCTGCACCTGCCTCAGACTGCATCTCTGTTACCTGAACTTCCTGTCCGAAAATATTTTTTCTTCCCTGAGTTGCCCATTCATCTGTTGCCTCCGCCATAACAGATGAAGGTGTGATAGGATAGATAGCTGCAACATCTGTATATGCATAAGAAGCATGAGCTGCTGCATGGTTACCATCCATGGTCTTCATTTTTCTAGCCATTTTATTATACCTCCTTAAAATGATGCTGGATAAAAAGATTCCTTTTGCGGAATTCAATTAGTATCCTTATTGAAAAAAATTACTAATCTGTTGTTACCCATATATTTTTACTATAGCACAACAAAAAGAAAATGTCCATTTCCGAAACGACGGAAACAGACTCTTTTCTTGTATTTTTTGCTGTACATGCCAGCTCTTTTTTCAGTTTTATTATACTCTTTTTACAATTTTCAGTCCAATTTCATCAATACGTTTACTTGACTGTAAGTTTCAGTCTTGCTTTCTTTCCATTGTAAAGTTTCACAGTGATCACTGTACTTCCTTTCCGGATGGCTTTCACGTTTCCCTTTGTATCCACCGTGGCAATTTTTTTCCTGCTGCTATTGTATCGGATGCCGAATGCGGCACTTCCGGACGGAAGTTTCACCCTGAGCCGAAGGGTTTTTCCTTTTTTCAGTGTCCTGTTTTTTGCACCGATCGTAACCTTCTTTGGTGCCTGTCTGACCGTCACTTTGATGCGGCAGGTCTTCTGGTTTGCAGTTGTGACCGTGATCACGGCATTTCCTTTTTTCTTTGCCCGGATCACACCGCCCTGTGTGACACTTGCCACTTTGTTGTTGCTGCTTTTGTAAGTCACACGTTGATCTGCGGCATCAGCAGGTGTGATCACTGGATTTAAACGGACACTTTCTCTGACTCCGATCACGATTTTGGCACCGTTCTTTTCCTGACCGGAAAAAGCAGAACGGCTGACAAGAGAAATACTCTGCACTTCCTTTTTCTCCGTGCTTTCTATATGATTTCCGGCCGGATCTTTCTTTTCGGTTTCTTTTCCGGTATTCGGATTCGGTGCTTCCGTAGACGGCTGCTGCGTTTCTGTTTCTCTTTCTGTTTCGGATTCGCTCTCCGTTTCGGTTTCCGAACTTCCGTTCTCTGCAAGTTTTACTTCCTTTTCCAGTGTTTTGCTGCCTGATGCATCTTCTGCCGTTACCACTGCAGTGTAAGTACCTGCTTTCACTTTATTGCCCTTTTCATCACGGCAGTCCCACCAGAAATAAGCACGGCACTGATACTCTCCCGTGCCGTCCGGCTGCACGATCTCTGCCATTTCCTGATCCGCAAGCACACGCACGGTGTTTCCGTCTGCATCCAGGATCCTGCTGCTCATAAGCGGTATCGGAAATTCCGGTACGGCATCGCTGCCTTCTTTGGAAACATAAAATCCAAAATCTGCCAGAAGTTCCCATTCCTCTTCAGAAGAAAGTGCATGTTCTTCCGCTGCCGACAGCGTCATATCATTGATAAGAGAAGGATCCTCTGCGGAAGCCGCAAATGGTATGATATAAGAAAAATCCGAGCCTTCTGTGCGGATCATGCAGGCAAAATAGCCGGAATAATATCTGGTCTGCTCATCTCCGACTGTTATTTCAAAACTGCCTTTTCCCTGTTTCAGTGAAATTCCGGATTTTCCATCCACTTTCTCCACACCGGCATCTTTCTCAAAATCAGGAAGTCCTTCCGGATCGGAAACGGTAAACAAAAGCTGCTGCAGGCCCCATGCAGACCCTGCATAATACCAGGCAACCTCTGCATTCAGCGTTTCTCTTGCCTGATAAGATATCTGAAGTTTCGGCGTTCCATCTTCTGCATAATGCAGAATTGCTTTCTCAAAAGATGCCTTCTCTGCTTTCTGTGCCGCCGGCAGGAACACCTCCTGATTGTCTGACGGATACATCCGCATATGATTTGCGACACAGTGGTTCTGCGTGAAACGTCTGATCTCGTTAAAGGTAATCTCTCCGTCCCCGTCATAATCCGCCGGTGCCGTGCCGATCGTGGCATCCTCAAAATCAACGTCCGTCTCTGCAAGTTCTGCATGGATGCCGTTTCCATAGACCAGCGATCCGGTAAACACACCGTAGGCGGAGGCCTGTTTCGGTTCTGTACGTTCTGCAGATGCTTCCTCATTTTCGCTTCCGCCGTCTCCGATATCGCTGTTATCACCTCGGATCACCTGATTGGAAAGTTCGTCATCTGCCGCTGCCATCAGAAGACGGAAACGGCTGCTGTTTAACACCGTCCGACTCTGAAATCCCTGATTTTCCTTTTCTGCCTGTGCAAAATCTTCCGTAAACTGATCGACAAAAGTTTCTGCTGCCTCATCCCGGCTGACTGTGTTTTTAAGAAGACTCTGCAGCCCAATGCTCCTGGTCTGCGAACCCATCGTGCCGCTGTAACAGCAGTCCATGATCAGCACATTTTTTCCTTCGATACCTGCAAAACAGTCATAGAGATCCTGCGGCGTCACAACATTCTCACGGCTTCTTCCCATTTCCAGACAGAGTCCATCCTGCTGTCCGTGCCCGGAATAATAAAAATAATTGACATCATCCGCATCCGAATCTGCAAATGCAGTCTGAATCGCCTTCTTTAATTCACTTTTTGTTTTCGTTTTCTCTTCCGTGGTAATGGAAATATTCTGTCCGCCATATGCATTCTGTAACATACGGCTTACATTCACTCCGTCATTCTGCGGTCCCGGTGCCAGATCATACTCCGTTCCTTCGTAGTCACCGCGTGTGACCAGCAACGCTCTTGACTGCACCTGGGATGCACCATCTGCTGCATGGCTCTGCATTTCAAATGCTCCCAGTGCCAGAAACAGGCATCCTGCTCCCAGTGCCGCTTTTTTTAATCTTTCTTCTGTACTTTTCATTTCTGCCTCCCTCATCGCTTTGTCGGATAAACATACATTTTGATTGGTTTAACCTGGTAATCGAGTAGGAGGCGGTGACTAACCGCCGTCCTCTCACACCACCGTGCGTACCGTTCGGTACACGGCGGTTTCAATAGTTGACGTGCACGGACTGATAGGCTGT
>OHAY01000053.1_pt1 | contig 107121 bp, 93 predicted proteins | sample 1577191 | NCBI WGS metagenome assembly OHAY01 (sample SAMEA3541504, study PRJEB24748) | human gut metagenome | biome: human gut; feature: human-associated habitat; material: faeces | place: China | collected 2012 | reverse complement strand
TAATATTATTCTTAATATTCGATTTCCGAAAACTGGATGCTTATAAGTTGATTTTTGCAATTACATTTATAGGAGGATTCTTATTCCATCTTGTTTGGGAAGCAAAAGGTCAGTATACAATAATTTATGCTTATCTTATGATTCCATATATGCTTAGAGGCTATCAGTTATTGCTTAGAAGAGTATGCAACATAAGCCTTGGCGAAAAAGAGGCTAAAGAAAAGAGAGGAACAATTATTCCTGTGGTTGTCATTGCTTTAGTTGTAATAGTAATAGGCATTTCAAATAATAAAGTTGTAAATGAAACAATAAAGCTAAATGGCGATAAGGAAAGATATGAGTCATATATGAGCCATCAGGTTGATGACTTGGATGATGGATATTATACTATAATACCTGCAAATGATTCATCAGTAACACTGGCAGGATTAATAGGTAATGATAAAAAATATTCAGATAAGTTTGTAGTTGACTGTTCACTTATAAGTCTTTGTGGTAAGAACAGCAACGAAATATCTGAACAATCACTTGGAATACTGGAAGGCAAAATTGATCCTGGAACTTCAGTAGGACTAAGTGCAACAGACCGTTCAATATTCCAGCGTTGGATTGTTAAAAAGGTAAAAGACAATACTTATGAAATATATGATGAATACAATCTGGCATTAACATATGACAAGAAGAAAAAGACTCTTTCAATTGAACAGTATACCGGAGATAAAAACCAACAGTGGGTTATATATTCGGCAAAATAGAAAGTGGTTGCGTATAATATATTTTAGAATTTGGATTGGTTCCGTGGGGCCAACATATTTAGCACAAAAACAGAGCTGCATTGACGTTTGCCAATGCAGCTCTGTTAATTAAGAACTTTTTATAGTCTGGTTATTATTATTTTCCTTCAACATAATCTGTTGCCTTAACCCAGTTTTCATAAGGAATCATCTGAGCCCAATATGTATTGATAGGTTTTGTTTCATTCTTGTATAAGTCAACTAAAGACTGCTTGAATGTTAATTCTTCATCTGTAATTCTCTTAAGACCGGAAGGTATTGTCCAGTAGCATTTGCCAAAGTACCATAATTTATCATAATTACCAGTGCTTCTACATGCGTTTGTTACAGCCTGGTCTGTGTTTTTGTGATGGATATGACCTGTTTCTCCGGCAGGACTATGTGTTGCAATCAAATCCCAATTCTTACTCTTAATAAGTTTAGTTACATCAGCAGCAACACCGTCCTTTACAGAATCCCAATCATATTTAACCCATTTCCTATTAGCATCTCTAACAAGGTCAGGATAATCTAAAATAATTCCCTTAATGCCTGCTTTTTCCATTACAGACTTAAATTCATTCTTTCTAACATCTGTGAAATGATTTGTAAGACATACAACAAACCAGTTACCTGATTTTAAATGAGCACCGCCCCATAATGTTTCGTCATCAGGATGGGCAACAATCATAAGCTTGTTACATCCGCTAGTATCAATGTTGTCATATAATAATGAATTTTCAAAAAAGCCTGTTTTATTTTCTACAACTAAGAGCATTCTTAATGTTTCTTTCCTTTTTGAAGGAGTTGCAGTAATGTAAACTTCACCCGGTCTCTTTGTTGTTACAAGACCATTGGCATCAACTGTTGCTATAGATTGATCTTCAGATTTATACTGTATTTTTTCAATGTCGTGATTTGTGTACTGAAGAACAATCTGATAATTGTTTCCGTATTTAACTGTTGCTTTATTGCCATTCTTAAAACTAATCTGTGGAACTTCCTCAGTTTTAATTTTATAAGTCTTTTTAACCTTTGTTTCTTTGGAGTAAACAGTGATTTTGACTTTACCTTTTTCCTTTATTGTAAGTAAACCATCTTTAGATATTGTGGCAACATCATCGTTAGAACTGTCCCAAGTTATTTCTTCCAATGTTTTCTTAGGTGTAGTCTTGTAATTTAACTGATACTGCTGACCTACGTAATAATGTTTCTTCCTGCCAACAACTTTGATTGATTTTACATTTTTAAAAACTTTAACCTTGCATTTAGCCTTTTTTGAAGTACCTTTAATCTGGGCATATACTGTAATGTTACCTTTTTTAAGAGCCTTGACAACCCCTTTCTTATTTACAGTGGCTACCTTTTTGTTTGATGAAGAATAAACTACATCACTCTTTTTGTACTTGCCTGATAACTTGACTTTAAGCTGCTTGCGCTGTGTAGTAAACATTGTTATCTTTTTGCTATTGTTGTTAAAAGATACAGCTTTTGGAGCTGCATGTACGCTTAATGTACCAATGCCACATAGACATGTCAGCAAAGCAAGAGTTGTAATTAATTTTTTTGTTACCGAATTTTTGCTCATTTTTTTTCACCTCATTTTAATATTTTCATTCTCAAATAACAATTCTATTGTATTATTCGAAAAAAAGCAACATAAACTTTGTTGCTGATAGTTCCAAACAGTAAAAAAATTGTATATTGAAAAACAAAAAAATTGCAAAAAAAATCCACCGGAAAACGATTATGCAACGCACCGACGGACTTAGTATTAATATTAAGCTTCTGTTTTATCTTTTTTGAAAATAACAAGCTTGCTGAATACATAGTTAAGTAATACAACAAGGAATGACATTGTAATCTTGCACACGCTACCTTCCAATCCGAAGATTGCCTGATTAAATCCGTGGCTTACAAGGAAAGGAACACCGAAGATTTCGATTAAACCTGTTGCGATTCTCGCAGACAGGAATAAGCTTAATTCCTTAAGAACAAACTTAGGATTCCATGAATAACTTTCAAATACGAAAAGCTTGTTTGTTATGTAAGCAAAAGTTACAGCTAAAACCCATGAAACCACATTGGCAACAAAAACATCAATAGTGCTTGCTGAAATATGAAGGGGCCCTGTTAAATTGTTGCCCGGATGGCAAAACATAACCATAAGACTGTAAACTACCCAGTTAACAACAGTGGTTCCACCACCCATAATAAGGTACATAATAATTTCTTTATATTTAATAAAAAGTTGTTTAATAGTTTCCATTAAAAATCTCCTCTACTTAATTTAACTTCGACAAGTATAACACAAAAAATAAAAGTTGTAACTATTTCCTTAAAAATCGGGGAAAATCAATAATTTACTGCAGATAATTGCAAGAAACAAATAAAATGTTATAATGAACAGGTATGAAGAGGAGGGACAATATGAAACCAATATTATACATAGTTATACCTTGTTATAATGAAGAAGAGGTTTTACCTATTACAAAAGACTTATTTTTAAACAAACTTAAGGAATTAATTTCAAAAGAAAAGATTAGTGATTCAAGTAGAGTAATGTTTGTTAATGACGGCAGTAAGGATTCAACATGGGAGATTATTAAAAAGCTGGCATTAGAAGATGAACATTTCATCGGAATTACACAGAGTAGAAACAGAGGACATCAGAATGCAGTTCTTGCAGGTTTGATGGAAGCAAAAGACAAGTGTGATATTACTATATCTATTGACTGTGACGGTCAGGATGATATTAATGCAATGAATGAAATGGTTGATGAATATTTAGAAGGAAGCGAAATCGTGTATGGCGTGCGTTCTAAGAGAGATACAGATACTTTCTTTAAAAGAGCCACTGCTGAAGGCTTCTATAAAGTTTTAAATATGATGGGAGCAGAGGTTGTGTTTAACCATGCAGATTACAGACTTGTTAGTAGTAGAGTTCTTAATGAGTTTGCTAATTTTAAGGAAGTTAATCTTTTCCTTAGAGGAATGTTTCCACTTGTAGGTTTTAAGAGCACAAGCGTATATTATGAAAGAAATGAAAGAATTGCAGGGGAAAGTCATTATCCGTTAAAGAAGATGCTGGCACTTGCATTTGATGGAATTACAAGTTTAAGCATTAAACCAATACGAATGATTACAAGTTTTGGCTTTATTGTGGCATTGGTAAGTTTCATTTTTATTATAGTTTCTATTATACAGAAATTCGTTGGCACAACAGTAACAGGATGGACAAGTACAATAGCTGTTATATGTTTTGTTAGCGGTGTTCAGTTAATATGTATGGGTGTTCTTGGAGAATATATTGGAAAGATATATATGGAAGTAAAACACAGACCACGTTACATAATTAGTGAACGAACAGAAGATTTAAAAGAGAAGGATAAGTAAGATGGAACAAAAAAAAGGAGCGGGTAGAATAGCAAAATGGGATAACGCAAGATGGATTCTGATTACACTTGTAGTTATATGCCATTTTTTTGAAAATTATTTAGGAAACCCAGTAGCTAATTCACTGTTTTTTTATGTATACACATTTCATATGCCGGCATTCTTCCTTATAGCAGGCTTGTTTTCAAAGAAAACAGTAGAAGACAGAAGAATCGACAAAGTTGCACCTTACATATTAATTTACATATTTATTAAAATAGTAAATTGGATTGTACAAATGATAATTTACGGGAAACATACTTCTATAAATTGGTTTGTTGAATCGGGAGTTGCATGGTTCGCATTGGCAATGTTTTTTATGTATATAATAACATTTTATACAAAACGCTTTAAACCGGTTTATGGGTTTGTCTTATCTGTAGTTATTGCAATGATTTTAGGCTATACAGTTGAAAATACAGATATTTTCTGTTGGTTGAGAATTGTTAATTTTTATCCATTTTTCTATTTAGGATATGTTATTTCAATAGAAGACATAACGAAATGGTTGGAAAATAAAAAAATAAAAGTAATGGCAATTATTTCGTTGATTACTTATTTTGTAATATGTTGTGTAGGAATTGACAAAATCTTTTGGCTAAGATTTTTGTTAACAGGAAGAAGTGGATATTACCGTTTGGAATATGGAATGGCATATGGTCCGCTGATTAGATTAGGAGTGTATGTTATTTCATTCTTTATAGTATTTATGTTCCTAAGCATTATGCCGAAAAGAAGATTTATTTTATCAAAGATAGGTCAGAGAAGCTTAAGTGTATATGTATTCCACTATGTTTTTATCTATATTTATATGGCAAGCAGTTTGTACAAATATTTGCCTTACAAGTATCCTAACAAATGGTGGTTATTTATTGTTGCAATTGGAATAGTAGTCACATTCATATGTGGAACAAAATGGCCTGATGCATTATGCAAATGGATTATGAATAGTAATATTAAATATAGAAAGAATGCCAAACAGTAATTATTTTAATCAATAGGAAAATCCTATAATGAAAGGAAATATATGAACAGTTACGATAATAACGGACAGATAAATAACTACAATAATTCATATATGAACGAACCGGAGCAGAGGAAAATCCCATATGTAACAGCAGTGCTTGTTGCAATAAATGTGGTAGTCTTTCTAGTGATGGAATTTTTTGGCTCAACAGAAAGTGGTGAATATATGTATGCTCATGGAGCATCATATGCACCGGATATTTTCGAAAACGGACAATGGTACAGAATACTAACAAGTATGTTTATGCATTTTGGAGCAGAACACCTGATAAACAACATGGTAATGCTTTATATCCTTGGATATCAGATAGAAGAAAACTTCGGAAGAGTAAAATACCTTATAACATACTTTATATGTGGCATAGCCGGAGGCATAATCTCATCAGGAATCGAAATGATAACAGGAGAGTACTCCATAAGTGCCGGAGCTTCAGGAGCAATTTTTGGCATCTTCGGAGTTCTACTGGTAATGATATTCAAAAGCAGAAAACAACTGGGACAGGTATCTGCACCACGACTAATCTTGTTATTTATACTAATGGTCTTCGGCAACATGCAGGAAGGCGTAGATTGGATGGCACATCTGGGCGGAGCAGTTACAGGAGTTGTTATTGCATTAGCAATATATAGACCTGGAAACAAACCGCTACATTTATAAGGATAATAGCAAATTACAATTTTTATGGATAGCTGAAAAGCTAACATATCAATATTTTATTCATCGGGGAGCAGAAATTTATGCAAGCAAACAATAGGCAGATTTTTGAAATTTTGCGAGCATAGTGTAAGCCAAAAATCAACTGTCTGAGCCGTAGGCGAGTTTTGATTTTTGGACTTACAATAAACGGCGGAGCAAAATAATAAAATCAACGTGTTTGCGGTATAAAGTTCTGTTCAACGATGGTAAATACAAAATATGAATTTGCTATTATCTAATAAAAAGAATTGGATTTAGGAGGTAAGTTTTATGAGCGATTGTATTTTTTGTAAAATTGCTGGAGGTGAAATTCCTTCAATTACTTTGTTTGAAGATGATAAGGTTAAGGTTATTTTTGATGCAGGCCCTGCAACAGTAGGTCATGCATTGGTTATTCCTAAGAGTCATGCAGCTAATGTTTTTGAGATTGACGATGAACTTTTGGCTCACGCTCACATCGTAGCTAAGAAGGTTGCAACTGCACTTAAGGAAGCAACAGGTTGTGAAGGTATTAATATTTTGCAGAACAATGGAGAAATAGCAGGTCAGTCTGTTTTCCATCTTCATATTCATGTTATTCCAAGATATAGCAAGGATGATGCTAATATTAAGTGGACACCGGGAACTCAGGATGTTGATAAGCTTAATGCTATCGCAGAAAAGGTTCAGAAGATTTTATAGGAATGGTTTGAAAATTTAGAAAACTATTCGGTATTAAAAATAAATATGTGGTAAAGAAACGGAACTATGTCAAAATATTTGATATAGTTCCGTTTCTTTGTTGAAATATTGATAACCAATCTATATGCTGTTTTAATAGATTAAGATAGAATGTCACACAAACATCACATAAACAGTCTTCTTTTATATAATATGAAATTTTTATATATCTAATTATTTCACAAGACTATTAATCAAATCAACAATCATATCAACTCCGCCTGTTCCGGCAGATTTCTTCATTGCGTCAATGTATTTACTGCGATTCTCATAAACTGAGTTTACTGTGTTAACCAAGTCCTCAGCAGTAGCTGTGTCTTCATCTATAACTTCACTAAAGCCCTGTTTCTTGTAGGACTTAGCATTAAGTATCTGGTCGCCACGGCTTGCTCTTGCAGACAATGGAATAAGAATGTTAGGTTTATTTAATGCAGCAATTTCACAGATTGAATTTGCACCGGCTCTTGAAATAATCAAATCAGCCATAGCAAAGAAATCTTTCATTTCGTCGCTGATATATTCAAACTGAGCATAACCTTCCATATCTTTAAGGCTTTCGTCAACCTTGCCCTTGCCACATAGATGGGCAACCTGGAAGTTCTTTAACAATTCAGGTAAAGCCTTTCTTACAAGCTTATTAACATTTTCAGCACCAAGGCTTCCGCCTGTTACCATAATTACAGGTTTGTTAGCAGAGAAACCACACATATCAAGTGCTGTAATCTTATTACCTTCAAATAATTCCTTACGGATAGGTGAACCTGTATGTACAGCCTTAGAACCAAGATATGCAGCAGTTTCAGGGAAGTTATGACATACCTTTGTAGACTTCTTAATTGCAAGCTTATTAGCAAGTCCCGGAGTCATATCTGATTCGTGGATAATAACAGGAATCTTATACTTACTTGCTGCATAAACAACAGGTACAGTTACGAAACCACCCTTTGAAAAAACAACATCAGGCTTATATTTCTTCATAAACTTCTTAGCTTCAAAATATCCTTTTAAAACACGGAAAGGATCAGAAAAATTCTTCCAGCTAAAATAACGGCGAAGCTTACCTGAAGAAATACCGATATAGTCAAGACCGGCATCTTCAACAAGCTGTTTCTCCATTCCGTTGTATGTACCAATATATTTAATTTCAAAACCGGATTCTTTAAGTTTAGGAACTAAAGCAATGTTTGGTGTTACGTGGCCGGCAGTTCCACCACCGGTTAATACTATTTTTTTCATTTTAATACCTCTCTTTTACATATGTTATATCACTAAGTAAGACACAAGATAATTTATTCGGATTGATTGCAAACAATTTTTGAAAATCTCGCAAAAAGTTATGCAAGCAAACAATAGGCAGATTTTTGAAATTTTGCGAGCATAGAGTATGTCGTAAAAGTGACTGTTTGAGCCGTAGGCGAGTTTCACTTTTCGACATACAATAAGCGGCGGAGCAAAATGATAAAATCAACGTGTTTGCGGTATAACTTTTTGCGAGATTTTAGTAGTGTTTGCAACAATCCATAAATAAATTATTTATTATCTGAAGCCTGATATTCTTTAGCCTTGCTTTCAAGGGTTGTGTAATCTGTGCCATCTAAAGCAAGTTTCATCAATTCAGTTGCGTTACTTTCAGATTGTTCATCCTGGAGCATTACTGATTTGAACAGACCGTTCCATGTTAATTTCTGTGATGCACTCTGTCCTGTTACACTGTAGGATACGATTTGCCATCCTGTTTTTGAAAACTCACTTTTGCCCATAAGCTGTGTCTGGAGTTTTACAAGGGAGCCAATGTTCATGTCTGTTTTAAAGCTTTCTCCAACAGCACTAAGGATTGAGTCTGTGTTTGTAATCATTGATGTTGAAAGTACTTTTGATGATAATGCTTTTAATACTTTAACCTGATTACGGTTACGCTGTAAGTCACCATCGCCGAATGAATGTCTTTCACGAACAAATGTAAGTGCTTCGTTACCATTCATTTCCTGTTTACCCTTTTTGTACTTGTATGTTTTACGTTCACCGTTGTCTTCATCATATGAAGCGTATGTTTTTGTGCTAAATGACTTGTCAACATCTACTGTAATGCCACCAAGAGCATCTACAAGTTTGGCAAAACCTGTAAAGTTAAGCTGTACATAATGATAGTTCTTGTTTGAAACAGGTATATTGTAAAGTGTTTTTAATGTATCCATAATTGCAGTGTTACCAACGCCCCATGTTACTTCCTGAGCCCAGTTCCAACCACTTGAAGTAAGTTCAGAACCATTCTGATCGTAGGCAATACCTGTTCCGTATTTTCCGGCGTGAGTAAGTTTGTCGTATGAATCAGGAGCAACGCTCTTTGCAATAATTGGTACGTAGTAATCTCTTGGTGTTGAAATCATAAGTACTGTAGAAGTTTTAGGATTTACAACAGCAAGAATATTTGTATCTGAACGGTAGTTTTCCTTCGGATTGTATGTACCAAATTCATCACTGGCTGATACGAAAACAACGAAAGGTTCCTCAGAAACTTTTTTACCGTCGCTGTAGTTATTAAGGAATCCTAAAAATTGTCCCATGTAAAATAAAAGTATGCCAAGTATAATTGAAATTATAACGGACAATATTTTACCTGAAGTACGGGCTGGACGGCCACCCTTCTGTGTTAAAAGGGCAATTGCAAAAAGAACAACCAATACAATAACTAAAACAGCAAGATAAGTTGTGCTTAAAATATTGGCAGAAACTACCTGATAAACAAGAAGCCCTGACAAAACAAGCTGTATTAATGCTAAGATGACGCCTAAAACAGAGCCACCTTTATTTTCCTTTTTCTTTTTATCCTTTCCGGAAACATTTCCCAATTCAGAAGAGTATCCGTAATAACCGGTTTTGTTATCTAAATCGGACATCATTTTTCTACTCATAAGTACCTCCTTGTAATTTTGATTTTAAATTTGTGTAAAATTATTTTATGTACATATACTAAATATGCATACTTACAGTAAGTATACTACATAATTATGAAAAAACAAAGTATACAAGGTATTATAATAGTATTTAAAGTGTGATTAAATTGTGAAATTTGGACAATTTGAATAGGCTAAATAAGGCTAAAAAGTAGCATTAATTGACAAATATTAGTGGCTTTGGTAAAATTGTGTTAAATTCTAGGCTAAGGACGGTTTGCCTAAATCAAAATAATTATGAGATTAAGCCTATAAGTAAGTAGGAGACGATATGAGAGAATCTAGAGCGTTTAGAAGAATAATCGTGCTATTATTATTAGCAATAGTAATTGTAGCACAGACTTATATATTCTGGTATTTTTGGAATACCCATTATAGTCAGGGAATGACAAGAGAGTTCTTCTTTAAGGGCCATATAGTAATGCTTTTTGTATATGGATTAATGTTTACAATATTTTGTAATGTATACGGAGCATTTAAGTTGGGAAGTTTGCAGTATTCGAATTTAGTTTTTTCACAGATACTTGCATTATTATTTACAAACTTTATTATTTATTTACAGATTTCGTTGTTATCACTTAAGATGGTTAGTCCGGCAGCAATTATCGGAATGGGTTTCGATAATATTTTGTGCTGTCTTATTTGGTGTGGTTTGGCAATAAAGGTATACAGATGGCTTTATCCACCAAGGGATATGTTACTTATTTATAGTGACAGAGATCCTGATAACCTTGTTAAGAAGATTAAGACGCGTCAGGACAAGTATATGATAACAGAAGCAGTTCATTGTGATGAACCTGTTGATAAAGTTAGAAAGTTAATTAGAAAACATCAGGCAGTTTTGGTTTGTGACATACCAAGTGGAAAGAGAAATAACATTGTGAAATACTGCTATATGTATGATAAGAGAGCATATGTTACACCTAAACTTTCAGATATTATTCTGATTGGAGCAGGACAGAACACTATGTTTGACTCACCTCTTCTTGTAACAAGAGTTAGAGGTTTAAAATGGGAAGAAGCGTTTATTAAGAGAGTTATTGATATTATTATTTCTCTTATCCTATGTATTCCAACAGTGATTGTTACATTAATAGTAGCAATTGCAGATATGATTTGGGACAGAGGACCTATTTTTTATACACAGGAAAGACTTACACAGAATGGAAAGACGTTTAGGATTCTAAAGTTTAGAAGTATGAAAGTGGACAGTGAAACAGATGGTGCACGACTTGCAGCTAAGGATGATGACAGAATTACTAAGATTGGTAAAGTTTTAAGAGCTACTCATTTAGATGAGTTGCCACAGGTATTTAACATTCTTATGGGACAGATGTCAGTTGTAGGTCCAAGACCTGAAAGACCTGAGATTGCAACACAGTATGAAGAAGAAATTCCTGAATTCAGATTCCGATTAAAGGTTAAGGCAGGATTGACAGGATACGCTCAGGTATATGGAAAATATAATACAACTCCTTACGATAAGTTGAAGTTAGATTTGTACTATATACAGCATTATAAAGTGTGGACAGATATACAGTTGATTTTGATGACATTTAAGATTATGTTCCTTAAAGAGAACACTGAAGGTGTTGAGAAGGAGCAGAAAACCGCAAGTATTAAGAAAAAGGTGAAGTAGAATGACAGAAAATTATTCAGTGTTGATGTCAGTTTATCATAAGGAAAAACCTGAATATTTCAGGGCAGCCATAGAAAGTATACTTAATCAGACAGTAAAGACTAATGATTTTGTTATTGTCTGTGACGGTCCTTTAAATGAAGGCCTGGATAATGTTATTACAGAGGTTGTAACAGCTAATCCGGGCTTATTCAATATTTATAGAATGACAGAAAACAAAGGGCTTGCCATAGCTCTTAACAATGGAATATTACAGTGCAAAAACCAGATAATTGCCAGAATGGACAGCGATGACATAAGTAGAAATGACCGAATGGAAAAGCAGTTAAAGGCAATGAAGGAACATGACGCAGACATTGTAAGCTCTAATTTAATAGAGTTTGACGGCGATGTGTCTAATACAACACTTACAAGACAGGTGCCTGAAAGTCATAAGGATATAGTGGCTTTTGCAAAAAAGAGAACACCGTTTAATCATCCGGCTGTTATGTACAGAAAGTCAGCAGTTGAGGATTCAGGATTTTATGATGATTATAGATTTTTTGAAGATTATAATCTTTGGGTTGCAATGCTAATGAAAGGACATAAGGGATATAATGTTCAGGAGAATCTTTTGTATATGAGGGCAGGTCAGGATATGTACAAGAGACGTGGCGGATTAGGCTATATTAAGTGCATATTCAGATTTAATAACCATTTAAGAAAGATTGGTTTTATATCTTTTGGTGCGTTTTTGAAAGGGATATTTGTGCGTATAGTTGTAAGTATAATTCCTAACGGACTAAGAAAAACAATATATTCCAAGGCACTTAGAAAATAAAAATCTAAAAGGATTGTACAATGAAAAAGGCAATTTTGAGAGTGTTTTTTAAACCTCTTACCATAATAAATAGAATAAAGAAGAAGGATGAGAAGCTTATCTTCTTCTATTCAAATCTGGGATTTAGAGATAATGTAAAAGCTTTTTATGATTATCTTATAGAAAATAATTATAATGAACAATTTAAAATAGTAGTTAGCATAAATGACTGGGAACAGTATGTGAAAAGAGCTCCAAAGAATGTTATTTTCATTAATAATAAGCAGGGTATTAAATGGTTTATGAAAGCTAAATATGCTTTTTATTGTTTTGGAAAGTATCCAATAAAGCCGTCAAAAAAGCAGACGGTTATAAATCTTTGGCACGGCACACCTCTTAAACGAATCGGTCATCTTGAGAAGGGGTGTGAGAACATTGACTATGACTTTTTTTCAAAGGTTCTTACAAGTGCGCCTATGTATAAGCCGATAATGGCTGATATTTTCGGATGTACAGAGAACCGGGTTGAAGTTATGGGAAATCCACGTAATGATGAAATGTTCAAAAAAGACAGAATTAAGGATGACTATATAAAAGGAGGCGCAGGTAAGCTTATACTTTGGCTTCCAACATACAGAGAATACGATGAAGGCTTTATTATTTCCATACTAAATAAAGATGAACTTAACAGTTTAAATACTTATCTTATGGATAATAACATTAAGATGATTGTAAAGCTTCACCCACTTCAGACAGCAGATACACAGGGAATAGAATTATCCCACATTCAGTTTATTACTCAGGATGAGCTTAACAGGTCAGACATGACTGTGTATACTTTACTAAGAAATGCAGATGGGTTAATAACAGATTATTCATCAGTATATTTTGATTATATGCTTCTTAACAGACCGATAGGTTTTGCAGTGGAAGATATGGAAAAATATAAGAACAAAAGAGGGTTTATTTTTGACAACCCTAAGGAATATATGCCGGGGCCTGAAATTAGGAACCTTTCAGATATAGAAGGATTTATTGAAAATATCGTTTCAGGCAATGACTTGTATAAGGAAGCAAGAGAGTCAGTAAATGATAAGATTAATTATTATAAAGACGGCAATTGCTGTAAGAGAGTAGCAGAAACATTTATTAAATAATGGAGAGTTGTATGAATGCTTCAACATTAAAACAGAAATTAAAAAGGAATAAAATAGCAAGAATTGGTGCGAAGATTCTTTTGCCGAATCCTTATCCAAAATATTATGAAAAATTAGATGTGGACAGAAACATAATTTTATATGAATCATTTTATGGAAAAGGAATGACTTGTGGACCTAAGGCAATATTTGATCAGTTAACTAAGAGTATAGTCGTTACATCAACTAAGCATGTCTGGGTTTATGACGATGAGAAACAGTGGGCAGCAAATTTTAAAAAGTATGAAAAATGCGATTATGTTAAGTTTGTAAAATTCAAAAGTGACGAGTATTACAAAATGCTTGCCAGCGCAGGAGTTCTTATAAATAATAGCACTTTCCCACCATGTTTTATTAGAAAGCCTGAACAGGATTATATTAATACATGGCATGGAATACCGCTTAAGCTTATGGGATATGATATGCCTAACGGAAATATTGAATCTGCCAATACGGAAAGAAATTTCTTGCAGGCTAATTATTTGCTTTCACCTAATGAACATCATACAAAGATGTATACGGAAGCTTATAAGCTTAAAGGAATATATGAAGGTAAGATTATTGAAACCGGACAGGCAAGAACAGATACTATTTTTAACGCAGATAGAAATGAAGTGATAAAGAGCCTTAGATATTCAGGTGTTAATGTAGATGAAAATAAGAAGATTATAATGTATGCCCCAACATGGAAGGGCAACAGCTTTTCCAATCCACAGGCAGACGGAGAAGAATATGAAAAGCTTTATAACAAGGTTTGTGAAGTAATAGATACTAATGAATGGCAGGTTTTAATAAAACCACATCAGGCTGTTTTCGATAAGATTAAGGATGATGAGAAATTAAAAGGTTGTCTTGTAAGTCCAAGACTTGATACTAATGAAGTTTTAAGTGCTACAGATGTGCTTGTGTCAGATTATTCAAGTATATTTTTTGATTTCCTTGTAACAAACAGACCTATAATGTTTTATATTCCTGATTTAGAGGAATATAAAGATACAAGAGGATTGTACATGGAACCTGAAAAACTTCCGGGACCTGCAACTGACAGTTTAGACAAGCTAAGTGAAATGCTTGCAAATCCTTACGAAGCAGTAAAAGATTGGGCAGACAATTACAGAAATGCCAAAGAGCAGTTTTGTCCGGATGATGACGGCCATGTATCAGAGAGAATTGTAAATGCAATTTTTAAGAATGAATATAATCATATTAAAGTGGTAAGACTGCTTCAGAATAAGAAGAAAATATTTATTTCGCTAGGAAGGGCACTTCAGAATGGAATAACCCATTCATTTTTAAGTCTTTTAAATAATTTGAACTATGACAGATTTGACGTTACGGCTTATCTTTATGAGCCTATAGCAGATGATCAGATTTTAAGAATAAACCAGATTAATAAGAATGTAAGGGTACTTGTAAGAACAGGAGGCAATGTGGCAACAAAAGAAGAGTTGTCCAAGATGTATTTTAGTATGGCCTTTAACTGTAAAGGTTCGTACGAAAAAATGTTGCCTGAAAAGTATTTTGAAAGAGAAGCGAGAAGACTGGTAGGGGATTGCAACTTTGATTCAGTTGTAGAGTTTTGTGGTTACTCACCAATTCTTGCATTAATATTGCCAAAGATAAAAAATAAAAAAACGGCAATATGGCAGCATAATGATTTGATTGCAGATGCCAACAGAAAGTTAGGTCATAAGAAACCGTTAAGGAGAAAGATGAGCATAATCTTTAACTTGTATCCAAGATGGGACAAATTAGTTTCCTGCAGTCATTCAGTTATGGAAGTTAACGAGAAGAATCTTTCAAGACCGGAGATTGAAGGTAAGTTCTCATATGCAAAGAATACTATTAACTATATGAGAGTTTTGGACAGCTTAGATAACGATTGTACTTACGAAAACTTTTCATTACCGGCAAGTAATGAAACAAGCTTTGTAACAATGGGAAGATTGTCTACAGAGAAGAATCATGGAAATCTTGTCAGGGCATTTGGAGAATATGTTAAGGAATATCCTAACAGCAAGCTTTATATTATAGGTGAAGGCCCTTTAAGGGAACAGGTTGAGGGCGAGATTGCAAGACTTAATCTTAAGGACAAGGTTATTCTTACGGGAAATCTTATAAATCCATTTACTTTAATGAAAAACTGTAAATGTTTTATACTTCCATCTATATATGAAGGACAACCTATGGTATTATTAGAAGCGCGTATTGTAGGGCTTCCTATAATAGTTTCAGATTTTTCATCAGTTAAGGATAGTCTGATGGAAAACGGACAATATTTGATTAATTCTTCAGAAGAAAGTATACTGGGGGGGTTAAGGGCTTTTTCAGAAGGAAAAGTTCCGAAATGTAATTTTGATCCAAAACAGTATAACAGAGAAGCTGTGGAAGAATTTGAAAATGCGATTATGTAAAAGATAATTATATAAAATAAGGAAAGGATAAAGGTCACTTAAAAGTGACACCTTAGAATTCTAAGGATGGTATAAATTATGAAGAGAGTTATTACTTATGGTACATTTGATATGCTTCACTATGGACATATTAATTTGCTAAGAAGAGCAAAGGAACTTGGAGATTATCTTGTAGTTGTTCTTTCAACAGATGAGTTTAACTGGAATTCAAAACAGAAGAAATGTTATTTCACATATGAACAAAGAAAGCAGGTTCTTGAAGCAATCAGATATGTAGACCTTGTTATTCCTGAAGAAAACTGGGAGCAGAAGATTAGTGATGTTCAGGATTATAAGATTGACACATTTGTAATGGGAAATGACTGGGAAGGAAAGTTCGACTTCTTAAAGGATTACTGTGAAGTTGTATATCTTCCAAGAACAGAAGGAATTTCAACAACACAGATTAAGACAGATTTAAACCACAAAGATATGGCTGCTAAGGGAGATAAGTAATGGTTAGCATTATAGTAACTCATAAGAAAGATACATTATATTTAAAAGATTGTTTGGAAAGTATTGCCGAACAGCAATTTAAGGATTACGAAACTATTCTTGTAGTTGACCACACAGAGGATAATATCGAACCTTTAATAGAAGAGTTCAAGGATAAGATTAACTTAAAGGTGTTTTATCTTGAAGATAAACATGGTGTCAGCAGTGCAAGAAACCTTGGTCTTGATAAGGCAACAGGAGAGTATGTCTATTTCCTTGATAATGACGATTACCTGTATGGCGATTCTATTAAGTTATTATTGGACGTAATGGATGAAGATACAGATATGGCTTATGGAAGAATGAAACATACGTGGTTCCAGAAGCAGGCATTTAATGACAGCCAGGGTGATGATGACGACAATAATGATAATGGCGCAGATGATAAAAAAGTAATTTATGACTTTAATGAACCTTACGCGAATATGCTTGAAAAATATCGTAAATTAGACAAGATTACTGTTTTATCAGCTATTTATAAGAAGTCATTATTTACAGACAATAATATTAGATTTAATGAAAAACAGACATATTTTTCAGATACAAAAGTTTTAGTTCAGCTTTTAAATAACGCTAAGAATATTAAAAGCAACGAAGAATCAGTATATGTTAAGCGCCATCATAATGATAAGGCTAAGAATCCTGCAATTTCACAGTTTACTAGAGAGGAAACAATGCCGGATTATTTTGTTGCATACAAGAATGCAATTAAGGCAGCAGGAACAAATGAGAGAATTATAAACCATTTATATTATATTCTTGCAAAGTTTGTTGTTAAAGAATACATTATGAAAATGCGTTGGTCAGAAGATGACAGATGGAGAAATGAATTCTTTACGGAATTAGCAACTCTTGCAAAAGATATTAATAACAAAGTATTAAAAGATGATTTTACACATGCTGAAAAGGCAATGGTTAAATCAATGAAACATAACGATTTCGCTAAGATGAAAAAGAAAGCTATGCGTGTTCTTTTTAATAGAAAAATCAAAAAAATGATTGAAAACCCAAGAGTTAGAAATAAGACTATTACTCTTTATGTATTTAATAAGATGAAATTAAAAGAGAACTGGGTAGTTTTTGAAAGCTTTATGGGAAGAAACTGTTCAGGACAGCCTAAATATGTATATAAATATTTGCAGAAAGCTTACGGAGACAAGTACAAGTGTATCTGGGTAGTTGACAGAAAAGGTGTTGAAATACCGGGGAAACATAAAACATGTAAGCGTTTCAGCTTGAAATACTATTACTATATGAATAGAAGCAAATATTGGGTTAACAATATGAGACAGCCTCTTAGCATTCCGAGACGTGAGGAAACAGTTATGTTAGCTACATGGCATGGAACACCACTTAAGAGACTTGTATTTGATATGGATGATGTACATTCAGCGAACCCAAGATACAAGGATATTGTATTTAAACAGACAAGAGCATGGGATTATTTGTTATCCGACAATCCTTTCTCAACAGAAAGATTTCAGAGCTGTTTCAGATTTGAAAAAGAAAAGATTTTGGAATACGGATATCCTGCTAATGACCCAATGTATGCACCTGACAGAGAAGAGCAGGCAGCAAAGATTAAAGAGAAACTTGGAATTCCAAAGGATAAGAAAGTTATTCTTTATGCTCCAACATGGAGAGATGACCAGTTCTACGAAGCAGGACAGTATGGTTTTGAACTTGATCTTGATGTTAACAGACTTCAGGAAGAGTTTGGGGATGAATATGTATTGTTATTAAGACTTCACTATTTCATAGTAGATCAGCTTGATTTAAGTAAATATGGTGATTTTACAGTTGACGGCAGCAGTTATGATGATATTACTGATTTGTATCTTATTTCAGATATGCTTATTACAGACTACTCATCAGTATTCTTTGATTATGCTAACCTGAAACGTCCTGTACTTTATTACACATACGATTTGGACAAGTATAGAGATGTACTTAGAGGATTTTATCTTGATATGGAAAAGGACTTACCAGGGCCATTGCTTTTAACTAACGATGAAGTAGTTGATGCAATTAAGAATATCGACAAAATCAAAGAACAATACAAAGACAGATATGAAGAATTCTACAACAGATTCTGCTGTGTTGATGACGGACACGCAGCCCAGAGAGTAGTAGAAAAAGTATTTAAATAAAAGATTTAACTAATTTTAAAAATTTAAAAACTAACGGTTTTTAAAGTTTGAAAACAGGTAGCCCTAACTATAATATTGAAATCAAAGCATGTTTTCACAGTATTGTAGTTAGGGTTTTTAAGGTATAGAGATTAATAAATTAAAAGTTAATTTTTTTATTTGTTTATAAGGAGAAGGTATGTTAAGCATTATTATTGCTTTTGGAAAAGGAAAAGAATATTTAAAAGATTGTTTTGACAGCATTAAGGAGCAGGATTATAAAGACATAGAAACAGTGCTTGTTTTAGACAAAGCTAACATAAATCCGGAAGAAAATATTGAAGAAATGATAAGTGAGTTTTCACAGTCAATTAATTTAAAAGTTTATGAAACCGGTGATAATTCAGGAGTAAGTGCCGCCAGAAATTTGGGACTTTTAAAGGCTAATGGAGAGTATGTGTATTTCCTTGATAGTGATGATTATCTTATGGAAGATACATTAACCGGATTAATGAAAACAATGGATGAGAATAAAGACCTTACATATGGTCGCATTTTTCATACATGGTTTAAGAAGGCCGCTTTTAATGTGGATCAGGGAGATGTTATCGACGATGGAAGCGAACAGGAAGTAGATTCTAAGGTTAATAATGATGATAACTTTAATTTCTCAGAAATATATGATTATAAGTTTAAAAATTTCGCCAATTTATCAGAAATAACAGTTCTAGGGACAGTGTTTAAAAAGAAATTCTTAACAGATAATAATATTAAGTTTAATGAAGAACAGAAATATTATTCTGATCCGGAATTTTGGACTAAAGTTCTTATGAATGTGAAAAATTATGGCTACAATAAGGATAGTATTTACGTAAAGAGATATCACAATGACAAGATTAATCTGCCATCTATTTCTCAAATGGAAGATGATAGGAAGGATGCTCATTTTGTTCAATCATTTCTTGATTGTATGAAATTATCAGAGAGCAAAACTGATATTAGAAATCACTTTGAAAAAATGGCCTGTGATTATTACGTAAAAGTATTTAGCAGAAAGTTTCATGATAATTCAGCAGATAAAGAATCAATTGATTTTGCCTTAATGTCTTCTATGGTTAAGGAATGTGGAAAGAAGACCATTTCAAAATATGGTTTTGTGGAAAAGAAAATTCTTAAAAATGCTACAGACTATAATATGGAAAAAGTAAAAAAATGGTCAAATATAAGACTTATTAAGAGAAAACTTGTAATGATGTTTACAAGCAAAAAGCATATGTATAGAACCATTAATCTATACGTTTTTGGCAAGATGAAACAGAAAGACAACTGGATTGTTTTTGAAAGTTTTGTTGGAAGAAACTATTCAGGACAACCAAAATATATTTACCGGTACCTTCAGAAGAATTACGGTTCCAAATTTAAATATATTTGGGTTGTTAATGACAAAAATCTTGTAATTGACGGAAATTGTAAGAAGATTAAGCGTTTTGGATTAAAATATTATTATTACATGACAAGAAGTAAATATTGGGTTAACAATATGAGACAACCTCACGCATATCCGAAGAGAGACAGTCAGATAATGCTTGAAACATGGCATGGAACGCCACTTAAAAAACTGGTTTTTGATATGGATGATGTACACTCAGCTAACCCTAAATATAAGCAGATTGTTTACAAGCAGTCAAGAAAATGGGACTACCTATTATCAGATAACCCGTTTTCAACAGAAAAGTTTCAGAGCTGTTTTATGTATGAAAAAGACAAAATTCTAGAATTGGGATACCCGGCAAATGATCCTTTGTATGATAAGGATTTAGATAAAAAAGCAGATGAATTAAAAACAAAACTTGGCATACCAAAGAATAAAAAAGTTCTTCTTTATGCACCAACATGGAGAGATGATAATTCTTACGGTGCCGGTGAGTACAAGTTTGAATTGGCACTGGACCTTAAACGCTTAAAAGAAGAAATAGGTGATGAATATGTAATTCTTCTTAGAATGCATTATTGGATAGTAGACAAGCTTGATTTAACAGGAATGTCTGATTTTGTTATTAATGTAAGTAATTACAGTGACATAACAGACATATATATTGTGTCAGATATTTGTATGACAGACTATTCATCAGTATTTTTTGACTATGCTAATCTTAAACGCCCTATTTTGTACTATATGTATGACCTTGAAAAATACAGAGACGTTCTTAGAGGTTTTTATCTTGATATTGAAAAAGAACTTCCGGGACCAATACTTCAGACTAACGATGAAGTAATAGATGCAATTAAAAATATTGATAAGGTTAATGAAGAATACAAAGATAAATATCAGGAATTTTATAATAGATTCTGTTGCATAGACGACGGTAATGCGGCAAAGCGTGTATGCGAAAAAGTATTCGGTGTAAAGTAGAAAAAATAAATGATTTGTAAAAAAAGTCGGTGCCTTTAATCTTTTATAGATAAAGTAACCTGATTAATAAGCAGAAACATAAAAATGTTACAAAACATAATGTATTTGACATATTTTTGTAAATATATATAATTAAACAATGTATCGCCTAAATTAAGGACATACAGGACTGAACTTAGAATAAGTACAAATTAAAGAGAGAAGGTCCTAAGCTTAATAGGGCAAACATATTGGATTGGAGATTTTTATGAAGAATTATATCGACAGTTTTATGAGATATAGATTCCTTTTAGTTGAATTAGTTAAGAAAGGAATTAAATTAAAATACAGAAGATCATATTTAGGATTAATATGGACTCTGTTGGAACCATTGCTTACAATGATAGTTCTTACATTTGTATTCGGATCTATGCTTGGAAGTAAAGGTGGAGTTTACGGACCGGAATTATATCCGGTATACATTCTTTGTGGACGACTTTTATATAGTTGTTTCTCAAGTGCCTCAAAGATAGGAATGAGATCAATAAGATCAAACCAGGCAATGATAAAGAAAGTATACGTACCAAAATATCTATATCCTTTATCAAGTGTAATTTATAACTACGTTATATTCTTACTATCACTTATAGTACTTGCGATAGTAGGTGTTGTAAGAGGAATTCCACTTACATGGCATATTATAGAAATAGTAATTCCTGTTTTTGTATTATTAATTATGTGTATAGCAGCAGCAATGTTCCTTTCAACAGTCTGTGTATTCTTTAGAGACATTGAATACCTTTGGGACGTATTACTTATGCTGTTAATGTATTGCTCAGCAATATTCTATTATGTTGATAATATTGGAAGCTCAGTGGTTAGAACAGTAATCAGAATGAATCCGCTGTATTGTATTATTGAAAACTTCAGACACATTGTATTGTTAGGAGAATCAATATTTACAAGTTCAATGGAAATCAATATGTTGATTTATTCATCAGTGTTTAGTGTTGTTGCACTTATCATAAGTGTAATTGTATTTAAAAAGAATCAGGACAGATTTATCCTATACATCTAAAGGAGGCTGATTATGGGCAATAAAAAAGTTGCACTTAAAGTTGAAAATATAAGTATCCGCTTTAACTTAAGTAAAGAAAAAGTAGATAACTTAAAAGAATTAATAATAAAGAAATTAAAAGGGCAGAAGATTCACTTTAATGAATTTTGGGCTTTGAAAAACATAAATTTTGAACTGCAAAAAGGTGACCGTTTAGGAATCCTTGGATTAAACGGTGCCGGAAAAAGTACACTTCTTAAAGTAATCGCAGGTGTGTACAAACCAACGACAGGTACAGTAAAAAGATACGGACACATTGCTCCAATGATAGAATTGGGCGCAGGCTTTGATCCTAACTACACAGGAAGAGAGAACGTATTCCTGTACGGTTCAGTACTTGGATTTTCAAGAGAATTTCTTGAAGAAAAATATGACGAAATCTTAGAGTTCTCAGAACTTGGAGAATTCATAGATGTACCAATAAAGAACTATTCATCAGGTATGAGAGCAAGACTTGGATTCTCAATCGCTACAGTAGTAGAACCTGAAATCCTAATATTAGATGAAGTATTATCAGTAGGTGATGCTAAGTTCAGAAAGAAATGTGAGCGAAAAATGCAGAAAATGTTCGACCACGGCGTAACAGTATTATTCGTATCACACAGCCTTGCACAGGTAAAAAGACTCTGTAACAAAGCCATTCTCCTTGAACATGGTCAGCTAATAGCCCAGGGAGACATAGACGACGTTTCAGAAATATACGAAAGAAAACTGGAGGAATAAAAATGCATTACGTAACAAAAGGAACATGCTCAAGAGCAATCGACTTTGACGTAGTAGACGGCAAAGTAACAAATACAAAATTCACAATGGGATGCATGGGAAACACACAGGGTGTTGCAGCACTTGTAGAAGGAATGGAAGTAGAAGAAGTAATCAAAAGATTAAAAGGTATCGACTGCGGAGGCAGAGGAACATCATGCCCAGATCAGTTGGCAAAAGCACTTGAACAATACTTAGAAGAAAATAAGTAAGAAATAAAGTAAACAGATCGTTGTAAAAATTGGAAAATAATGTGGAACGATTGGTTTACATAAAATCAAACAAAATAACAAAAAACAAGCGGGTTCGTTATGACTAGTCATAATAAACCCGTTTCGACTATAATTGAAAAAGCTAACAGAACTTCTTGTCACAGGAAAAATTTTATATGCAAACACGTTGAAATTCTTATTTTGCTCCGCCGCCTATTGCAAAGCGAAAACCTAAACTCGCCTACGGCTCAGACAGTAGGTTTTGCGCTTTACGCTATGCTCGCAAAATTGCGAATTTCTGTCTATTGTTTGCGTATATAAAATTTTTCCTGTGACAAGAGAATCAATAGCTTTTGCAATTGAAATAGAAAAGGAGAAATTATGCTAGGAATAATAGGCGCTATGGACGTAGAGGTCAATAGCATTAAATCAGAATTAGAAAACGTAGAAATCAAGAACATTGCCGCAATGGACTTTTACAAAGGCACCCTTGCCGGCAAGGAAGTAGTAGTTGTAAAATGTGGTATCGGCAAGGTTAACGCAGCCATTTGTGCACAGATACTTGTAAGTGTATTTGGCGTAAGTGCCTTAGTTAACACAGGTGTTGCCGGCTCACTTAACAATGATATTAACATTTGCGACATTGTAGTTTCAACAAGTGCGTTAGAACACGACATGGACGTTACACCTTTAGGATATGCAAAAGGGGTAATTCCGGATATGGACCAGTCAGAGTTTAAGGCAGATGAGAACCTTATTAAACTTGCAAAGGACAGCGCAGAGGAAGCAGGGCTTGACGTTAAAATTTTTGAAGGCAAGGTAGTTTCAGGTGACCGGTTTATTGGAACACATGAAGCAAAGGTTTATTTAAGAGATACCTTTAATGGTGACTGTGCAGAAATGGAAGGAGCTTCAATCGCCCACACTGCATATTTAAATAAAACACCTTATGTTGTAATTAGAGCAATCTCTGACAAAGCGGACGGTGGAGCACAGATGGATTATCCTACTTTTGAAGCAAAAGCAGCAGAAAATTCAATTAAACTTATAAATTGTATGATTAAAAATTATTAGGAGCAGATATGGATAACACTAAAATCATATTTTTTGACATAGACGGAACACTAATCGATATGGAAAAGAAATGTGTTACGGAAAAGATGCTTGAAACACTAAGAAGATTACAGGAAAAAGGCATTATAATTTGTATTGCAACAGGACGTTCACCAATGGATGTACCAAAATTCCAGGGCGTGGAATTTGATGCCATTATTAATTTTAACGGCTCATATTGTCATTGTGGAAACAAGCAGATATATAGTAATCCCTTAAGAACAAATGATATTAAAACAATTATAAGAAATGCAGCGGGAATTAATCGTCCAATAGCTGTGGCAACTGATGAGAAAGTTATAGCTAATGGTAGTGAAAAAGACTTGGTTGACTATTTTGCAATAGCAAAGATGACTGTTGACGTGTCAGAGGACTTTGACAGAACGGTTGAGGAAGATAATGTTTATCAGATAATGATGGGTGGCTACAAAGAAGAGTACCACATTATAGTGAAAGATACAGAAAATGCTAAAATTGCTGCCTGGTGGAACCGTGCTATTGACATTATTCCAAAAAACGTTGGAAAAGGCATTGGCGTAAATAAAGTTCTTGAATACTATGGCATAGACAAGTCTCAGGCGATGGCTTTCGGTGACGGCAATAATGACATTGAAATGTTTGAACAAGTTGGACATCCTATAGCAATGGGAAATGCATCTGATGCTTTAAAAGCCATATCAGAGCAGATTTGCGGTCATGTTGCGGAAGATGGAATTTACTATTTTTGTAAGGAAAACAATTTAATCTAAAAATTAAATGGCGAATTACGACGAACGGTTTTTGGTGTGCAATAAAAGAAAATGTGCTAAAATGCTAATAAGTTTTCAGATGGATTACTATACATTTAAGTGAGGGGGATTTTTTAGTATGGCAGATTATACTTTTATTGAAATGAAGGAATGGTTTTATAACAATGCACCGAAGATAATTAACGAGAAATACTTTCTATACGTAATGGGAAGTATTTTTTTGTTGGGAATTTTTACAAAATGGCTGGCGGCATTTGGATATGGCAGAATGATTAGAAAAGCAGAGCATATGTCAAATCCAAAGAATGCAACTTTAAGACAGATTAAAATGAAATATGACAGCATAAAAGAAATAAACGGGCACGTGGCGAATCCAATGATTTTTGCTGCAAGAAGTCTGAATAAATGCAAATTAGGTATATTTTCATTAAATAAGCTTAATAATATTATAAACGTGTGTATTATTTTAAGTGTTACATTGGCAGTTGGAACAGGTTTTGGAATTTATCTTACGGGAAAAAGTAAGATAGAGGCGATAGTATACGTTTTGATTGGATATTTCTTTGGAATGGTTCTTGACATGATTAACCGAAGCACAAAAATATCCGAAAAACAGACAGAACTTACCTATATTTTGGTTGATTATTTGGAAGATTCAGTTGTGGTTAGAGAAAATGGCCATATGGAAAAACCGGGAAATGAAAATATTGTACAAGAAAAGCAATCTGAAACTAGTACTAATAACAAGGAATTTGAATCAGATGAACAAATCCTTAACCAAGTGATTGGCGAATTTCTACAATAATCAACAATGTAAGGCAAAAGTCTTGAAAAAATCGTTTCAACATTTTATAATGTAATTTAGTTTTGTAATAAACGGAGGAATTGAGACATGGCTAAAGTTACATTTGATTATTCAAAAGCTGAATCATTTATCTCAAATGATGAAGTTAACAGCATGAAAGAAATTGCCGAAAACGCAAAAAAAGTTTTAGTTGAAAGAACAGGGGCAGGTAATGATTTCCTTGGATGGATTGATTTGCCGGTTGATTATGATAAAGAAGAATTTGACAGAATCAAGAAAGCAGCAGCAAAGATTCAGAGCGATTCAGAAGTACTTATCGTTATAGGTATTGGTGGTTCTTATCTTGGAGCAAGAGCTGCAATTGAATTTTTAAGACATGGTTTTTACAACAATGTGCCTAAGGAAGTAAGAAAGACACCTGAAATTTACTATGCAGGTAATAGCATTAGCCCTTCATACTTACAGGGATTACTTGATGTAGTTGGAGATAGAGATTTCTCAGTTAACATTATTTCTAAGTCTGGTACAACAACAGAACCAGCTATCGCTTTCAGAGTTTTCAAAGAAAAACTGGAAAAGAAATATGGAAAAGAAGAAGCTGCAAAGAGAATTTATGCAACAACTGATGCTAAGAAGGGTGCATTAAAAGGACTTGCAACAGCAGAAGGATACGAAAGCTTCGTAGTTCCTGATGATGTTGGAGGACGTTTCTCAGTTCTTACAGCAGTAGGTTTATTACCAATTGCAGTAAGTGGTGCTGACATTGACAAGTTAATGGAAGGTGCAGCAAGCGGAAGAGAGAAAGCATTAAACAACGCATTCGAAGAAAATGATGCAATGAAATATGCAGCAATTAGAAATATATTATTAAGAAAAGGTAAGCTTATCGAAGTTACAGCTAACTACGAACCAAGTCTTCATTACTTTGGTGAATGGTGGAAGCAGTTGTACGGCGAAAGCGAAGGAAAAGACCAGAAGGGTATTTTCCCGGCAGCAGTTGACCTTACAACAGACCTTCACTCAATGGGACAGTTCATTCAGGATGGTTCAAGAACAATGTTTGAAACAGTAATCAACATTGAAAAGTCAAGAGCTTCAGTAGTTATCGACGAAGATCCTGAAGATTTAGACGGACTTAACTACTTAGCAGGTAAGGATATGGATTTTGTAAACAAGAGTGCCATGAACGGTACAATTCTTGCTCACACAGATGGAAATGTTCCTAACCTTATGGTAAGGGTTCCTGAACAGAACGAATTTTACCTTGGTGAATTATTCTATATGTATGAATTTGCATGTGGCGTAAGTGGTTACATTCTTGGAGTTAATCCATTTAACCAGCCTGGTGTAGAAAGCTACAAGAAGAATATGTTCGCATTACTTGGCAAGCCAGGATACGAAGATATGACAGAGGCATTATTAAAGAGATTATAATCTTAAGGATATTTAGTTTAACAATAAATTATAGTTTGAAAGCTATTTAGCTTAATGGATATTGTAATTTAAACAGTTTCTAATAAAGAATTTAGTATTAGAGTTATATAAGAATTTTTAGGAGATGGGATTTTTTCCTGTCTCCTTTTCTTTCTTGCGAAATAAGCTAATGTGCTTTACAATTAGAATTAAGAGTTTGCCAAAAAAGGAGTAGTTATGAGTAAAAAAAGTATTTCCATAAAAGATATTGCAAAATTAGCAGGGGTGTCAATTGCCACTGTTTCAAGGGTAATTAACCGGAATGGAAAGGTTGCACCTGAAACTGAAAAGAAAATATTGCAGGTTATGGAAGAAAACCACTATGTACCTAATCTTTTGGCAAAAGGTTTTAGAACTCAGAAATTCACAACAATCGGAATAATTGTTCCTGATATTTCCATTGAATTTTTTAGCAAAATAGCAAAAAAAGTGCAGACTATTTTTTTTGAAAGAGGATATGCAACCATAATATGTAACACCAATGAGGATTACAAAATGGAACGCCAGTGCATCAATATGCTTCAGGCTCAGCACGTAGGGGGGATTATTCATATAGTCTCCGTTACAACCGAGAAGGAGAAAAAGACTTCAATACCTACGGTTTACATAGACAGGGAACCGGCGTATGGAAACACCAAAAAGGATATGGTTCTTATTGAAAGCGACAACGTGTCAGGTGGATATCAGGCAACAAACGAAATGATTAAAAAAGGTTGCAAAAATATAATTTGTTTTTGCCCTAAGGATAAAGGCTCAACACATATAAAAAGATGGGAAGGCTATTGTAAGGCAATGGAAGAAACAGGCGGTAAGCCACGATTAGTAAGTCTTGACAATGTATCGGAGGTGGATGCTTACGAGAAAGCCATAGAACTATTCGGGAAAGACAAAGAGATTGATGGAGTTTTTGCCACAACTGACCTTATTGCCATAGGTGTATTAAAGGCATTAAAAGAATTAAAAATAAAGGTGCCTTCTCAGGTAAAAGTATTCGGCTATGATAATAGCCTGTTATCAGAGATTGCTACAACACCTATAGCTACGGTGGAACAGCCGATAGAGTTAATGTCTGAAAAAGCAGCTGAAATGTTGGAAAAACTAATGGACGGAGAAAGGCCGGAAGAAAGCCATATTGTGGTTCCGGTGAAATTAGTGAAAAGAAAAACAGGAAAATAAGCTATTTGATAAATTATAGAAGAATATATTGACAATAATAATGTAAACGTTTACACTAAAAACAAGTAAGAAACATAAGAGGCAACTAAATGGGAAACGTATATGTGTTTCTCATAGTTTTTAGAAAAGATGTAAACGTTTATATCATCGAATTATGAAAGAAGAAAGGAAGAATATTATGGAAAAATTATTATGTCCATCAATGATGTGTGCAAATTACAGAAACTTGGAGAAGGAAGTTAATGATTTAATTGAAGCAGGGGTAGATATCTTCCATATTGATATTATGGACGGACAGTTTGTTCCAAACTTTGGAATGGGATTACAGGATGTGGAGTATATTTGCAAAGCATCAACAATACCTGTTGATGCACATTTGATGATTGAAAATCCTGGCAACTATGTTGAGAAGTTTGCAAAATTGGGAATTGACATTATTTATATTCATCCCGAATCAGATGTACATCCAACAAGAACATTACAGTCAATTATAGACTTGGGCGTAAAGCCGGGCATTGCAATTAATCCGGGAACAGCGGTAGAAACAATTAAGCCATTGTTACCATTTGTGGATTATGTAATGGTAATGAGTGTTAATCCGGGATTCTCAGGACAGAAGTACATCTCTTCAGTAGATGAAAAGATTGCACAGCTAGTAGAATTAAAAGAAAAATATGGCTACGAGGTAATGCTTGATGGTGCATGCTCACCTGAAAGAGTGGAAACTTTAAGCAAGGTTGGTGTTAAAGGATTTATCCTTGGAACATCAGCATTATTTGGCAAGGAAAAATCTTATAAAGAGATTGTTAAAGAGTTAAGAAGCTTGTAGAAGTGTCAAAGTAGAAATTTAACAGAATTGTTGTGCATAAAATAAGGCAGAGGTGACTTATGAATAATGAATGTGTAATTGGTATTGATATCGGCGGAACTAATATAAGAATCGGGCGTACTGATGAAAATGATCAGCTTGTGGATTTTGAAAGGGTTTCAAGCAAGGAAACATTTAAGGACGGAAACATATCAGAAAGTTTGACTGAAGTTTTAAAGAATTATCTTGATAAGTATTGCAAGAATGTGCAGGTTAAGCAGATTGCAATTGGAATCCCTGCAACTTTAAGTTCAGACAGAAAGCAGATTCTTCAGGTTCCTAACATAAAAGGAATGGATGGGCTTTTTCTTGGAAAAGAATTAGAAGAAAATCTTGGCATTCCTGTTGTATTGGAAAAAGACGTAAATATGTTATATTACTGGGACAAGTATGATAAAAAGCTTAGTGATGAAGGTGTAGGCATTGGTGTTTACATTGGCACAGGAGTAGGTAACGCAATATTTATCAATGGAAAACCACTGGCAGGCAAAGATGGTGTGGCAGGAGAACTTGGTCACATTCCAATGATCGGTGGAACAAGTCAATGTGGCTGTGGAAACCTTGGCTGCTCAGAGTGCTATGCGTCAGGTTGGAAGTTGGTTGAGTTGAAAGAGGAATACTATCCTGATGTAGACATGAATGATTTGTTTGTAAAGAAAAGCAATGATACGGTGCTAAAGAATTTTGTGGACAATATTGCCTGCGTGGCATGCGCTGAAATCAATATACTAAATCCTGACTCCATTATTTTCGGTGGCGGAGTAATTAATATGAAAGGCTTCCCTAAGGATTATTTGGAAGAAAGATTGTATGTGCATGCAAGAAAACCGTATCCGGCAGAAAGCCTTGAAATCCAGTACTCAGAAGATAAAGTAGACAACGGAGTAAAAGGCGCAATAATATTTGCAAAAACAATGTTAGAAAAATAGAGAATATATAATAATTGATATTTATTAATGAAAAAATAAGAGTCGCTTAGTGCGGCTCTTATTTTCGGTTAGGGTGGATGAATGGCTGGATGGGAATAAGGACAACTTTTAACATAAAAATACAAAAATACACAAATTATACAAGAAAAAACAAGCAAATAACAACAAAATTACATAAAAAATAAAAACGTTATTAGTAAAAATATCCATAAAAAAAGTAAAAAATAGAAAAAAATTGCTATTTAATCTAAAAATATTCTATTTTTTTTGTACAAGATAAAATCTATAATGAACATAGTCAATGAGACAGGAAAACAAAAAGTTAAAAAACAGGAGGAACAGTTAAATGAGAAAATCAAAATTATTAACAGTGTTGGTAGCGGCAGCAATTGGAGTTTCAATGGTAGGATGTGGTTCATCAGGAGGAAGTTCAAGTAGTGGAAGTGGCGGAAGCAGTTCAGGCGGAGACGTAGCCAATAAGGATAAGCCTTTATGTTGGTACAATCGTCAGCCATCAAACAGTTCAACAGGTGAACTTGATAAGACAGCGCTTACATTTAATGACAAAACATATTATGTAGGATTTGATGCTAACCAGGGTGCAGAACTTCAGGGACAGATGGTACTTGAGTACATCAAAAAGAATATTGACAAGATCGATAGAAACGGAGACGGAGTAATCGGATATGTACTTGCAATTGGTGATATCGGACATAATGATTCAATAGCACGTACATGTGGTGTTCGTTCACAGCTTGGCACAGCAGTTGAAAAGGACGGAAGCGTTGATTCATCACCTGCAGGAACAAACGTTGATGGAACATCAAAAGTAGTTAAAGATGCAAAATTAGAAGTTAACGGAAAAACATATACAATCAGAGAACTTGCTTCTCAGGAAATGAAAAACTCAGCCGGAGCAACATGGGATGCAGCAACAGCAGGTAACGCAATTGGAACATGGACAGCTTCATTTGGTAAACAGATTGATGTAGTTGTTTCTAATAACGATGGTATGGGGATGTCAATGTTCAATGCATGGGCAAAGGACAACAAAGTTCCAACATTTGGATATGATGCTAACAGCGATGCAGTAGCAGCAATTGCAGAAGGCTACGGCGGAACAATTTCACAGCACGCAGACGTACAGGCATACCTTACACTTAGAGTTCTTCGTAATGCACTTGATGGTGTAGATGTAGATACAGGTATCGGTACAGCAGATGATGCAGGAAACTGCCTTACAAAGGATGAAGATTACAGATACAGCGAAGAAGAAAGATCATATTACGCATTAAACGTAGCTGTAACAGAAGACAATTATAAAGACTTTACAGATTCAACAAAGATTTATGACAAGGTTTCAAAACAGCTTGATGCAAGTAAGAGTCCTGAAAAGAAAGTATGGCTTAACATTTACAATGCATCAGATAACTTCCTTAGCTCAACATATCAGCCATTACTTCAAAAGTATGATGATCTTCTTAACCTTAAAGTAGATTACATCGGTGGTGATGGTCAGACAGAATCAAATATTACAAACCGTTTAGGTAACCCTAGCGAATATGATGCATTTGCAATTAACATGGTTAAAACAGATAATGCAGCTTCATATACATCAATTCTTTCAAAATAGAATTCTAATTAAAGATTAAACTGGTTGTAGAAGGGGGCTTTAAAGCCCCCTTATTAAAAGAAGAGGAAGTATAAATATGGCAGGAGATAAGAATGAATACATCTTGTCGATTAATGGAATGAGCAAATCATTTGGCCGAAATAAGGTTTTAAAACATATTAGTTTAAATGTTAAACCGGGGTCTATCATGGGACTTATGGGTGAAAACGGAGCCGGAAAATCGACAATGATGAAATGTCTCTTCGGAACTTATCAAAAGGACGAAGGAACGATAATATTAGATGGAAAAGAAGTAAACTTTTCAGGTCCTAAAGAAGCACTGGAAAATGGTGTGGCAATGGTACATCAGGAACTTAACCAGTGCCTTGAGAGAAGTGTTGTAGATAATTTGTTTTTAGGAAGATATCCTAAGAACTCAATGGGCGTAGTTGATGAAGGAAGAATGAAAAAAGAAGCTTCAGACTTATTCAGAAAACTTGGAATTACAGTTAATATGACTCAGCCAATGAAGAAAATGTCTGTATCACAAAGACAGATGTGTGAAATAGCAAAAGCTATATCATACAATTCAAAAGTAATTGTACTTGATGAACCTACATCATCACTAACAGCACCGGAAGTTGAAAAGTTATTTAAGATGATGAGACAGTTGAAAGAACAGGGAATCTCATTAATATATATATCACACAAAATGGATGAAATATTCGAAATTTGTGATCAGGTTTCAGTTTTACGAGATGGAAGTCTTGTTATGACAAAAGACAGCAAAGAAACAGATATGAATGAACTTATTTCAGCAATGGTTGGACGTTCACTTGATAACAGATTTCCACCTGTAGATAATAAGCCGGGAGAAGTTATTTTCTCAGTGGAAAATTTGTCTACTAAATACGCACCTAAACTTCAGAATATATCATTTGACATAAGAAAAGGAGAAATCTTCGGATTATATGGACTTGTAGGTGCAGGAAGAACGGAATTACTTGAAACAATATTTGGAATGCGTACAAGAGCAGCAGGAAATGTAATTTATGATGGAAAAATAATGAATTTTACATCAACAAAGGATGCAATGGATCATGGCTTTGCACTTATAACAGAAGAAAGAAAGGCCAATGGCTTATTCTTAAAGGGAGACATTACATTTAATACTACTATTGCAAATATGAATCACTACAAAAAAGGTATAGCATTATCCAAAGATGAAATGGTTCGTGCAACGGCAAATGAAATAAAAGTTATGCATACTAAATGTATGGGACCTGACGATATGATTTCAAGCCTTTCAGGTGGTAATCAGCAGAAAGCAATATTTGGAAGATGGCTTGAACGTTCACCTAATATCTTTATGATGGATGATCCAACAAGAGGTATTGATGTTGGAGCCAAATACGAAATATATGAATTGATTATAAACATGGCAAAACAGGGAAAAACAATTATAGTTGTTTCATCTGAAATGCCGGAAATTTTAGGTATAACTAATAGAATAGGCGTTATGTCTAATGGACATTTGGCAGGAATAGTTAACACTAAAGAAACAGATCAGGAAGAATTATTAAGACTTAGTGCTAAGTATTTGTAAAAAAGAGAGGAGCATAAGATATGGCAGAGAAAGGATTTATTCTTTCGGCTGAAGAGGAGTTAAAACTTCGAGAGCCCATAGATGAATATATAGGAAAAATACAGGAACAGATAGATGCTTTAAGATTAGATGGTACAGACAAAGTTAGAAGCTTAAAGAACCATATTGCAGTTGTAAAAGAAAGCAAAAATCTATCAAAAGAAGAAAAGACAAAAATTATCGAAAACGATAAAAAAGTATTAGAAGAGGCAAACGCAGTTGAAAGTCGTAATAAAGACAAAGTAAACAAATTAATTGCAGAAGCTGAAGATTATCTTTCAAAGAATTATAACAACCAGTACTACAATAAGGTGGTTAAAAGTTGTGAAGCTGAAAAAGAGGCTGAAAAGAAAGAGTATGAGAGAATTTGTGCAGTATTAAAAGAAGAACATACAGCACAGTTAAGTAAATTATCCGATCCGGATGAGATTAAAGATGAAAAATATGTTTACAAGAATAAATTATATGATGCGAAGATGGCACATGAATCAAAATGTCAGGAAATCAAAGACAGAAAACATGATGCGTTTTTACATAAGTATCATTTAATCGACTTGTTGAGAATGTCAAAATATACATTTGCACAAAAGAAAGCACAGAGTATAGAAAACTATAAATATTCATTTAATTTAGCACAGTTTCTTTACAAGAATGGCTTGTATATTGTTATTGTTCTAATATTTATTGGATTATGTGCAGTAACTCCAATAGTAAAAAATACACAGTTGTTTACATACACAAACATACTTAACATTCTGCAACAGGCTTCCCCTAGAATGTTCCTCGCCCTTGGGGTTGCAGGATTAATCCTTTTAACAGGAACGGACCTTTCCGTAGGACGTATGGTTGGTATGGGTATGGTAGCGTCGACCATAATAATGCATAACGGTATTAATACAGGTGGAGTATTTGGTCACATATTTGACTTTTCAAGTATGGGTCCTGTAAACAGAGCAATTTTGGCATTAGTTGTCTGCATTGTACTTACAACATTCTTTGCTATGATAGCAGGATTTTTTATGGCAAGATTTAAGATGCATCCATTTATTTCAACAATGGCTAACATGCTTATTATTTTTGGTTTAGTTACATATGCAACAAAAGGTGTTTCATTCGGTGCAATTGACCAGGCAATACCTAATATTTTCATTCCTCAAATAGGTGGTTTCCCAACAATTATACTTTGGGCATTAGTTGCCATTGCAATTGTATGGTTTATCTGGAATAAAACAACTTTTGGAAAAAATCTGTTTGCTGTAGGTGGAAATCCTGAAGCAGCAGCAGTATCAGGAATCTCAGTATTCAAAGTAACTATGGGAGCATTCATTCTTGCAGGTATTCTTTATGGATTTGGTTCATGGCTTGAATGTAACAGAATGATTGGTTCAGGTAGTGCAGCATATGGACAAGGATGGGATATGGATGCAATCGCAGCCTGCGTAGTTGGTGGTGTATCATTTACAGGTGGTATTGGTAAGATTTCAGGTGTAGTAACAGGTGTTCTTATTTTCACTTCCCTTACTTATTCCCTTACAATCCTTGGAATTGATACAAACCTCCAGTTTATTTTTGAAGGTATTATCATCCTTGCAGCAGTAACTCTTGACTGCCTTAAATATGTACAGAAAAAATAAATATTAGAAAATATTTCTTAATGATAAAGCTAAAAGTCGTTCTAATTATCTATATGATTAATGGAACGGCTTTTAGTCTAAATTGGTTTAAAAGCAATTCATAGTTTGTTATAATAAAAAAAACAGGTGGGAGAAATATGGAAATAAAAAATAATACTGATATAGAGAAAACTAATATGGAAAATTACAAAGTTATTTTGGTGGATGACGAAGAAGAAGTAATTGATGCAATAAAAAGCCGAATATTATGGGAACAATTAGGTTTGCAGATTGTAGGCAGTGCAACAAATGGTGTAAAAGCATTAGAATTAGTAGAAAAGTTACAACCTGACATTGTTATAACTGACATAAAAATGCCTTATATGGATGGTCTGGAACTGTCGAGAAGATTAAACGATGAATACAAAAATGTTCATATAATTATTTTTACGGGATTTGATGAATTTGATTATGCAAAAGAAGCAGTGCATCTTGAAATAGATGAATATATGCTTAAACCAATTAACGCTGTGGAATTGTCAGAGTGCCTTAAGCGTGTTAAGAATTCATTGGATAAAGAAAGAGAAGAAAAATTAAATGTTCAAAAGCTTGAAAATTATTTCGATGATGTTTTGCCAATTATTCAGACTAACTTTTTTGTTTCGTTAATAGAGGGAAGAGTTAACGAAAGTGAATATGAGAAATTTTTGCAGGCATACAAGATAGATTTAAATGGACCGTATTTTTGTTGTGCAGTTTTTCACACTTCAGAAAATAATGTTCCGGAAGAAATGTCGCCATTATTATTATCTATGTCGGTTGAGAGAGAGATAAAAGCAAGAATAGTGGGAAAATTCAAGTGTAGGGAATTTATATATTTAGGAAATACAGTTCTTATTATAGAATTGAAATCAAAAGAAGAGACAGTAGAACTTACTGATGTTTGTGATAAATTCTGTAAGTGGGTTAACAGAGTAATTGGAGCAGTAGTAACTGCAGGGATAGGTATGGTATGTGATAACATATCAAATATTAATAATTCGTATGATGGGGCAAGGGAAGCCGTATCATACAGAGTATTATACGGAACAAAGAGAGCCATAAATATTGATGAAATCACATCAAACAAACAAAATATGGGATTACAGTCAGAAGAAACAAAGATGCATGAATTGTTTAAGGCCATTTATCTGGGAAACGAACAGGAAATAGAGGCTGCAACAAACAGGGAAGTTGACAGAATACATGGTAATTCCAATACGGTTAGCCAATATAAGTTATATACAATGGAAATGGTAGGAGCATTCTACAGATTTTGCGAAAATAATTTTATTGACTTTAGCGATTTTCTGGGTGAAATGAGCAACCCTTATGAAAAGGTGCCAAAAATGGATGAAAGCACACTAAAAAAATGGATTGTGCAAGTTTCCACAGAAATGGGAAAACAATTAAAGAGTGTCCGAAACAGTAAATCACGAAGACTGATAAATGACGCAAAAAATATCGTTGCAAACAGATATATGGAAGAAGATTTATCCTTGGATAAGGTTTGCTCAATAATGGGAGTGTCTAATTCATACTTTTCTTCTATATTTAAGAAGGAAACAGGAATTTCTTTTGTATCTTATTTAACAGATTATAGAATGGATATAGCAGCAAAGTTAATTTTAGATACAAATGAGAAAAGCTACAAGATTGGTGAAATGGTTGGATATATGGACGCAAACTATTTTAGTTATGTATTCAAAAAGAAATTTGGAATTTCACCATCTAAATATCGAAATGCAAAATTAAAATCATAAATATATGCAGGGATGGAATATTGAAAAATAAAAGTAAAACAGGCGGGAAAAATCTTAATAGAGGAAGAAGAAAATGGTTTCACAAAGGGGAATTTATAGGTCTTGATATACAGTCAGTAATAATGACTGTTTTAACTATGCTTACAATTGCAGTTACTGTAGTTATGGGCTTGTTAATTTATAACAGATTTAAGCTGTCAGTTAAAGAAACAAATATATCAAGCACTGAGGGCATAGTAGACAGCGTAGTAGAAAAAATGAATTCCGATTTGTATAATATAAGACAGATTTCAAATGCAGCGAACTATAACATTATTCAACAATACGACGTTTCGAGTCAGGAATTTAATAACCAGTTTAGCCTTCTTTACGAAATAAATTCTGACAAAATACAAAGCCTGGTTTTGTACAACAATGAAGGAAAACTTATGGCAGCAGAACCAATTTCTTCAGAGAAAAAGAACGTAGAAATTAAAAAACAGGATTGGTTTTATAATGCAAAGAAAGAAATAGAGAACATTCATTTTTCAAAACCTCATTTGCAAAATATATTTATGGATGGAACATACAAGTATAATTGGGTTATTTCTCTTAGCCGTTCAGTTGACATAAATGATGGAGAAGAACCAATAAGTGGAATATTATTAGTAGATATGAAATATTCAATTATTGAAGAAACGTTTGAAAGAATTAATGGTAATTCCAACGGTGTATATTATTATTTGTGTGATGGTAATGGAGATATAATTTATCATCCAAGAAAGGTTGAAATTGACAGAAACAAGTTAACCGAAAGCAACAGGGAACTTGCTTCATATGAAGACGGAATATATGAACTTAAATTAAATGGAAGAAAAGCAAATTATGTTATAAGTAATATGGCATATACAGGTTGGAAAATTGTGGGTGTTGTGCCGGAAAGCACGCAAATTATGAGCATAAACCAGTTTAGATATTATATTGTAATAACCATTATAATATTGCTGATGATGCTTCTTGTTGTAAATAGATTTATTTCAAAGAGAATTTCAAAGCCTATTAGAGAGTTAGATGAATCCGTTAAGGCTTATGAAGCAGGTGGCAAAAAAGAAATTTATGTTGGAGGTTCTTCAGAGATAAGACATCTGGGATATTCAGTTCAGAAATCATATGAACAGATTGAAGAATTGATGGACGAGATTATTAAACAACAGACTCAAAGAAGAAAAAGTGAATTAGCAGCATTGCAAAGTCAGATAAATCCACACTTCTTATATAATACATTAGAATCAATTACCTGGATGGTGGAAGCAAACAGAAACGCAGATGCAGTATTGATGATTTCGGAGCTTGCTAAGTTACTTAGAATAAGCTTATCAAAAGGAAAAACAATAATAAGAATTGCAGATGAAATACAACACAGTAAAAGTTATATGAGCATTCAAATGGTAAGATACAAAGAACGATTTGGAATAAAATTCCACATTGATGAAGAAATTAATGATTACTGTATTGTAAAACTGGTAATACAACCCATATTAGAGAATGCAATTTATTATGGTGTAGGCGATATGGATGCTGATGAAGGCGGAATGATAACTGTTACAGGAAGAAAGATTGAAGAGGATATATACATATCTATAGAAGATAATGGAATGGGTATGAGAGAAGAAGTAGTGGAAAATATTCTTACAGATAACAGTAAAGTTCCAAAACATGGTTCAGGTGTAGGCGTAATAAATGTTCATAATAGAATACAGCTTATGTTTGGTGAAGAGTATGGATTAAAAGTCGAAAGTGAAGCAGATGAGGGAACAAAAGTTACAATACATATACCGGCAATACCATTTAATAGTGAAAATCAAAGTAAAATGGAAGAGAAAAGTGTAGAAAGGAAGGGCAAAAATGAAAAAGAATAAAGTAATCTTTCTTGCTACAGAAATTATATTATGTGTTTTAGCACTTTTTTTCACTTTCAAAATGTTTGATCAAAATGAGACAGAAAAGAAAGTTGCAGTAATTGTACAAAATTCAGGTGATAAAAATTGGAATTCTTTCATAAAGGGATTAAAAGAATCAGCCAAAGTCAATAATATTCATTTGATTATATGTAATGCTGATGAAATCAACAACATAGATGATCAAAAAGAATTAATTAATGAGCAAATAGAAAATGGAGTTGATGCTTTTATAATAAGTCCGGCTCCGGGAAGCAAAACAAAAACAAAAATGAAGACTATTTGTGGAGACAAGCCATTTATATTAGTAACTGAAGATGTTTATATGGGAGAAAATAAAAAATCTGAATACCCTGTAATAAAGCCTGATAATTACAAAATCGGCTATAGTCTTGGAAAAGAAATGGTTGGAAAATCTATAAAGAAAATAGGCATTGTACTGGGACAGAAAGAAAAAGAAGAAACAGCTGACAGATATAAAGGGTTTGAAGATGCAATAAAAGATAGTGGCATGAAAGTTGCGTGGAAATATAATGGCATAGAAAATAAAGATATTGTTAAAATTGTAAATCGCAGGAGTAAAGTTGATGCAATAGTAGCGTTAGATAACTATTCACTAGATGATTTGGGTGAAAACGCCAGAGAGGATTCGTATAATGGTGCGAAAATATATGGTGTTGGAACTAATGTTGAGTCCCTTGTCCTTGTGGATTATGGAAAAGTGGAATGTGTGATAATTCCTGACGGATATGAAATGGGATATAAAAGTGTTAAGGAGATAACTGAAAGACTAAACCATACTTTTTATGTGATGAAAAGTACTAATGTGGAACACAAAATAGTTTATAAAAAAGATTTATTTACTACTGATATTGAAAGGTTTTTGTATTCATATGAATAAAAGAAAGAAAATTGTTGTAGGTTTGATTTTAGGAATAATTCTAGTCTGCAATATTTGCGGTTGTCAAAGTAATAAAGAAGAGAAGAAGAGCATACTTAGAGTAGGCATAGTGACTTATACACAGGATGATCCTTTTATAAATGCGTTAAAAGAACAGATAAAAGGGAACTTAAAAACTATGGAAACGAAGGATATGAAGATAATGATTTCCGAAAGAAATGGAGACAATGACCAAAGGGATCAAAATGAAGCTGTTGAAGAGATGATTGATGCAGGATGCGATATAATGTGTATAAATTTAGTAGATAGAACAGAGCCTTCTAAGATTATAAAAATGGCAAGACAGAATAACATACCCGTTATTTTCTTTAACAGGGAACCGGTTAAAGAGGATTTGAAGCAATGGGATAAACTTTATTATGTAGGCTGTAATGCAGAACAGTCAGGTAAAATGCAGGGACAGATAGCAGCAAAATATATAAAAAAGAATAAAGAAGTTGATAAAAATTATGATGGAAAAATTCAATATGTATTATTGGAAGGTGAAGCGGGGCATCAGGATGCCATAAGTAGAACGGACTGTTCCGTAAAAACCATAATAGGCAAAGGTATAAAACTGGAAAAATTAAGTTATCAGTTTGCAGATTGGAATAGAGGACAGGCAGAAAACAGAACAAACCAATTAATTGAACAATATGGCGATAAGATAGAAATGATAATTTCCAACAATGATGAAATGGCATTAGGAGCATTGGAGGCATATAAAAAATCAAAATATGACAAGAAGCAGTGGCCGATTATTTTTGGAATTGACGGTTTGGATGATGCTTTAACAGCAATAAAGAATGGCGAAATGCAGGGAACGGTATACAATGACAAAGAAGATCAGGCATTAGAAATTTCACGATTAGTTGTAGATATTTATCAGGGCAATAGTATGAAAAATCATAATTTACAGCAGGGAAAATATTATGTGTCTCAATACAAAAAAGTTGAAAAAAGCAGTATAGACAAATTCATAAAATAAAGGCGGGTCAATATATGTGGAGTGAAAGGTTTAACAAAGAATTTAAAGAAGAATCTAAGAAAGAGACAAATGAAAAGTCTAAAAACGAGTTAAAAAAAGAACTTTTTGGAGAAGAGTTTTATGAAGAAATGGAACCTGAGAAAAGATTAGAAATTTTTCAAAAAAATATAGAGTCAGACAATAATAAAGAACTACGAGAATGCTTATGGACAGCAAGATATGGAAAAAGAAAGCCTAAAAAAGACTTATTCATAGGCTATCTTATGGAAATGAAATACATATCAGAAAGTGGTTCCACTGATGTAGGCGGAGCGAAGAGAAAACAGTTGAGCAAGATTATTAATAATTTGTGCATTGACAACTATGAAATTCTGTCAGAGGAGCAACGTGGCATTCTTAAAAATGAGCTAAAGAATACATTTAAAAAATTTATTCAGGTAAGTCGAGGAGGTAGAGGCTTCACTTCGGCAGTTTTTGGACTGGGACAGTTATCTGATGAGGGCATTGCAAAAAAGATAGCTGAACAAATAAGCAACATTGCATTCCTAACACCTCATATGTTCAGAATGGATAAAGAATTTGAAATCCTTCAGACAGCAGCGCTGGAAGCCTATAGAGAAGAATACCCCAATAGAGAACATTTTTTGAAAAAATAGGACAACCTTAGATTATACCAAAATACCTCACGGTTTGAGAAAATGAAAACCGTGAGGTATTTTTTTGGGGGCTTGAATAGTTACAGACTTAGAGTTTGCCTCATATATAGTACAAATCCCGAATAGTTTTGAAGTAATCCACCCCAAATCTCTCATATCAAGTGAAAACAAATGACAGAAAATGAAAAATAAAGAATTATTTATAATTTTATCTCAAATACCCAACAATCAGCATACATATTACACAAAAAATACAATTTACATACTCGAAAAATAACATTATTGTTAGAAAAATCAAAAAAACCGGAAAAGGCAAAAATAACACAAAGCAAAAAGTGACAACAAATGAAACGTTTTTAACAACAAAAACTGTACAATATGCACAAAAGAAATATGTCTAAATTGTGAAAACCGTGAAAAATGTTGAAAATAGTTGACAGAAAATGAAAAGAGTACTACAATTATGCTATCAGATGAAAACAAATGACAAAACTTGAAAGAACAAAAGATAAAAGAAATAACAAAGAAAGGAAGGAAATATGAATTACGCAGGAAGATTTAATTCTTTTATATTAAAAGGCCAGAACGTATTTGATGCAATTAAGGCATATCACGAGATGGACGGCATTACACATTTAGAGTTTAACTACCCGGAACATTTTGCAGGATATGATTTAGAAGAAATCAAAAAGGCCATGGGTGATTTAAAAGTTAACGGATTGGCAGTTCGTTGGAGAAATGATTTCACAAACGGAGACTTAACAAATCCTGATCCGGAACTTAGAGAAAGAGCCATCAGATATTGTAAGGAAGCTACAGATATTTGTAGAGAACTTGGTGGAACATACATAACATTATGGTTAGAAAATGACGGTTTTGATTATGCGTTCCAAGTTGACTATGAAGAAGCATGGAACCAAATGATAGATGCTTTCAGAGAATTAGCAGATTATGCACCAGACATGAAATACAGCATCGAGTACAAACCATTTGAACCAAGAAACTTCTCAATGGTTGACAGCACAGGAATGACATTACTTCTTATTAAAGAAATAGACAGACCAAATGTAGGATGTACATTAGACTTCTGTCATATGTTAATGAAGAGAGATTCCCCGGCATATGGACTAGCACTTGCAGCAAGTATGGGAAAACTTTATGGATTACATATGAACGACGGATATTCACAGATGGACAGCGGAATGATATTTGGTTCAGTAAATATAGCTCACGCAGCTGAGTTTATCTACTATTTAAAGAAGTACAATTATCAGGGAGTTGTATTCTTCGATACATTCCCAATCAGAGAAAACGCAAAGCTTGAAACACAGGCAAACATCAATTCATTCGAAAAGATTTCAAAAATAATTGATGAAATCGGAATGGACAGAATAGCTGAAGTAGTATCTAAACGTGACGGAGTTGAGGCACAGCGCCTTGTTCTGGACATGTTGAAATAAAGAGAAAATAAAAAAAGAAAAAGGAGAACACACAAATGAGAAAGAAATTTTTAGCAGTTGCCCTTGCAGCAACAATGGTAATCGGTTTAGTTGGATGTGGAAATTCATCATCTAGCTCAAACAACGCAACAACAGCCTCAAATGACACACAGGCTACAGAGGAATTCAACCCTGATACAGTTAAAGACAGCAAGACTATCGAAGATATCCGTAAAGATAACGGAGACGAAGTAAAAGTTAAGAGTGGTTTAAAGATGGGTGCCATCGCAAAGTCATTCTCAAACGAATTCTGGCGTAACTTTAAAAATGGTTATGAACAGTCAGAAAAGGTACTTAAAGATGCAGGCGTAGACGTATCAATTAAGATTGACGGAACAACAGATGAAAGTGATGAAATCGGACAGCAGACAATGACAGACAACTTAGTAAACCAGGGTTACAACGCTTTAATGTTAAGCCCAATCTCAGATTCAAACTTAACAGCATCAGTTGATAACGCTAAAGGCAAAAAGATTCCTACAATTAACGTAAACGATGGATTAATCGCAGCAGCAGATTACTTCGTAGGACCGGATGCTTACCAGAATGGTGAATTAGCAGCTGAATGGGTTTCAAAGAAGCTTGGTGACAAAGGTGATGTAGCTATCGTAATCGGTATGGCAAAAGCTTTCGCAGCTCGTGAAAGAACAGCAGGATTCAAGGGATGGATCAAAGACAACAATTCAGGACTTAAGGTAGTAGCAGAACAGAATGCTGACTGGGATAGACAGAAAGCTAAAGAATTAGCAAGCACATGGATTCAGCAGAACCCAGACTTAAAGGCTATCTTCTGTAACAATGATGATATGGCTTTAGGTGTAGTAGAAGCAGTTGAAGAAGCTAAGAAAGATATCTTAGTAGTAGGTGTTGATGGTATCGGTGAAGCTTATGACTCAATCAGAGCCGGTAAGTTAGATGCAACAGTTGATTCATTTGGTTACTATATGTCACAGGTTGCTACAGAAGTAACATTAAGAGTATTAGCCGGACAGGATATTCCTAGAGTAACACATACTCCACAGGCTCTTATCGATAAGACTAACGTAGATAAAGACGCAAAAGACATCATTGGTTGGACAGATCCAAAATATGTAACAGAATAGTTTAGACACAATAATTTAGAAGATTTGATTTGTAAAGTGGGAGAAAGGTAAAACTTTCTCCCACATATATAAAGGAGGAACGATTATGGCGAAGGCTGTTGAATTTGTTAAGATTAACAAACGCTTTCCGGGAGTACACGTCCTTAAAGATATCTCTTTTTCAGTAGAAGAAGGTGAAGTTCATGCATTGCTTGGTGAAAATGGTGCAGGGAAATCAACACTATTGAATATTTTGCATGGAGTTTATCCTGAATATGAAGGAGAGGTAAGACTTCATGGTAAAAAGGTAAGCTTTAAAGACACAAATGATGCTATTGTAAATGGCAAAATATCTAAGGTTCATCAGGAAACATTGGTAGTAAAAGATCTTACCGTTGGACAGAACGTAACAATGGGATATGAACCTAAAAAAGGAATCTTTATTGATTTCAAAAAAATGAATAAAGATGTAGACGTAATATTAGAAGACTTAAACTGTAACTTTAAATCATCAGATTTGGTTGCAACATTAACAGCAGGTGAAATGCAGATGTTAGCAATTGCAAGAGCGTTATATCATCATTCAACGATTATATCTCTTGACGAGCCAACAGCTTCACTTACAACAAAAGAAACAGAAGCTTTGTTTGAAGTAGTAAGAAAACTTAAAAAACAGGGCGTAACAATATTATATGTAAGTCATAGATTGGAAGAAATTTTCCAGATTTGTGACAGAGCAACAATTCTTCGAGATGGAGAATATATCCAGACAATGGATATTGCAAGTACTACAAGAGATGAACTGATTCACGCAATGGTTGGTCGAAATGTTGCAGCAGTGGCATCAAGACTTAAACCTAGTCCAATGACAGATGAAGTAGTATTAAAAGTAGAACATTTATGTAATGAAAATTATAATGACGTAAGTTTTGAACTTCACAAAGGTGAAATCTTAGGATTCTTCGGATTAGTTGGAGCAGGAAGAACTGAAGTCATGAGAACACTTATTGGTGCAGATCAGAGAACATCAGGAAAGATTATTCTTAAAGGTAAAGAAGTAAAGAATGGCTGGAATACAACAAAAGCCTTAAAAGCCGGCATCGGTTTATTACCTGAAGACAGAAAAACACAGGGATTTATGAATCTTTCTAATAACTATGAAAATATAGCAATATCAAGCTTAGAGAAATATATGACAGGTCCATTTACAGACACAAAGAAGAAGATTAAAAACGCAGAAGTTTACTTCGAAGAAATGGACGTACATCCAAGACGTGTTGATTATATGACAAGCAACATGTCAGGTGGTAACCAGCAGAAAGTTATTTTGGCAAGATGGATGTCTACAGATGTAGATATAATTATCTTCGATGAACCTACAAAAGGTGTTGACGTAGGTGCTAAGGCAGAAATTTACAGACTTATGGAACAGTTAGTAGAAGATGGAAAGAGTATTATCGTAGTTTCATCAGAATTACCTGAAGCCATGGGTATAAGCGACAGAATGATAATTATGAGTGAAGGAAGAATAACAGCTGAGTTAACAAATAAGGTTGACTTTGTAGAAGATTCAATTCTTGATTTAGCAATTGGAGGTAATCAAAATGAAAAATATATGGGATAAATATAAACGTGAGTTTGTAGTATTGCTGGCAACCTTGGCTATGGCAGTTGTCTTTACAGTACTAAACAGTAACTTTTTAAATTATAACAACTTTGTAACTATTTTACAGCAGATGGTATTAAACGGTGTACTTGCAGTAGGTATGATGTTTACAATCATCACAGGTGGTATCGACCTTTCAGTAGGTTGTACATACGCAATTACAGGTATTATAGTTGCTTCATGTACAGTAAACTATGGAATGAATCCATTCCTTGGAATTTTAGTAGGACTTGTAGTTGGTGCAGTTCTTGGTGCATTTAACGGATTCTTAATTAATAAGATGAAGTTACAGCCATTTATCGCAACATTAGGTACAATGAGTTTATACAGAGGTCTTGCTTATGTAGTAACAGGTGGTGTACCTGTAACAAACGTTCCGGACTCATACAGAAACATCTTCAACGGAGAATTAGTTGGAGGAATCAGATACTACATTATAGTTATGGTAGTTGTATTCTTAGTAGCACACATTCTTTTATCAAAGATGAGAAGTGGTGATTACTTATATGCAGTAGGTGGAAACGAAGAAGCAGCTAAGTTATCAGGTGTAAACGTAGTTAAGACAAAATACATTGCATACATCTTCTGTGGTGTTTGCTCAGCAATTGCAGGTATGATTATGTTAGCAAGTTTAGGTTCAGCAGAAGCAACAGCAGGTAGCGGATATGAAACAAACGCAATCGCAGCAGCAGCTATCGGTGGAACAAGAATGGCAGGTGGTAAAGGTACAGCACTTGGAACATTCATCGGTGCATTAATGTTAGCAGTATTAAAAGTAGGTATGGTAGTTATCAACGTTGACTCATTCTGGCAGTTCGTTGTAACTGGTATTATTATCATCGTAGCTTCATACTTCGAATTCATTCAGCAGGACGTTGCAGGATTTATTTCAAGACATAAGAAAGCTGAAAACTAAAAAATAAACCGCAAAAAATTAATAAACATTGCGGCACTAATATATTTTCAATATGAATTGAATTATAATAAAGGCGCAGGGAAAAATAAACTTTGCGCCTTTATTCTTTTTAATAATAGGAAACAAAATAAATTTTGAGTAGGAGGAAAATAAGGATGAATAAGAAAATCACAGTTATCGGAAGTTTAAACTATGATGTCATCTTAAAAATTCCAAGATTACCTTTTAAAGGTGAAACATTAACAGCCAACGGAGCGACATTTAGTGCCGGCGGAAAAGGTGCTAATCAGGCAGTTCAGGCAGCAAAATTAAAAACTCCAACTTATATGGTAGGATGTGTTGGAACAGATGCATCAGCAGACTTTTTGGTTAACACAGCAAAAGAGTATGGTGTAAATGTTGATTATATTAGAAAAGTACCCGGAAGTAGTGGAATGGGAGTTATAAACGCAGTTGAAGACGGAAGCGTTTATGCATGCATCGTAAGAGGTGCAAACTTTGAGGTTACAAAGGAAGATGTAGACAATGCAATGCCTATTCTTAAAGAATCAGGTGTATGTATTCTACAGAACGAGATTCCGGTAGAAATTATTGCTTATGCAATTGATAAGGCAAAAGAAGCAGGATGTACAGTTGTATTAAACGCAGCACCTGCAATAGAATTACCTGAAGAATGTTTAAGTAAGGTAGACATTCTTGTAGTAAATGAAGTCGAGGCAGAATTTTACTGTCACGAAAAAATCGACTCAGTTGAAAAGGCAAAAACAGAAATTAAGAAAATGGCAGAAAAATACAATAATAATGTTATTTTCACACTTGGAAAAGATGGAGCAGTGGCTTACGAAAATGGAACAATCGAATTTATTCCGGCAATGAAAGTAGATGCGATTGAAACAACAGGAGCAGGAGATTCATATATCGGAGCAGTAAGTCATTCAATAATTGAAGGAAAGAGCCTGATTGAGGCTTGTAAGTTTGCAACTAAGTGTAGTGCAATTACAGTTTGCCGAATGGGAGCACAGCCTTCAATGCCAACTTTGGAGGACGTGGAATAAACCCCGATTATTATTGACATTTTTAACCATTAAAGGATATTATATAGGTATAACTGTAACGTTTTTATCGTTACGTATACAGGCAATCAATTCTCTTTGAGAATTGATTACAAATATGGGAATTGCACACTATTAAAAAGCACTTAGTGCGAGTGTGCAAGTAGGCAATCAATTCTCTTTGAGAATTGATTACAAATACACAGGAGGAAGAAGATATGATACCTTATGAGAGAAGATTACAAATAGCAGAATTGCTTGAGAAGAATGAGGTTGTATCTTTGGATGAGTTTTGTAAATCTTTAGGGGGTGTCTCTGAATCGACGGTCAGAAGAGATTTGAAGACCATGGAGAAAGAGGGAGAGATAACATTACTAAGAGGTGGCGGAGCTTGTTTAAAAAGAGGCAGCTATGAAGTTCCTGTTCTTTCAAAGAAAAGTAAGAATGTCAAAGAGAAGGACGGAATTGCTAAGGTTGCAGCAAGTCTTGTAAATGACGGTGATTCGATTTATATCGATTCAGGAAGTACAGCCTTAGATATGGTTAAATATTTAAAAGACAAAAACATAACAGTTGTAACAACAAATGCATTAATATGTTCAGAGTTGCAATCTCCTAATATTAAGTGTATTATAGCAGGTGGTGAAATCAATATTACTACTGCTTCAATTAGAGGAATTACAACAAACAACTTTTTAAAGAGTTACTATTTTGACAAAGCTTTTGTAGGAATATCCGGTTTTTCAAAAGAAGCAGGGTTTAATACACCTGATTTGTTAGAAGCTGAAAAGAAACGTATTGTCTGCAAGAACGCAGGTAAGGCATATATTTTGGCAGATAGCAGTAAATCAGGAAAAAATACTTTATGTAAGGTGCTTGACATTGATCAGGCAACATTAATTTGCGATAAGGAAACAGATGTAGTTAAGGAAGCAGGAGATTATATTATTGCTTAAAATCCTCTCCCTAAATTAATTAAAAAATACAAAAGAATGAGGTGACATAAATGAAAATAGGAATTGGAAATGATCATGTAGCAGTTGAAATGAAGAATGAAATCAAGGCATATCTTGAAGAAAAAGGACATGAAGTTGTAGATTTCGGTACAAATTCTTCTGAGAGATGTAATTACCCTGTATATGGCGAGGCAGTAGCCAATGCCATTGTTAACGGTGAAGTAGATTGTGGTGTTTTAATTTGTGGAACAGGTGTAGGAATTTCACTTTCAGCTAACAAGGTTAACGGAATTAGAGCCTGCGTATGTAGCGAGCCATATAGCGCAAGATTATCTAAGCAGCATAACAACACTAACATTATTGCATTTGGCGCAAGAGTTATTGGCATAGAACTTGCAAAAATGATAGTAGATGAATGGCTTAATGCAGAATATGAAGGTGGCCGTCATCAGGTTAGAATCGATATGATTAAAGACATCGAGGAAAAACAGAAACAGAAGTAATTTGCTATTTATAAATGGTAGATTATTAATGTAATAGTAATGTAACAGAAGAGTAATGGAACAAAAAGACAAGGAGAGATACTATGAAGATTAAAAATATTGAAAACCCTGAAGAATTTTTAAAGGTAATTGACAGTTGTACAGGAAGAGTTGAATTAATAACAGATGATGGAGACAGATTAAACTTAAAATCAAAGTTATGTCAGTTAGTTTCATTGTCAACAATTTTCTCTTCAGCAGCTAAGATTCCTGAAATGGAAATTGTAGCTCATGAATTAGAAGATTCAAAGAAAATAATGGACTACTTAATGGGTTGCTAATTGATAAGATTACAGTGTAGAAATTTTAAATAGTATAGAAATAATTTTCTAAAAAGCGCGTTCAAAGAGACTTAAAAAGTCAAAAGACCTGTTGCACTTTAAACTTGGTGTGACAGGTCTTTTTTATTAATGGGAAAAATCTATTAATTTAAAATCCAACTGCGGATATAAACCTATACTTAATAAGCTTAGTGAAAAGATTAATCCTCTTCAATAACATAGAAGTCAAGATAGTCGAAATCTATTGATTCCACAAAACTGTCTGCATAAAATCTTGTTCGCGCAATACGTTTAAACTCGTTAATATTTGAATCAAGCCATATTGGATTGCTTAAATCAAATTCCTCACAAATCTGTTCAAGAGCCATAAAAACCTTATGAGTTCTTGTCTCGTCAGGAATATCCAATTCAATAGTAGTGCTTTGTAACATTTTATTACTTTTAAAAGTACGTCCCCAAACTCTAAACATAATAATCTCCGTTCCATTAATATAGTATAAATAACATAATATAAATCCAAAGTAAGTGTAAGGGAAAACGGAGTAAAAGTAAAGAAAAAAGAAGTTAGACAAAACTAACACATAAGCATAAGTTTAACTTTAAATATTGTTAGAATAATGATATACTTAGGGGTAATGAGCACTATAAATAAGTGAGAAATGTATGGTAGTCATAAACAAAAAAGAGGGAAGAGATGAAATAGGCGTAGCTGTTTATACCGTTTTAAGAAAAGCGGAATGGAGTATTATATGGGAAATAAAAGAAAGAAAAAATTACAGACTCAGGTAGGAAAATATTTAAAGGGACCGTTGTATTTTATTGGATTTTGGATAATGATTAATGTGATTACATATGCCATTGATGTAAGAGCAGGCGCAGTAATGAGTCTTGCCACATTTGTTTACATTATTTTAATGCTAAGCATAGCTATTAAGTATAATTCCAACGTAACTAAGAGACTTATAGACTTCGGAAGTGCTTACAGTCTGGTTCAACGACAGATGCTTAAGGAAATGGATGTGCCATATGGCCTTATTGACGAAAATGGAAAGATACTATGGACTAACAACCAGTTTGATACCTTATTTGAAAAGAGTGTTTTAAATAAGAACATTATGAATATTTTTGAAGGCATTAAGCCGGAATATTTGGTTTTTGATGACGAGAAACCTAATCACGTTAAGCTTAGTTATAAAGACAAATTATTTGCGGTAACATTAACCAAGTTTGAGCTGAAAAATGATTTTGAAGACAGCGCACTTAATCTTTTGGAAGAAAATAGCGGTCAGTTAATTTCCATTTATTTAAGAGATGAAACATTAATCAGCAAGCTGGAAAAAGAGACTAAGGAAGAACGACTTGTAACGGCAAATATTTATATTGATAACTATGACGAAGTGGTACAAAGTGTTGAAAACACACGAAGAACCCTTTTGGTAGCTTTAATAGACAGAAAGATTAATGTTTATTTTTCTCAATATGACGGAATTGTCAGAAAGCTTGAAAATGACAAGTATTTTGTAGTTTTCAAAACAAAATATATAAGCAAGATGCAGACTAACAAGTTTGCAATTCTTGACGAAGTAAAAACAGTTAATATAGGAAACAGCCTTCCTGTAACAATCAGTATCGGTATTGGTATGGGAGGAAACAGTCTGGTACAGAACTATGATTTGTCCACAACAGCCATTGACATGGCGCTTGGACGTGGCGGTGACCAGGCAGTGTTAAAAGACGGTAGTAAGGTTTATTATTACGGTGGAAAGACCAAATCAGTAGAAAAGAACACAAAAGTTAAATCAAGAGTAAAAGCCACAGCGTTTAGAGATTTGATTGAAACAAAAGATAATCTTTATATTATGGGACATCATATAGGGGATAATGATTCCTTTGGTGCCGCAATAGGCTTATACAGAGTTGGAAAGACTATCGGAAAGAAGACGCACATTGTACTTGGAGATGTAAGTGGCAGTGTAGTTCCTTTAGTTGATGAATTTAAGAACTCAGACTTATATGATGAAGATATGTTTATTACAGGACCGGAAGCAGTTTCTGAAATGACTAAGAATGACGCCCTTATTATAGTTGACTGTAACAGAGCCTCATATACAGAATATCCTGAGCTTGTAAGAAGAGCCCAGTGTATAATTGTATTTGACCACCATAGACAGACAACAGATTGCATTGACAATGCACAGCTTTCATATGTTGAATTATCATCATCATCAACATGTGAAATGGTAGTTGAAATTATTCAGTATATTAATGAAACAGTTAAGCTTACAAAGCTTGACGCAGAGGCTTTATATGGTGGCATTATGGTTGATACTAACAACTTTATTAACCGTACAGGTGTCAGAACCTTTGAGGCGGCAGCGTACCTTAAGAAGAATGGTGCGGATATAGCAAGAGTTAGAAGAATGTTTAGAGATGAGCTTTCTGATTACAAGGCTAAGGCATTGGCTATTCAGAATACAGAAATCTTTATGGATGAATATGCATTGTCTGTATGTAATCCTCAGGGCGTTTCTTCGCCTACAATTGTTGGAGCTCAGGCTGCCAATGAATTATTAAATGTAAAAAATGTTAAAGCATCATTTGTATGTACACCATACAATGATCAGGTATATATAAGTGCCCGCTCAATAGATAAGGTCAACGTTCAGGTTATTATGGAACAGTTCGGCGGTGGCGGACATATGAATCTTGCCGGAGCACAGGTTAGAAACAAGACAACCGGTGAGGTTATCGTTATGTTAAAGAAGATTATTGAGAAGATGATAGAGGAAGGAGAATTTTAATGAAGGTTATATTATTAGAAGATGTTAAATCTCTTGGAAAAAAAGGGGAGATTGTAAATGTAAATGACGGATACGCAAGAAATTTTATTTTGCCTAAAAAGTTAGGTCTTGAGGCAACATCAAAGAATCTTAATGATTTAAAACTTCAGAAGCAGAATGACGAAAAGGTTGCACAGGAAAAACTTGATGCAGCAAAGGCTTTAGCAGAAGAAATAAAAGAAAAATCAATTACCGTAAAGATTCAGGCAGGAGTAGAGGGAAGAGTTTTCGGTTCTATTTCAAGCAAGGAAATCGCTTTAGAAGCAAAGAAACAGTTAAACATGGATATTGATAAGAAGAAAATCATAATCCCTGATGCCATTAAATCACTTGGAACTTACAATGTTAACATTAAGTTACACAAGGATGTTATGGCTACTTTGGCCGTAAAGGTTGAAGCAAAATAAAAGTCGGCAAGGAGAAAACCAAATGGAAGAGGCAGTAGTAAAAAGAGTAATGCCCCATAGTAATGAGGCAGAACAGGCAGTAATCGGCTCAATGCTTATGGATGCAGATGCCATTACAACTGCTATGGAAAAAATTTCAGAAGATGATTTTTATAACAAACAATATGGCTCTCTTTTTAAGGCTATGATTGAACTTTACAACGAAGGAAAAACCTGTGATCTTGTTACAGTAAAGTCTAAGTTAGAGGAAACAGGGGTGCCTTCAGAGGTTGTAAGTCTTGATTTTATCAGAAATATATTGGAAATGGTTCCTACATCAGCTAACATTAAGCAGTATGCAGAAATTGTTTACGAAAAATCAGTTCTTAGAAATCTAATTCGTGCCAATGAAGATATTGCCGGCAAATGCTACGCAGGAAATGAAACACTAGAGGCAATTCTTGAGGAAACGGAAAAGAAGATGTTTGACCTGATTCAGTCAGGAAGCAGTGGAGATTACACTCCGGTAAGACAGGTAGTTCTTAATGTATTTGAAAAGATTGAGAAAGCTTCCCAGACTAAAGGTTCCATTACAGGTTTGGAAACAGGCTTTACTAAGCTTGACCACCAGCTTTCAGGACTTCAGCCATCAGATATGATACTTATTGCAGCCAGACCATCTGTAGGTAAAACAGCTTTTGTTTTGAATATTACGGAAACAGTTGCAGTAAAACACAACATACCTGTTGCCATATTTAGTTTGGAAATGTCAAGCGAACAGCTTATTAACCGTATTATTTCACAGAACTCAATGGTAAGTTCACAGAAAATGAGAAATGGTGACTTAAGTGACAGCGAGTGGGCAAACATAGTTGAATCAGCCAATATTATTGGTAATTCCAACATTATCATAGATGATACACCGGGTATAAGCATAGGCGAAATGCGTTCTAAGTGTAGAAAGTTTAAGTTGGAGAAAGATATCCAGCTTGTTATAGTGGATTACCTTCAGTTGATGACAACCAACGGCAGAGCGTCAAGCCGTGAACAGGAAATTGCGGAAATTTCAAGAACCTTAAAGGGAATTGCAAGAGAGTTAAACGTTCCGGTTATTGCCTTATCACAGCTTAACCGTGCAGCTGAAACAAGAGAAGACAAGAAGCCTATTATGGCGGATCTTCGTGAATCCGGTTCTATTGAGCAGGATGCGGACGTTGTAATGCTTATGTCAAGATTTTACGATAAGGAAACAAAGACAGAAGACAGAAACAGAATCATCGTAAACGTAGCTAAACAGCGTAACGGCCCTGTAGGTGAAGTAGAATTAGTATGGTTACCACAGTATACTAAGTTCGAAAATGCGGAAACAGAACAGGTGTAGGTGACTATAGTAGACAGCTGGCGACAAAGCTACAGAAAGTCGTTTTTTTCGCAGTGTTAAAAATATTGAACAAGGCATATAATGAATTTATAATGGAGATGTTCCAAAAGGGAGCATCTCCTTTTCGATGCTCCAATTCGATTTTTAAGGAGGAGTATATGGGGGAAAAAAGATATATTATTTCGGACGCATCAAAGATGCTCAATGTTGAATCACATGTTTTAAGATATTGGGAAGAAGAACTTGAAATTAAAATTCCAAGAAATGAAATGGGACACAGATACTACACGGAAGGTAACATCGAAAGCCTTAGAAAAGTCAGGGACTTAAAGAAGCAGGGCTACAGCCTAAAGGCAATAAAAAATATGGTAAACCCGAAAAAAGGAGCCAGGGAAAATAAAGAATCAAATGAAAGACTGACAGTAAGACAGCCGATTTCGCTGATGGAAGTAAGGGAGAAAAAAGCCGGGGTGGAGAATTGCTATCAGGAAGTGCCGGAGGCAATGTCTGGCAGTGTACAGAGTGTGGTACAGAATATGACACAGAGTAATGGTCAGAATGCAGAAAGCACAGGCTTGAAGTTAGAACAGTTCCAGAACCTTATGAATAAGGTTGTTTCAAAGGCATTAAAAGAATCCACAACGAACCTTGGAAAAGAGCTAAGTGACAACGTAAGCGAAAACGTTCTAAAAGGAATGAATTATATGATGAGAGTTCAGGATGAAAAGGAAGAAGAACGTTATCGAAAACTTGATGAGCTTATGAGAAACAAGCAGAAGCTAAGCCGTCGAGAAAAAAGAAAAAAAGCAAAAGCAGAAAAACTTCTTTTGAAAAACAAGAAAAAAGGAATGGCTCATTTCGGGAAAAAACCGCAGACTACATAAACAAAAATACATTATAGAAGAATGCTGCATCGCATATAAAATGCAAAAGATATTAAAAAAATGCAATACATAAAGAGACAGATAATAAGGACAAATAGCAAAAATAATTTAAAGATACAATAAAAATATTAAAAAATATTAAAAGAAAGACGATAAGAAATATTATAAAAAATATTATGAAAAGTTACATAGATAATATTACATAAAAAATGCCATCCTTTACATAAAGTAAAGATGGCATTTTTTATACCTATACGGTACATAATACGCTCCGAAGAGAGCGTATAAATTATAATAATTAGTCTAATTTGATTGAATCTGTTGGGCATGCACCTGCACAAGCGCCACATTCGATACATGTATCTGCATCGATTACGCAAACGCTACCATCGTTGCTAATAGCTCCTACTGGGCAAGTACCTTCACATGCACCACAACCGATACATCCGTCAGTAATTTTGTAAGCCATTATGTAAGCCTCCTTTGATTTTTTATACGTTTATAATAATACAATTATCCCAATATTGCAATAAATAAAAAGTTAAAAATTTAACAATAACAAGAAACATCAAGCGTCACGAACCACTGTAAGCACCCTTCCAAAGTAGTGAACATCATCGATATTATCGATGAAAAGCGAGTTTTTGTCACCATTAATGGGAGCAAGCTCCAGCCTGATTCCCGGAATATATTTACGAATATACACTTTATTTCCAATAAGAAAAATCCCTGTCTCACCGGATTCAGGAAAACGGTCCTTGCCAATCAGAAGAATATCGTTGTCAAAATAAGTAGGTGAAAGATTTCGCCCAACAATCTTAATCCCACACAAAACAATGTCACCAAAATCTTTTTGATATGGTGAAATATCAACAATATCAGTGGAAATACTGTCGAAAACCATTCCGTCCTGAACAATACCCGTTGGCGTAAGAACGGAAACACAATCGGTTTTGTGAGATTGATTGTAGTCGGCAATGCGTGATTCAAAATAAGCAATTTCTGCCAAAAGATTAAAAACTCTAGGCGGAAGAGATTTTTGGTCAATAGTATTGATTACGGAACGTCCAAGAAGATAATCAATGCTGCAATCAAGAGCATCGCAAACCTTAGATATAGTATAGATTGTGGGATTTTTGATTTTACCTCCCACTAATTTCTTAATAGATTCATATGGAAGACCGGCCTGATCTGAAAGTTGCCTGATGGACCAATTCTTCTTATAAAGAAGACGGTTAATGTTTTGAACCATAGTGTTTTTTAAAAAATCTAAATCCTGTGATTTCTGATTCATTATAAAATTCCCCCTGTAAATAAAAATAAGTTTTAAAAAGGTACCAAAATAGCTTTACAAAAAATATATTTATGGAAAACAGCTTTGAATAAAATACATTTATAAAAAACTGCTTTGCAAAAAATACATTTGTAATAACAACTTTGTTAAAAATCTTTTTTGGCACACAAAAAACAACAATATACCAAAATTTGTGCCTTTCTATGCCTTTTTTTTACAAAAATATGCATTTATTATATAGCATATAGAAAAAAATTAAAATATCTATGGAAAAAATGGAGGGAAAAATGAACAAAATGGAGAAAAACAGTAGCGAAAAACTATTACGACAGCTTATTGCAACGCTAAGGATGGAAGGAAGCCTGGTGTCAGCCAGCCTGGGAGAAAGTGACAAATATAACATTATAGTAATTAATGGCGAAAGCCTAACCGGGGAAGACATGGGGAATTCTTTGTACAATGGTGAATGCAAAAGAAAAAGTGGCAAGGAACTGGAAAACATCATATCAAAAAAGCTGATTGGCCTTGGTATACCAACCAGACTAAAAGGATATAAATATATGCTTTCTGCAATTGAACAGGTGCTGGAGGATGAAACCTCACTTGAGGGAGTTACCAAGATACTTTATCCTGATGTGGCGAAGAAGTATAATTCAACACCTCAAAGAGTGGAAAAAGCCATAAGGCATGCCATAGAAGTAGCATGGACTGATAATGGGGTAGAGCTTAGGCGAGAGTTTCAAGACAGAAAGGAAAACAAAAGACCAACTAATTCAGAGTTTATTTCAAGAATAAGTGCTTATATAAAGATGTCAGCATAAAGAATATTATAGGCTTAGTTTTGTACGTTTTACAAAGCTAAGCTTTTTTACTTAGATTTAATATTCTAAAGATTTTTGATTTAACAATGAATTAATAGAATAGCAAATCAAGAACACTGTTTTTAATCTGGAAATGCAGACTACAAGTTATGCGGAACTACCTAAGAGGTCACGCTATTATCAGGATGTGATAGACCTTAATATAATTGAAAAAGGGGATACATATGATATACTAGGAGTAAGTTATGTTATCTTTATTTGTACATTTGATTTCTTCAAGAAGGACAGAAGTGTGTATGAGTTCGAGAATATATGTGTTGAGGATGCTAACATAAGGTTGAATGATGGAACGCATAAGATTTTTTTGAACACCAAGGGTGATAGAGATGGCATAGGCAGGGAACTACAGTTGTTATTAGACTATTTCGATGGCAGGGAACCGGAAAGTAAGCTTGCAAGGGACATGCAGAAGAAGGTATTTGAGGCCAGAGGAAATGACCAATGGAGGCGTGAGTATATGTCATATCAGATGGAATTAAATCAACAGTATAAGAATGGTAGAGCAGAAGGCATAGAACAGGGCATGAAGCAAGGCATAGAACAGGGAAAAAAACAAGGAGTGCAGCAGGCAACAGAGGATATTAATAAGTTAATTAAAGTTTTGCTCTCACAGAAGAAGTATGATGAATTGGAGAAGATGTCGGAAGACAAGGAATACCAGAATGAGCTAATGAAGAAATACAACATAATAGAATAGTCTGTAATAGGAATATCATATAGTTTTTGCACCAAAGTATACGAGACAGGTAATACACAAGAATAAGACAGAGACGCCGGGCGGCTATTTGAGAGAGAGAGGATATGGTGGAGATAAGTACTGTGTGGGGAAATATCACATAAGAAGCTTCTCAAGACGTCCTCAACGACAAAAATGTATGCGAAAGGAAATATATCCCACGACAGAACCCCAAAAACAAAACCAAGGGAAAGTGATGCATCACTTTCCCTTGGTAAATCATATACAATTCAATTTTAATTTCTAGCAACAGCACATGTTAAGCAAACATAATGTTGTGCAAGGATCAGCGCAACACATTGCACCGGAATCGCCACCATATGAATACTGGCGGGTGTTGTACCACTGACCACCACTTTCAAGTGTCTGGACAAGTCGCTGGTATGTCTGGTTGTCAGGTTCCATCTGCAAAGCAGTCTTTGCAAGATCAAGAGCCATAACATTGTTGCCCAGACCATTGTTGGCCAATGCACTTAAGAAATACCACTGGGCTGTACGGTCCTGAATATTGTTAAGCACATTTAAAGCTTCCTGAAAGTGTCTGTTATTAATATAGTTAGATGCAGCAGTGTAATAAGAAGCATCCTGACCGTAATACTGGCTGGACTGTCCCTGCCCACTGTTAAAACCGCCGAAGCCTCCAAAACCACCAAACAAATCATCAAAAGGATTGCCGGAATAACCACCACCGTAGTTGCCGTTACCTGAACCACCATAGGCAGAACCACCATTACCATAGCCACCGGAACCATAACTGCCGTTACCGTAGCCACCATAAGAACCACCATAGCCACCTGAATAACCATTCTTACGCTCATCCATAATCTGATTGTAAGCCTGACCAACTAACTTAAACATCTCCTCCGCCTTATCCTTATTAGGATTGTTAATATTAGCATCGGGATGATACTTGCGACTTAATTTTCTATATGCCTGTTTTACTTCATCATCTGTGGCATCTCGTGAAATGCCAAGAACTTTATATGGATCACTCATATCAAACTCCTAAAAAACTAAAGTTATGTAAACCTAATAGCTTACGCATTAACCTTAGTCATTCTCTTTTATTATATTGTCTGATGCTACATCTTCTCCACGTCGTTCCTTCAGATTCTTATAATAGACCGTCCAAACCCCGGCGTAAAGGATATTTCTAAGAACCTCAGCATTTTCCAAAATAGGAAGATACTCGAACTCCTTAGAGCATTCAGCCATCATCATCTGTAGCATGCCCTTTATTCTATCATCAAACCCCTGTTCATTGCAAATAGATTTGAAAGGATTGTAATGATTCTTCTTAATATCCTCCTCCAAATCATCATAGGCATCAAGAATATAAATAAATTTGCCAAGGAAAAAACCAATGCGGCTAAGAGAAGCAGCCCACTGGTCGTCTTTTGGAACAAAAAGGACAGACATAATACGACCGAAAAGCCCTGCCATAACGTCAATGTTCGTCTCATTCTCTTTTTCGCGGGTACCTAATTCGGTGAGAAGAGACGAAATAGAATCCGCCTTTGCGGCGTAATCAAAAGAATCGTCAGGGTGCTTAGTATTCAAAAGCTTGGCAAAAGCAAGCTTCAAAACACTGCGGTCATCATTCCAGTCGTCCATAGCCTTATAATAAGATAATAAAATATTCATATCAGCCACGTAATCTGAGTAAATACTGGAAGACATAGGCTGTGCCTTAAGGGGATGACGAATACATTTGTGCTCAGAATGAGCAACCTTCGGTTCGTACAAAGAAGTAAGAAGCATTACAAGAAAAGTCATATCATAAGAAAGTGTAAACTGCCCGACAAAACCATAGCGGGACCTTAAAGAATAACACAAACCACAATAAAAACTCTTGTAAACATCAAACTCCTTAAATTTTAATTCCGGTTTATTAATAACAACATATCCAAACATAAAAAACTAACTTCTTCTTATAAAAGTGGCGTTGCACTTAGGGCAACGAATCTGAATCTTACCGTGTCCTTTAGGAATACGAATCCTCTGGCCACATTCCGGACACTTGTAGAAATGATAATACTTGCGCTGACTGGCAAGGTTCTTCTCATTGGCAACCTTGTTGCGCCAGCTACCGAGAATACGCATATACTTCTCGTTTTCAGCAGCACGCTTATAAATATTACGTGAAAACATTCTAAAATAAGTATAAAAAATAAGAAGCAAAATCAAAGTACTAAAAAGGGAACCAAGTCTTCTTGGAACAAAAAGCGAAATAATACACAACGCAATTGTAAGCCCAAGCAAAAACTTAGAAAACTGATCTGCACCATATCTTCCATACATAAATTTTGAAAATCTATCTCTCCAATTCATAAACATGTCACCTCACCAATCATCTTGAATATTGTAGACTGATCATTCAATATAAAAAACAGTCATCTTAATACTGAAGACCAATCATCTGAAATATTGTAGTCGATATTAAGAGTGTAAGTCCAATGCCCGATAAAAGCAATGGCAAAGGGTTTGAATTTACATTTAAGTCATAAAAGTTTACAAATATGTAAAAAATGATAAGCATAAAAACGTTTTTACTGAAAAAGAAAACAAACTGACTAAAAATACTGAATTATTACTAAAATGACAATATCGAGCATTGAAAAAGGACGAAAAATAGAGTATTATGGAAAAGAAAAAGAGCTAAGCAACGTTAGCTATAAGCTATATGAGTGTATAAGTGATTTTTATAGAAGTTGTATAAATATGCACAAAGCATATGATAAAGATAATAAACACAAGAATATACATCAGGTTCTTTATAAATTATGTAAAGCTTATAAATAGACAACAAAGGGAAGACAATAGTATACAAAAGACGATATGTAAAAAATAGGAGGGGAGATTCACTGTATGTACGTGAAGAAGAACAGCTGGGTTAAGCATTTAGACTTTATACTGGCTGATTTGTTGTGCATTAATTTAACGTTATTGATTGCATATTTTCTACGTAATGGAGTACGTAATGTATATGCGCTAAAGGAGTACAGAACACTTCTTTTTGCAATAATGGCACTGCATTTCTGCATAAGTTTTTTCTCGAATACATATTCAGACATCCTAAGAAGAGGATATTTTCAGGAATTTAAAAGAGTACTTGTTCATAATACAGGATTAATGCTATGCGTAATGGTATTTATGTTCTTTACTCATACAGGAGCGATATACTCAAGATTAATGATTTTTGCATTCTGGGTAATGGACATTTTTGCAATGTATTTTGTACATATTTGCTTAAAAACATTTTTAAGAAAAAGAGATTACCGAGAGAAGAAACAAACCAAACTTTTGATAATTACTACACCGGAAAATATGGAGAAAGTAATCAGTGAAGTAAACGATGGACCGGACAAGAGTTTTGAAATAGTAGGAATAGCATTAAACACAAATGAGGAAGGAATTAAAGAGTGCCAGGGAATACCGGTAGTTTCAGAAGGAACAGATATGTATGACTATGTTTGCAAAAATGTTGTAGATGAAGTTTTACTTAATTCAAACTATCCATCAGATAATTTTGATCAGATAGTGGAAACTTTAGTTAATATAGGAATTACCGTAGATATTAAATTAAATATTAAGTTTAATGGTGGAACTCAGGAGTTCGGACACATTAACGATACCAAGATTATAAGAACAAGTGCCAATACAGTAACAATAACAGAGATGGCATTAAAGAGAGCCATGGATATCTGTGCAGGTGTTGTTGGATGTTTAGTTACAGGCATACTTTTTATATTTGTGGCACCTGCAATTAAGATAGCAGATCCTAAGGGACCTGTATTCTTCGGACAGAAGAGAGTTGGTCGTAACGGAAGAACTTTTACAATATATAAGTTTCGTTCTATGTATGTAGATGCGGAAGAACGCAAGAAGGAACTTCTGGCGAAGAACAAGATGGAAGGTCTTATGTTTAAGATGGACGCTGATCCTAGAATTATAGGAAGCGGTCCGGACGGAACAAGAAAGGGACTTGGATATTATCTTAGACATCTGTCTATAGATGAATTCCCTAACTTCTGGAGCATCTTAAAAGGCGATATGAGTCTTGTGGGAACAAGACCACCAACAATGGATGAATACAATCAGTACGAATTGCATCACAAGAGCCGTCTGGCAGCAAAACCGGGACTTACAGGAATGTGGCAGGTAAGTGGCAGAAGTGATTTTACTGATTTCGAAGAAATAGTAAAAATGGACAGCGATTATATTAAGAACTGGAATATAGGACTTGATATAAAAATAATTCTGAAAACAGTGCTGGTAGTGCTGGGACAGAAGGGATCGGTGTAATATTTGGCAAAATATGCAAGGGGATAAAAAGTGCATAAGAAGAATAAAGATAAATTAAGAATCGCAATGTTAGGTCATAAGAGAATACCTTCAAGAGAAGGTGGCGTGGAAATTGTGGTGGAAGAACTTTGTACAAGAATGGTTAACAAAGGTCACAAAGTAACATGCTACAACCGTGGCGGACATCATGTTAGCGGTAAGGAATTTGACAGTGCGAAGATTAAAAACTACAAAGGAATAAACCTGAAAACAGTGCCTACAATAAACTGCAAAGGGTTGGCAGCAATGTCAGCCTCAGTTTTTGCAGGCATAAAAGCGGCTTTTGGGAAATATTATGTTGTACATTTTCATGCGGAAGGACCATGTGCAATGTTATGGCTTCCTAAGTTATTCGGCAAGAGATGCATAGCAACAATTCACGGCCTGGACCACCAGAGAGCTAAGTGGGGCAAGCTTGCAAGGACTTACATAATGATGGGTGAGAAGTGTGCAGTAAATAATGATGATTTGATGCTAATTTAAGCGAATAGCAAAAAAAGATGAGGAAAGTAAATAAGTGGTATGCATATTACAAAGTAGATTGGAGAATAAAATAATATGGAACGAAAAAAAAACAACAAGCAATTAGTGAAATTAGATAATGCAACAATTTTTATTACAGGTGTGGCCGGATTTATAGGATCGAATTTAGCGGAAAGACTATTGAAAAAAGTTACAGGCGTTAAAGTGGTAGGTCTTGATAATATGAACAACTACTATGATGTTAGATTGAAAGAATACAGATTGGGAAAATTACAGAAGAACAATAATTTCTATTTTGTAAAAGGCAACTTGGCAGACAAAGGAGTCGTTAATTCTATTTTTGAAAAATATAAACCACAAATAGTAGTTAATTTAGGAGCACAAGCAGGTGTTAGATATTCAATCACAAATCCAGATGCATACATTGAGGCAAACTTAGTAGGTTTTTATAATATATTGGAAGGATGTAGAAATTATCCAGTAGAGCATTTAGTATATGCATCAAGCTCTTCAGTATATGGAAGTAATAAAAAAGTTCCGTATAGCACGGATGATAAAGTTGACAATCCCGTATCTTTATATGCGGCAACGAAGAAGAGTAATGAGTTAATGGCGCATGCATATTCAAAGCTTTATAATATTCCATCTACAGGACTTCGTTTCTTTACGGTGTACGGACCGGCAGGAAGACCAGATATGGCGTATTTTGGATTTACTAATAAATTATTACAAGGCGAAACTATTAAAATATTCAACTATGGAAAATGCAAAAGAGATTTCACATATATTGATGATATTGTAGAAGGTGTTGTTAGAGTTATGCAAGGAGCACCTGAAAGAAAGAATGGAGAGGATGGCTTACCAATTTCTCCATATGCAGTTTACAATATTGGAAATAATCATCCAGAAAATTTATTGGATTTTGTGGAAATACTTCAAGAAGAGTTAATAAGAGCAAAAGTTTTACCAGAAGATTATGATTTTGAAGCACATAAGGAACTTGTGCCAATGCAACCGGGAGATGTTCCAGTAACATATGCTGATACACAAGCGTTAGAAGAAGATTATGGATTTAAGCCGGCAACATCTTTAAGAGAGGGATTGCGAAAATTTGCAGAATGGTATAAAGAATTTTATAAATAAATTTTCTAAAAAAAGAGAGGAATGGCAAGATGAGAGATTTTGATTCATTGAAAATTGCTGTTGCAGGAACAGGATATGTTGGATTGTCAATTGCAACATTACTATCACAACATCATGAAGTGCGTGCAGTAGACATTATTCAGGAAAAAGTTGATTTAATAAATAATAAAAAGTCTCCAATTCAGGATGAATATATTGAAAAATATTTGACAGAAAAAGACTTGAATTTAACAGCAACATTAAATGCAGAAGAGGCATATAAGGATGCTGATTTTGTTGTAATAGCTGCACCAACGAATTATGATTCAAAAAAGAATTTTTTTGATACATCAGCGGTTGAGACAGTAATTAAATTAGTTATGAAATATAATCCAGAAGCGATTATGGTAATAAAATCAACAATTCCAGTTGGATACACAGAATCTATTCGAAAAAAATTTGATTGTAGTAACATTATTTTTAGCCCAGAATTTTTAAGAGAAAGCAAGGCGTTATACGATAATTTGTACCCAAGTAGAATTATTGTTGGTACAGATATGAATGATGAGCGATTAGTTGAGGCAGCTCATACTTTTGCAAACCTTCTTCAAGAAGGTGCTATAAAAGAAGATATAGATACTTTATTTATGGGATTTACAGAAGCAGAAGCAGTAAAATTATTTGCTAATACATATTTAGCATTACGAGTTTCGTATTTTAATGAATTGGATACATATGCAGAGATGAAGGGATTAAATACACAACAAATTATTAATGGAGTGTGTCTTGATCCTCGTATTGGAACTCATTATAATAATCCAAGTTTTGGCTATGGAGGATATTGTTTGCCAAAGGATACAAAGCAATTACTTGCCAATTATGAAGATGTTCCAGAAAATTTAATAGAAGCAATTGTTGAAAGTAATAGAACTAGAAAAGATTTTATTGCAGATAGAGTATTGGAAATAGCAGGAGCATATGAAGCGAATGATAGTTGGGATGAGAGTAAAGAAAAAGAAGTTGTAGTTGGAGTATATCGTCTTACAATGAAGAGCAACAGTGATAATTTCCGCCAGAGTTCAATACAAGGAGTTATGAAGCGTATTAAGGCAAAGGGAGCAACTGTTATTATATATGAACCAACATTAGAAAATGGAGAAACATTTTTTGGAAGTAAAATTGTTAATGACATAGAAGAATTTAAAAAACGGAGTAAGGCAATTATTGCAAACAGATATGATGCTTGTTTAGATGATGTTAAAGATATAGTATATACTAGAGATATTTTTAAGAGAGATTAATTTAACGAGAAAGTAAATAATACGAAAAATATTAATATAATTCATTTTATAATAAGAATATGTCTATTAACGATGAAAATATTTAAATAGTCTTTATATAATATAACAAACTAATGATTTGTAAAAAAAATTGTCTTAAACTACTAGATGAAAAATGCGATATATAATAAAAGAGGAAAAGTATTATGAAAATTGGAATTATTGGACATAAAAGAATACCGTCTAATGAAGGTGGAATAGAGAAGGGGGTAGAGGAACACTCAGTTAGAATGGCTAAGATAGGTCATCAGGTAACAGTATATAATAGAGGTGGACATAATGTATTTGGAAAAGAGTATGATAAGAGAAAACAAAAAAAGTATAAAGGTGTAAATATTGTAACAGTCCCGACGGTGAAAGGGGCTGCATGCGTTCCAATATATTCCTTTTTTGCAACGATTCATGCTGCAATTGTAGGATATGATTGTGTAAGTTATCGAGCTTCAGGTTCTTGTGTAATGATACCTCTTGCAAAAATGTTGGGGTTAAGGACAGTAGCTTCATTACATGGTATTGACAGTCAAAGAGATAAATGGGGAGGATTCGCTTCAAGATATTTGGAATTCGGAGAAAAAATGGCAGCTACAAAAGCTGATGTATGTTTAGTCCTTTCTAAGAACATGAAAGAATATATAGACAACAAATATCATTCGAACTCAGTCCTTTTTGCAAATGGTATTGACAAACCCAAAAAGCATATTCCGGAAATTATAAAAAATAAATATGAATTGAATAAGGAAACATATGTGTTGTCTTTAGGGAGAATTGTACCTGAAAAGGGAATACATTATTTGATAGAAGCCTTTAAAAAATGTAGTACCGAAAAAAAACTTGTTATTGCAGGTGGTGCAGAATCAAATAAAGAATATTACAATAATCTTCTTGAATTGGCAAAAGATGATAAGCGTATTATTTTTACTGGATATGTTGAAGGACAGGAAATTCAAGAGTTATATAGCAATGCTTATATTTTCGCATTACCTAGTAATTTAGAGGGAATGGCCAATGCATTGTTAGAAGCTATGAGTTACGATAATTGTTGTCTAATTAGTGATATACCAGAAAATACAGAAGTAGTAGAAAAAAAGGCAGTTTGGTTTAAAAAAGGAAATGTGGAGGATTTGAAAAATGAATTACAAAATCTATTGGACCATCCTGAGTTTGTTGAAAAATATAGAAAAGATGCAGGAGATTATGTACTGAAAAAGTATAATTGGGATTATATTGTAGAACAGATGCTTGATATATATTCTGGTAATATTGTGGAATATAAAGAAATTTTGAAAAGACATGGCATCGAATAGGAGATTGGAAATTGAAGAAGGTAGCAGTAGTAGGTGTCTACGGAGAAGGAACAGAATTCACAACTGGACAGGCTGTAAAATGTAAGGTCGTGATAGATTGGCTAAAAAAAGAGTATGGAACAGATGAAATTATTGTAGTTAATACATATAAATGGAACAGAAATCCAATTAAAATGCTGTATAATACTATAAAAAGTTTTGTTGTATGTAAAAATATTATAATTATGCCGGCACAAAATGGAATTAAAGTATTTGCAGTATTGACTGATATTTTAAATCGATTATTTCATAGAAAATTACATTATATTGTGATTGGTGGTTGGCTTGCAGAAATGTTATCAGAAAAAAAACATCTTAAACCACATTTAATGAGATTTGATTCAATACAAGTTGAAACCCTTGCCTTGTTAAATAAATTGAAGGTATTAGGACTAACGAATGTTTATTATATGCCTAATTGTAGAGATTACAATTACAAGTGTGAAAATTGTGATGAAAAGTCGATTAATCTTAAGCAAAAGTTGAAAGTATGCACATTTTCACGTGTTATAAAGGAAAAAGGAATTGATGATGCAATAGCAATATGTAGGAAAGCGAATGAGATATTAAAAAAAGATGTTTTTGAATTACATGTATATGGAGCAATCGGAACTGATTATGAGGAGGAATTCAAAGATAACATCAGTTTAAACAAAGATATTGTAAGTTATCATGGAGTTGCAAATTCTGAAGATAGTGTAGAAATTTTGAAAACTTATTTTGCGTTATTATTTCCAACATATTATCCAGGTGAAGGATTTGCTGGAACTATTTTAGATGGTTTTGCTGCTCGAATACCAATTATTGCCAATGATTGGAAATATAATAGTGAAATAATTATAGATGGAGAAAATGGGTTTATTTATGAGTATAGAAACACAGATGAAGCAGCTAGAAAATTGTTAGAAATATATTACAATCCTGAAAGAAGAAAGGAAATTATTGATGGATGTAGTGAGAGTTTGAAAAGATTTTCTACTCAGAAAATAATGAGTGAATTCTCACGAATGTTAGTTTAATGATATTATTTATGAAGAGGGAGATTAATATAAGTGAAACCAAGAGTTAGTATTATAGTACCCATTTATAATGTTGAAAAATATATTGAGAGATGTATGGAAAGTTTACTTAAACAAACAATAAAAGATATTGAAATTATTTTAGTTGACGATGGCTCACCTGACAGATGCCCACAAATATGTGAGCAAAAGGCTATACTTGATAGACGAATAAAGGTGATACATAAGGTAAATGAAGGCCTTGGATATGCAAGAAACAGTGGTTTAGAAGTAGCAGAGGGGGAATATATCGCTTTTGTAGATTCGGATGACTATATTGAACATGACATGTTTGAAAACTTGTATAATGAGGCTAAAAGTAAAAATGCTGATATTGTATATGGTGGTATATTTTATGACTTTGAAAATGGACAGTATAAGAAAAGCCCTACAGTGCGGGAAAAAGAAATTTTTGAAACACCAGAAAATATAAGAGAATTGTTGCTTGGCTTTGTAGGAAATTTGCCAAAAGAAAAAAAAGATACTTTTATGGAGGTATCTGTATGGAAGGGGATATTTAGGAAGCAAATTTTTGATGACAACAATGTTCGTTTTGTCTCAGAACGTGAATTTATATCCGAAGATTTGATATTTGATATTGATTTTTTGATGAAAACTAACCGTGTTGTTGTTGTACCTGAATGTTACTATCATTATTGTATAAATCAGGATTCGTTAAGTAAAGTATATAGATCAGATCGATTTGAAAAAGTAAAACAGTTGTATACTCATGTTCGAATTAAGTTAAAAAATTATAATTTTACGGATGAAGATATTGATTTACGGACTGGAAGAATGCTTATTGCAAAAAGTAGGTTGATTTGTAGATCAATTGCAAACAATAGAAAAAGTATTGGTAGTTCAAAGGCAAAGATTGAAATAAAGAAGATATGTAATGATGAAGATTTAGAAATAATTCTAAATAACTATCCAATAAGAAGTCTTCCAATAAAATATAAAATTGTAGCCACGCTTATGAAATATAAACAGGTTAATACACTTTTGTATATTCTTTCAAGGTGAGATGATATGATAAAGACAAGATTGGAATTAAAAGAATGGATTAATGAAGAAAATAGAGTAAATTATTCTTGGAAAGATTCAAGAGGTAAATTAAAATCTGTTATTACACATGATCATACATATGTAATAACAAGATATCTTCGCTATTTAAGGCATGAAGAATATCATAGAAATAACAGTGGCATTTATAACAGACTTTCTGAATTGTTTTGGGCGAGGAAAAAAAATATATTGGGAAATAAAATTGGATTAACCATTCCAGCCAATGTATTTGAAAAAGGTTTGGTTATATATCATATTGGTAGCATTGTTGTTAATGGTGAGGCAAGAGTTGGTAAAAATTGTCAATTACATGGCAATAATTGTATAGGAAATAATGGAAAAGATTGCAAGGCACCTATAATTGGTGATAATTGTGATATTGGTATTGGAGCCAAAATTATAGGTGATGTTTGTATAGGTGATGATAATGTTATAGGTGCTAACAGTGTTGTTAATAAGAGCTATAAGTTAAACAATATAGTTTTAGCTGGTGTACCAGCAAAAATTGTAAAGCAAAGAAATAGGAAAGTAAGTCATGAAAATAATTATTAAAAAAAATGAAAGTATATACTTTCTCTTAATGATATTGTATTACACAAACTATTTTTGGGGAAATGCTATTAGTTATGTAATAAATCAAGCCGCCGCATTAATGTGGATTTTTTATTATTTTACTATTGGTAAAAAGCGTGATGATAATTATTTTAAGAGAAGAATGATTGGAAAACACCAATTTTATTGGGCGATAATTCCGTATATTGTTATTGATGTATACTCAGTAATTCTGTGGATTTGTCGAGGACAGTTATCTGCAAATTTTTCCGTTTTTACAAGAATGATTAGTTCAACAATTTACTTAATAATGGCTTGCTTAATAGCATTATTTGCATTTCGCATATTTGGAAAGAGAGCAATTAATATAGCTTTTTGTTCAGCTATAGTTTCATATATTATGGGATCTGTAATAGGAATATTAATAAAGTGCGGACCAATTACGACAGTAAAATATTTATGCATACTTGATGCAAACGGTACACGAGCTGGATATATAATGGAAGTTCATGATATAACTTTTGCATTTGGTTTATATGCTATATATTATCTATTGTTTGAAAATAAAAATGAAAAATCACATATGTTGAAAATTGTGTTGAGTTTTTTGATGGTCTATTGGGGATTGAAAAGAATAGAAATTGCAGCAATACTTATATGCTTGTTAATATACTTTTTATGTACTAAAAACGATAGATATTTTGCGTATAAATCGAAAGTTATTGCAATGATAACGCTTTTTGCTTCATATATTTTTATTTTCCTTATTCATAGTAATAAGATTGTGGATTTAGCTTCTAAGTATGGAATAAATTTTTCAGGAAGACTTGGTACATGGAAATATATGATTAAATATTCATCTTTTTCGCCTACATTTATGGGACTTGGATATCAGTATGTTGATAAAACAATTGAAGGGCTTAGGGCACAAGGAGTAAAAACGGGAAATGCTTTGATAATTAGTGGATTGCACAGTGATACTTTAAAATTATATATGGAATTAGGATTTCTTGTGTTCACAATTTGGATTATATATATGCTGTTTATAAGAACAAGTTTAATAAGAAGGAAAATTGGTGTTAACTATGCAAATGTATATCTTATATTAAGTTGTTATATGTTTATCTTGTATTTGACAGATAATGTATATGCGTATTATTCACCGCTTATGACTTTTTTGCTTATTTGTATGTCATATACTCCGGCTGAAGGGAGGAAATAAAACAATGCCGAAAGTTAGCGTGATTATGTCGACTTATAGAGAACCCTTAAAATGGGTTGAGTCGGCAGTTGAGTCGATATTGAGTCAGAGTTTGACAGATTTTGAATTTATCATTGTTATAGACGATCCAAAAAATAAGTTGATAATAGAATATTTGGAATCCATTGAAGATACGCGAGTAGTATTACTAAAGAATGAATCAAATCTGGGATTAGTTCGTAGTTTGAATAAAGCGTTAGAAGTGTGTAAATCGGATTATATCGCTCGGATGGATGCAGATGATATTTCATTGCCAGAACGCTTGGAAAAACAAGTAACCTTTATGAAAACGCAAAATTATGATTTATGTGGAACCTGGTATGAATTGTTCGATGATACGCACGTAATTAGAATTAGTAATCCACCACAATCTTCAATTGTTTGTGAGCGAGTTCTCCGTTATGAAAATTGTGTAGCACATCCTAGTTGGATGGTTCGTAAAAAAGTATATGATTCTTTAGGGGGATACAGAAATATGGAGGCAGTAGAGGACTATGATTTTTTAGTTAGAACTGTAATAGCCGGATATAAAGTTGGAAATGTTCAAAGGATATTACTTAAATATCGTGATAATTATAACAGTATTTCGCACAAAAAAAGTAGAGTTCAAGAACTAAACAAAAGATTTATAAGTGAGAAATATAGAAAGGGATGTATAGTAACAGAAAGAGAATTTGATTCATATGTGCATTCTGATTTATACGTGAAGAGAGTGCATGAATTAGAGGAAAATCAAAGCGTACAACATCAACTTATGACACAAAAAAGTATTTTAAAAAAAGTGTTATTGATAAGAAAACTGTGTAGGAGCAGGTTGTTTATTACAAGAAAATTTGAGAGACAGTTTGTTAAGGTACTGAAAAAATTGGAAAGGTTATAGAATGAAATTAATTTTAATAATGCCTTCATTTATGGGATATGAAAAAGATTTAATTAAAGCACTTTCATTGAAATATGAGGTTTGTTATCTCGATAGCGAGTGTATGGGTGATAAAGCAAGAAATATTTTTGAAGCAACAAAATTTCAAAGAGCAGCACGTAAATTGATAAAAAGTATTGACGTGATAGATCGTAATAAAGCAGTTGAAAAATCTTGTGGAAATCTTGTTAGAGAGAATGAAATTTTAAATCAAAAATTTGATATTGTTTTTGTAATAAATGGACATTATATTTCTAATACTGTATATGAATATTTGAAAAAAAATAATCCTAGTGCACGTTTTATTCTATACCTCTGGGATGATGCAAAGAACTTATTCAGAAGAAATCATTTTAAATTTTTTGATGAAAAATACAGTTATAATCTTTCTGATTGTAAACAATACGGTATGAAATATCTTCCGATGTTTGTTAGGACACAAAAAGTTGAACATCTAAAAAGTAAATATGATGTAGCTTTTATTGCATCCGCACATACAGATAGGGTTTCAATTGCAAGAAAATTATATGATAGATATCATGATAATTTATCATTATTTATTTATTTGTATCAAAATCCTCTACAAGATGATGCATTTTGTTATGATAAACCGCTTACATATGAGCAGTATATAAATATTCTTAGAGAATCAAAGTGCGTTTTGGACATCCCTCATGTCAAACAAGAGGGACCTACTACTCGGGCATTTGATGTATTGCAAACAAATACTAAATTGATAACAACTAATAATTCGCTAGAAGAATATCCGGTATTTTCAGATAATATTGAAATAATAGATCGCAAGAATCCGATATTGAATTCAACTTTTATACAAAGCCCATATCAAGAGCTTGGTAGAAAAGCCTTAACAGTTGTAGAATGGTTAAAACATATAAAGATTTGAGAGGTAGAAAATGAACATATTAATTATAAATTGTCATACAGATAACAGAGGAGATGAGGCAGCAGTTCATGCCCTGATAGATGAGTTGAATTGTAACTACAATAAACTTTCAATAACACTTTCTATGCGCGGAGAAGGTAGATATCCTAATCTTCCAGATAATGTTACTTGTATAAGTCAGTTTATTCCAGCAAGAAAGAAGGCAATTTTTGCTAATCGGGTGGCGATAATTTCAAAGGGGAAAATTAGTTTGTCCCAAAAAGAAAAACAATTGATTGAGGCAATAAAACATGCTGATATTATTTTGCATGCACCAGGAGGACCGAGTATTGGTGACACATATTATGATGCGGAACCTACATATTTGAGAATTTTTGATTTAATTAGAGCACTACATAAGCCATATATGTTTTATGCACCTTCTATGGGACCGTTTGAAAAAACTGGGCGTAATAAATGGAGAAAAAAGATTTTGACTGCTTCCAGTGGTATTGCATTGCGCGATCCTGTATCGGCAGATCATTTAAAAAAGTTACTTCCAGAGATAATGATACACCAAACGTTAGATTCGGCATTGCAGTATGACGTAGACTTGGAGGCTAATCAGAAGAAGCTTGATGGATATAAAGAATTAAAAACTTTTTTGAAAAAACATGAGAAATGCATTGGAATTACGATAACTGATTTACAATGGCATCCAGTATATTCTCGAGATACACAATTAAAAAATAGAATTCAGGATACGTTCCGTTCTGCAATAGATGAGATTATCCAAAATGGTTTTGGTGTGATATTTATTCCACAGTTATATGGAAATGGAAATGATTATAATCTTATGAGTCAATATGTGGTTTCTTCAGAGTCCTGTTATGTTGTTAAGTCTGATAGTGATTTATATGATGCATATTTTCAGCAGTATTTGATTTCAAAGCTTTATATGGTAATAGGAATGAGATACCATAGTAATATTTTTTCTGCTAAAATGGGAACGCCATTTATTTCTATTTCTTATGAACAAAAAATGCAAGGTTTTATGAAAAAAATAGGACTTGAGAAATATTGCATAGTTATAAATGAATTGAATTATGAGAGCCTGAAGTCGAAAATGGAACTTGTTGTTAAAAATTATGGTGACTATAAAAATGATTTATTAAATTTGCATGATTCTATGAAGGCAGAGTCTCTTGAGACAACTAAAATTGTTAATAATATTATTAAAGATTATGATTTAAATAATAAATAATTATTTAGTTGAGTGTGATTTTTTTTGCAAGGATTCTTCTGCAAAAATTTGTGTTTCATGGTTAGTTAGGAAACTGGATCAATCTGTTTTCTTGATTATCTTCATATTTAGATGTGAAAAATTACGGAAGAACTCTTTAAAAGTGAAATATATATGATAAAGGAGTAATCAGATGAGCATTAATATGGGGAAAAAACAAAATTATAAAAATATAGCAATGAATATAGTGGCATTTATAGTACAATTTTTTATTAGTTTTTATATTTCTCCACTTATAGTTAGCAAGGTTGGAGCTTCTGCATATGGATTTATTGGGTTAGCAAATGATTTTGTATCATATGCAGCAATTATTGCTACAGTTTTTAATTCCGTAGCTTCAAGATTTATTGCTAATTCTTTTTACAAAGAAGATTATACTACTGCAAATTACTACTTTAATAGCTTAATTGCAGCAAATATTGTAATTTCTGCGATTTTAGGAGTAGCAGGAGTTTTATTGGTGCCTAATCTTGATAAAGTACTATCAATACCAAATACTCTTGTTTTTGATGTAAAGTTGACGTTTGCTTTAATCTTTGTTTCATACATTATATCATTGCTTACTCTTGTTTTTACAACATCAACATTTGTAACAAATAGAACCGATATCCAGGGGATAAGAAATATAATTCAGTATTTGATTAGATTTGCATTAATTATTGTTTTTTTGAATTTTGTCTCTATTCGTATTTATTGGGTTGCATTAGCCACGTTGGTTGCGACATCAGTTATTGCTGTTTTAAATATCGGATTAACAAAAAAACTTACTCCAGAATTAAAAATTGATTTACATAATGCTAAAAAAAGGTATGCCTTTGATTTAGCAAAATCTGGTTCATGGATGGCTTTGACGAGTATAAGTACAGTATTATTGAGAGGACTTGATTTGACCGTTGCTAATTTGTTTGTTGGTGACTATGAAATGGGATTACTTTCAATTGCTCGTACAATACCTAATAATGTTACGAGTATAATTGCTACGATTGCACCTATTTTTACACCTTTGTTTATTTCATATTACGCAAAAAATAATATAGTAGAATTAACAAACAACGTAAAGAAAACAATTAATACAATGGCAATAATTTTGTTTGTTCCAATTAGTGGATTTATTGTGTTCTCATACGATTTTTATTCTTTGTGGCAGAAAAGTTTATCGAGCAAAGAACTGATATTAGTAACGGCACTATCAACTTTAACAGTAGTACAAGCTTATTTTAATTCTGTTACATCTACAATGGCTCAAATTAGTGTTGTTGTAAATAAACTTAAAGCGCCAGTTTTTGTTAGTCTTGCTTGTGGAATTATTAGCATTATTGCAGAGATTTTATTAATTAAGATATTTGGATTGGGATTATATGCAATTGTTTTATCTACAACTATAGTAATGATTGTTAGATATGTAGTATTTAATTCTTTTTATGCGGCTTGGTGTTTAAAATTGCCAATGAGTTATTTTATTCCCACTGCATTAAAAACATGGTTCAGTATTCCGGTTTTACTTGGAGTAATGTTACTAATCAGAAAAATACTCCCAATTCATTCTTGGTCAGGATTGTGTATAGATGCAATAATTGCCGGAATAATTGGATATGTTTTTATGCTGATAATTTATGAACACAATGAAATAAATCTATTATCTAGAAGAAAAAAGGACATTTAATTTATTATAAAGTGATGAGATTGTAAATATTGAAAAGTAGAAATACAAAATATTGATTATGTAGAAAATATTTTAAATATGTTAGTTTAATAAAATAGTGTGTTTAATGTGAAAAAATATGTCAAACTTAGTCTTTGGCAATTAATTTTAAAATATATTGGATGATATTTATTTAATGGATGTATATGATTCTAAAAATGTAATTGAAACAAGCATTAAGTTAATTAACTTGGAGGATAATAATGAATATAATAAATTATGCTAAGAAGCAGAAGAGATATGTATTAAATCAATATAATTTATGGAAAGAGTACCGCTCTGATTATAATGAATACAAACAATGGCAATATAATAACCCAAAAATGAAAACTCAAAATGCAATAGAAGCTAAAATTTTAAGACAGACACATGTTATTGAAAAAGGAATGTCGTTATCTCATCCAAAAGAAAAATTTGGTGTACAAAAAGCTACTGAATTACTAGCATTTATTGATGAATTTGTAGGATACGGATATAAAATTGAGGAAAGTATTTCAGTATTAAATGCTATTGGAGTATTAAATGCTTACTTAGAGTATCAAGAGAAACATAAATTTAAACCTAAAAGTGTATTAAAGAAATTTAAAAAATATTCTAAATATCTTCCACAGAAAGAAAAATATGGAATTATAGAAGTAACCAAAGACGAATTGAAAAAAGAGATTCAAGGCGAATTTCCTAAGTTTTTTATGAGTCGTCATTCAGTACGTCAGTTCTCGGAACAGCCTATTAATATTTCTGACATAGAAAAAGCGGTAAAACTGGCAATGAAAGCACCATCTGCATGTAATCGTCAATCGTGTAAAGCTTATTTCTACACCGACAAGCATATAAATACAGAGCTCGGAGAACTAATTGCAGGAAATACAGGATTTGATGGCGAAGTGCAAAACTATATTGTAATTACTAGTGACATATCAGCTTTTTATGATTCATTTGAAAGAAATCAAGTATATGTGGATGGAGGAATTTTTACGATGGCATTGGTTGAAGCACTTCATTATTATGGTATTGCCAGTTGCATTCTTCAAAATGGTGAATATAAAGAAAAAAATCATAAATTCAAAGCAATCTGTGGGAATATACCAGAGAACGAAAAAATTATTTTGTTCATTGCGATTGGATATTATAAGGACAAGTTTACATATGCTACATCACACAGGAAAAATTTGAAAGATATATTAATTGTTCAGTAAATAAAAGAAATGAACACAATATTATTTATCATATCTACTAGAGATGATAAATAATATTGAATAGAAATTAAAAAGTTGGATAATTATACTTATCATCATTTGTTATTTGATTTATAGTGTAGTTGAAATTGGTTTTAATTATTAAAATAACTGGATAAATAAGTTGTGATGACTTAGGATGAAAAGTATCACTAAATGGAGAATATTGAATATATAATGAATGAAATTATTAGTAACATTATAAAAAATGTACTTACTGCCCTTTATCAACCATTTGGAGCAGCAGTACTTCTTGCATTTACTGCAATGTTTGTATTTATATATGCAAAAGAACATAATTGGCAAAAAAAAGATTTGATAAAAAATATTTGTTCAACATGGTTTTCTTATTTTAAGAAAAGTAGTGAATTTAGAAGAACATTTTTGCTTATTTTTTATTCGGTAATGATTTTATCAAGAACTGTTTTGTATAGAAGCATTTGGACAAATCCGTTAAGCGATGTTATGGGTGGCTGGGGTTTATATGACGCCGATGGTAATTTGACTACAGAGGCAATCGAAAACCTCATGTTATTTATCCCATTTGCAGTTCTGCTTTTATGGGCATTTAGAAAAGAACTTCTTGGGAACAAGCCGGGACTTAAAAAGACCCTGTGGGTGGCAACAAAGACAGTTGGTATTTTTTCATTTGTCATTGAATTTTCGCAGTTGCTGTTTCACCTTGGAACCTTCCAGATATCGGATTTGGTTTACAATACTTTAGGCGGAACTGTCGGAGGGCTTGCGTATTATATAATTTATAAGTTTAGACATAGGAACGGATAGATTTTCGCTTTGATTTTATAGTCTGGTCGATGCTTAACTCTTTAGTGGAGGAGGCGTTGAGTGGACTTTTTTAATGATTTATTTTTGTGAACAATGGGAAGATTGATATGGATTGTAATATTTAGAGCGGTATGTTAATATATTGGTACAGAGATAACCGAATTGATTTCGGTTGAAAAACACTTACGCTTCGGCGTAGGTGTTTTTTATTTTTATTTGTAGAAATAGCTAGTGTAAAAGAGGGAGAAAAAAATGCTATTACTGTAACATCTGTAGACAATAGTGAGTCTGCAAATGAATATAATGATTGTCAGGATACGTTGGATAAGGTATATCTTTTATCATACAATGAAGCAATGGAAATGCTATGTTTGGAATTAATGGGAGAATAGGTTTTGGATATAAAACTTGCGATACAACTGTATGGGGTGTTAGACATGTTCTACATATAGATATTTCAAAGGAAACTGTTTGGAAAAAAGCAGTAAAAGTGGTTGTTACTAATAAAATAGAAAATGATGAAACAACAACAGAGCAAATTACAACAAAAACAGTTGAGCCGACAACGGTTCAGACAACAACAAAGCTGGTAGAAAAAACAGAGCAGATAACAACAAGTTTAAGTGATAAAACGACAGAAAAAATAACACAGAAACCTATTACAACATCTAAAGTAACAAAAGTTATAGCAAAAAAAACCGAAGGCTGTAAATTGTGTGATAAAGCACTCAGTTTTTTGACAGAAAATTAGCAATCATATAAATAATTTCAAAGGAAAGACGATAACGAATTTGTAACCGGAAAGATGGTGGGTGATAATCTTTTAAATGCAAGGAATGAATATAGAAAGGCACATGATTTGCTTACACAGAATCAAATTTTTACAATAAAAGAAATATACAGAGTAGCGCTACATTTATCAGATGAGAGCGCTACTTTTTTAGTGGAGGCATTAATTGGGCTTTTTTATAATAATATAAAAACAGATTGAAATTAAGTTTTGTTTGATTATAACTTTGAAGTATGTTATTATATTTGTAAAATATAGGAGTAATACAATATGAAACCTGAGGAAGTATTAATAAAGATAAAAACTGAAATTACAGATGAAAAAAAAGATACAAATGAAAAAATGATAGATGATTTAGTCATGAATATATTTCTAAAAAATATGGGATATGAGAGGATAGATGGAAAAAATATACTTAAGGATAGACTGCAATACAATATTAGTAATTGTTTTATTATTTCATATTATTATGAGCTTGATGTTGATAAGGCGTTGAGTTTATTGACAAAAGTAATTGAAAATATGTCTGATAATACTTGGGGAATGTTGTTACATAAAAAAGGTGTATGGTTATTAAATAATAGTATTGTTACTATTGCTGGAGAAGAAAAGTTTAAATCAGACAAGATAGTTTTTAGAATACCATTTAACCAAAAAATAGACGATGAATATTTTCAATATTTTACACATGAAAATTTATTAATAAGAAAAAATACATGTTTTTTTAGAGATATGATTACGTATAGAAATACAGAGTTTAAAAGTAAAAAAATTACATGGAATGCATATCATACGGCTTTAAAAAGATTCTTTTCATTTTATATAAACAATGTAAATGATTTTGATAATAATAATATAAGGTCAAGTGATAAATCTAATCGTTACGACGAAATAAAACTAAGTGATTTCGAGCAATATGTGGATCAAAAAGATACTATAGCAACAGTTAACAGTTTAAAAAACCAATTTTTCTATGTTAAAGATTTTATTGTAAAAAAAACGGACAATGGAGAATTTGATGTTAGTAGTAATGTTGTGATAAATAGATGCGAGAAGATATTGCGCAAAAAAATGGAATTAGAAGAAGTAGATGAGAGAAAAATAAAAAAAGCCATTAAGTATTTGGAAGCGGGTAGAAATGGATTAAGAGATAAGACTATTTTTTTGATTTTATTTTACTTTGGAATTGAGCGAAGAAATATATGCATGCTTAGGTGGAATGAAGATATTACAAATGATTGTAAAATGCTTAAACGAGGAAAAAGAGAGTTTATTATACCTAAATATATACAGAGTAGTTTGAAAAAATTAAGAGAAGAACAACCACTGGATGCAATATATATTTTTGGAAGCAAAAGGACAAGGTATATGCAACCTATGCGAGAGGGTGGTATTAATGAGATTTTGGCTAAACTAACAGATATTGATGAAAACGACATTTTTTATAAATTACTAACTCCGGCTAATATAAGAAAGTGGATGTTTAAATATTTGCTTAAGAATAACTGGCCTATGCAGAATATTATTAATCATATGAATATTACGATAGATAATATTGGAAATTTTGTTACAAAGGATGAAATATGGAAATATCATATTGAGGGCGAAGCTTCAAAAGAAAATCCTTTGGATAAATTTATGAAAGATATAGAGAAATTATAGTTGTAAATTAGAGTATGCTTTAACTGGCGTTTGATAATGAGTGTTCGTTTTGTTATAAGATTTACGAGATTTAGAATAAAATAATTGTTTTTGGAGGGAAAATAGTAAATGCATGAAGAAAAAACTTTTTTAACATATAATCAGCAACTTAGAAAGTTGAGAAATGAAAAAAATATAGATTGTGAAGGAACAAAAGATAAAACACTTTTAGTTAGAGCTGGATATTTTAATATAGTAAACGGATACAAGGATCCATTTATTTGTGATAAAGATATCAATGGTAAACACATATACATATCAGGAACAACATTAGAGCATTTACATGAATTGAAAAGGTTTGATGATGAATTACGTTTATTTTTGTTAAAATATATAACGCAAATTGAGGAAGAAGTTAGAACTATTTTCGGATATAAGTTTGATCAATGTAATAAAAGTGGGAAAATTCCATGGTATGATGCTAAAGCTTATTCTGAATCAAGTAGATTACAAAATAGAATGAGTGCTATTTCATCTGCATATAGTGAGTTAAGTAAAAGTCAACTTGAATATGTTAGACATTATATGGAAAATCATCTTTCTATTCCAACGTGGATTATGATAAAAGTTGTAAATTTTTCTACATTTATAAATATTTTGAAAAATAGTAAGATGTCAGTAACGCATAGCATTTGTTATTTATATGATATAACGGATGAAAAAGAACTGCCAAATGTAAAATTATTAATAGGTAGTTTGCATTGGCTAAGAAAAATTAGAAATGCATGTGCACATAATGAACGTATTTTTTCTTTAAAACAAAAAGAAATTGATCAGAAACCGAATACAGGGAGAATAAAAGAAAAATATATAAAGCAGTTGAGTAAATCATATTCAAGAGAATCAGAAAAAAGGCTTTTCGATTTGTTAGTATATTTTAAGTATTATTTACCAGATAAAGAATATAAAAATATGATAGAGGAAATTCAAACAAAATTAGAAAAAATAAAGGGGTTATTACAACCAAATGCATTTGATAATATCAGAGGACAAATGGGAATAAAAAAGTTAGAGGATTTAGAAATATTAAAAAATTTGCCTAAAAAGGAAATAAAATATCATTTAATTGATAAGGAAAAGTAACAAAATTTGTATGAAATATTGTAATAATTAGAACAATATGTTAATATACTAATACAGAGATAACCGAATTGATTTCGGTTGAAAAGCACTTACGTTTTGGCGTGGGTGTTTTTTATTGGCAGAAATAGAAACTATATTTAAACTTAACATTGGAAAACGTTTATAATTATATCAATTGAAATGTTGCAAAATAATATCAAGAACATAAAGGTAATATCGTAAACTAATGATGGATATTATGAAAAATAGACTTGATTAATAATACTTAAAAAAACAAAGCAGGGCTGGCACTTGTGCCAGCCCTGCTTTAATCATACACCTTGAAGAGTGCATATCTAATTAAAATTTAAATGTATCTTTTAAGCCTACCCATAACTGATCTTTGTCACTAAGGTTTAGTGCTGTTCCATCTTTTAATTTGTATCCTTCACCATTTGCAGTTCCGTTATATTCACCTACAAGCTGTGGCCATTCAATTCCGATTTCAGGATCGTTCCAAGCCAGACCACCTTCATCTCCCGGATGGTAGAAGTCTGTACATTTGTAGCAGAACTCTGCAATATCTGAAAGTACAAGGAAGCCGTGAGCGAATCCTTCAGGAATGTAGAACTGTTTTTTATTTCCTTCTGTTAATTCAACACCGAACCATTTGCCATATGTCTCAGAATTGCTTCTTAAGTCTACAGCTACATCGAATACGCTACCTTTTACTACTCTAACAAGTTTTCCCTGTGGAAATTCTTTTTGGAAGTGAAGTCCACGAAGAACGCCTTTAGTTGAGCTTGACTGGTTATCCTGTACGAATACCATATCAAGTCCCGCTTCGTGCATATCTTTCTGATTGTATGTTTCCATGAAGTATCCTCTTGCATCACCGTGAACTGTTGGTTCAATGACACATAATCCTTCAATTCCACTGGCATTTTTTTCAACTTTAATCTGTCCCATTTTAATTACTCCCTAATATAATATTTTTATAAATTATCAATATCAATTTCTTTTAAATATCTGCTAACAGCATCCTGCCATGTTGGAAGTGGAGTGAATCCATTTTCAACTAATTTGCTCTTATCGAGACGGCTGTTAAATGGACGTTTTGCTTTTGAAACGCCGTATTCAGCAGTTGAGACAGGTGTAACAGTAATGTTTTTTTCACTGTATCTGTCATAACCCATTTCTGTAGCCTGTTTGAAGATTTCTTTTGTAAAATTCCACCAGCTAATGTAACCACCTTCATTTGTTGCGTGATAATAACCGTATTTGTCAGTTACAATCATAGAAACTAATAATTTTGCAAGGTCAAATGTGTATGTAGGTGTACCAATCTGGTCAGAAACAACTTTTAGCTGATCGTGGTTTTTGCCTACTTTAAGCATTGTCTTAATGAAGTTATTGCCATTCTTACCGAATACCCAGGCGATTCTTACTATAAAGTATTTGTTTAATGTATTGGCAACTGCTAATTCTCCATCAAGTTTTGTCTGACCGTATACATTCTGAGGTGTATAATCTTTGCAATCAGGTTGCCAAGGTTCTGTACCTTCTCCGTTAAATACATAGTCTGTTGAAATGTACATCATTTTGATGTCGAGTTCCTTACAAACATTGGCAATGTTCTGTGTACCATCAACATTTACAAGTTTTACTTTTTCTTTTTTGTCTTCATCTTCAGCAGCATCAACGGCTGTCCATGCAGCGCAGTGAATTACTGCATCAGGATTAACTTCTTTAATAACTTTGTTTACAGAAGCACTGTCTGTAATATCCATTTCTTCAATATCAACGCCAACAGCTTCTATATTTTGCTTTTCTAATTCGTTTACAACGTCATATCCTAATTGTCCTTTTACTCCTGTTACGAGAACTTTCATAATAACTCCTTTTTGTGTTTTCTTTTATTACGAAAAATCCTGTTTCCAGGGAAGAAAACAGGATTTTCATTTATGTAGACATATTATCTATTGCCATACATTTTTTCATAATAATTCTGATATTCTCCGGAAATGATAGTTTCCCACCATTCTTTGTTGTCAAGATACCACTGAATTGTCTTCTTGATACCATCAGCAAATTTTGTTTCAGGTAACCATCCAAGTTCGTTGTGAATCTTTGTTGGGTCGATAGCGTAACGCATATCGTGTCCCTTTCTGTCAGCAACGTATGTAATAAGGCTTTCAGGTTTGCCTAATTCTTTACAGATAATCTTAACAATGTCGATGTTCTTCATTTCGTTGTGTCCGCCAACATTGTAAACTTCGCCAACTCTTCCCTTGTGAATAATCAAGTCAATTGCACGACAATGGTCTTCAACGTATAACCAGTCACGAACGTTTTCGCCCTTGCCATATACTGGAAGTGGCTTGTCATTTAATGCATTGGCAATCATAAGGGGAATCAACTTCTCTGGGAAGTGATATGGTCCATAGTTATTAGAACATCTACTGATTGTAACAGGAAGTCCGTAAGTTCTGTGATATGCAAGAACCAAAAGGTCAGCTCCAGCCTTTGATGAACTGTAAGGACTACTTGTGTGAATTGGTGTTTCCTCTGTAAAGAACAAGTCAGGTCTGTCAAGTGGTAAATCACCATAAACTTCATCAGTTGATACCTGATGATAACGCTTGATGCCGTATTTTCTACAAGCATCCATAAGAACTGCAGTTCCTAAAATATTTGTGTTTAAGAATACTTCAGGGTTTTCGATTGAACGGTCAACATGGCTTTCTGCAGCAAAGTTAACAACCATGTCAGGATGTTCTTCCTCGAAAAGTTTGTAAATTGCATCTCTGTCGCAAATGTCGATTTTGCAAAAACGGAAATTCGGGTTATCCATAACAGGTTCAAGAGTAGACAAGTTACCTGCATAAGTAAGCTTGTCAACGCAAATAATTCTATAATCAGGATATGTATTTAACATATGAAATACAAAGTTACTTCCAATAAATCCAGCTCCACCGGTTACTATAATGTTCATAAATAATCTCCTTTAAATTTTATATAAATGTTTTAGTGAAGTACGTCTAAGAATTTTTCGTCAAGTACATCTTTTAAGTACTGACCGTACTGATTTTTCTTTAATACTTCATATACTTTAAGAACGTCTTCTTTTGAAATCCATCCGTTAAGGTAAGCGATTTCTTCAAGACATGCAATTTTTCTATGCTGATGTGTTTCAACAGTCTTAACAAAGTTAGTTGCTTCAACAAGACTTTCATGTGTTCCTGTATCTAACCAAGTGAATCCTTGTCCTAAAAGTTCAACATTTAATTCGTTGTTTTCTAAGTAGATTCTGTTCAAATCAGTGATTTCTAATTCACCTCTAGCACTTGGCTTAAGGTTTTTAGCATATTCAACAACCTTATTATCATAGAAATAAAGACCTGTAACGCAGTAGTTACTCTTTGGCTGCGCAGGCTTTTCTTCTATAGAAATAGCCTTACCTTCTTTGTCAAATTCTACGATACCAAATCTTTCAGGATCGTCAACATAGTAACCAAATACTGTTGCGCCTTTTCCGTTTTCAGCATTTTCTACGGCAGCTTTAAGGCGTTTCTTAAGACCGTGACCTGCGAAAATATTATCGCCTAAAACCATGGCAACACAATCATCACCAATAAATTTTTCACCAATGATAAATGCCTGAGCAAGTCCGTCAGGGCTTGGCTGAACCTTGTAAGATAGGTTTACACCGAACTGGTGACCATCCCCTAAAAGTTCATGAAAACGTGGAGTGTCCTGTGGTGTTGATATGATTAAAATATCGCGAATGCCTGCATTCATTAAAACAGACATTGGATAGTAAATCATAGGTTTATCATAAATAGGGAGTAACTGCTTAGAAGTTACCATTGTTAGTGGATAGAGACGTGTGCCTGAACCACCAGCTAAAATTATACCTTTCATACTAAAAATTCTCCTTTTGCTTTTCTTTTGTTATGTCCGTTAATCATCGTTAATATCATAATAAAAGATGACGTTACGTAATCTTCAAGCATTTTTTGAAAAAAACTTTGAAATAAATCTTTTTTGGGGATTTATTTCAAAGTTTTTATTTATTACATATGAATATTCCGGCTTCTTTAGTAATATGAAGTGGAATTTTCTTTTCTACGTATGATTTAAATTCCTGATATTTGCTAAGAATATATTCGTTTTGGTTTCCGTGGCAGGAAAGAATGTATTCTATAAGTGGCTCTGATTCGGTTACGTCTAGGTAATCATCATACATTTTTAAGGAAATGTTTTCAAAATAATTTCTTATAAGATGTTCACCGTTATCCAAACCGAATTTTTCATACAATTTATTGTTAGACAGAATTATTTTTGAATCAAAAGATTTAACTAATTTGTCTATCTCATACATATGCTTACTTCCGTATGTACTGCAAATAAATTTCCCGTTAGGTTTTAGAACTCGATAGATTTCGGAAAGTACTTTATCTAAATCATCACAGTAGAATAAAACGTGGTTCGCAATTATAAGGTCAAATTCATTATCACCAAATGGAATCTGTGAGCAGTCAAAGTTTTCAAATGAGAATCGGGAATCTTCCGTTCCAATCCCTCGTCGTGCATCTCTTAACATTCCCTGTGAAATGTCAGATAAACATATTTCTATATCAGCAGGAATCTGTTTAATGTTCTGCATCCATAATGCACCGCTGCCACAACCAATCTCCAGTATTTTCATTCCTGACTTTATATTGTAGTTCTCGTATAGCCAGTTAAACCAAGGCTGTTTGTTGTGAGAGTATAGGTTGTGTAAACTTATTCGTGCAGAAATATTTGTGGCGTTTTTGTACTGTGCTTTTATTGATGTTTCGTCATTAGTAAGATGAATAAGGTCAAGCATTTGGCTCCAATCGATGTTTTGATTTTCAGTAAGAGCCTTAGTAGTATCTTTTATAGCTTTTTCAACCATCTGCATTTGCTCTATTCTATCTTCAACAAGTTTAAGCTGCATGTTTAATGAGTTTAAGAGCATACTTGAATTATTGTCATCAATGGTAAGTTCCTTAATATCATCAAGAGAAAAGCCAAGGTATTTTAAGAGAAGAATTTGCTGAAGTCTGACAAAATCCTGCTGTGAATAATATCTTGCACCAGAATCAGTGATGTATGTAGGCTTTAAAATGTTTTGTTTATCATAATATCGTATTGTCCTTACAGTGACGTGAGCCATTTTGGCAAACTGTCCTGAGGTATATAAATTAGATTTATCCATATATTGCTCCTTGCATATACTTTATTTCGTTAAGAGTCTATTCCTATTATAAATGAAAAGTTGAAAAAAAGGTGGAATTTACTGAAAAATTGTGGATAATAGAAGGGGAAATATCGGATTTGGTGTACAACACCCTGGGCGGAACCGTTGGCGGTGCGGTGTACTATGTGATATATAGGGTTAGGCATAAAGGGGAATAAAGCCGAATAGCTTAAAGAAAACAGAAAATATTAAGTCAATCAGGGCTGGCATTGCGCCAGCCCTGATTCTCTAAAAACTATTATATAAATATTATCTGTGAAATAAGCCAAAAAGTTAAGAGATTTTTTATCTCTTACTTCAACTTCACCTTCACCTTCATTGTCTTGCTCCAATTACCTTTTCCATGCTTATTATATCCTCGAACACGTATGTAGTATGTTTTCTTTTTCTTCAACTTTGTAATTGTAGCTGAGTTTTTCAAAGTTGTTTTTATCTTTAGTGTTTTCGTATTTTTCTTAAATCGTTTGTTAGTGGAGTACTGGACATAGTAGCCACTTTTTCCGCGGGCAGTCTGAGCTTTCCATTTTACATAAATAGAAGTTTTTGAATATTTCTTTGCTGACTTGATTTTTACAGTTGCAGGAGCAGGGTTCTTTTTTGTTTTTATTTTAACTGTTTTGCTCCATTTTCCGTAGCCTACATTTGTTTTGTATGCTCTGATTTTGAAATAGTATTTTGTGTTATATTTAAGATTTTTGATAGTAGTATTTGTAGTTTCAGGTTTTGTAATGTATTTATATTTAAATGCCGTGTTAAATGTTTTGTCAGTGGAATACATTATTGTGTAACCTGTTGCGGAACCTTGCTTGTTCCAACTTAAATGTGCACTGTTATAAGAAGAAACGGAACCTTTCAGTGTTTCTTTCTTAGGCAAAATCAAAAATGTAGTTGAACATACGCTAACGTATTTAACTTCTGTTGCAGTAAGTTTAACCTTGGCAACACCTGTGTTAATGTTAGATGAATAAGTAATCTTGTAATGATATGCAGGAACTAACTGACCGTCAACGTACAAATTGACAGTAGGTTTGATTTGTTTACCTGTTGCGTAGAAAACGTTATTACTCAATGTAATCGTACCTTTTTTTATTGAAACAAAAGGATTGTTTTCTTTATTGGAAGTAGAAATTACACCGTTGTTAAAATTGATAACTACATTAGCATCTGCAGTTCTATATAATTTGATAAAACGTCTTGCAAGTCTTTGAAGTACTGATTCCTTAGGAAATTCGCATATATCAGGAGTTCCGCAGGAAACAACAGCGTATTGTGGCGCAACTGCGTCAAGGAAGTTGGCGCATGATGAAGCGGCAGCACCGTGATGACCTATTTTAAGAACATCAGCCTTAAAATTATAACCTTGTTTAAGAAGTTCATTTTCCATGGTAGATGGAAGGTCGCCGGTTAAGAGAATAGACTTGTTATCGCATGTGACACGCATAACAATGCTGGCTTCGTTATAGGTTGAACCTTGTGAACCGTCATAAACCACTTCCACAGTTGCATCGCCCAATTTGAATTTTTCACCTTCCACCGGAATCCTGAAAGGACAATCTTTCTCCTTAACGGTTTTTATAAAACTAAGATAGTCTTTGCTTGGTTTTGTACATGGTGAGTAAATTACCTGACCGATTTCGTATTCCTTGAAAACAGCAGGAAAACCGCCAACGTGGTCCCCGTCAGGGTGGGTTGATATAACGTAGTCAATTTTTTTATCCGGAATGTTTAAAGATTTAAGATATGCAAGTACCTTTTCAGATGTTTGTGAAATACCTGAATCCACAAGCATAAAATGTCCGTTACTTTCGATAACAATGGCATCACCCCTGTCAACATAAATGGCATGCATTTTCATTTGCCCTGCTTTGGCAGAAACATTAATTGCCAAAATGCTAAACATAAAAAGAGCAAGAAATGCAATAAACTTTGTTCCTAAATTAATTTTGTTTTTCATAATTAAGCCATGTCCTTTCTAAATAATAATATGTACGTTTCAGGATAATCCAAAAAACAATTACCATAAATACAAGTACGCCTTCAAAGAATCTGCCCACAGCCAGGAGCATATTGAAATCTGAACCTATCCAGAAAACAAATGTGACTAAAATCTGTAGAACAAAAGTAACGTACCAAGTCATTTTGCACCATTTTCTTTCATCTCTACAGCAAATGTCCGTGCACATCTTAAGAAGTCCGCTACTGAACATAAAAGTAGTTATAATATTGCTTCCAAGATAAGCCAGTCCCAAAACGAGAGCTGTATTGCATAGAACTATTCCGTTAAGGAAGAATGGAAGTGCCAAAATAACAATGTGCAAAATTAAGGCGAACAATGTCGTAACTGAACCGTATTTGAAACGGTTATTAACTTTAGCTAAGTTTAAGCATGCAATAAATATAAGAAGAAAACCTAAAGCATCACTGAAAATATCTACTGAAATATTTCCAAAATAAACGTGGTCAATAACTTTTGCCGTGCTCTGACCGGTGTTTGTTGATGAATTGGTTGAGCTATTATCATTTATTGCATTATAATGTGAATTTTCATCAGCTTTTTCTGAACTTGTGTTAATAACTTTATAATCGCACCAGGCATTATAGTTAGATGCAATGTTATAATACTGAAATTCTCCGATTACCGAACCTGAATTGTTATATTTATGCGGATATTTAAATGGAGTTGTAACATTAACGTCCAATGTTATGAGAACGAAACCAATTGCCAGCATAAAAATAAAAAGTTTAAATTTGTTTTTGAGCATAAAAGCCTCCATAATATTATGTGCATTTTCTTTGATTATAAAATATAAATTTTAAGTAAATACGATGTTTTTGTGAAATAAAAACGTTTAAGTACATTATATATGAACCACTTATGAAAAACAACTAAATAGGTGTTTGTGATTGTATATTGCCAAATAAAATAGTATAATAAGGGCGAATTCTGTTAAAGGGAATAAGCCGTAAAGGGCTTCAAAATAAGCAAAGGAGTAATGATATGAAGAAAATCACATCAAAATTAGTAGCAGTATTAATGATTGTTGTTATGGCATTTGGTATTTCAGGCACAGCAACAGTTAAGACAGAAGCTAAAGAAAGCAAAGGTTATGTTATTAAAGTTAACTTAGGAACAAACTGTACAACAGTTTACAAAAATGGAAAAGCAATAAAGGCTATGATTTGTTCACCAAGCAACGAAACACCTATAGGAACATTTTATACACCTGTTAAATACAGATGGCATGAGATGATAGGAAATTGTTATGCACAGTATTGTACAAGAATTACAGACAGCATCTTATTCCATTCAGTTTGGTATTACAAGAATGGTGATAAATCAACAATGTCAGTTAAGGCATACAATGTAATGGGACAGAAGGCATCACACGGTTGTGTAAGACTTTTATGTAAAGATTCTAAGTGGATTTATGATCATTGTGCATTAGGAACAAAGGTTATAATTTTTAGAGGAACAAAGAAGGATGATCCTATTAAGAGACCTTCATTTACACCTATTACAAACGGTAAGTTTACAGATTGGGACCCAACTGATCCTGATCCTAAGAATCCATACAAGAGCAATAAGCCTGTAATTACTGCAAAAGTAAAGACTATTGAGTATGGAACAAAAGTTAAATTGTCTGACTTAATTACAGTAAAAGACAGAGCAGGCAACGTTCTTACCAAAAAAAATGTAAAGATTACTACAGCTGGTAAGATTAAAACATCTAAATTAGGAAAGTATAAGATTAAGTTTAAAGTAAAAGACAGCTTAGGAAATTCAAAGACTAAGATTTTAAAATTTAAGGTAGTAGATACAAAGAAACCTATTATTTCAGGTGCAGTAAAGAATCCTGATGTAGCTTTAAACAGTTCAGTTAATGTTTTGTCTAATGTTACTGCAAAGACAGCAGCAGGCAAGAATATTACTTCGAAAATAAAAGTTACTGTTAAGTATAATAAGAAGAAAGTTAAGATTAAGAATGGTGTGGTTAAGTTTGCAAACAAGGGCAAATATTACATTACATATAAAGTTACGGGCACAAATAAGAAGACAGCAAAGAAGACTATTAAATACGTTGTAAAAGACCACAAGGTAAGTCTCACAATGAAGAATACAACTGTAAAGGTTAAACAGAACAGCACATTTAATCCTTTGAATTATGTAGCTTCAGTTAAGGATTACAAGGGTAATGCTTTAAATATTAAGAACAGCGTTACAGTTACAGGAAAGGTTGATACAAAGAAACCTGGAACATATACATTAACATATAAGGCACAGTACTCAAATCAGGCATACACTGCAAGAACAGCAACACTTAAAGTTGTAGTAGAAGCTGTTGCACAGCAGCCTACAACAAAGCCTGTTACAACACAGCCTACAACTAAGGTACCGGAAACAACAACTAAGGCACCTGAGACAACAACTAAGGTACCTGAGACAACAACTGTACCGGAAACAACAACATCTAAGTAAATAATAGAAGAAAGAGGGGCAATAAATGTTTTCATATGAGACAACAGTAAGTTACAGCAGAACAGACAGAAATGGAAAAGTTCCAATGCATGAGATATTAAATCTTTTGCAGGATTGCTCCACCTTTCATTCAGAAGATATTGGTCATGGCGTAAGTTATATGAAAAGAGAGGCCAGGGCGTGGGTACTTGTTGCATACAAAGTTATAGTTAACAGACCTATTATGTTTGGACAGAAAATAACAATAGGCACATCTCCTTCAAAGTTTAGCAGCATGTTTGCTTCAAGACAGTATTTCATAAAAGATGAAAATGGAGATTATCTTGTTCAGGCAGACAGTCTCTGGGTTCTTATTGATATTCAGACACGAAAACCTTTAAGAATTACTGAAGAGGATTCAAGTGTTTATAAACCGGAACCGATATTTGATAATATAAAGGCGTCAAGAAAGATTAGGTTTAGTAGTGAAAGAACCAAATTAGAGTCGTTTAAGGTTTTAAAAACTTACATAGACAGCAATGGTCATATGAACAATGCTAATTATTTAAGGGCGGCTGAAGAATTTTTACCAACAAATTTTCCTTGCCATGAGGTAGATATTGTGTATAATAAAGAAGCTATGGAAGGTGAAATTATTACACCATATCTTTATAGCGAAGAAAATGGAATAGGTATTAGCTTCGAAAATCAAAGTGGAGAGACACTTACAAGAATAATGCTTATGTAATGATAAAAGAGGTTATGGCGTTAAAGTCTGACCTCTTTTTTATAAAAGTGCTAATATCAGGTAAACTATAAAAAATAGAACGGAGAGACAAAAAATGGAATTAGGAAGAACACAAAAATTAGAAATAGTAAGAATGGTAGATTTTGGTGCATATCTTGGCACAGAGGAAGAACAGGTGCTTCTTCCAAAGAAGCAGGTTCCTGAAGGAGCAAATGTTGGTGATGAAGTAAAGGTATTTATTTACAGAGATTCACAGGACAGACTTATAGCAACAGTAAACAAGCCTTTAGTTGAATTAGACGAAACAGCAGTTTTAACAGTTAAGGAAGTTTCAAAGAATGGTGCATTTCTTGACTGGGGCTTAGAAAAAGATTTATTTTTGCCATACAAGGAGCAGACAGTTTCAATTAAGTCAGGGGACAAGGTATTAGTAGGAGTATATTTGGACAAAAGTAACAGATTATGTGCAACAATGAAGGCGTATAAGTTCTTAAAATGTACCTCAACATATGAACCTGATGATGTTGTAACAGGAACAGTTTATAACTACAATCCTGAGTACGGTGTTTTTGTTGCTGTAGATAATAAGTATCACGGACTTGTACAGAAGAAAGAGCTTACAACAAGATTAGAAATCGGTCAGCAGATTCAGGCAAGAGTAAAAAGTGTAAGACCTGATGGCAAATTAGACCTTTCACTTAGAAAGAAAGCATATTTACAAATGGACGAAGATGCCGAAAAAATATATAAATACATTGAGAATAACGGTGGTCAGTTAGGATATACAGATAAGGCTAAACCTGAGGTAATTAGAGAAGATTTTCAGATGAGCAAAAGTGAATTTAAAAGAGCTATCGGCAGATTGCTCAAAGAACACCGTATAATCATTGGCGAAAGTAACATATTTTTAAATAAATAATAGGGGCTGTATGCAATATTAACAAAGATTTTTTTGTTATTTTGTTTATTTACAATATAGCATTTTTAGTGTCAGTGATTTAGAATACAATCAGACGCGAGATAGAGAAACTATTTCAATACTAGGAGGAATTTTTAAAATGGCAAGTTTATCATTAAGAAATATCTGCAAGGTATATCCAAACGGATTCTGTGCAGTAAAAGATTTTAACCTTGAAATCAAGGATAAAGAATTTATCATCTTCGTAGGACCATCTGGTTGTGGTAAGTCAACAACACTTAGAATGATTGCAGGTCTTGAAGAAATTTCATCAGGAGAATTATACATCGGAGATAAGTTAGTAAACGATGTTGAACCAAAGGATAGAGATATCGCAATGGTATTCCAGAACTACGCTTTATATCCACATATGACAGTATATGATAATATGGCATTTGGTCTTAAGTTAAGAAAAGTACCTAAGGCTGAACAGGAAAGATTAGTTAAGGATGCAGCTAAGATTCTTGACCTTGAACAGTTACTTGATCGTAAGCCTAAGGCTTTATCAGGTGGTCAGAGACAGAGAGTTGCTATGGGACGTGCTATCGTTCGTAACCCTAAGGTATTCCTTATGGATGAACCTCTTTCAAACTTGGATGCTAAATTAAGAGTACAGATGCGTGTGGAAATCGCTAAGATTCATAAGAGATTAGGCGCAACAATCATCTACGTAACGCATGACCAGACAGAAGCTATGACACTTGGTACAAGAATCGTAGTTATGAAGGATGGTGTTGTACAGCAGGTAGATTCACCTAAGAACTTATATGATAAGCCGGTTAACTTATTCGTAGCAGGATTTATGGGTTCACCACAGATGAACTTCATCGATGCAGAAGTTGAACAGGAAGGAGCTGACATTAAGCTCCACATTGGACAGGCTAGAACATACATTACAGTACCGGCTGAACAGGCTAGAAGGCTTATTGACGGTGGTTATGTTGGTAAGACAGTTGTTATGGGTATCAGACCGGAAGATATTCATGATGAAGAAAGCTTCATCGAAATGTCACCTGATAGTGCATTTAAGACAACAATCAGAATTTACGAATTACTTGGTGCTGAAGTATACTTATACTTTGACCTTGAAGGATTCGATTGTACAGCAAGAGTTAATGCTCGTACAACAGCTAGACCTGGTGATGAAGTTGTTATGGCAATGGATCTTACAAAACTTCACATCTTTGATAAGGATACAGAAAAAGTTATCACAAACTAATATATATATTTATCAAAAGACTGCCCGATTTGGGCAGTCTTTTTTACTTAATAAGAAATTCCTTTGGAGTTTTTATTAGGCTCTTTGTCAAGAGTGGGGGTAAAAAAATCATACGATATTATAAAGGATTTTTTTGATGCTGTAAAATAGTTGGTTATTTTGACAAAAATTACAAGATAAAAGTACTATTGATTAGCTCTTTTCTCTTGTTTTTTGTCATAAACTGGTTTAAAATATAGTTTGACAGAATGTACGAATTTTTTAGAACAAGGAGTGGCCTATGATATCAAATCAGATTTTACAGAACACAATAGAAGGAATAAAAAGTATTTCAAGGGTAGATTTACATGTGGCAGATACAGACGGAAAGATTATTGCCAGTACTTCCCAGTTAGGAGATGAGTTTGAACATGCTATAATTAGCTTTGTTACTTCTCCGGCAGACAGCCAGTCAGTACAGGAATACCAGTTCTTTAAGGTTTATGATGAAAGCCAGTTAGAACTGATTCTGATAGCTCAGGGAACAAGCGATGACGTGTTTATGGTAGGAAAGATGGCTGCCTTCCAGATTCAGAATCTGCTTGTTGCATATAAAGAAAGATTTGATAAAGACAATTTTATCAAAAACTTATTATTAGACAATCTACTCCTTGTTGATATTTATAATAGATCAAAGAAGTTGTACATTGATGTGGATGCAAGAAGATGTGTCTGTATTATTGAAACAAAGAACGAAAAGGACAGTGTTGCTTTAGAAACAGTTAGAACATTGTTCTCAGGTAATAAGAAAGACTTTATTACAGCAGTAGATGAAAAGAGCATTATTCTTGTTAAGGAGTTAGACGAAAAACAGGGATATGAAGATATTGAAAAGATAGCAAGGACAATTGTGGACATGCTTAACACAGAGGCAATGGTTAAGGCTACTGTAGCATACGGGACTATTGTTAAGGAGATTAAGGAAGTATCACGTTCATACAAGGAAGCAAGAATGGCCCTTGATGTAGGAAAGATTTTCTTTAGCACTAAGAACGTAATTGCTTACAATAATCTTGGAATCGGAAGATTAATTTATCAGTTACCAATTCCACTTTGCAAGATGTTCATTAGCGAGATTTTTGAAGGAAAGTCACCGGATGAATTTGACGAAGAAACATTGACAACAATTAATAAGTTCTTTGAAAACAGCTTGAATGTATCTGAAACATCAAGACAGCTATATATTCACAGAAATACTTTAGTATACAGACTGGACAAGTTGCAGAAGAGTACAGGACTAGATTTAAGAGTATTTGAGGATGCAATTACATTTAAGATTGCCCTTATGGTTGTTAAGTACATGAAATACATGGATAACACAGATTTTTAGAAAATAAATAGTTAAAATGTAGCAATATGAAGGTCCCTGTGGACCTTCATATTGTGCTAGTGGAGCAAATTCAATTCGGAAATATATTAAAATTTTATTACAAGGATTGTTACGTGCTTTGCCCACCCACAAAAAAAACACATTTGTGTTATATATTTCTATTTAGAGCAGAATATTAGGAGGCATATAATGATTAAAATAGAAGGTGTAAGTAAGTCTTATGGCAACGGTGCACCGGCGTTAAGCAATTTAAATCTTGAAATAGAGGAAGGAGAGTTTGTATTTGTTGTTGGAGCCAGTGGTTCAGGAAAGTCAACATTTATCAAACTGCTTCTTAAAGAGTTAAATCCCACAGAGGGAACAATAGTGGTAGATGATGTTAATTTATCAAAACTTAAATCAAGAGGAACAGCTAAGTATAGAAGAAAGGTTGGAGTTGTTTTTCAGGATTTCAGATTGTTACAGGATAGAGATGTTTACTCAAATATTGCTTTTGCACAGAGAGTAATAGGGGCGTCACCAAGAGAGATTAAAAAGAATGTGGCAAGAGTATTATCTTTGGTGGGACTTTCAGAAAAATATCGTTCCAATCCGTCAGAATTGTCAGGTGGTGAGCAGCAGAGAGTTGCCCTTGCAAGAGCACTTGTTAATAAACCACAGTATATTTTGGCTGATGAACCTACAGGAAATCTTGACCCTGAAAATTCATGGGAGATTATGAAACTGCTTGAAAAAATTAATGAGCAGGGAACAACAGTTATTGTTGTTACACATAACATGGAAATAGTTAAGGCTATGAACAAGCGTGTCATAACTATGAAGAAAGGTGTAAAAGTAGAGGACAGCAAAGGGGAGGAACAGACAGATGAATACTAGAACAGCAAACTACTGTTTAAAACAGGGTTTTGTAAACATAAAGAGAAACAAACTGTTTTCCCTTGCATCAATAGGAACTATTGCTGCGTGTATATTTTTAATAGGTGTAATTTTTACAATTATTATTAATGTTAACTTTATGGAAAAGAAAGTTGAGCAACAGGTTGGGGTAACAATATTCTTTAACGAAGGGTTAAGCCAGCAGGGAATAGATGATATTGGAAAAACAATTAAGTCAGATTCCCGTGTAAAGAGCTACGAATATACATCAGCAGAGGAAGCTTGGGAAGGTTTCAAAAAGAATTATTTTAAAGATAATCCTGATTTGGCAGAGGGATTTTCAAAGGAAAACCCATTGGCTAATTCAGCATCCTACACAGTGTATTTAAAGAGTATTAATGATCAGAAGGCATTTGCATCAGCAATGGAAAAGGTTCAAGGTGTAAGACAGGTTAAGTATTCAAACCCAACAAGAGAGTTTCTTACAAACTTTGGCAAAATGTTAGGATATGCGTCTATTGCATTGATTATTATTTTGCTTGGTGTTGGTATTTTCCTTATAAGCAACACGGTTATGATTGGTATTTCAGTAAGAAGACACGAGATTAAAATTATGAAGCTTATTGGAGCAACTAATAGTTTTGTAAGAGCACCATTTATTATAGAAGGTGTAACAATCGGTTTATTAGGTTCAATAATTCCGCTTGTTATAATAAGACTTGTTTATGACAGATTAATTGATCTTATTATGACTAAATTTGGTGTACTTGGCAACAGTATTCCTTTTGCGTCAGTTCATCAGATTTTTTTGGTGCTTGTTCCATTAGGACTTGGAATTGGAGCAGGTATTGGTTTAATAGGATCAATTGTGTCAATGAGAAAGCACTTAAAGGTATAAAGTTAATTGAGTTAACAGGAAAAGAGATAAGGAGAAAGTAATGAGAAAATCTAAAGTATTAAGTTTTGCTCTCGTGGCAGCATTGGCAGTTACTGCTATTCCAATTAATGCGTTTGGAACAGTTAGCGATGAGAAGAATAAGCTTTCAGATTTGCAGAATCAGAAGCAACAGGCTCAGGATGAAAATAATAAACTACAGAAATCTAAGTCTGATGCACAGGAGTACATTCAGTCAGTTGATAAGAAGTTAACTAATTTGGCTACAGAGATGTACAAGACTAATCAGAAATTATCAAAAACAGAAGACAAGATATCTAAGACTCAGAAGGAATTGAACAATGCTCAGGTTAGCATAAATGAGCAGTATGAAGATATGAAGCTTAGAATCAAATATATGTATGAGAATGGTGATACTCAGATGATAGATTTGATTTTTAATTCAAAGAGCATAACTGATTTCTTAAATAAGGCAGAGTACATAACAGAGTTATCACAGTATGACAGAGATATGCTTAATAAGATGAAGAAGACTAAAGAGAAAATAGCTTCTGCAAAGAGTACTCTTGTAACTGAGAAAAAGAATCTTCAGACAATACAGGCACAGCAGAAGAGTGACCAGACTAAGCTTACTAATCTTTCTGAATCAAAGCAGCAGGAACTTAAAAATTATGAAGATTTGATAGCACATAATGAGGCCACATCTGATGAATTGGAAGCAGAAATCAGTGCACAGGAAAAGAGAGTTGCATCTGTTGAAGAACAGAGCAAAAACCAGGCAGTTGCTGAGCAGGCAAGTAAGGCCGCAGCGGAAAAAGCAAGACGTGAGGCGGCAGCAAAGAAACAGCAGGCAGCTAGTTCAAATAGTAGTACAGGCAATACATCATCAAATACAGGAAGCAATACAACAGATACTTCAAACAGTGGAAATTCAGGAAGTAGTGGAACAGTTTCAGGCGGTGGATTTACATGGCCACTTCCGGGACATACAACTATATCTTCAGGATATGGATATAGAGGTTCTGAATTTCATAAGGGTATTGATATTCCGGCATCAGCAGGAACCACTATTGTTGCAGCAGGTTCAGGTACAGTAGAGTGGGCTAATTATAGTACAACAGCAGGCAACTGGATTGGTATTAATCACGGCAATGGTGTATATAGTGTATATATGCATATGTCTGCACTTTTAGTTTCAGCAGGAACAAAGGTAAGCGCAGGACAGAGCATTGGACTTGTAGGAAATACAGGAGCATCACAGGGTAACCATTTACATTTTGCAGTACGTAAGAACGGGGCATATGTTAATCCTTGGGATTATTTAAAATAAACTTGAATTAAGGAGTCATGATGAAAAAGAATAAGAACCGTTTTTTACTTGGATTCTTTTTTGGAATGCTTGCCATGGCAGTTGTGGTAGGTGGTGTTGGAACAGGTTTGTATTTTGCAAACCAGAACACATCCGGAAAAACAATCAGTGAAAAAACATCACAAAAGCTTGATTATATAAATAAACTTATAGATGCTAAGTTCTTAAATAAGGTTAATGAATCTGACTTGGAAGATGGAATTTACAAAGGATTGTTGGAAGGCTTAAATGATCCGTATTCTGTTTATTACACGGCAGAAGAATACCGGAAAATGATGGAACAGACGTCAGGAACTTACAGCGGAATAGGTGCTTTGGTATCTCAGAATGCTGAAACAGGAATAATTACGGTAGTTAAGGCTTTTGCCGATGCACCGGCTGCAAAGGCAGGAGTAAAGAACGGAGATATTATTTATAAAGTAAAGGGCAAAGAAGTAACTGGTGTTGACATTAACAATGTTGTTACTGAAATGAAGGGCGAAAAAGGAACAACAGTTGACATAACTGTTTACAGAGAGTCCGAAAAGAAATACATTGACTTTACAATAACAAGAGATCAGGTTAATGAGCCTACTGTTGAATATAAGATGCTTGATAAGAAGAAAAAGATTGGTTATATACAGATAAGTCAGTTTGAAGAAGTTACTTATGACCAGTTTACGAAAGCATTGGATGACTTGAAGAAGCAGGGAATGAAGGCTGTTATCTTTGATGTTAGAAGCAATCCGGGTGGATTATATGAGACAGTCTGCAAGATGCTTGATGAAATACTTCCTGAAGGAAATTTGGTTTCAACTAAGGATAAATATGGAAATGAGGAAAAGCAGACTTCAGACAGCAAGTGTCTTGAAATGCCAATGGCTGTTTTGCAGAATAAGGACAGCGCCAGTGCATCAGAAATTTTTGCAGGTGCAATTCAGGACTTTAATGCAGGAAAAATCGTAGGCACACAGTCATTTGGTAAAGGAATTGTACAGACAATTCTTCCATTAAGCGACGGCTCAGCGGTAAAACTTACAGTTCAGGATTATTATACTCCAAGTGGCAAAAACATTCACGGAAAGGGAATAACTCCTGATGTTGAAGCAGAATTGGAAGAAAATGCAACAAGCGATACACAGCTTGAAAAGGCAAAAGAAACCATTATGGAATTAATGAAATAATGAACAGAAAGACCATACATATATCTTGCAAACGAAGATATATGTATGGTCTTTTTCTATGCTTTGAATAACTGTATAAAATAAGTAAAAGGGTAAATGAAAAATGTTCCTTTTTATTTTGACAAATGCTTATGAAAAAATTAAATTTGTAAAGTGTCAAAATAGACAAAGTTTTTACGAAAGTTTTGGTTATTTATTTGTCTAAAAATCATATTAATAGGCTGGGTTTCACATTGTTATCGTGACGTTAAAATGCTATAATATAACATGCAATTATAGAGACGGATGTATTAAAAAAGGGACAAAAACGGAAGTGTACTTCCTATTTCTGTTAATGTTTCAAGAGTAAATTTCTATAGAACTAATCTGGTATCAAATCTTTTGGAACTGGTTGAAAAATATAATTTGGAACCAAAGGATTTGCAACTTGAAATTACGGAAACAGTATATACTGAGGAAAAGCAGGTAATATATTCAATAATAAGTGAATTGCAGGAAGAAGGCTTTAAGATTTTGATGGATGATTTCGGAAGTGGATATTCATCACTTAATATGTTAAAGGATGCGCCTATAGACGTACTTAAATTGGATATGGCGTTTATGCGAAATTTGGATAATGAAAATGAAAGAAACAACATAATTGTTGAGTCTATTGTAGAATTGTCCAAGAAATTAAATATTTCGGTAGTAGTAGAAGGTGTTGAGTCAGAAAAACAGGTTAACTTCTTAAAATCAATTGGAGCAGAAGTGATTCAGGGATATTATTTCTCAAAGCCAATACCTACGGACGAATATGAAAAGTTAATAGAGGAATAATAAAAGAATAACAAAAGTACAGAACAAACATTCGATTTTGCTCTGTACTTTTGTTCTTTTGAATGATATACTTGACAAGTAACAATACTAAGAAAAGTAGTTGATAAATGATTTGGGTTTGAAAATACTCAAATATTGATTAGAGCTAATTGGGAGAAATCATATGGATCATTTTGAATTAGTTTCAGAGTATAAGCCTACCGGGGACCAGCCGCAGGCTATTGAAGAGTTAGTTGAAGGTTTTAAGAAAGGAAAACAATTCCAGACTTTGCTTGGTGTAACAGGTTCAGGTAAGACTTTTACAATGGCGAATGTTATTGAACAATTAAATAAACCTACACTTATTATTGCTCATAATAAGACTTTGGCAGCTCAGCTTTACGGTGAGTTTAAGGAGTTTTTTCCTAATAATGCTGTGGAATATTTTGTTTCCTACTACGATTATTATCAGCCGGAGGCTTATGTTCCAAGCACAGACACATATATTGAGAAGGATTCATCAATTAATGATGAAATAGATAAGTTACGTCATTCGGCAACAATGGCTTTAATGGAGCGTAAAGATGTAATTATTATTTCTTCAGTTTCATGTATATATGGTTTGGGAGACCCAATAGATTACAAGAACATGGTTGTGTCTTTAAGACCGAATACCATTAGAGATAGAGATGAGATTATTCATAAGCTTATTGAAATACAGTATGACAGAAATGATATGGACTTTAAACGTGGAACTTTCAGGGTTCGTGGAGAGAATCTGGAAATATTTCCTGCTTCGTATACGGATAGTGCAGTTAGAGTTGAATTTTTTGATGATGAAATCGAGAGAATTTCAGAGATTGATGCTTTAACGGGTCAGATTAAGAACGTGCTTGAACACGTAGCAATATTCCCTAATTCTCATTATGTTGTGCCACCTGAAAAGATGGAGCGTGCCATTAAGGATATAGAGAAAGAGTTAGAGGAACAGGTAGCATATTTTAAATCAGAAGACAAATTAATAGAGGCACAGCGTATTGCCGAGCGAACTAATTTTGATATGGAAATGCTAAGAGAAACAGGTTTTTGTTCAGGAATAGAGAACTATTCAAGACATATGGCAGGTTTGGAGCCGGGAGCCACACCTCATACATTAATGGAATATTTCGGAGATGATTTCTTAATAATAGTAGATGAGTCTCATATTACGATTCCACAGATTAGAGGAATGTATGCCGGTGACCAGTCAAGAAAGTCTACTTTAGTTGATTATGGGTTCAGACTGCCTTCGGCTAAGGATAACAGACCACTTAATTTTGAAGAATTTGAAAGCATGATTGATCAGATGATGTTTGTGTCAGCTACGCCGAATGTTTATGAACAGGAACATGAATTAGGTCGTGCAGAGCAGATTATAAGACCTACAGGATTGCTTGATCCGGAAGTTGAAGTAAGACCGGTTGAAGGACAGATTGATGACCTTATAACTGAGATTAATAAGGAAGTTGCCAAGAAGAATAAAGTTTTGGTAACAACTTTGACAAAGCGTATGGCTGAGGACTTGACAGATTATATGCGGGATGTGGGAATTAGGGTTAAATACCTTCATTCAGATATAGATACGTTAGAGAGAACTCAGATTATCAGAGATATGCGATTGGATGTTTTTGATGTTTTGGTTGGTATTAACCTTTTAAGAGAAGGTTTGGACATACCGGAAATTGCTTTAGTTGCAATATTGGATGCTGACAAGGAAGGGTTTTTACGTTCAGAAACATCACTTATTCAGACTATTGGACGAGCTGCAAGAAATGCAGAAGGCCACGTAATAATGTATGCTGACAATATTACTGATTCAATGGATAAAGCCTTAACGGAAACTAACAGACGTAGAGAGATTCAGCAGAAATACAATAATGAGCACGGCATTACTCCAACAACTATTAAGAAGGCTGTTCGAGACCTTATTAGCATCTCCAAAGAAGTGGACAGAAAGATTAGCGACGTTGAGAAAGATCCTGAATCAATGGATTATAAGGAACTTAAAAAACTTATCGAAAAGGTTAAGAAGAAAATGGAAAGAGCTGCAGCAGAGCTTGATTTTGAAACGGCTATTGAAATGCGAGATAAGTTGGCGGAATTAAGAAAGTTGCAGGAAGATAACTAAAAATCTATAACGGAATTTATTTGGAAAAGATATAAAATAACCAAATAACAAAGATAGAAAAAAGATAGGAAAATAAAATGAAAGACAATAAAAAATATATTCATATAAAAGGTGCAAATGAGCACAATTTGAAAAATATTGATATTGATATACCAAGAGATGAATTTACGGTAGTAACAGGTTTAAGCGGTTCAGGTAAGTCATCCCTTGCTTTTGACACTATTTATGCAGAAGGACAGAGAAGATATATGGAATCATTATCTTCCTATGCAAGACAGTTCTTAGGGCAGATGGAAAAACCACAGGTTGAAAGTATTGAAGGATTGCCACCGGCTATTTCAATTGATCAGAAATCAACAAACAAGAATCCACGTTCAACAGTTGGAACAGTAACAGAAATATACGATTATATGAGATTGCTTTATGCAAGAGCAGGTATTCCACATTGTCCAAAATGCGGACGTGAAATAAAGAAACAGACAGTTGATGAAATGGTAGATCGTATTCTTATGCTGGAAGAACGTACTAAGTTTCAGATATTGGCACCTGTTGTAAGAGGAAAGAAAGGACGTCACGAAAAAGTATTTGAAAGTGCTAAGAAAAGTGGCTATTTGCGAGTAAGAGTTGATGGCAATATGTATGAACTAACTGAAGAGATTAAGTTAGAAAAAAACATAAAGCACAGTATCGAAATTATTATAGACCGACTTAGCATTCGTGAAGGAATTGAAAAGCGTCTTACAGATTCTGTTGAAAATGCTTTAAAGCTTGGCAACGGACTAATGATAGTAGATGTTATTGGTGGGGAAGAGATGACTTTTAGTCAGAATTTTGCCTGCCCTGACTGTGGAATAAGTATTGACGAAGTACAGCCTAGAAGTTTTTCTTTTAATAATCCTTTTGGGGCTTGTCCTGACTGTTATGGTTTGGGATACAAGATGGAATTTGACGAAGACCTTATTATTCCTGATAAGAGTTTAAGCATTAATCAGGGAGCAATTGTAGTATTGGGGTGGCAGAGTGCAAATGACGGAAAGAGTTTTAGTAATGCAATACTTCAGGCATTGGCTTTAAAATACAATTTTTCTCTTGATACACCTTTTGAGGATTATCCAAAAGAGATACATGATATTTTGATTTATGGAACAAATGGTGAAAAAGTAGCCGTAAGATACAAGGGGCAAAGAGGTATTGGAGTTTATGATATTGCTTTTGAAGGATTAATTAAAAATGTAGAAAGACGATATCGTGAAACAAGCGCAGAGTCAACAAAGGCAGAATATGAAACATATATGAGATTTACGCCATGTGCAACATGCCACGGACAGAGACTTAAAAAGGAATCGTTGGCTGTAACTATTGGAGAAAAGAATATTTATGAAATGACAGAAATGTCTGTAAGAGATTTGCGCCAGTATTTGGATGAATTGCAATTGACTGAAACTCAGTTAAAGATAGGAAAAGAGATTTTGAAAGAAATTAAAGGACGTCTTCAATTCTTAGTTGACGTTGGACTTGATTATCTTAGTCTTTCAAGAGCTACGGGAACTTTGTCAGGTGGAGAGGCTCAGCGTATACGTTTGGCAACTCAGATAGGTTCAGGCTTGGTTGGTGTAGCTTATATAATGGATGAGCCAAGTATTGGATTGCATCAGAATGATAATGATAAGCTTCTTGCAACGTTGAAGCATTTAAGAGATTTGGGAAATACTTTGATTGTAGTTGAACATGATGAGGATACAATGCGTGCAGCAGATTATGTGGTTGACATAGGTCCGGGAGCAGGAGAACACGGTGGACAGGTTATTGCTACAGGAACTGCAGAGGATATAATGAAAAATCCTAATTCAATTACAGGAAAATATTTAAGTGGAGAGATTAAAATACCTGTTCCAAAAACACGTAGAAAACCAAAAGGTTTCTTAAAAGTAGTTGGAGCCAAGGAAAATAACCTAAAGAACATTGATGTAAAGGTGCCAATTGGGGTACTTACATGTGTAACAGGTGTTTCAGGCTCAGGTAAAAGCTCACTTGTTAATGAAATATTATATAAGAGTCTTGCAAGAAAATTAAACAGGGCAAGAACAATTCCCGGAAAATGCAAGAAGATAGAGGGAATGGAGCAGCTTGATAAGGTAATAAATATTGATCAGTCACCAATAGGCAGAACTCCACGTTCAAACCCGGCAACATATACGGGAATGTTCGATATGATAAGGGACCTTTTTGCGGCAACAACCGATGCAAAAGAAAGAGGTTACAAGAAGGGAAGATTTAGTTTTAATGTAAAAGGCGGTCGTTGTGAAGCGTGTTCAGGTGACGGAATTTTAAAAGTTGAAATGCATTTTCTTCCTGATGTATATGTTCCATGTGAGGTTTGTGGCGGAAAGCGTTACAATAGGGAAACACTGGAAGTACGCTACAAAGGTAAGACTATTTATGATGTTCTTGAAATGACAGTGGAAGAAGCATTGGATTTCTTTAAGAATGTGCCTAGAATTCTTAACAAGGTACAGACATTGTATGATGTAGGTCTTGGCTATTTAAAATTAGGACAGCCGTCAACAACATTGTCGGGTGGTGAAGCACAGAGAATTAAGCTTGCAACAGAATTAAGTAAGAGAAGCACAGGAAAAACAATATATGTATTGGATGAACCAACAACAGGTCTTCATTTTGCTGATGTGCATAAATTAGTAGAGATTCTTCACAGATTAACAGATGAAGGTAATACAGTAGTGGTTATTGAGCATAATCTGGACGTAATAAAAGTGGCAGATTATATAATTGATATGGGACCTGACGGTGGTGACCGTGGTGGAACAGTTGTAGTTGCAGGAACACCTGAGCAGGTTGCAGAACATCCAACAAGTTATACCGGCAAGTATGTTAAGCAGATGTTAGAGAGACAATAGTCATTTTTTATAAAAAAACGATTCATAAAAATGTTTAAATAAAAGGGCATTTATGCAATGTTTATAAAGATGAAAAAAGTGCTTGAACCCCCTTTAAAATAAGGGAAAATTGTGCTATATTGAACATACAAACAAAAACGTATTAAATACCTAAAAAGACTTCTACAAAGAAGTTAACGACCCACTTGTTATTAGATGTCAACCTAATAACAACAGTATCTAAGTTTAGTGGTGAAAGGAGTTTTACCCAGTGATATCTGCTAACATGGCAATCAACGGAAGATTGTTTAAGTAGTGATTATTGGATGAGGTGTTACAAAGAATTGGATAGGATAGGAATTATTCAAAACGAAAATTCAATGAAGAATAACATCTTATGGTTAAGGTAGATAGTGAAGTCGAAGCAGGACAAATAGTAAGGAATAATCTTAATGTACAAATATTCGTAATGCGATCGAGACGAATTGTACAAGGAAGGAATTCCCGAGAAGATTCATTTAATAAAAAGTACCTGCGGTTGTTAACAAAATTGTAAAGTTAAGGTATTGAAATAGGGAGCATCTGTCATACGAGGAAGTAGGGCAGATGCTCTTACTTCGTTATAAGTACTTGAAATGATATTACAATTTAGAAACGTGTGAAAGTATATTATGAGTCTGAAAGATGTATAAGTTTAAAAATATTTTGTATATAGAGAGCAGTCGGGTTATAAGTTATGGGAATTATAAAAGTTAGTACAGTGTACTTGTTTTAAATAGAAAAATAGGGTAGAATTAAAAATTAGCAGGTAATTAGATTTTATATAGCAATTACCTTTTACAGTAGTATGGTGCAGGCACCATTTTAGGAGGAAATACATTGAAGAAAGAATTAGTAATCGTTCTTGACTTTGGTGGTCAGTATAACCAGTTGGTTGCAAGACGTGTTCGTGAATGTAATGTATATTGTGAAATATATTCTTACAAAACAGACATTGAAAAAATCAAAGCAATGAACCCAAAGGGTATCATCTTAACAGGTGGACCAAATAGTTGTTATGAAGCCGATTCTCCAACATATTCAAAAGAATTATTTGAATTAGGCGTTCCAGTGTTAGGACTTTGCTACGGAGCACAGCTTATGATGCATGTGTTAGGCGGAAAAGTAGAACGTGCAGATGTACGTGAATATGGTAAGACAGAAGTATTAATAGACAAGACTCAGTCAAAGATTTTTGCAGATGTTTCACCAAAAACAGTATGCTGGATGAGTCATTTTGATTATATATCACAGGTGGCACCGGGATTTGAAATTTCATCACACACAAAGGATTGCCCTTGTGCATCAGCAGAAAACGAAGAAAAGAAACTTTATGCAATACAGTTCCATCCAGAAGTACTTCACACACAGGAAGGAACAAAGATGTTATACAATTTTGTTCGTGGAATTTGCCAGTGTTCAGGAGACTGGAGAATGGATTCATTTGTAGAAGAATCAATTAAGGCAATCCGTGAAAAAGTTGGCGATGGTAAGGTTTTATGTGCATTGTCAGGTGGTGTAGATTCATCAGTTGCAGCAGTAATGCTTTCAAAAGCCATTGGAAAACAGCTTACATGTGTATTCGTAGACCATGGCTTACTTCGTAAAAACGAAGGCGATGAGGTTGAAGCAGTATTTGGTCCTGACGGTCCATATGACTTAAACTTTGTCCGTGTAAACGCACAGGAACGTTACTACAGCAAGTTAGCAGGAGTAAAAGAACCTGAACAGAAGCGTAAAATAATTGGTGAAGAATTTATTAGAGTTTTTGAAGAAGAAGCAAAGAAAATCGGCGCAGTTGATTTCCTTGTACAGGGAACAATTTATCCTGACGTTGTAGAAAGTGGTCTGGGCGGTGAGTCTGCAGTAATCAAATCACATCATAACGTAGGTGGATTACCTGACTGTGTAGATTTTAAGGAAATAATCGAACCACTTCGTGATTTATTTAAGGACGAAGTAAGAAAAGCCGGCTTAGAAATGGGTATACCTGAATATTTAGTATACCGTCAGCCTTTCCCAGGTCCGGGACTTGGAATCCGTATCATCGGTGAAGTAACAGCCGAAAAAGTTAAGATGGTACAGGATGCAGATGCAATTTATCGTGAAGAAATTGCAAATGCCGGATTGGATAAAACAATAGGACAGTATTTTGCAGCACTTACAAATATGCGTAGCGTAGGTGTAATGGGCGACGAAAGAACATACGATTACGCCATTGCACTTCGTGCAGTAAATACTGTAGATTTCATGACAGCAGAAGCTGCAGAAATACCTTACGAAGTATTGTCAAAGGTAATGAGCAGAATCATAAACGAGGTGCGCGGGGTCAATAGAGTAATGTACGATTTGACAAGTAAGCCACCTGGAACTATAGAGTTTGAATAAATCGAGTTGCTTAAAAAAGCCAGTGTTTATGCGGGTTTCAGCGATTTC
>OHAY01000045.1_pt1 | contig 114390 bp, 102 predicted proteins | sample 1577191 | NCBI WGS metagenome assembly OHAY01 (sample SAMEA3541504, study PRJEB24748) | human gut metagenome | biome: human gut; feature: human-associated habitat; material: faeces | place: China | collected 2012 | reverse complement strand
ACTATGGGGATAGCTCGGAGATACTGTATTCGTTAGAATACTTGACCGAGAACCCCACGACTTTAGTCGTGGGAGGTTCAGATTAACAGGTGTATTGTTAAATGCAGCTGCTCAATTAGTTTTAAAAAAAGGTATGTCGCAGATAGGAAGCATACAAGTAGATATTAATTCCATATTGACTATGGTTTTAAAAGCTAGCACAAATATTTATGTATGGTCTGGGCTTATTTTCTATGTGATAAGTTTTGTTGTTTGGCTTATGGTACTTTCACGAGTAGAAGTAAGTTATGCTTATCCATTTTTAAGCATAGGTTATATCATAGCTGCTTTTGTGGGTTATTTTTATTTTGGCGAATCAATGACTTTGAATAAAATAGGTGGTATCATCATCATTTGCTTGGGAGTATTTTTATTATATCGTTCTTGATAAATTATATTATTAATTTGAACATAGAAGGATTTTATGATGAAAGCTAAAAATTATGTAAAAGTAGGATTAGTAATATCTATCGTTTTGCATGTAGGGATTTTTGCTCTAGGTGGATATGTTATGAATAATATAACAAAAGAATTAAACGAAAAATCAATGCTACAATCCTCTGCTGATGAAGATATTACGTATGTAGATATTGGAATAACTCAAGAGGACGAGTCAAATGATATAGTAGTTGAAGAGGCAGAAGACATCAATGTTCAATCGGAAATAGTTGTTGATGAAGAAGAATTAGAAAAGCAAAAACCACCAATAGAAACAATTAATCCACCAGAAGAAAAAAAGCCAGAACCTGTAGTAAAAAAAGAACCTAGACACAAATTTCGCACATATAAAGATACAAAAATCGTAGTTAAAGAGATATCAAAAGAAAATCTTGTATTGAATTTTAGCGATGTAAAAGATTCTAAGGATTTAATGCCAACGTATAAACATAAAGAAAAACCTGTTTATGATTATAATTTAGTACCAGAAGGCGAAGCGATTATCATAGTAGTGGAATATATCATGGACGAGCAGGGCAAAATAATACAGGCTTATCCTGTGTTACCTGCTGAAAAATCTGATTTAGGTTTAAGTGAAGAAGAATATCAAGATTTAAATACAGCATGTATACAAGCTTTAGAAAAATATGAAATTATTCCACCTAAGGATAAAAGAGGAAATATTCCTCAACAGGAAAAATTTATCTTAACTCATGATGGTGCAGTAGAAAAATTTGAGTTTTAAATAAAAAATAGCATGTTAAAGGTTATGTTGAATTTCGTAATCTTTAACATGCTTTTTTATTTAGTTATGAGTGATGATTAAATATTTATTAGTTTCAAAGTAAATAACAGCATTTTCATCATTTAATTCAGCTAAACATTCTTGTTTATATTTTTGAGGAACGACTAATATCGCATAAGGATTTTGTTGCCATGTGGATAAAAATTCTTCTTTGTTAAAGAACCAGCCCTGTCCGCTATCGTGTTTAGAGCCAAATTCTAATTCACCTAGATAATCGTAAATGGCAATGCGGGATTTTGTATAAAATGGTAAATCTTGAAGATAATCTTTATAGGAGATTATTAGCGTATCTTTTGTTTTTAAAGTATTTACTACTTGAGCAATTTCTTTTCCTGTGCGATGTTGGGCCACTTGTGTGATTACAGGTTGCAAAGAAAAGCTAAATAAAATAGCAGATATAGCATAAATTGCGATTATTTGTGAGAAATTTTTATATTTATACCAAGATATAAATATTATTAGATTAGAGATGAATAGCACTAAAATGATGAAACTGCCAGAAAAAATAAATTCATCTAAACTGATGAAATCGTTTTTAATAGCTGTTACGATTAAAGCAACAATGATGAGCAGGGAAATAAAAGCGTTAATGAATAGAGCAATTTTTATTTTAGTTGTCTGATAAGATATGTGGTTTAAATGACGACTAATCAATATAGCCATAGGCATCAAACAAGGAACTATATAAGGTACAAGTTTAGAGTCTGACATGGAGTAAAAAACAAAAATTATACTAAACCATAAACATAAGTAAATATATTTATGTCTATGAGGATTAGTTATAAATTTATACCATGTTCTTTTGGGTGATTTGGATAAGAAAGAGGAGATAAAAAATCCAGTCCATGGGAAAATCCCTAAAATGATACAAGGTATGAAGAAATAAAAAGGTTGATAACGGTCATGAACTTTAGTTAAATAGCGTAAAAAATGTTCATGGATAAAAAAGAAATAGAAGAAGTCTGGATTATCTTTGCAAACTAAATAAAACCATGGCACACAAATCACGAGAAAAATTAATATACCGATAAGAGAAATACTTTTCAATAGTAGTTTTAAATTTTTAGTGAGCAAACAATAACAAAATATAATGGCAATGGTTAAAACAATAGCAATTAGACCTTTTGTCAGAGTACCAAAAGCCATAGAAGCGTAAAATATATATAGATATTTTGATTTTAATGTAGTGCTAAATTGATAATAACTCACCATGGATAGGGTGATGAAAAAAGATATTGCCATATCTAAGATATTTAAAGAGCCTATAATTAAATAAAGAAAGGAACTGCCAATTATAATACTAGCTAGAAAACCTGTTTGGCGATTAAATATCTTAGTAGCTAAATATCCTGTTAAATAAATACCCCCTAAAGCACATAGAGCAGAAAATAAACGCACGGCAAATTCATTTTCGCCAAATATATACATAAAAAAAGCTGTAATCCAGTATTGAAGGACTGGTTTTTCAAAATACTCTACGCCATTTAAATGTGGAGTAATGAAATTTTTATTAGCAAGCATTTCGCGAGGAATTTCAGCATATCTACCTTCGTCAGGGTTTATCAAGGGGTATAGACCAAGATGCCAGAGATATAAAATTATGAAGATTATAGCTATAGTAAAAATAGAAGTTTTGTCGAGATTTTTAAAGTCGAATAATTGAGATGAAGTTTGCTGCGATTTCATAAAAATAACTCCTTTATGATTAATTTAAGAAAATCATAAAGGAGCATTCTGAAAAAAAGCTGAAGTGAAAATAAAAAATACAATATTAATTTTTAGAGATTATTAAAGTAAAACAAGAACCTTTTTCTTTATTATTTTCAACGAGAATATTACTGTGATTTTTTTGAGCGAGTATTTGAGCTATTGATAAACCAAGACCATTACCATAATAAGTGCGAGTATTATTAGCACGATAAAATGGCTTAAATATATGCGGTAAGTCTTCAATGGATATGCCAGGACCACTATCTTTGATGGCAATTTTTATACATTGTTTATCTTCTGTTATAGTGATAAAAATAGAACTATTTTCATCACTGTATTTAATAGCATTATCCACTAAGATGGCTAATATTTGTTCAATATGAGACATATCAGCTGTTATAAAAATATTTGGAGGGTTAGAAATTTTGAGGGTGATTTGTTTATTTTTAGCTAATAAAGAAAATTTAGTGTAGATTTTATTGATGAGATTGTTGAGGTTAAATTTAGTGCTATGCACAGTTAATGTATTATTAGTATTTCTTGCAGATAATAACAAATTGTCAATGAGTTTTTTCATCTTTAAGCTTTCATCATTAATATCATCAATAGTATCTATGGAAAATTTAGAGAGATTATTTTCATCATCTGTTTTTAATACAGTTAATCCAGACATTATAATGCTTAAAGGTGTTCGCAATTCATGAGAGGCATTGGCAATAAACTGTTTTTGTTGCTCAAACGATTGAACGACAGGTTGCATAGCTTTATTTGCCATTTTATAAGCGACATAGCGCACAAAAAATAAGGATAGAGAAATAATTATTAATAAAATGAAGAATATGCGAATTTGTTCACGCACCCAATGAGTTATTTCTATGCCAACATAGACTTCACCTAAAAATATATTATTTTCTAAGAGTGGATAGCGCATATAAATTAAATATTTCAAATGGCGATTATCAACTAAATTAAAATCAAAATATACCTTATGAAAAGAAAGTGAATTATCATTAATAATTTTAGTGATAGATTTTTCAGACCATTCCATATTATTATGTTCAAATACTAATTGATGGTCTTTAGTATATCCATAGATGAAAATTTTATTGAAATAATTATCTTCTTCAGGTGAGTTATCATCATCTTTAGGAAAATTTTTTAAATCCTTAGTATTGATTTTATAAAATAAGTCTTCACTTTCTTCAATAGCGAGCATTTTTATATGAGATAATTGGCTTTTATATGATATAGAAAAACCTACAATATATAAAGAAAATGATACAAATAATAATAGTAATACAGTAAGATAGCAATAATCTTTAACGATTTTTTCTTTGAATTTTGTAAACATATTATATATCCATTTCAAATTTATAACCGATACCACGAATGGTATGGATACAATCACTTAATGATAATTTAGTTAATTTTTGACGTAGAGATTTTATTGTTACATCTAAAGTATTGGAATTTATATTAGTATCATATCCCCAGATTTTATCAATAATTTGTTCACGAGGTAGAATTTGATGTGTATTTCTAATTAATAATTCCATGAGTTGATTTTCTCTAGGGCTTAAAGATACTTCTACTTGTTTATAAGTCAAAATAGCATTGCAACAATTTAATTTTAGATTGTTATATTCAATGATATCATTATAAAATGTTTTGTTGATGCGACGAGATAGAGCTCTTATTCTAGCTAGTAGCTCTGGAAATTCAAATGGTTTGGCTAAATAGTCATCGGCTCCACTATCTAGACCATCGATTTTATCTTCAAGAGAATCCCTAGCTGTCAGCATTAAAATAGCAGTTTGATTATTTTTGGCTCGCAGATATCTACATACTTCGATACCGGATTTTAAAGGCATCATCCAATCTAAAATGATGATATCATAATCTGATAAATTAGCATAATCAATAGCATCTTGTCCATTATATACACAATCTACAATGTAATTTTCTTTTTTTAGAAGAAAATCAATCATTTTAGATAGTCTTTTATCATCTTCAGCAAATAATATTCGCATAGAAACACCTACTTTTCTAATTTAATATTATGAAATATATGATATTTAATATTTTATAGTATTGGCATATAAAAATAAATATAGCGTGAAATTTTACTTTTATTTTATTTAAATATATTTTGTTACATATTTTTTACATATCTTTAATATGGTTTTTACAAATTATTGATTTTAATTTTAAAAAATCTTTTTATAATAGTAACCGTTTTGAAATATTTCTCTGAAAAATTAATCGGAGTTATTTTGAGCAAATTTGTTTTTACTTTTTTAGGTAGAGTATATTAATCATTTTTGGAGGAATATTTAATGTTTAAGAAAAAGCTTATTACAAGTGCAATCACCGCAAGTTTAATGATGGGAATAGCAAGTACATCTTTTGCAGCAACTAATCCATTTAGTGATGTGCCAGCTGATAGTTGGGCATATGATGCAGTTACTACACTTGCTAATGATGGCGTGATTGATGGCTATCCAGATGGTACATATCAAGGTCAAAATACTATGACTCGTTATGAAATGGCACAGATTGTAGCACGAGCAATGGCAAGAACTGATCTTGAAAAAGCAGACAAAGCAATTGTTGATAAATTGGCTGTTGAATTTGCTGATGAATTGGATAATTTAGGTGTGCGCGTTGCAGATTTAGAGAAAAAATCCGACAATATGAAATGGAAAGGCGAATTAAAATATAAATATTCGCAGGAAAATCATGATGAAGGAAAAGATAAACGCTCTAATAAATTAGAATTTAAATTTGAACCAAAAGCTTATATTGGTGATAGTGATTGGACTGCTAACGCTAAAATTGAATACACTATGTATCCTGAAGTAGACTCCAATGCTGAATTAGAAGTGAGCAAAGCTTATGTAGAAGGTCCTTTATTTGGTGCAACAGTAACAGCTGGTAGAACTTCTTTAGATATTTGTCAGGGTATGATTTTTGATGATGAAATTTCTGGTATGACAGCAAATTTTGGTAGTGATGTATTTAATACAAATATAGCTATTGGTCGCTACAGTGAAAATGATCATGATGGTGAAATCCCTGATGGTAAAACAGCAAAAGATATCACTGCTGATTACTATGGTGTACAGTTTGATTACACACCAAATGATAATTTAGCACTTAATGCAGGTTATATTTTATTGAGTGGATTAGATAAAGATGTTGAATTAGATTTAGACGTTGATGATAATAAAGCTAATTTATGGTATGTCGGCGGTAAATATAATTTTGATAAAAATGTTGCATTAGCTGGACAGTATTTACAAAATGCTGATGCTAATAGCTATGATAAAGCAGGTAGTGTAGAAATACAGTATAAAGGCGCAAGTGCGAAAGATGCAGGTTCTTGGGGAGCATATATAGGATATCGTCATCTTGGAGAAAATGTAACTATTGAGACTGCTTATGATGATGCTGCAGAAGGTCAAAAAGGTCTTGTAGCTGGTGTAGAATATGCTTTTGCTGAAAATATTCTAGGCGAACTTCTTTATTTTGATGGTAAAGATATGGATACAGATAAAGATGCTGATACAGTATATACTAGTCTTAAATTTAAATTTTAATAAATAAGTCTATAAATTAAATTTAAATATAAACTAAGAGGCGATAGTGAATGTTTCATTTTAGAAAAACTAAAAAACAGATGATAGCACTTTGTTTAAGTGCAGCACTTAGTGCAGGTTCTTTAACTGCTTATGCGGCAACAGAATATTGGAATGATGCTTCTACAAAACCAATGGTAGAAACTAAAACACCTATTTCTGATAATACTAATTGGGAACAGTGGAAAGCTGGCTGGGATAATTTAAAAACAAATTATGAACAGGTAGCACTTACACCAGGCGCTGATTTTTCTAGATTAAATTTTGGTTGGTATTCTAAAGAAAAAACAGATAAAGCAATGGTACGTATTGCTGATAATAAAGAAATGAAAAATGCCAAAGAATTTAAAGGTACTTGTACAGAAGGTACTGTAATCAATGGTGTGCAGTATTATAGCAATAAAGTAACAGCTGATGGTTTTAAACCAAATAGCACATATTATTATCAAGTAAAATTAAATGGTGAATGGCAACAAGCTCAAGAATATAAAACAGGTGATCCAGACAATTTCAGCTTTATGTTTGTAGGTGACCCACAGATTGGTTCTTCATATAAACAAAAAAATGCAGAATCTAATGGTAAAAAATTAGGTAACGATTTAGCTGCTAGAAATGACTCTTATAACTGGAATGTAACTTTAAATAAAGCAATGGAACAACATCCAGAAATAGACTTTTTAGTATCTCCTGGAGACCAAGTAAGTGTAAAAGGTAATGAAGACGCAAAAGATTTAAAAGAACAAGAAGACCAATATTCTGGATATCTTTCCGCCTCTGTACTTCGCAATTTACCACAGGCAGTAGCTATTGGTAACCATGATTGTAGCTCTGCAAGCTATCAAAATCACTTCAATAATCCAAATCCATTCCTTGAAGAATCTACACCAACACCTGCTGGTAACGGATATTTTTATAGTTATGGTAATGCTTTATTCATTGTCATTAATGCTAATAACTATAATGCAGCAGACCATAAAGCTTTGATTGAAAAAGCTATCAAAGAAAATCCAAATGCAAAATGGCGTATTGTTGTAATGCACCAAGATATTTATGGTTCAGGTTTAGACCATTCAGATTCTGATGGTATTATCTTGCGTACACAATTAACACCAATTTTTGATGCAAATGATATTGATGTAGTATTACAAGGTCATGATCATAGCTATGCACGTACTTATCAGCTTACAAGTGATGGACAGGCACATGATGAATTTTTAGAATACAAACAAGATCAAGGTGGATTTAACCACGATAATTTTGATGAACGCTTTGAAAAAGATGGCGTATTTAGAGCATATTATAAATCTCAAAATCTTTGCTACAATATAGCCGATAAATCACAAGGTACAGTTGTAAATCCAGAAGGTGTATTTTATTTGACTTCTAACTCTGCAACTGGTTCTAAATTCTATAATTTAATTCCAGAACAACAAGATTATGTAGCAGCTCGTAGTCAAAATTGGAGACCATCTTATTCTGTAATCAACATTACAAAAGATAGTTTCACTGTTAATACTTATGATGTAGAAACAGGTGAAGCAATAGATAGCTCCTATACAATTGTAAAAAAATAAATGATGATTTGATATAAAAGTGATAAGAATTTTTCTTATCACTTTTATTTTACAGTTATTTTTGTATATATTTATTTAAATTTTACGTTACGTTTACAGTATTTTTAAAAATAAAATATAGAATAAATATATCTACAAAAGATATAGAAATTATCTTACTTTTGATTAGAACTAAGGAGAGTGACTTTTGTGTTTTATTTGAAAAAAAATAAAAAAAGAATGTTAGCTTTATGCTTAAGTGCAGCACTTAGTGTAGGCTCTTTAACTGTTTATGCGGCAACAGAACAATGGAATGATGCTTCTTTAACACCAGCTTTTACTACTAAAACAGCTGTATCAGAACATACAGATTGGGCAGATTGGAAAGCTAACTGGGATAAAATTAAAACAAATTATGAACAAGTTGCTTTAATTCCAGGCTCCGATTTTTCTAAATTAAATTTTGGTTGGTATTCTAAAGAAAAAGCAAATGAAGCTGTAGTGCGTATTGCTGATAATAAAGATATGAAAAACGCTAAAGAATTTAAAGGTACTTGTACAGAAGGTACTGTAATCAATGGTGTGCAGTATTATAGCAATAAAGTAACAGCTGATGGCTTTGAACCAAATACTACATATTATTATCAGGTAAAATTAAATGGTAAATGGCAACAAGCTCATGAATATAAAACAGGCGATCCACATAATTTCTCATTTATGTATGTAGGTGACCCACAGATTGGTGCTTCTAAAGGTCAAGTTCCAAATGAAAGTGCTGTAGAACAAAGTGAAGATGTTGCAGCTAGAAATGATGCTTATAACTGGAATAAAACATTAAATAGTGCTTTAGCACAACATCCAGAAATTAATTTCTTAGTATCTCCTGGTGACCAAATTAATGAACCAGCTGGTAATAATGCTGAAAAACATTTATTACAGGAATATGAATACTCCGGATATTTATCTGCAACAGCTTTCCGCAATTTACCACAAGCAGTAGCTATTGGTAACCATGATTGCTTGACTACTAGCTATCAAAATCACTTCAATGTGCCAAATCCATTTACAGCAGAAACTAATTCTACAGTTGCAGGTCATGGATATTATTATACTTATGGCAGTGCTTTGTTCATTGTCATCAATGCTAATAACTATAATGCAGCTGACCATAAAGCTTTAGTAGAAAAAGCAGTAAAAGAAAATCCAAATGCAAAATGGCGTATTGTTGTAATGCACCAAGATATCTACGGTTCAGGCTTAGACCACTCTGACTCTGATGGTATTATTTTACGTAACCAATTAACACCTATTTTTGATGCAAATGATATCGATGTAGTATTACAAGGTCATGACCATACTTATGCTCGTACTTATCAGCTTACAAGTGATGGTAAACAATATGATGATTTTGCAGAATATAAAGTAGGTCAACATGGACAAGACCATAAAGTACTTGATAATAAATTAAAATCTGACAGTGCGTTCAAAGAATACTATACTTCTCAAAATCGTTGCTACACTATTGCTGATATGAAACAAGGCACTTTAGTAAATCCAGAAGGTGTATTCTACATGACTTCTAACTCTGCAACTGGTTCTAAATTCTATAATTTAATTGAACAGCAACAAGATTATGTAGCTGCTCGTAGCCAGACTTGGAGACCGACATATTCTGTAATCAATATTACTGATGATAAATTTACTATTAACACATATGATGCTCAAACAGGCACACCAATCGATGAAGCTTATAGCATTATTAAGAGATAATAAGTAAGATTTAATTTTTCTCTAACTGCGGTAAAGTATATGCTTTACCGCAGTTTTTACATTAAAAAAATTAATATAATGATAATAAGAGAGGAATTTTTTATGAATTTGTTAAAAAATATTTGGGTTCGTGGGATTATAATTATTTGTATATTAATAGGTGGTTTTTTCTTTTTACAATCGTATAATCAAGTAGAAAAACCAACTTTAGTAAATACACAAGGACGCGCTTTTGAAAAAGCAACGGTAGTTGAAGTTTTAAAAGATAATATACAAGAAGATGGTTCTCGTGTGGGCGACCAAGTTGTATTATTACAGATGGAAACTGGACCACAAAAAGGGCAGATTTTGGAGGCAAATAGTCCTAATGGATTATTATTTGGAACAGCATGTAAGCCAGGTTTAGAAGTAATCACTATTTCTAGTGTAGTGGGGCAATTACATGTTACTACTGTATATAATGTAGACCGTTCTATGCCAATATATATTTTTATAGCTATTTTCTTGATTTCACTTTGTATTATTGGTGGGAAAAAAGGTGTAAAATCGGCTATTGCACTTATTTTTAGTTTCATTTGTTTTGTATTTGTATTTTTCCCTATGATAATGAAGGGAACTTCTCCATCTTTAGCTGCTATTTTTACAGCGACAATTGTTACAGCGATGACCATTTGCTTGATTAATGGTTTTACAATAAAAGCTTTATCTGCTATTTTGGCAACTTTTTTTGGCTTATTAATTGCAGGTTTGACAGCAGATATTTTTGGCTATTTCACATCACTTTCAGGTTATAATGTATCCAATATTGAAGCATTATTATTTATTGGACAAAATACTTTAATTGATGTAGGTCAATTACTTTTTGCTGGTGTTTTATTTGCAAGTTTAGGTGCTGTAATGGATATAGCGATGGATGTATCTTCAGCAGTGCAAGAATTGCATGTTAAAAATCCAGCATTAACACCTAAAGAATTATTTAAAAGCGGTATGAATGTTGGACGAGATATTATGGGTACAATGTCAACAACACTTATTTTAGCTTTCTTTGGTGGCTCTCTTGGTGTATGGGTATTAGATTATGTATATGATTTACCATATTTGCAATTGATAAATTCAAACTCTATTGGTATAGAAATCATGCAAGGGATATCTGGTAGCTTCGGTGTTATTTTAACAGTGCCAATAGTAGCATTATTTTCTGCATGGCTTCCTCATTATTTAGAAAACAAAAAATAAGAATTATATTGTTTTGAGCATAAAAAAGAGATTATGGTTTGGATAATAAACCATAATCTCTTTTAGTTTTTAGAATTATTTTATTCAAGGACTTTATAAATAGCACAACAATCTTCTGCACCATAACCTTGTTTTGAAGCTTTTTGATAAAGTTCACGGGATTTTTGACTAAATATAGGAGTATAATTAAAATCTTTAGCCATATTACAACCAAGAGTTAAATCTTTTAAAGTTAAATCAACAGCAAAGCGATTGCTAAAATCATTGTTAGCTATGGCTGGACCTCTGCGACTTAATTGATTAGAATCTCCTCCTGTTTGTGCTAATAATGTTAAAAATTGTTCAATATCTATATTAGCTTTTTGTGCTAGATGAATACCTTCAGCAAGTATTGCAAGATTAGTCATACCAATCATGTTACTGATTATTTTGAAAGCATAAGCCTGAACTACACCACCTAAGTAATGAACAGGAGAACCAATTAAGTTTAAAATAGGCATTATTTTTGTAAATATTTCTTTATTGCCACCAACAAATAATGGTTCAGAAGCTGTTTCAGCTTGTGCAGGACCTAATCCTAAAGTACAAGCTATATAATGGACATTATGATGAATAGCATATTGTTCTATTTCTATAGCAGTACTAGGGTCGATAGTACTAGTATCAATATAGATAGAGCCAGGTTTTAATTGACTGAGTAAGCCATTATTTTCTATCATGATTGATTTTACTGTTTGTGGAAGTGGCAAACATGTAAAAATAATATCGCAAATAGCTAAATCGTTAATATTTTTTACAGCTTTTCCTGTAGTGCCAGCACTTAATACTTTATTTATATGCTGTTGATTTCTGCCATAAATATAAACTTCTTTGCCGGCACGAATAAGATTTCGAGCTAAAGGACCACCCATTAAACCAATACCAATAAAACCTATTTTCATGAAAAAAACCTCTCTTTTGCCTTATAAGTAATATATGATAAAATATATCTAATATATTCAACATATATTAGATTATATATAAAGTCAATATTGAGAAATAGGATGAATATTAGGAGGTTTTTACATGAACAGTCATGAGTTTCATGAACTTACACATTATGTAATGGATTCACCTGCGAGTCCACCTGCTAGTTTATTTGCTGGCGGTTTTGATGATTGGAGAAGTAGAGCACGTCTAGCTCATTTTTTGGCAATGCCAGAATTAAAAAAACATGATGAAGCAATAGAGTTGTTTCGTTCTGTTGTTGAAGTAGAAATAGATGAAGAAAATCCTGAACAGGTAGAAGAAAAAGTTTATGCTTTGCAAAGATTATCTTCTTGCCTTCGTGAAGATAAAAAATATGATGATGCTCTTCACTATATAAATTTAGCTGTGCAATTAGTAGAGTCTACAGATTATTTATATAAATATATTCTACGTGGAGAAGTTTGGGCTGACCGCTGGAATTTATTATATAATAAGCAAGATATTGAAACAGCTGAAAACGAAATCGATGAAAAAATTCGCGTATTTGAGAATTTAGACGTGAAACATAATAGTTATTTATATTATGGTTATCGTTTTAAAGCTCAATTAATGGCTACCGGTCTGATGAAAGAGGAAGCTTTAAATTATATGAGAAAGGCTTTATCTTTTATGGATATTCCTGAAAAATATAAGCCTGCTATAGAAAAAGCTTTTAGTGCTACTCATAATAATGTCGCATGGATTTTAAATACGATTGACCATGCTTGCCCTTCACCAGAAAAAATTCATTGGGATATTTAAGTTTGCAAAAAATACATATATGACATTAATTATTAGTTATATATGTATTTTTGTACATATATATATTTGGACAAAGATAGTATAGATAATAAGAGGAGGATTTTTATGGCGAAGGAAAAACATGTAGAAGGAGAAGCAGACCATTATATTAAGACATTAATAGGTGCTGTATTAGGATATGCAGCTGATGGTCTGGATATGTTTTTATTATCATTTATTTTAGTTTTTATTATTAAAGATTTTGGACTTACTACAGCAGAAGCTGGGAATTTAACTTTAGCAACAACGATTGGTATGTGGATTGGTTCATATATTTTTGGATTGTTAGCAGATAAATATGGACGTACAAAGATATTATCTTTTTCGATAATTTTATTTGCGGTAGCCACATTCTTGATGTATTTTGTTGATAATTATACAGTGTTACTTGTTTTACGTTTTATCATTGGTCTTGGTATCGGTGGTGAATTTGGTATTGGTATGGCGATTGTTACTGAAACATGGGCACCTGATATGCGAGCAAGAGCTACTTCATGGGTAGCGCTTGGTTGGCAAGGCGGTGTATTATTAGCAGCAGTTATACCAGCTATAATTGTGCCAATGTTTGGTTGGCGTGCAGTATTTCTTGTAGGCTTAGTTCCTGCACTCATCGCAATTTATGTACGTATGCATCTTAAAGAACCGATTTTGTGGCAACGTAAAAAACAGCGTCAGCAAGAATTGATTGCTAAAAAAGAAAATGGAACTATCACTGAAAAAGAACAAAAAGAATATTATTATTTAGCAGGTATGCCACTTAAAAAATTATTCACTACAAAGAGAATAACAGCGACAACAATAGGGCTTACAGTGATGTGTTTAGTGCAAAACTTTGGCTATTATGCGATATTTAGCTGGATGCCAACAATTTTGTCTCAAAAATATGGCTATAGTTTAGCGCAGACAAGTGGTTGGATGGTAATATCTATTGCTGGTATGGTTTTAGGTATAATCTTATTTGGTATCTTGGCTGATAAAATTGGACGTAAAAAAACTTTTGCACTTTGGTATATTGGTGGAACAATTTACTGTGTAATTTAATTCTTTTTCTTTACAAGTCAAGCAAGTTTATTATGGGGAAGTTTCTTATTAGGTTTCACTGTAAATGGTATGATGGGTGGTTATGGTGCAGTTATTGCTGAAAATTATCCATCTGAAGCACGTTCTACTGCAGAAAATATAATTTTTGGTACAGGTCGTGGTCTATCTGGCTTTGGCCCTGCTATAATTGGTTATTTGGCAACAGGCGGAAGCTTGATAGGAGCAATGAGTCTTGTATTTGTTATTTATCCGATAGCACTTATTTTTATGTGGTTCACTGTTCCAGAAACAAAAGGTATAGAAATCGATTAATAAAAAAAGGTTATGCTTTTGCATAACCTTTTTTGTTTATAATTCATCAATAGAGGATAGAAGCTCTGTATAATTGTGGAGATAAAAATCAGCTTGTGATTTTATTGCCTCTGTATCAGCATCAGAATATTTGTCATAAATAGCAATAGTTTCAATACCAGCTTTTTTAGCAGCTTCAATACCGATTAATGAATCTTCAAAGATGATACATTCTTCTGGTTTGGCATTAAATTTTTGCATAGCTTTTTGATAAACTTCAGGGTCTGGTTTGATTTTGCTGACATCTTCACGTGTGTAGATTAAATCAAAATATTCATCAAGTGGAGCTTTGGCGTTGATATTTTTATTTAAAGTGCGATATATATCCATATTTGTGCGTTTTGTAGTTGTTGTTATAGCAAGTGTAAAATTCTTTGCTTTTAATTTTTTGATGACTAAATCGGCTTGTGGTTTATAATCGATTATATTTTGGAGAAAATCTTGAGCTATTTCATAACGCAATTTGATGATTTCTTCAGATGAAATTTGAGCTGAATATTTATCCTTGAGATATTGGCAATAACATAAATAAGGATTTGGTTGTGCATTGAATTTTTTTAATTGTGTATCACGGTCGTTTTGCACAGTTGTTTCATCAATTGTTTTATTGGCTAATTTTTCAATGAGTTTTTGGTCAATTTGGTTCCAGATGCCAACAGAGTCAATTAAAGTGCCGTCCATATCAAAAAAAGCAAATTTTTTATTTTTTAGCATGACAAAATTCCTTTCTGACAATAAAATGGTTTAGATATATTGTAACAATTATCTAAAAAAGTTGAAATATATATTTATCCTTAAAATAAAAGCATTAATCTTTTTCTTTACAGTGATATTTATTTATGATATATTAATTTTTGTATGCAAAAGACATTCCCATTCTAGGGTAAGCGAAACTCCAACGCTGTCGTGGATTCGGGAGAAATAAAATTTAGGAGGATATTTTAATGTTAACTCAAGAACAAAAATTACAAATCATTCAAGATAACGCTACTCATGAAGGTGACACTGGATCCCCAGAAGTACAGGTTGCTTTATTAACTGCACGTATCGCATATCTTACTGAACATCTTAAAAACAATAAAAAAGACCATCATTCCCGTCGTGGCTTATTAAAAATGGTTGGTCATCGTAGAAGACTTTTAAGCTATTTATATGATATCGATGTAGAACGTTATCGTGCTCTTATTGCAAAATTAAATTTACGTAAATAATTAATTGAAAAAGCGGGAGCCTTTCCCGCTTTTTCTTTTAGTTTGCTTGATTTTAAGTTAAAATAGATATAGACACAAAGATTAAAATATTGATAAATACATAAATAGGAGGTAAGTTATGTATACTTTTGAAACAACACTTGGCGGTCGCAGTTTTGTTGTAGAAACAGGCAAAATGGCGAAACAAGCAAATGGCGCTGTATTAGTTAGATATGGTGAAACTGTAGTTTTAGTAACAGCAACAGCTTCTGCTGAGCCACGTGAGGGAGTAGATTTTTTCCCTTTAACAGTTGATTATGAAGAAAAAATGTACGCTGTTGGTAAAATACCTGGCGGTTTTATAAAAAGAGAAGGTCGTCCTGCTGAATCTGCTATCTTAAATAGTCGTTTAATCGACAGACCTATTCGCCCATTATTCCCAGAAGGTTATAGAAATGATGTTCAGATTGTAGCTACAGTTTTATCTGTAGAACAAGATAATGCTCCAGAAATCGCTGGTATGATTGGTGCATCTTGTGCACTTTCTATTTCTGACATTCCATTTTTAGGACCAATCGCTGGTGTTCGTGTTGGTCGCATTGATGGCGAATTTGTTATCAATCCAACAGTTGAACAGCGTGAAAAATCTGATTTAAACTTGACTGTAGCAGGTTCTTATGATGCTGTAATGATGGTTGAAGCTGGTGCAAATGAATTATCCGAAGAAGTAGTTCTTGATGCTATTTTATTTGGTCATGAAGAAATCAAACGCTTAGTAAAATTCCAGCAAGAAATGATGGAAAAATGCGGTAAAGAAAAACATCAGCCAAAATTATTTACTGTTCCAGAAGAACTTGTAAATGCTATTCATGAATACACTTATGATAAATTTGATGCTGCTGTTCGTGATGCTGATAAACTTCGCCGTGATGAACATGTAGCAGAAGTAAAAGCTGAAGCAAAAGAACATTTCTTAGAACTTTACCCAGAAATGGATATGGAAATAGATTATGTGCTCTACAAAACTTTAAAAGGTATTGTACGTCATATGATCACTCATGAAAAAATTCGTCCAGATGGTCGTGGCTTAGAAGAAGTTCGTCCTATTAGCTGTGAAGTAGGTATTTTACCTCGTACACATGGTAGTGCACTTTTCACTCGTGGACAGACTCAGATTTTAAATGTTACTACACTTGGCGCTTTAGGTGATGAACAAGTAATTGATGGTATCGGTGATGATACATCTAAACGTTATATTCATCATTATAATTTCCCGGGTTATTCCGTTGGTGAAGCTCGTCCAATGCGTAGCCCAGGTCGTCGTGAAATCGGTCATGGTGCGCTTGCAGAACGTGCATTAGTGCCAGTTATTCCTTCTGTAGAAGAATTCCCTTATACACTTCGCCTTGTATCTGAAGTTTTAGAATCTAATGGTTCTAGCTCCATGGGTAGTGTATGCGGTAGTACACTTTCCTTAATGCACGCTGGTGTGCCTATTAAAAAACCAGTATCTGGTTGTGCAATGGGCTTAGTAAAAGATGGCGATGCTTACACAATTTTAACAGATATCCAAGGTATGGAAGATGCTCTTGGTGATATGGACTTTAAAGTAGCAGGTACTCCAGATGGTATCACAGCTATTCAAATGGATATTAAAGTAGATGGTCTTAGCAGAGAAATTTTAGCAGCTGCTCTTGCTCAAGCAAAACGTGGCCGTGAATTTATCTTAAGCAAAATGCTTGAATGTATCAGTGAACCAAATAAAGAATTATCTCCATACGCTCCACGCGTAAATAGCATGAAAATCCCTACTGATAAAATTCGCGATGTAATTGGACCAGGCGGAAAAACAATTAAAAAAATAATTGATGAAACTGGTGTACAAATCGATATTCATGATGATGGTAATGTATTTATCACAGCAGTAGGTGCTGAATCTGCACAGAAGGCTCAAGATATGATTAATGCTTTAACTGCTGAAGTTGAAGTTGGTGCAGTTTATAAAGGTAAAGTTACACGCATTATGAATTTTGGTGCATTTGTAGAAATCTTACCAGGTAAAGAAGGCTTATGCCATATTTCTCAATTAGCAAAAGAACGCGTAGGAAAAGTAGAAGATGTTGTAAACATTGGCGATGAATTAGAAGTAAAAGTTACAGAAATTGACCGTCAAGGTAGAGTAAATCTTTCTCATAAAGTGCTTCTTTAATAAGGCTGGTGAAAATAAGTGCATATTGTTTTGATTGAACCTGAAATTCCAGCAAATACTGGTAATATTGCACGTCTTTGTGCAAATACAGGTATTGAACTTCATTTAGTAAAACCACTTGGTTTTTCTACTGATGATAAATATTTAAAAAGAGCAGGTCTTGATTATTGGCATTTAGTAAAAGTGCATTATCATGAAAACTTTGATGAAGTTTTAGAAAAATATAAAGGTCATAAATTTCATTATGCTACAACAAAAGCCAATCATGTACACAGTGATGTAACTTATGGTATGGATGATATGCTTGTTTTTGGTAAAGAAACAGCAGGTATTCCTGAAAGTATTTTAAAAGAACATTGGGACGATTGTATTCGTATACCGATGATAAGTGAATCACGTTCTTTAAATTTATCTAATTCTGTGGCTGTAATTGCCTATGAGGCTATGCGACAACTTGATTATGCAAATTTAAAACAAGTTGGTTTTGATCATTTAGATTGATGGGAGCATAAATAATGCAAAAATTAAATGAATGTATAGCTAAATTAAAACAAATTTTGCCAGAAGATAGTGTGTTAATAGATGAGCCAATGTCTAAACATACTACATTTCAAATTGGCGGTCCAGCTGATTGCTTTGTAATGCCTTCAACAGTTGAAGAAGCTATCGCTGTTATAAAAATAGTAAAAGAATATGATGTACCACTTACAATGCTTGGTAATGGCTCTAATTTGTTAGTTATGGATAAAGGCATTCGTGGTATTGTTGTAAATTTAAATGAACGTTTTGCTAAAATTACAAGAGATGGTAATTTCATTAAAGCTCAATGTGGTGCTTTAATGGTTGATGTTTCTAAATTTGCAGGTGAAGCTTCACTTACAGGTCTTGAATTTGCAGTGGGTATTCCAGGTAGTATCGGTGGTTGTATCTTTATGAATGCTGGTGCTTATGATGGTGAAATAAAAAATGTAGTTCATCGCGTTAGTGCTATTGATAAAGAAGGAAACCTTGTATACTATACAAATGAAGAAGCTCAATTTTCTTATCGTCATAGTATTTTCCAAGATAATGATAATTTGATTTTAGAAGTTGAATTAGAATTACAAGAAGGAAATCAAGATGAGATTTTAGCTAAAATGGCAGATTTGACTAATCGTAGAGAAACAAAACAACCACTTGAATATCCAAGTGCAGGTAGTACTTTTAAACGCCCACCTGGATATTTTGCAGGGACTTTAATTGACCAAACAGGTTTAAAAGGTCTCACTGTTGGTGGTGCGCAAGTTTCTAAAAAACATGCTGGTTTTGTAGTTAATATCGGCGGGGCAACAGCTCAAGATGTACTTGATTTAATCAAAGAAGTACAAGATAGAGTTTATAAAGCTCATGGCGTGAAACTTTATCCAGAAGTAAAAATGATTGGTGAACAATAAAATATAACATAAAAGCTATAGCAAAGAATTTATTTTGCTATAGCTTTTTATTTAAATTGAAAATAAATTATTAACTATTAAGGATATAAAAATGATATATTTTATGCAGGGCTTATTATTTGGATTGGCTTATGTTATGCCTATTGGCATACAAAATATGTATGTTATTAATTCTGCTATGCAAAGAAATGTAAAAATAATTTGTTTGACTACGATATTTGTAATTATATTTGATATTTCGTTGGCTATTAGTTGTTATTTAGGTATTGGAATTTTATTAGATAAATATCAATTTTTACGTGATTTCGTGATGTTTATTGGAGCTATGGTTATTTTCTATATTGCTTTTGATTTATGGAGAACGAATAGCAAATTAGAAATAAAATCAACTCATGATTATAGATTGTCAAAAATAATTATTTCGGCTTTTTCTGTAGCATGGTTAAATCCTCAAGCTATTATTGATGGTTCATTGATTTTAGGTAGCTTTAGAACATCTTTAGCAGGAGATAGTTCTATATATTTTATCATAGGAGTTTGTATCGCTTCTTGTTTATGGTTTTCTGTATTAGCTTTTATAGCACATAAATTTATAAATAAATTATATAGATTTGTTAAATATATTAATCTTATTTGTGCTATCATTTTGTTTTTATATGGATTAAATTTATTGTATATGTTTTGTTTAGATTTATTATGAATTATACATATAATTAAATTTTGGAATTATCTTGATTAAGACCCTAAGAGTTTTAATACTTTTAGGGTTTTGTTGTATAATAAAATAAATATATACTTATTTGGAGGTGTTAATATGATTGGTGATTGTGCGAATTGTAAAAGTCATATTTGTGCAGGCAGAGGTATTAGTTGCAAGAAAATAAATCAAGATGAAGTGCTTGATTTATATACAGATGAAGAGAAAAAAATTATGAAAGCAGCAGCTTTTGTGGAAGCCACATATTATAGTGAGCTTACACGTTTAGAGGAAACTGTAGAATTTGCCAAACAAATGGGCTATAAAAAATTAGGTTTAGCTTTTTGTATCGGTTTAAATAAAGAAGCTTATTTGATTAATAAATTTTTAGCACGTGAATTTGAAGTAGTATCTATTTGCTGTAAAAATTGTGCGATAGCAAAAGATAAATTAGGTTTGAAAAAAATAAATCCCCAAAGTGCAACAGAAAGTATGTGTAATCCTAAATATCAAGCTGAATTTTTAAATGAAGCAAGTTGTGATTTATTTATTTCCTGTGGTTTATGTGTAGGTCATGATGCTATATTTAACAAAAATTGTAATGGACCTGTAACTACATTAGTTGCAAAAGATAGAGTACTTGCTCATAATCCATTAGGTGTAGTTTATTCACGTTATTGGCGAAAAAAACTAAAATTGATGGAAGAAAATGAAATATAAATAAAAAGGAACAATATTTTGATATACATCAAAATATTGTTCCTTTTTTATTAATAGTTCTTGGATACTGTAAAAAGATGCTAAAATGTGGAGGTTATAAAAACGAATAATAAATAAGAGTAATTCTATAATCTACATTAATAATATTTGGTAATATTTATTTTTCCGCATTATAAAATTTTAGTGGTAACCGTGAGGTTATTGAAAATAATTATCGTTGAATACGGTTTTAGTCTGAATGTTTGAGCGAAGCGAGTTTCTAAGCGTTGTATGAAGCGATAATTATTTTCAAAACTAAAATTTTATCTGCGGTGATTTCTTTGGTTCGTTTCTTTGTCATCAAAGAAATGAACAGTTTAATTATTATTCTCTAAATCTATCAACGATAGTTGCACAAGCAGCATCGCCTGTGATATTTACAGCAGTACGAAGCATATCAAAAATACGGTCAACACCGAATAAAATTGGAAGTGCTTCGATTGGAATGTTAGCAGACATAAGAACGGCTACTACTAAAAGTGTAGGGCCAGGAACACCTGCTTGACCTACAGCACCAACTGTAGAAGTAAAGATAATGGCTATATATTGTGTAATAGTGAGTTCGATACCAAACATTTGAGCAAAGAAGATAGCAGCCATAGCATAATAAGCAGCATTACCATTCATATTGATAGTGGCACCGAGAGGAAGTGCAAAAGAAGTAGTTTCTTTAGAAACATGCAATTCTTCAATAGTTGTTTTCATATTAAGTGGTAATGTAGCCATGGAAGATGCAGTAGTGAAAGCGAATAATTGAACTTTGTACATAGATTTAAAGAATTGTTTAAATGTAGTACATTTAGAGAACATAGCAACACTACCGCCAATAACACCATAATTAACGATGAGGAGAACGATAATATATAATACTACAAGATAAGCTAGTTTTACTAAAATTTCTGAACCGAATTTACCGATAGAGCCTGCCATTAAGCCAAAAACACCAAGAGGTGCAATACACATAATAGCAGTCATAATATTTACAGTAACTTCAGTCATATAATTGAAGAATTTAAGTAAGAATTCTTTCTTTTCACCGCTTAAGTTAGCGATAGCAAAACCGATAAATAAGCTAAATACAATGATTTGTAAAATATTACCAGAAACGAGAGCTTCAAAAGGATTTGCAGGAACAAAACCGATTAAAGTTTCCCAAAATCCAGGAATACCTCCCTTATCAGCATATTCACTAGAAGCTTGAACTCCTAAACTAGCTAAACTAATTCCTTCACCTGGTTTAAATACTATACTGAAAATAAGACCTATAACAGTAGCAATGATAGTAGTAATTGTATAATAAATAAATGTTAAAAGACCGATTTTCCCAGCAGAACTAGAATTTCCTAGTGAAGCCGCACCACCAATTAGTGAGAATAAAACCATAGGTACTACGACCATTTTGATTAATTGCATAAATAAGTCGCCGATTGGTGCAAAGATTTGTGCTGTTTCACCTAAAGCCAAACCAACAGCAATGCCTAAAATCATGGCAATGAGAATAAGCGTACCGAGCTTATTAATGATCATTTTTGCTGTCATTATAAAAGACCTCCTAAAGATATATTTGTATATTATATAAAAATAACATAACGAAATTATACTCTTTTTGGAGTGAATTTACAACTATACTGTAGCTTTTAGAAAAAATACGCACAAAATATCTTTTAAAATGTTTATTTGTTTTTTGTATACGTACAAATCTTATTTTAAAATAATACCTGAAAGCACTAAATTTAATTTATAGCGAATGTTTTCTTGATATTTAAGTGGTAGGCTACTAAAAGAAGCAGATTGAAATAGAGAATGAAACATTTCTGTGATAATTTCAGCTGGAATATCACTGCGAAATTCACCATTATCTTGACCAGTTTTAATGATTTCATCAAAAATATCTTTGAATGGAAGTGGCTTTTTTATCGAAACATGTGGCTGTATGGTCAATGCACTTCTATCTACAGCACGCATGAATAATGGCAAAATAAAACGATTTTGGTCTAGTAGATTAGCAGTATATAAAACAAGTCCTTCTAATACTTGAGCTTGAGTTTTTTCTTTATTTATAGATTCAAGATAATGTTGACGAATATCCATAGCTAATTGAATGAGCAGACTACGGAGTAAATCATCTTTAGATTGAAAATAATTATAAAATGTGCCAATACCTAAATTCGCTTTTTGCATGATATCAGCAATAGAAGTATCTTTCAAACCTTTTTGAGCGAATAATACGATAGCGGATTGAATGATGGTTTTTTTTGATTTTATTTTTTTTGCTTCACGTTTACTAAGTGTATGTTCCAAAATAATCACCTGTTTATTTATATTTTATAAAAATGAATGCGGTTCGTTTTCTTTAAAATATATTATAATGGCATTTATCTTTTTTCTCAAACCGTAATAGTTTTTCAATAGTATGCTATAAATTAATGTTATTTTTTGATATAATTGCAATTAGATTTAAGAAAAAAATATAAAGGATTTCAATTTTATGAAAAAAGATGAAATACTATCAGCTATTGGTATTTTTTTCGGCATTGGTATTGTAGCTTTAGTATCTAAATCTATTGATAATAATTTATTATTAGCACCATTTGGAGCGACAAGTATAATCGCTTTTTTATTATATGACAGTGAATATGCTCAGCCGAGAAATATTATCTTAGGCTATATTATTACGAGTATCGTAGGTATTTTAATGGCTTATATTTTAGGGCATAATTGGATTGTTTATGCTTTAGGAGTAGCTATAGCCATGTTAGTGAAATCGTGGTTTAAAGCAATTCACCCACCATCTGCTGCTATGCCGATTATATTATTAAAAGCGAATGAACAAGGCATTATCAATTATTTTTTATTTGATGTAATACCAGGAATTTGTTTATTAGTTTTTATTGCTATAGTCTATAATAGATTTATTTTACATAGAGATTATCCTTTATGGCATAGATAATAATTTTAAGGAGAATTTTTGTGAAGTGGGCTAATCATAAATTAGTAACGACTGTAGTTGTATTTGCAGGAACAGGAAATTTTTTATATGCAGCATATAGTTTTTTTGGCAGTGTATTGCCAGATAGATTGGAAGGTAAACCACCAAAAGAAAGTAAAGCTTATTGGAAATGGCGTTCAAAGCATCGCCAAAATACACATTGGACAGTGCCTTATTTAGCGATAATCGCTATTTTATTTTATTTACATGAAGTTGGTGTATTAAAAGATTTATTTTGGGAAATAGCACAAATTCCGATATTTGTCTGTGTAGGCGCTTTACTTCATATCATTGAAGATGGAATTTGTGGCAAGGTGCCACTTATCTGGCGAAAGCGAAAAATAGGTATAAAATTATTTCGCGTGGGCAGTTCATGGGAATATTTTATAAGTTATACGATTTGTGTAGCTGCTTTATATTATAAATTTATGTTGTAATAAGTTTTAGGTAAAAGAAAGTGGTGAAATATATGCAAAAACTAAAAATTGGTTTTATTGGCATTGGTGTAATGGGAAAATCCATGGCAGATAATCTCTTAAAAGCTGGATATGAAGTCATGGTTTATACGCGTACAAAGCAAAAAGCTGAAAATTTATTAGCCAAAGGCGCAAAATGGTTTGATAGTGCTAAAGCTTTAGCCCAAAATGTAGATGTAATCATCTCTATGGTGGGTTATCCTCAAGATGTAGCAGAAATCTATTTAGGTGAAAATGGCGTAATTAAAAATTTGAAACCACAAAGCATAATTATAGATATGACTACTTCTAGTCCAAAACTGGCTCAAGAGATTTATCAAGAAGCTCAAAAATATGAAATAAAATCTTTAGATGCACCTGTATCTGGTGGAGATGTAGGAGCAAAAAATGGTACACTTGCCATTATGGTCGGTGGCAATAAAGAAGTTTATGAAGAAGTTTTACCGATTTTTGAAGCTATGGGAAAAACTATTTGCTATTTTGGCAAAGCTGGTTCTGGTCAATATGCAAAAATGAGCAATCAAATAGCTATTGCTTCTAATATGATGGGTGTTTGTGAAGCTGTTGCTTATGCGAAAAAATGTGGATTAAATCCTCAGGATTTATTAGATGTAATCTCTACAGGTGCAGCAGGTTCGTGGTCGCTTAGCAATTTAGCACCAAGAATGTTAAAAGGTGATTTTGCACCAGGATTTTTCATTAAACATTTTATTAAAGATATGAAAATAGCTATAGAGTCAGCTGATGAAATGAATTTAGATTTACCAGGATTGAAATTGGCAAAATCTCTATATGAAAAATTAGCCAAAGAAGGTTATGAAAATAATGGCACTCAAGCCTTATTGAAATATTATGATGCTGAATAAAGCAAGACAAATACTACAAAAATTTTATGGATATGAAGACTTTCGACCAGGGCAGAAAAAAGTAGTTGAAAGTTTATTAAATAGAAATGATACAGTGGCGATTATGCCTACAGGTGCGGGAAAATCTATTTGTTTTCAAATCCCTGCATTATTATTTGAAGGGGTAACACTTGTTATATCGCCACTTATTTCTTTGATGAAAGACCAAGTTGATAGTTTGCGTCAGCTAGGGATAGCAGCAGTATATATTAATAGTTCTGTCAGTAAGGCTCAATTATATAAGGATTTACAAGATATATCTGCTGGTTTTTATAAGATTATTTATATAGCACCAGAGCGATTGATATCTGAATATTTACCAGATAGTTTTAAAAATTTAAATATTAGTATGGTAGCAGTTGATGAAGCGCATTGTTTATCACAATGGGGACATGATTTTCGTCCTAGTTATCGCAATATCTTAAATTTTACTAATTCATTGCGTATTAAACCGATTATCAGTGCTTTTACAGCAACAGCTACACCAGAGGTAAAAACAGATATTATAAATTTATTGGGGCTTAAACAACCTAATATATTTGTAACTGGTTTTGATAGACCAAATTTATATTTTTCCGTATTAAGAGGAGAAGTAAAAGATAAATTTGTCATAGATTATGTAAAAAAACATCAAGATGAAGCTGGAATTATCTATGTAGGCACTAGAAAAGATGTAGATGCTTTGCAAGTTTTATTGGAAATAAAGGGCATTAAAGCAGGCAGATACCATGCCGGTATGACAGATGAGGAAAGAAATCAAATGCAAGAAGATTTTCTCTATGATAATCTTTCTGTCATGGTGGCGACAAATGCTTTTGGTATGGGCATAGATAAGCCAAATGTTCGCTATGTTATTCATTATAATATGCCAAAAAATATGGAAGCGTATTATCAAGAAGCAGGTAGAGCAGGTCGTGATGGACTTTCAGGAAATTGTATTTTACTGTATAGTCCGCAAGATACACAGCTTCAAAAGTTTTTGATAAGTAAATCTACAGAAAGTGAAATTCGCCAACAATTAGAATATAAAAGATTGCAGTCTATGGTGGATTATTGTCATACACCGCAATGTTTAAGAGCATTTATCTTGCATTATTTTGGTGAATTTGATGTGGAAGAACATTGTGATAATTGTAGTAATTGCAAATTAGAAGGCGAATTGATAGATATTACAATTGACGCACAAAAGGTTTTATCGTGTGTCTATCGTATGCATGAACGCTTCGGCGTGAAAATGATAGCTGAAGTCTTAAAAGGTTCAAAAAGTGCGAAGGTAAAACAATTTAATTTTGAGCGTTTATCTACGTATGGTTTGATGAAAGAGCGAAAGCTAAAAGATATCAGTGATTTAATTTTAAGACTTAGTGCTATGCAATATTTAGATATCACAGAAAGCCAATATCCAGTGGTTACTTTAAATGAATTATCATGGCAAGTGCTTCGCGGTCAAAAAAAGGTTTGGCAAAAGATGGTAATTGTTAAAAAAGCCAAGGCTAAAGGTGAATTATTTGAAGCTTTGCGCAGTTTGCGTAAAGAATTAGCGACAAAAGAAAAATTACCACCATATATGATTTTTTCTGATGCTACACTTACACAGATGGCAACAGATAAACCGACTGATTTAGAATTGATGAAAAATATTCGCGGTGTAGGTGAATTTAAATTACAAAAATATGGTGAGGAATTTTTAACAGTGATAAAGAGCTACATATCATAAAGATATTTAGTATAGATTAAGAGAAAAAGGGGTAGATTTTATGGATCCAATTTTAAAATTACAAAATGGCAGTGATGTCAGAGGTGTAGCAGTTGAAGGTGTAGCTGATGAACCTGTTACTTTGACACCAGAATATGCTAATCGCATTGTGCAAGCTTTCGTTTTATGGCTCAGCAAAAAAAGTGGCAAAAAAGCAAGTGAATTAAAAATTGCAGTAGGTCATGATTCTCGTATTTCTGCACCAATGTTAAAACAACAAGCTTTAATGGCAATTGTAGCTCAAGGGGCAACAGCTGTTGATTGCTCTATGGCTACAACTCCAGCAATGTTTATGTCTTTAGTATATGAAGAAACAAAATATGATGGTTCTATGATGATTACTGCAAGCCATCTTCCATTTAATCGCAATGGTATTAAATTCTTTGAACCAGAAAATGGCGGTATGGAAAAGAAAGACCTCACTGATATGCTCAAAATCGCTTGCGAATTGACTGAACAAACAGTGGATATTAGTAATGTAGAAAAATTTGATTTAGTTTCTCTTTATGCTGAAAATCTTTGCACAAAAATCCGTGAAGGTATCAACAGCAAAGACAATTATGATAAACCACTTACAGGCAATCATATCGTAGTAGATGCAGGTAACGGTGCTGGCGGATTTTTTGCACAAAAAGTTTTAGCTCAGTTAGGTGCAGATACTACAGGTAGCTTATACTTAGATCCAGATGGACATTTCCCAAATCACATTCCAAATCCAGAAAATAAAGAAGCTATGGACGCTATTCGTGGTGCAGTGCTTAATAATAAAGCTGATTTAGGCTTGATTTTTGACACTGATGTAGATAGAATGTCTGCTGTATTTAGCGATGGTCAAGAAGTAAATCGTGATGCACTTATTGCTATGATGGCTGCTATCTTAGTGAAAGATTATCCAAATTCCACTATTGTTACTGACTCTGTAACTTCTGATAAATTGACTGCGTTTTTAGAAGGTGAATTACAGTTAAAACATCATCGTTTCCAACGTGGTTATAAAAATGTAATCAATGAATGCAAACGCTTAAATGAAGAAGGCGTAGTATCTCCACTCGCTATTGAAACAAGTGGTCATGGTGCACTTAAAGAAAATTATTATCTTGATGATGGTGCATATATGGCAGTTAAACTCTTAATTGCTGCAGCTAAAACTAAAGCAGAAGGTAAAACTTTAAATAGCTTGATTGAAAAACTTGAACCACAATTTGAAACAGCAGAATATCGCTTAAAATTAAAAGGTGAAGATTTCAAAGCTTATGGGGCAAAAGTTTTAGAAGCATTTACTGCTCGTGCAAAAGAAAAAGGCTATCATATTGTAACACCAAATTATGAAGGTGTACGCATTAGCTTTAAAGGTGAAGCAAATGGTTGGGCATTGCTTCGTCAATCTTTACATGATCCTAATATGCCACTTAATGTAGAAGGTAATGGCGAAGGCGATTGTGCAAAAATCACAGCAATGATGAAAGAATTATTAAGTGGCTTTGACCAATTAGATATTTCTGTATTTGATAAATAATATAGCGGAAAATAACAGAAGTTTATATTATTAATAATATAAAAACCTCGAGAAAGGTAGTTTTATGTTTCTCGAGGTTTTTATTTTATATTTGTTTTTTCCATAGATACTTTTGCATAGTTTATAAAATAATTTTTGCTGGTGTGTTTAATTTTTTATTGAAATGTTGTAAACTATAAGGAAACGCATTTGAAAGGAGTATTTTTATGGATTTACATAATTTATTGGTATTTCAAGATTTATTCAATGATGATGTTTTTAGAGATATCGAGAAAACTATTTCTCGAGAAAATTTAAATAAAGGGGCTGTTGCTGCTAAGTTGATTAATAAAGCGGAGCAGTTGGGTTTATCTGGAAATATTATACGTTCATATATGATTTATACTGTGGCTCATCAAAGTAATTGTGTGTCTTATGCGGTGGAAAAGTCTGGCGGTAAGATTGGTAATAGTTTGTATCAAGCTTTTTGTCATGATATTGAATTGATTGAAAAGGTATTGCTTTTAAAACCTAGTTTGCTTTTGGATTGTGATTTATTAGATAATTATGAACCGACAAATATTAATCAATCTACAGCGTTTAATTTATTAGTAGAAAACCTAGATAAAGCACAAACTAGCAAGGATAAGGCAGATGTTTTTATTAATTATTATAGAACATTTGGCAGTGGAGATATGGCAGATTATCGAGCTTTCCGTTGGGATAGTGATGAGGATAGTTTAGTTGGTATTAAACATTTTGAAACTATGAAGCTTCAAGATTTAATCGGCTATGAATATCAGAAACAAGAATTATTAGCCAATACGAAAGCCTTTGTAGAAGATAAGCCAGCAAATAATGTTTTACTTGTAGGGGCAAGAGGTACAGGAAAATCTTCAGGTGTAAAAGCAGTGGTTAATTCTTTCTTTGATAAGGGCTTGCGTTTAGTTCAATTAACTAAAGAGCAATTAATAGATTTACCTGTTATTATGGAGCGTTTGCGAGATTTTAGCAGTAAGAAATTCATTATTTTCTTAGATGATTTATCTTTTGAAGAATTTGAAGTGGAATATAAATATTTAAAATCAGCAATTGAAGGTGGTGCTTCGGCAAAACCTGAAAATGTACTTATTTATGCTACATCAAATCGACGTCATTTAATTAAAGAAAGTTATAAAGATAGAGGGGCAAATGATGATGATATGCATCGCAGCGATACATTGAATGAAACTATTTCACTTTCTGATAGATTTGGTTTAATCATCTATTATATGGCACCAAACCAACAAGAATATTTAGATATTGTAGATGGTTTATTAAAACAGCATGGCATAGAATTATCTAAAGAAGAATTGCGTGTAAAAGCAGGGGCATGGGAAAAAGAACATTCTGGACGCTCCGGCAGAATAGCACAACAGTTTGTAACACATTATTTAGGGCAAGTTTATAATAAATAAAAAGCAGGATTTTTCCTGCTTTTTTATTAGAAAATTTCATTGAATTTTTTATTATAGATTTAAATCATTGATAGGAAATATTGATGAAATCTTAAATCACAAGTTAATTCAGGGTGAAAAGAGCTTACAAGCATATTTTTTTGTCGTGCAGCTATGATTTTATTATCTAAAGTAGCTAAAATTTGTACATCTTTACTTGTTTTAGTGATGTAGGGAGCACGAATAAATACTAAAGGAATAGGCATATTTTTATCTATGGTAGGAATTAATAAATTAGTAGAAAAACTATCTAATTGAGAGCCATAGCCATTGCGTTTAACTGTTATATCCATAGTTGCAAGATGCGTATTTGTTTGATTTTCAATATTTTTAGCAAGCAAAATTAAGCCAGCACAAGTGCCGAATACAGGTAAACCTGAAATGATTTTTTGCTGTAAAATTTCTTTCAAGCTAAAATAATCAAGAAGTTTTCCTATAGCTGTAGACTCGCCACCAGGTAAAATAAGCCCATCAATACAATCTAAATCTTTGGCTGTTTTTACTATACGAGTTTTTGTATGTGGTATTTGCAATAAGATTTCTTGATGTTCAGCAATAGCCCCTTGCATACCTAAAATACCAATTATTTTATTCATATCACATTACCAGCCACGTTTTGCCATTTGTTGTTCTTGAGGAATAGTATCTATTTCTATACCGACCATAGCTTCACCGAGATTTTCTGATATTTTAGCTAGTTTTTCAGGATCATTGCAAAAAGTAGTAGCTTCGACAATAGCTTTTGCTCGTTTTTGTGGATCACCGGATTTGAAGATACCAGAGCCTACAAATACACCATCAACACCTAATTGCATCATTAAGGCAGCATCAGCAGGAGTGGCAATACCACCAGCTGCAAAATTAACAACAGGAAGTTTTCCATGTTCATGTACATAACAAACTAAATCAAAAGGAGCACCTATTTCTTTAGCGATATGCATTAACTCACTAGATGTGGCAGATTTTACTCTATTGATATCTTTTTGCATAGTTCTAAAATGACGAACAGCTTCAATGACATTTCCAGTACCTGCTTCACCTTTTGTTCTAATCATACTAGCACCTTCACCAATTCGACGAAGTGCTTCACCTAAATTTCTAGCACCACAAACAAAAGGAATATCAAAATCTTGTTTATAGATATGATTTTCGTCATCAGCTGGTGTTAAAACTTCTGATTCATCAATGTAATCAATGCCGATAGCTTGTAATATTTGAGCTTCAACAAAGTGACCAATGCGAGCTTTTGCCATAACAGGGATAGAAACAGCTTCTTTAATTTCTCGTATCATTTTAGGATCTGACATGCGAGCAACTCCACCTTCACGACGTATATCAGCAGGTACGCGTTCAAGTGCCATAATTGCAACGGCACCAGCTTCTTGAGCTATTTTTGCTTGCTCTACGTTGGTGACATCCATGATAACTCCGCCTTTGAGCATTTGTGCGAGATTTTTATTTAAATTGTAACGATTATTCATGATAGGCTCCTTTGATTGTAGTATATTAATTAAAATGATAAAATTGTATCAATACAATATTTAAATTTGCAAATTAAATTTTATAAATTATAGATAAAGGAGAAAAAAATAGCAAGAATGAAGGATAAATTAATTGAATTTGTATCGATACAATTAGACAAAGATTTAAAAGAGCCTTTATATGTACAATTATATGAGCAAATAAAATTAATGATAAAACAGCATTTATTATCACCAGGGTATAAATTACCAGCTGTGCGAAATCTAGCTCAAAATTTGCAAGTAAATCCAAGTACAGTAGTTAATGCTTACAAAGAATTAGAAAAAAATGGTTTTATTTTTAGTAAGCGTGGCAGCGGAAGTTATGTGGCTGAACAAGTGATTAATACTATCGATGAATTAGAAGAGAATAATCACATTCCCATTGATTTAACTGATGATTTAAAAATTTTGCAAGGTCAAAAAAATGTGATAAATATGAGTACGATATCCTTAAATCCGGATATGATTTCCATAGAGACTTTTAAGCAAGTGGTAAATAAAATTTTAGAAAGAGATAAAGGATATGCATTTACATATCAAGATAGTCAAGGCTATTTGCAACTTCGCCAATCGATTACTCAAGAATTAGCGAAAAAAAGGATAAATACAACGCCAGAATACATTCAGATTATTTCAGGTGCGCAACAAGGCATAGATATAGTAGCACGTGCTATTTTAAAACATGGAGATATTGTATTTGTAGAAAATCCAACTTATCCAGGAGCGATAGCAGCTTTTCGCTCTTGTGGGGCGAAAATTATAGATATTAAATTGACAAAAGAAGGTATTGACTTAGTTGACCTCGAAAATAAATTAAGGAAATTTAGACCTAAATTGATATATGTGATGCCTAATATTCAAAATCCTACAGGTATATCTTATACAAAAGCTAATTGTCGTCGTTTAATGGGATTGGCTCGTTTTTATAATGCTTATATTTTGGAAGATGATTATATAAGTGGTCTTTGTTATCAAGAAAAATCGCCTATACCTTTAAAAGCGTATGATACAGATGATCGAGTGATTTATATTCGCAGTTTATCAAAGATTTTTATGCCAGGATTAAGACTTGCTTATTTAATCATGCCCCAAGTATTGGCACAGACTTTATTAAATGTAAAACATATTTCAGATATAGCGACTTCTGGACTTACACAGAGAGTTTTTGATTATTATTTGCGTGAAGGATTATGGCAAGAACATTTAAATTCTATTCGCAGTGTGTATAAAACACAATTTGAATTTGCTCTTAGAATGGCAAAAAAATATTTGCCTAAAGATATAGATTATTTAAAACCACAAGGGGGATTATCTTTGTGGCTGAATTTACCAGATAGATTAAGTGCAAGTGAGATAATTGAAAAAGCTAGAAATGAAGGGGTAATAATTTGCGATGGGGCACCATTTTTTGTGCGCAATGCCCCTAATAAACAAATACGTTTGAGTTTTGCCACTTTGTCTTTGGCAGAAATAAATACAGGGATAAAAATAATTCAAAATATAACTAAATATTAAAGGGGGAATACTTATGAAAATAGGTATTGCTGGAAACGGCAAAATTGTACATGAAATGATAGGAGTTACAAAAAATATTCAAGATTTAGAAATAGTAGCTATATGTAGTCGACCACAGAGCAGACAAAAAGCAGAAGCAATAGCAGATAAATTTAATATCGCTAAAATATATACAGATTATAATCAAATGCTAGAAGATGGCGAAATAGATTTTATTTATGTAGCTGTAGCCAACAATGTGCATTATGAATATACAAAAAAAGCACTAGAGGCAGGGAAAAATGTTATTTGTGAAAAACCTTTTACCATTACAGCAAAACAGACACAAGAATTAATAGATTTAGCTAAAGCTAAAAATCTATTTTTATTTGAAGCTATCACTATTTTATATGCGCCAAATTATCAATATATAAAAGAAAATTTGGAGCAAATCGGTCAATTGCGTTATGTTCATGCTAATTATGCACAATATTCTAGCCGTTATGATAGATATTTAAATAAAGATGTAGCCCCAGCATTTAGCCCTGAACATGCAGGGGGTGCTTTATATGATTTAAATATTTATAATTTACATTTTGTTATGGGCGTATTAGGCACACCAAAAGAAGTTATTTATCGACCAAATCTCGGTTTTAATGGCATAGATATTTCAGGTACAGCATTATTAGATTATGATGATTATACAGTAGTATGTAGTGCAGCTAAAGACTCCGAAAGTATCAGCGGAATTGTATTTCAAGGTGAAAAAGGCTATGTGGAATTAGTAGGAGCACCGAATGCTTGTGCGTTAGTCAAAGTTCATAAAAAAGGCGAAGAAGAAATCTTGATAAATAAAGAAAAATACAATCATCGCATGGTCAATGAATTTGTAGCCTTCACAGAAATATTTAAACAACAAGATTTAGCTACTTGTTATAAAACATTAGAACATAGCTTAAATGTCATGAAAGTATTAGAACAAGCTAGAATAAGTGGCAAAGTAGAATTTAATATTTGATAAATGTAAAAAAGAGACTTTATTTTTTATTAAAGTCTCTTTTTTACATTTTATAAAATTTGTTTAACCTTTACTAAATTAAATATTTTTTCTACATTATCCTTAGAAACAAAACCACTTTCAGCTTCTAAAACATTTGCTGTACCACAAGCTGAACCTAATTTAATAATATCTATAATAGGGTAATTTCGTTTAAGCCCTATAGCTATACCAGCAACAAAAGCATCACCTGATCCGACCGCATTGATTGCCTTATATTGTGGTGGAATAGCATGATAAATTTGATTTTGATATCCAATAATAGAACCATTTTTTCCTAAAGATATTACAGGCATAGATATACCTAAATTTTGAAATTTTTGTATTTGTAAAATTGCAGTATCAAGACTATCGATTTTTATGCCAGTTAATTGTTCAATTTCATCTTTATTAGGTTTAATAAAAAATGGTTTATATTTTAGACTTTCTTTTAAAGTTTGTCCGCTAGTATCTAGAAGAAATTTTTTATGATGTTTTGTAGCTAATTGAGTAAGGGTACCATAAAAATCTAATGGTAAATTATTAGGCAAACTTCCAGATGCAACTATAATGTCTGTATAAGTTAATAATTGAGTATATTTTTTTAAAAATAAATCAGTTTCTTCTTTATTAATAGAAGGCCCAGGTTCTAAAATTTCAGTTTGTTTTCCATCGGGAGTAGTAATATTAATACAAGTTCTTGTTTCATTTTTTATAGAAATAAAATCATGATTAATATGATTTTGAGTTAATTTATTTTGTAAATATTCTCCTATTTTTCCGCCTAAAAAACCTGTCGCTAAATAATTTTCATTTAATTCTTTACAGATATTAGCTACATGAAGACCTTTTCCTCCAGTTGTATTTTGAACAATTTTGGCACGAACAACACCGCCATATTCTAATTTGTCTACAGTGTATATCTTATCTAGAGAAGCATTTAAGTTTAAAGTTAGAATCAATTTTATCACCTATAATTTAATAGCGATTAAGGCTACCACAAACTTCAATTTTATGTTTTACAATTTCTTTCATTGCTTGTTTGCCAGGTGTCATATATTTTCTTGGGTCATTAGCATCAGGATTTTCTTTAAAATATTTTTTTACAGCATTAGAAAATGGAATTTTTAAATCGGTAGCTACATTAACTTTACAAATACCTAATTTAATAGCTTTTTTTACTAATTCATCAGGTACATCAGAGGCGCCATGTAATACTAATGGAATATCAACTTTTTTTCTAATTTCAACAAGTCTATCAAAATCTAATTTAGGTTCTCCTTTATAAAGCCCATGTGCTGTACCAATTGCTACTGCAAGAGAATCAATATTAGTTGCTTTTACGAATTTAACAGCATCATCAGGATTTGTATAGGCAGCATCTTTATCGTCTACAACTAAATCATCTTCTACACCAACAAGTTTGCCAAGTTCTGCTTCAACAGTAGCATCATAATGATGAGCATATGAAACAACTTCTTTTGTTTTAGCAATATTTTCTTCAAATGGTAGTTTTGAAGCATCAATCATTGCTGATTTAAAACCAACATCAATAGCTTTTTTAATACGAGTTATATCTTCGAAATGATCAAGATGGATAGCAATTGGTGTATTTGTATGCTTTGCAGCAATATTAGCCATAGCAACAACATATTCATCGCGAGCATAATCAATAGTAGAAGGTGTAACAGCAATGATAAGTGGAGAATGCATTTCACTAGCAGTATCAGCTACTACTTGTAATGTTTCCAAATTGTGTATATTGAATGCAGGAACTGCATAATGTCCTGCTTGAGCATCTAAAAGCATTTGTCTAGTGGATAAAATCATTAATTAAAACCTCCATATGAATATTATTTATCTAAAGAAGCATATTGTTTTTTTGACCAAATAATAGTACAAACAACACAAATGATATAGAAGATACCAATAGCGGCTAATCCCATAATATTAGTTGTGTGAAGTATTTGAGTGATAATATAGGTTAAAGGACTACCACCTTGGTCTAAAGAAGCTACTTGTGCAGTAGCATTAGTAAGTTGTCCTGCATTAGCAGCTAAGATTGTATGAAGACCAATCATTTGATTGGAAATCCAGATAGCTAGAAACATAACAATACTACCAGTAATTAATGTTCTAAATAAATTACCACCATGAACACCTACTGCCATAGCAATGAAAAATCCAATTGTTGGTAAATCACCAAATGGTAAAATCTGATTTCCTGGAACAAGAGCAGCAATAATAATAGTAATTGGAATAAATAATAAAGAAGCTGTAACAACTACAGGATCACCAAGAAGTAGAGCACAATCAAGACCAATATAGAATTTTGAATTTTTGAATTTTTTTTGTAATTTAGTGCGAGCTACTTCAGAAATAGGCATTAAACCACCCATAATATATTTAACAACTACTGGCATTAATACGATAACTGCTGCCATTTGAATACCTAATGTTAAAACACCACGAACATCATAGCCAGCTAAGATGCCAATAATAACCCCCATGATTGCACTCATAATTGCAGGGTCACATAATAAGCCAAAACGTTTTTGCAAATGAGTTGGGTTAAAATCAATATCTCTAATACCAGGAATTCTATCTAAAATACCATCAACAAATACAGAAATTGGAGCAAACCATCCTGTAGTACCATGAGGCATAGCAATACCTTCTAAGCCAAAATATTTTTCAACAGTTGGTGCGAACCAGTCCCCTAATTTGTAAGCAAAAGCAGCATGAATTGCAACAGCAGCAATTCCTAAAGCATAACTACCAGTAGCGATATCTACGATAGCACCAGTAAAAGCAAAGTGCCATATATTCCAAATATCAATATTAACAACGCATGTTAATTTTAAAGCAAGCATAATAAGATTAACAATAATAGCTACAGGAATAGCAACGAGAGCAATTCTACTAGCCCATGTCATAGGAGAAGAACCAGGCCAGCCAATGTCAATTAAGTTCATACTAATACCAAAATTTGCTGACATAGCTTGAGCTGCTGGGGCTAGATTGTTAAGCATTAATGAAATAACAAGACCAATACCGATAAAACCAATACCAATAGAAATACCAGATTTTATAGCTTTTCCTACAGATTGACCTAGACAAATAGCTACAATAAAAATAACTATTGGTAACATTACTGCTGCACCTAGGTCAACAAAATATTGTACTAATCCTAAGATAATATCCATATAGAAACAACTCCTCATTAAAATATGAAATAATTTTTAGTCTTTTAAATAAGAGAGAATTTTTTCTTCAGTAGCTTCTTTATTTATACCAGTTAAAAAAGCCATACCATTTACATATGGAACATCAAAATCTGGTTTTATGCGCATAGTAGTAACAACTAAATCTACACCAGATAAATTGTTAGCAATTTCAATAACACGCATTTGTGTAACTTCTGCTTTAATACCATTTTGTGCACATAAATCTCTAATTGCATCAGCCGCAACAGTAGAAGTTGCTACAGCACCACCACAAGCTACAATAATTTTTTTCATAATAAAACACTCCTTTAATATTCGTTAAATATTTTAATTTAAATTATCAGCTAAAAGTTTTAAAAAGAGTTCTTTATTTTGACAAACTTTTAATTGTGATACTAATTCTTGATTTTGAAAAGCAATAAATAATTTTTTTAAAACATCTAGATGTTCAGTACTACTAGATAAAGCTAACATAAAAATCATATCGATAGAAATTTTTTCATCGGGATTTTCCATTGAATAAAATTTTATAGGGTTTTTTAAACGTGCGGCAGCAATACCATTTTTTTGTATATTATTATTAGGTGAAGCATGAGGAATAGCAATACCAGCATTGGTCAAAGCAAGACCAGTAGGAAAACTAGCTTCACGTTCAATAACACTATCAGTATAAGATGCATCAATATATTTATTATTTACAAGTATTTGACCTAATTGTTTGATAGCATCTATATTATCTTTAGCGGAAATATCAAGTAAGATAATATTTTTATCTAAGAGAGTTTCTGTCATAATAAATGCCCCTTAATTAAATTCATTTTGAAAGTTTTTTATAAAATCATCATAATTAGGCTGGTTGATAATTTTTTTGATACCATTTTCTTTTACTAGATATTTAAATAATTTTAGAAAAATTGGTTCCCAAAGGTAAAATTCACTTTTAGCTATACTAATTAAAAATATAACTTGGACGTGATGATCTACCCAAATAATTGGTTTATCTAAGACTAATACAGATATAGAAGAAATTGCTGTATTATTTACCATAGGATGAGGAATTGCAACTAAATTACCTATTTCTGTAGGAGAAGCAGATTCACGTTCGAAAATAGAAGTACTAGTTTCTTTATCAATCAAACCACTATTTTCTAATTTTTTTGTTAAATATGTTAAAATTTCTTCTTTTGTATTAAATTGTTTATTAGTAATAAAACAATCTTTGCGGAAAAATTTTTTTATATTAGTTTTAGAAATATCAGAGTTCTTAAAGAATTTTTGTTGAATAAGATGTATTTCTTCATTATTTAAAAGATTTTTTATGTGTATTATTTTTTCAGTTTTTTCAGTTGATAAATTACTTAAATGAGGCAATGGTATAGTAGTAAAGACTAAGTCTACACTATTTAAATCATTTTCTTTTAATTGATATCCTGGAAGTATATTGACGATATGAATTAAATCTTTAAAGTATTCTTTTAATTTAGCTTTTAATAATACTGCAGTACCAATACCACTACCACAAACAACAATTGCTGATTTAGTTATTTTATCAGCTTTAATATCCATACGTGTTAAGGCTGCGCCAAAATGAACAGCAATATAACCAATTTCATTTTCATCAATAGTAAGATGTTCTTTTTCTTCAATAACTTTACTAGCAATTACACCAATTTGAAAAGCTAGGGGGTATTCATTCTTTATAACATCTAAAATATCATTACGGATATTCATTTGAAATCTAATTCGTGGGATAACTGATTCTAAATGAATTTTTAACCATTTTATTAAATTATCATCTTGAAGAAAATTAATATTTACAATAGTATTAACTCTTTGAAGCATTTCAATTACTAGATTTTCAATATAATTACTAGTTTCTTCATTAGCGATTTCCATATATTTTTTACTAGCAATAAGATGTTGAGCAAGATAATAAATTTCACTAGTTGCAACATCAATATGTAATTGATTATATATTTCTTCAAATATAGAAGTAGCAATTAAAAATTCTTTATGTTGCTCAATTTTTTTACTCTCACGTAATGTATACATTACATTGTGTTCTTTAGTTGCACGTTTCATAGCAATTAATACATGAACCAAAAGATTTTTTAGTGATGTGTCTGTGAGAACTAATTCATAAGAGGTTAACACTCGAATTAAAATATTATGGATGTTATTTAATTTATATTCAGCAAAAAGATGTTGGTAAAAATCATCTGTTTTTAAATTATCACGAAAAATATATTCAGAAATACAATATCTTATTTGGGCTTCATTACCTTTTATTTGCATTCCTTGATTTTTATAATTAATGATATCTAGATTATATTTTTTTAATTTTTCTTTAACTTCTTTAAGATTAGCTTTTAATGTAGATAATCCAATAAAAAGTTCATCAGCTAAATCTTGCTGTTTTATAGATTGATTTTTTAATGCAGCATTTAGTAATCGTTGAATAATATAGTTTACTCTAGCTTCACTATCAAGTGTTTTAGTTATATGTTCATCTAAAATATTAATAAATTTTTCATAATTATTAATTTCTAAAGAATATCCTTTACGGGTAGAAATATTAATTTTAGCAATGTTTTCTTTTAAAATGGGTAAAATATTTTTAATTTCAGTTCGGATAGTTCTAGATGATACACCTACTAAGCGAGCTATTTCATCACTAGTTATATTATTTTTATGTTGTTTTAAAATAGCTAAAATTTTTCGTTGTCGTTGTGTAAACATTATGTTATCCTCCGTTTGATTTTAGTATAACAAAGATATTTACACACTCATAGGTAATTTATTTCCTGATATTGTGGAAATATTCTATCAAAGAGATATCATATTGTGATGATTAAATTTTTTATTTCCACAATTATTAATTAATCCATATAATACATAACTTTGAGTGCATTATTATTTTTATTTGATAATATATTGAAAGCTCTAATGCCATCACTTAATGGTATTTTATGAGTAATTATTTCATCTACTTTTACTTTTCCTGTTTGTAAATATTCAGCAGCAGCAATCCATTCATTTCCAGGGAAAGGAGCAGAATAACTCATCCAAGAACCTGTGACATTAAGTTCACCACGTAAAATAAGTTCAAATGATTTTGCTGGTATAGTTACATCTTTATGGGCAGTACCAATATAAATAACATGACCACCTTTTTTAGCAAGTTCTAATACTTGTGATTGTAAAAAATTTACACCTGCAGTTTCATAAACATAATCGACTTTTCCAATCTTATTAAAATATTCTGGAATATTTATTTTTGTAGAGTTTAAAACTTCATAAGCACCTAAATTTTTAGCTAATTCTAATTTATAATCATCAATATCAATAACATATATTTTTTCTAATCCTTTAGCTTTTAAGCATTGCATGGTTAAAATACCAATAGTACCACATCCATAGACAATAGCAGATTTACCACTATCTATAGCACCAGCACGTTCAACCCCATGGATAGCAACAGTAATTGGTTCAATACAAGCTGCTTGAGCATAAGTTACGTTATCAGCAATAGGTACAATATTTTTTGCAGGTACAGCAACATATTCAGCCATAGCTCCATTTTGACGAGAACCAATAAATGAATAATGTTGACACATAGCAGGATTGCCTTGATAACAATTATCACAATTGTTGCAAGGAATAAGTGGTGCGGCAGTAACGCGATCACCTAGTGAATATGAAGTAACATTTTTACCTAACTCTACAATTTCTCCAGAGAATTCATGACCTACAATAATAGGATAAAAATGTACTCCATTGTTTTTTACTCTAGGAATATCTGAGCCACATATACCACAAGCTTTTACTTTAATTAGAACTTCATCATCATTAATCTGCGGAATAGATACATCTTTGTAGGTTAATGTATTAATGTCTTCAACTACTAATGCTTTCATTTTATTAGTTGTATTACTCAAAATTAACACATCCTTATTTCTAATATTTAATTACAAAGAAAATATAACAGAGAATTTGGATAAAGCATAGTTTATTTATTTCATAATAGTTAGGAAAAATATAATAGTTTAGATATTTTCATATTTTATTGTGGAAATTAAAAAAGACTATAATCATAAAAATGATTATAGTCTTTTAGATAAGTTATATTTTTAAAGAAAGTTGTTAGCAATTTATTTAATTATTTAATGTAATTAGCAATTAATTCTACAGCTTTATCTATGCCACAGCGACCTACATTAATTATCATGTCATAATCTGCACAATCACCCCATGTAGAACCTGTATAATAATTATAGTAAGAAGCACGTTTAGCATCTTCTTTTTTTAATGTAGCTAAATCTTTATGATAAACATTAGTGCCTCGTATTTTGCGGAATTCATCATCTGCACAAATAAAGAAGTGATGAGCATTTTTTACATCTTTCAAAATGAAATTAGCACAGCGACCGACAAAAATACCAGAATTTTTTTCAGCAAGTGCTTTGATAGCTTTTGATTGTGGAGTGAATAAATAATTATCGTCTTCTACATTCAAATCAGCAAACATAGTTTCATATGGAGAAACACTGCCATAGAGATTGTCATATGTTAAATCTAATTCATCAAGAGAAACACCTTTTTCAAGATGAGCAGAAATAAATGCTACAAGTTTGCGGTCATATAAAGGTATTTGTAATTGTTTAGCTAATTTTTCAGCGATTTCACGACCACCAGCACCATATTGACGACCAATAGTAATAATACAATTACTCATGAAATAATCCTCCTATTTATAAGAGAGCACCTACAAAAGTAGATGCTCTTTATTATTATTTATTATATTTATCTTTAATTAAGCAAAAGGATTTTCTGTTGGGTACATCATAGTTTTTGGCTGATTGAAAGCTACATCTTCAACACCTAAGAATTTGAAGATACTGAATAAAGCTTTACCATAATGACCGAATGCTACAGCACCATGATGTGGATATTGTTTTTCAATGAGTACATGACGATAGAAACGACCCATTTCAGGAATAGCGAAGATACCGATACCACCGAAGGAACGAGTAGCAACAGGTAATACTTCACCTTCTGCTATATAAGAACGTAATTGTCCAGCTGCATTGCTTTGGAGACGATAGAATGTGATTTTACCTGGGGCAATATCACCTTCCAAAGTACCACGAGTGATATCTGGAGTGCCACCATTTTCAAGTAAACGATTTTGGATAAGCTGATATTTGATAGCACCTTTAGCGAGTTTGCACATAGGAGTATTACCGCAATGGAAGCCCATGAATGTATCTTTGAGGGTGTAGTTTTTATATTTTGGTGCAATATCTTCTTCAAATAAATCTTTTGGTACGGAGTTGTTGATATCGAGAAGAGTTACAGCATCGCCACTTACGCAAGTACCAATATATTCGCTAAGTGCGCCATAGATATCTACTTCACAAGCAACAGGAATACCACGAGATACAAGACGGCTATTTACATAGCATGGTTCAAAACCAAATTGAGATGGGAATGCAGGCCAGCATTTATTAGCAAATACTACATATTTTCTAGAACCTTTATGTTTTTCAGCCCAATCAAGTAATGTTAATTCATATTGAGCCATGCGTTTTAAAAGATCTGGATATGGATTAGCTGTGCCCATTTCTTCAGCCATATCTTTAACGATATCATCAATGCGTGGGTCATCAGCATGTTCTTTATAAGAAACAAGTAAATCAAGTTCGGAGTTTTCTTCGATTTCTACGCCTAAATCATAAAGTGGTTTGATTGGAGCATTGCAAGCAAAGAAATCTTGTGGACGAGGACCGAAAGTGATGATTTTTAGATTTGCTACACCGATTAAAGCGCGTGCAACAGGATTGAATTCGTTGATCATTTTAGCGATTTCATCAGCAGTACCTACAGGATATTCTGGAATGAATGCTTTGATTTTTCTAAGACCAAGATTGTAAGAGCAGTTGAGCATACCGCAATAAGCATCGCCACGACCATTGATGAGGTCTTTGCCTGTTTCTTCAGCAGCAGCTACATACATTACAGGGCCATCGAATTTTTGAGCAATTAAAGTTTCAGGAGTTTCTGGACCGAAGTTACCTAAGAAAACAACTAAAGCATTACAGCCAGCAGTTTTAACTTCTTCAACTGCTTTGAGCATATCGATTTCATTTTCTACTACAGTTTGAGCTTCGAAAATTTCACCATATTGTTTAGTATAAGCTTCTACGATTGCTTTTCTACGATTTTCAGAAAGAGAAACGATAAAGCAATCACGACTTACAGCAATGATACCAAGTTTTACATCAGGAATATTATTAAACATGAATATACTCTCCTTTTATATATACACTAATATATTTACGATTTTATTATGTTATTGTGTTTTATGTGCTTAGGCACAATCGAGAACAATTAAAGAATATCATGTAGTGATGTTTTTGTCAATAATATTTTTTTAGAAAATTTATAATAATGGTTTAATGGAGAAAACGTCTTTTTATAAAAAGTGTTAGTCATTCAAAAAACTTTAAAAGATAATATTTTTACTTATTTATAATAAAATAGAAAAACATATTAAAAAAATCTGAAAAATTCTAAAAATAAATATTGACGGATAAATTCAAAGGTGATATATTTAAAACAACAAATGTGCTTAAGCACAAAAATGAGAGGCGGTAAATGATGAAATATTTATTAGGTTTAGATATAGGAACTTCAGCGACAAAGACAGTATTATTTGATGAAACTATGAAAGTTATAGCTTCAGCTTCAGAAGAATATCCAATGTATCAACCACAAAATGGTTGGGCAGAACAAAATCCAAAAGATTGGTATAATGCTTCCTTACATACAATTCAAGAAGTTTTGGCAAAATCTAAAATTAATCCTGAAGATGTAAAAGGCGTAGGTTTATCTGGTCAAATGCATGGGCTAGTAATGCTTGATGAAAATAATGAAGTAATTCGTCCTTCAATTATTTGGTGTGACCAAAGAACAGTAAAAGAATGTGAAGAAATCACTGCTAAGGTTGGAGCTGAAAGATTGATAGAAATTACAGCAAATCCAGCATTGACAGGATTTACAGCATCAAAAATTTTATGGGTTAGAAATAATGAACCAGAAAATTATGCAAGATGTAAACATATTTTATTGCCAAAAGATTATGTACGTTTTTGCATGACAGGTGAGTATGCAACAGAAGTATCTGATGCAAGTGGAATGCAATTATTAGATATTCCAAAACGTCAATGGTCAGATGAGATTTTAGAAAAACTTGATATAGACAAAAATTTATTGGCAAAAGTATATGAATCTCCAGAAGTAACAGGGCATATCAATGATGAATTTGCTAAATTATCAGGACTTAGCACTGATACAGTAGTTGTAGGTGGTGCAGGAGATAATGCGGCAGCAGCTATTGGTACTGGTATTGTAAAAGACGGTAAAGCATTCACTACAATTGGTACAAGCGGTGTAGTATTTGCACATACAGATAAATTAAGTATTGATCCAAAAGGTAGAGTTCATACTTTTTGTTGTGCAGTACCAGGTTGTTGGCATGTAATGGGTGTAACACTTGCAGCAGGTTTATCACTTAAATGGTTCCGCGATAATATAGCTGATAATTATAAAGCAAAAGCAGAAGAATTGGGAAAAGATCCATATGTACTCATGAATGAAGCAGTAGCAAAAATTCCATGTGGCAGTGATAGATTGATGTATTTACCATATTTGATGGGCGAAAGAACACCACATCTTGATCCAAATTGCAGAGGCGTATTCTTTGGTTTATCTGCAATTCATACAAAAGAAAATATGATGAGAGCTGTCATGGAAGGTGTAGCATATTCACTTAGCGATTGTTATGACATTTTGAAAGAAATGGGTGTAACAGTAGATGAAATGATGGCATGTGGTGGCGGTGGCAAAAGCCCAGTATGGCGCCAAATGCTTGCAGATATGTTTGAATGTGAAGTAAAAACATTGACTTCTGAAGAAGGTCCAGCATTAGGGGTAGCTATTTTAGCTGGTGTAGGAGCTGGAATTTTCAAAGATGTAGTATCTGCTTGTGATGAATTTATCAAAACAGGAACAAATTGCAGTCCAATAAAAGAAGAAAGTGAATATTATAAACAAGGACATGCTTTATATAAAAAAGTATATGCGCAATTAAAAGATTGTTATCAGGATTTAGCTAAGTTATAAATTTTATATATTTAAGAGGAGAGTTTTTTATGGCAACGCAAAAAATATCATTAGGTGAAAAACTAGCTTTTGGTGCAGGTGACTGCGGTTGTAACTTTGTTTGGAATGTTTTGGCATTATTTATGACTATTTATTATACAGATAGCGTAATGATTAGTGCAGCAGCTGTCGGCGGTATAATGTTAGCTTCAAGAATTTTTGATGGTATTAGTGATTTAGTAATGGGAGCTATATTAGATAAGACAAAAACAAGATGGGGAAAAGCTCGTCCATGGATTTTAATATCAGCTCCATTTATGGCTATTGCTTTAATTTTAACATTTAGTGTGCCAGATATTAGTGAAACAGGAAAAGTTATTTATGCTTTTTGTACTTATTTTTTCCTTACAGTTATTGTTTATACAGCATCTAACTTGCCATATAATGCATTATTATCATTTATAACAGATGATCAAAAAGAACGTACATCCTTAAGTTCTATTCGCTTTTTTATGGTTAACTTTTTAGTAATAATTCTTTCTTTCGTTACACCACCAGCAGCTAAAGCTTTAGGTTGGTTTGGCATTACAACAATTTATGGTATTATAGCTATGTGTTGTTTATTAATAACTTTCTTTTTCTGTAAAGAACGTGTAGAACCTGTAGAAGTAAAAAAAGAAAATATAAGCTTTGTAAAATCTTTAGGGTATTTAGTTAAAAACAAATATTTTATTTATTTAGCAATAATTTTTGTTATTGATTATATTATGTTTGCAGTAAATGGTAGTAGCGGGATGTATTATGTAAAATACATTTTTCATGATGAAAATATATTTGGTATGCTTGTATTATTTGGCAATGTACCAATGATGTTATCATGCTTATTCTTTCCTGTAATTGCTAATAGATTTGGTAAATGGAATTGTATGATTGGTGGATATGTAGTAATGATTATTGGTTTTGGTATTATTGCCTTATTCCCAGATAATTATTATTGTGCTTTATTAGGTAATGTTATTGCTGGTATTGGTAGAGCTCCACATAATGCAGGTTTATTTGCATTAGTTGCCGATGTAGTAGATTATGGTGAATGGAAAACTAATAAACGTATTGAAGGTGTAACTTATAGTGTAACTAGCTTTGGCATGAAAGTTGGTGCAGGTTTAGGTGGAGCAGTAACAGGTATTGTACTAGCTATGGGAAATTATGATGGTTCTTTAGCTGTACAATCTGATAGTGCTATAACAGCAATAATGGCTATTTGTGCATATATTCCAATTGGTATTTGTGTATTAGGAATTCTAATTATGTTAACAGCTAATATTGATAAAATTTATCCACAAGTGGTAAGAGATTTAGCTATTCGTCATGCAAAAGAAAATTAAAAAGAAATAAATAATATTTTAATTTAATAGTATTTTTATTGTTATGGAGGCCTAAAAATGAATAATCATACTGTTATTACTATAAGTCGTCAATATGGTAGCGGAGGAAGAGAATTAGCAAATAAACTTGCAGAAAAATTAGGTTATAAATTATTTGATAGACAGATAGTTCATTTGGCAGCAGCTCAAATAGGTATAGATGATTTGAGTGAAGATAACTTGAGAAACCTAGAAAATAATGTAACACCATTATCTTTGAGTTTTATACCATTTTTCAACTTTGGCAGTAGAAATACAGGCTTTAATAATGATGTTTTTATTAATGAAGCTAAAGCAATTAGACAATTAGCAAATGATAATGACTGTGTTATTTTAGGTCGTTGTGCTGATTTTATTTTAGAAGATTTACCAAATCATTATTCTTTCTTCATTTGTGCAAATGATGATTATAGAGAAAAAAGAGGAAAAGAAGTATATGATGGCAAATCTTTAAAAGAATTAAATGAAGAAGATAATAAGCGTGCTAATTATTATAAATATTATACAAAACAAAATTGGGGAGACCCTAAAAATTATGATATGATTATTAATACAAGTAAAGTATCTTTAGATAAAGCAGCGGATATAATTATTTCATATGTAAAATCTAATAAAAAATAGGTAGGTAAAGATTATGAAAATACAAAATCCAGTATTAAGAGGTTTTAATCCAGATCCTAGCATTTGTCGTGCAGGTGATGATTATTATATTGCAACATCTACATTTGAATGGTTTCCAGGAGTACAGATACATCATTCAAAGGATTTAGTAAATTGGCATTTAGTAGCACATCCATTAAATGAAGTTAAATATTTAGATATGAAGGGAAATCCTAATTCAGGTGGTATTTGGGCTCCAGATTTATCTTATGCTGATGGTAAATTTTGGCTTATTTATACAGATGTAAAAGTTGTTGATGGCATGTGGAAAGATTGTAAAAATTATTTGACTACATGTGATACTGTAGATGGAGTATGGAGTGATCCAATAGAATTAAATGGCTCAGGTTTTGATGCATCATTATTTCATGATATTGATGGTAAAAAATATCTAGTAAATATGTATTGGGATCATAGAGTATATAATCATAATTTTTATGGAATTTGTTTACAAGAATATTCTGTAGAAGAAAAACGATTAATAGGAAAACCAAAAATTATTTATAAGGGTACAGATATAAAATATACAGAAGGTCCTCATTTATATCATATAAATGATATGTACTATTTATTTGTTGCTGAAGGTGGCACAACATATCAGCATAGTGAAACAGTAGCTCGTTGTAAGACTATTGATGGTGAATATGAAACAGATCCAAATTATCCTTTATTATCCGCATGGAAAGAGCCAACAAATAAATTGCAGAAATGTGGACATGCATCTTTAATTGAAACTCAAAATGGAGAATGGTATTTAGCACATTTGACTGGTAGACCACTTGCTTTTGATAAATATCCTATTAGAGAAAGAGAACAACATGCTTACTGCCCATTAGGTAGAGAAACTGCTATTCAAAAAATTACTTGGGAAAATGGTTGGCCAGTAGTTGTTGGCGGTAAAGCTGGTCTTGAAGAAGTAGAAGCTCCAAATTTACCAGAACAAAAATGGGAAAAAACTTATCCTGAAAAAGATGATTTTGATGATGATACATTAAATATAAATTTTGCATCACTTAGAGTACCATTAACAGAAGACATGGCAACATTAAAAGCAAGAAAAGGTTTCTTACGTTTATATGGTAAAGAATCATTAACATCATTATTTAAACAATCTTTTGTAGCTAGAAGATGGCAAGCTTTTAATTTTGATGCTGCAACAAGTGTAGAATTTGAACCAGATACATTCCAACAAATGGCAGGTATGGTTTGCTATTATAATACAGAAAATTGGACTACTGTGCATATTACATGGAAAGAAAATGTAGGTAGAATTATTGATATAGTATGTGCAGATAATGGTAATTTCACTATGCCTTTAGCTGGTAATGAAATTGCTATTCCAGAAGATGTGAAAGCAGTACATTTCAAAGTTGAAGTTAGATATGATAAATATTATTATTTATATTCATTTGATGGAAAAACATATAATAAAATACCGCTTGCATTTGATTCATATAAATTATCTGATGATTATATTAGAGGTGGCGGATTCTTTACAGGAGCGTTTGTCGGTATAAATTGTGTAGATATAAGTGGTATGAATAAACCAGCTGATTTTGATTATTTTATGTATAAAGAATTAGAATAATGTATTGATTTAATAAAAGCCTATTATGAATATAAATTTAAAAATATTATTCATAATAGGCTTGTTTTCTAAAAGTATATATTTAGAATTCTTAGGTAATATATGTTTATATAATTTGATGTATAATATGATTATATAATCATATATTATGGGAGATTAAAAATGGTTACGATAAAACAAATTGCGGACCTTTGTGGTGTCTCACGAGGAACAGTAGATAGAGTTATAAACGAACGTGGCAATGTAAAGCCAGAGACGAAAGAACTTGTGTTATCTATGGCAAAAGAATTAGGTTATAAGCCAAATCCAGCAGGAAAAGCACTATCTGCTAGAAAGAAAAATCCAGTGGTGGGAGTTGTGATTTCATCAGAAGGCAATCCTTTCTTTGATGATGTTATCAGAGGTATAAAATTAGCTACGGAAAAATATGAAATTTATGGATTGAAAGTCATTTGGAAAAATATGAGAGGCTATGATGTAAAGTCTCAACATGAAATCATGGAAGAGCTTAAAGATAAAGTAAATGCCTTGATTATTAATCCAGTAAATGACCCTGTAATTATAAATGAAATCAATGAATTTGTAGATGCTGGAATTTTTGTAGTAACAATAAATAATGATGTAGATAATTCTAAACGTCAATGTTATGTAGGTAGTGATTATACTAATGGCGGTGAAACAGCAGGTGCATTATTGCAGATGATTATACCAAATGGGGCTAATATAGGTATAGTCATGGGTTCATCAAAGGTATTAGGTCATAAGCAACGTTTAGCTGGATTTGAAGAAAATATAAATAAAAATCCTAAATTTAAAATAGTAGATATTCAAGAAAATGATGATGATGATATATCTTCATATGATAAGACTAAGATGATGTTGACAAAACATAAAGAAATAAATGCAATATTTATTGTAGCAGCTGGTGTATATGGTGCTTGTAGAGCGGTATTATCATTAAAAAAACAGAATGATTTAACGATAATTGCTTTTGATACAGTGCCAACTACAGTGGAAATGATGAAGAAAAATGTAATTAAAGCAGTGATTTATCAACACCCTTATAGACAAGGTCAAAGAGCTATGCAAATTGTTTTTGAATATCTAGTAAATGGTATTAGCCCTGATAAAAGTAGACATATAATGAAAAATGAGATAAAAATATTAGAAAATTTATGAGGTAAAGATAATGAAAAGTGTACATGATATTGAATTCAAGCAATACGGTAGAGTTTTAGATGTTGATACTGCTGAATTTGTAGCAACAGTGAAAGCAAAAGAAGCTATTAAAGAAGGTGTAGTATATGAACCTTCTGATGCGGATTTAGAAGCATTGCCTTTATTTAAACAGATGCAAGATGAAGTTTATGGCGGATTAGAAGTGGAATTTGGTTTTTGCAGTGGCTATAACAATAAATTAAATGCAGTAGAATATCATCGTTCTTCTGAAATCGATATTGCAGCTACAGATTTAATTTTGATGCTTGGTCGTCAGCAAGATATCGATTACACAAATAATACTTATGAAACTAAAAATATAGAGTGCTTCTTTGTACCAGCAGGTACAGCAGTAGAACTTTATGCGACAACTCTTCACTATGCACCATGTAAAGAAAATAATGAAGAATTCCGTTGTGGTGTAGTTTTACCAAAAGGAACTAATCTTCCATTACAGGCAAAACCAGTTGAAAATAAAGGTGAAAATCAATTACTTTTTGCTGCTAATAAATGGCTTATTGGACATAGTGAAAGTGGCGTAGATAAAGATGGTGGCTTTATTGGCTTAATCGGTGAGAATACAACAATTTAATAAAATAAAAACTACTATAGATTTAATTTCTAAATTCTATAGTAGTTTTTTTATTTAAATATTATGTCTAAAAACTTGTGTTAGAGCATATTCTAATTTATCCATAGCAAGGTTTAACTCCTCAGGAGAAATAATTAATGGTGGTGCTAAGGTGAGTACACAACCTTGAGATATTTTAAAGCTCAATCCTTGTTCTAGACATAAATATAAAACTTTTTCAGCTTCAATAGTAGCTTTTTCTTTTGTTTGACGATTTTTTACTAATTCAATTCCCAGTAAAGCTCCAATTAAGCGAACATCGCCGATACATTCAAATTTTGCTTTCATTTCTTTTGTGCGTGTATAAAGTATGGTTTCTAATTCTTTTACATGGGCTAGTATATTATTGTTTTCAATATATTCGATGACTGCATTACCAATAGCACAGCCTAAAGGACTTTTTTCGTGTGTATAATGTCCAAGTGAAATATCTTGGCAGATATTGAATTCTTCTTTGCCAATGACAGCGGATAATGGATATAAACTACCACCTAGACCTTTACTGTAAATCGTGCAATTGTAAAAAGCTGATGAAATTTTTAGTAATATTTTTAATTAATTTATAATAAATAATATATAACGATTTAGATATATTTATGCTATAATAACACTAATGACTTAATGTTCATATTAGGAGGCATTTAAATGAAAAAGCAACTTTTAGCAATGATTTGTTCGGCATTATTTATGCTAGGAATAGGAGGAACTGCTTCTGCTGCTGAAGTATATCAGCCAGCTACAACAGCAAGTGTTGCTACTATTAATTATCAGTACGTATTAGCTAATATTCCAGAAAGTAAATCCATTCAGGAAAATATGAATAAACTTACTGAAGAAGCACAAAAAGAATTTGAGAAATCTGTTAACGAAAAAATGAGTCCTGCAGATATTCAAAAAGTTCGTGCAAGAGTAGCTACTGATTTAAGACAAAAACAGATTAATTTAGTAAAACCAGTACAGGAAAAAATTAATAATGCAATTAAACAAGTAGCTCAAGAACATGGATATAGTGTAGTTATTACTTCTGATGTAGCTTTATTTACTGCTGTTGACATTACAGAAGAAGTTTTAAATGCTGCAAAATAATTGATATTTTATAAAAATAAGCAGGTACAAATAGTACCTGCTTTTCTTAGATTAATTAAAAATAGAGGTGGAAATGATGGGTGAATTAAAATGGTGGCAAAAAACAGTTGTATATCAGATTTATCCTAAATCTTTCTGTGATAGTAACGGTGATGGTATTGGAGATATTCCAGGTATTATTAGTAAATTAGATTATTTGCAAGATTTAGGTGTGGGTGCTATTTGGCTTTGTCCGATTTATCCTTCACCACTTGTTGATAATGGATATGATATTTCTGATTATTGTAGTGTAGCTAAAGAATATGGGACTATGGAAGATATGGAAAGACTCATTTCGGAAGCAGACAAACGCAATATAAAAATCGTAATGGATTTAGTATTTAACCATACATCAGATAAACATAAATGGTTTGAAGAGTCTAGAAGTTCCAAAGATAATCCAAAACGTGATTGGTATATTTGGCGCGATGGTAAAGAAGATGGCTCTGCTCCTACAAATTGGCGTAGTATTTTTGGCGGGTCAGCATGGACTCTTGATGAAAAAACAAATCAATATTATTTGCATACTTTTGCTAGCGCTCAGCCAGATTTAAATTGGGAAAATAAAGACGTTAGACAAGCTTTATTTGATGCAGCTAATTTCTGGTTAGATAAAGGTGTTCGTGGTTTTAGAATTGATGCGATTGTATATATTAAAAAACCTAGTGAATTTAAAGATTTACCAGTAGATGGAGCAGATAATTTAGCTAGTATCGCTAAAGCTACAACTTATCAAGATGGTATATTAGATTTTCTACATGAATTTAGAGAAAAAGTTTTTGATAGAGCAGATATATTTACAGTAGCAGAAGCAGATGGTGTTTATCCAAGTGATTTTGATAAATGGATTGGCGAAAATGGTGCATTTGATATGTCCTTTGATTTTAGCCATATTCGCTTAGGTTTTGATGAAGATTGTACATGGCATAAACGCAAATCATGGAAATTAATCGATATTAGAAAATGTTTCACAGAAGATGAAGAAGCTACAAAAGATAATGGCTGGGTACCTGTTTATTTTGAAAATCATGATTTACCACGTTGCACAAATTATTTCTTCCCACAGGGAACAGATACAAAATTAGCAGCTAAATTTATTGCTACAATTTTATTGACTATGAGAGGAACACCATTTATCTATGAAGGTCAAGAATTAGGTATGACAAATATAAAATGGCCATCAATTAAAATGTATAATGATATTTCATCTATTGGTCAATATGAATTGGCACTAAAAGATAAATTGACACCAAAAGAAGCTATGAAAGGTGTTTGGAAATACAGTAGAGATAATGCACGTAGCCCAATGACATGGAATAATGGCTCTAAAGCAGGCTTTACTACTGGCAGACCATGGTTACCACTCAATGATGAATATCCTAAATTGAATGTGGAAACAGAAACAGAAGATGAAAATTCTGTACTTAATTATTATAAAAATTTAATAAAATTACGTAAGCAATATCCAGCATTAATTGAAGGAGATTATGAAGAATTATTGTCATATAGTCCAGGTATATATGCTTATGCACGTACAACTAAAGATAAATCAGAACGCATAATTGTTATTGCCAATACAACAGCAAAAATTCGCGGTTATAAAATACCAGAATTAAAAGGTGCAACATTACTAGCATCTACTTATGGAAATCGCGAAGCAACATTATTGCGTTCCTATGAAGTAAGAGTTTATAAAGTTAAGAAATAAAATAAAAAATATCCTTATAAATAGAATTTCTATCTATAAGGATATTTTTTTTAATTTGGAATAGCTTCAATAATAGTATCGAGCATTTTTTTGATATCAGAAGGAATAGCTTCAATAAAACGAGTTGGGATATTATCATATCCATAGTAACAACCTGCTAATCCACCTGTAATAGCACCAATAGTATCACTATCACCGCCAAAGTTAATAGCAGTCAGTACAGCATCTTCAAAATTATCTGTAGGCATAAAAGCATGAAGCATAGCTATAATGCTATCGTAAGCAGAAGCTGTTGGTTGTGTTTCTTCATTTTTATAATCGTAATACATAGTATTATCAATCATTTTATCCATATCATCTTTAGTGATATTGTTATTCAAAATACGGAAAATCAATTGAGCGTAAATACGGCAAGCGTTATCAGACTGGGTATTTACATGAGTCATATTAGTGATATCAAGAGCAGTAGTAACAGCATTGAATTCATCAGTATAATAAAGTGCAGGATATAAAGTATTTAATATAGCACCATTATCTACACTACCACGATTGCTGAATAAATCCACTTGTCCAGCGGACTCTTGCCAACGAGCTTTAGGAATAAGATGTTTACCATGACCTTTAGACATTGTTTTATCAATACTGCGAAGAGTTGTATCACTGATATCTTTTGGTCTGCTGATAGCCCATTTTATGAAATTCTTGCCGATTTCAGCAAATGGATTTTCAGGATTTTTCATAATTCCATAAGCAGTAGCAAGAAGGAGAGCTGTTTCGTCAGTTCCTTCGCCTGGTTGAACTTGTAACCAACCACCGCCAATCATTTCTGTAACCTTGCCGAATTGAGCTTTGATTTGTTCTTGAGGCATGAATTCAAGTGGTGCACCGAGAGCATCACCGATAATTGCACCATATAAAGCCCCTTTAATTTTATTTATTTTTTCCACAAATTTTCCTCCAATATAAATTATTAACTAAATATATGATAAACTACTGGCACTATAAGAGCAAGAAGCATATTACCAACACGAATATGAATTATATTATTAAATGTTAAATTTATACCAATAATAGTGATTAAAATATTGCCAATATAGCAGATATCATTAATCATAGCAGTTGTAAGATAAGGTGATATAAAACTAGCACATAAAGTAATCAACCCTTGATAGATAAATAGAGGCAAAGCCGCAAGTAAAACGCCAGCTCCCATAGTTGAAGCAAAAACCATACAAATGACACCATCTAAAATGGCTTTAGTCAAAAGTAAACTATAATCACCAGATAGACCATCTTGGAGTGCGCCAATAATAGCCATAGCACCAATACAAATTACAAGCGTAACTGTTACAAAAGCATCGACGAATTTTGATTGTTCATCAGCATGTAAAATTTTTCGAGCAAATTCACCAAGTTTTTCTAGTTTGGCTTCAATATTAATAATTTCTCCAATTAAAGTACCGATTAATAAAGAAAATATCATCAGCATGGTACCTGTAGTTTCTAAATGACCATCTTTAAATACAAGCATTTGAGAAAGTGTACCACCTATGCCGATGAATAAAACAGCTATTCCCATAGCCTGTAATAGTGAATCTTGTAGAGATTTTTTTATGCCTTTTTTCAAAAATAAACCAATACCACCACCGATAATAACAGCGATAGTGTTGGCAATTGTTCCAAGACCAATCACAAAAACACTTCCTTGAAAAATAATTTTTTTAGAAATAAATATATTATAACATTTAATTTGAATATAGTTTTGGAAAAAATGACAAAATAAAAACCACTTGATAAATCGTATTATTTAACAAGTGGTTTTTACTTTATATATTATTATTTATTATATACTATTTCTTTTTTTGACCGTAATAAGCATTAGCACCATGTTTGCGGAGATAATGTTTATCTAATAATTCTTGTTGCATTGGTTCAAAATTATTGCCAATAGTTACAGCATGATAAGCCATCATAGCTACTTCTTCAAGAACAACAGCTTTTTTTACAGCTTTGATAGGGTCTTTTTCCCAAGTGAAAGGACCATGAGAATATACGATAACGCCAGGAACGTCCATCATTTTGATACCGCGTTCTTTGAATGTTTCAATGATAACATTACCAGTTTCAGCTTCATAAGAGCCTGCGATTTCTTCAGCAGTCATAGGACGTGTGCAAGGGATAGGTCCATAGAAATCATCAGCATGAGTTGTACCGAGTGCAGGGATATCACGGCGAGCTTGTGCCCAAGATGTAGCATAACGGGAATGTGTATGTACAACGCCACCAATTTCAGGACAAGCTTGATAAATTTTGATATGAGTATCTGTATCGGAAGATGGATTATAATCACCTTCAACTACTTTTCCAGTATTGATGTCAACAACTACCATATCTTCAGCTTTCATAGTATCGTATTCTACACCAGATGGTTTGATAACCATTAATCCTTTTTCACGGTCAATACCAGATACATTGCCCCAAGTGAAAGTTACCATATGATATTTTGGTAACATTAAGTTAGCTTCAAAAACAATTTTTTTCAAATCTTCTAACATTTATATACACCTCTTTTTGATTTAATGCCGTTCAGCATCTTTAATATTTATTATACATATTTTGCTTAAAAATAACAATATGTCATACAAATTTTCTCGATAAAAATATTTATTTTATTTAAGAGGTTATTATGATATAAAAAAAGCAATAATCTAAGTATATATCTAGATTATTGCTGAAAAATTAATATTCAATTAAAACAATTTGACCACTTTCGCGTGTTTTTTGCATATCAATAATACGTTGATTGCTACTGCCACGAAATTGTAAAGTTAGGTCTTTTTTTTCTATGAGGAAAGGTCCATCAATGAGTACATCTGTTTGATTGAGTAACTCATCGATATCAGGATTGTGCATATTTTGTAATTGTTCTAATGTATAACCTGTAAATGTGGTGATATTAAGACCACGTTTATGAACTTCTTTGGCTAATTGTGCCAATGGTTTTGCTTGGAGAAAAGGTTCTCCTCCACTAAAGGTAACACCATTTAATAATGGATTTTCACAGATTTGTGAAAGTAAATCATCAGTATCGACTTCATGGCCGCCATTTACATCATGAGTTTGAGGATTATGACACTGAGGACAATTGTGATAACAACCTTGAGTGAAGATGGTGAAGCGAAAACCTTCACCATCTACAATAGAATCATTGACAACGCCTGCAATCTTAATTAAGGCCATGTTTTATGCGGTCATGTTCTTCAGCACGTTTTGCATTGTTGAAGCGGTCTACAGTACCTACTAAATAACCTGTAATACGGCGAATACGTTCAAATTGAGCAGGTTGAGTGCGATAGTCAAGAGCGACTTCTCCATCACCAGCATCGGAAATAGTGAGGCTAGCGAGAGTTTCACTAGAATTTTCTTTAATATAATTGATATAATTTACGATTTCTTTTTCTGTAATATCTGTTAAACCATTAACTTTTACTTCTACACCATTAACTAACATTTGTATCACTCTTTCTATCGAATATTTTTGTTGATTTATAAATTTAAATTAAATGGAAGTTGCACTGCAACAATTATCACGCATACGTTTTAAAATAACATGGCGTTTATGGGCAGCTTCACTTCTACCACATTTTGGACATACTCCATTGATAATACCTGTATATCCGCAGACTGGATCACGGTCTACAGGGTGATTTACAGAACCGTAACCAATGCCGTTATCATGCATACAACGGATAATAGCTTCAAAAGCTGTTAAATTCTTTGTAGGGTCTCCATCCATTTCAATATAACTTATATGACCACCATTTGTTAAATTGTGGTAAGGTGCTTCAAGTTGTATTTTTTTGTAAGCACTGATTGGATAATATACTGGAATATGGAAGGAATTTGTATAGTATTCTCTATCAGTAACACCAGGAATTGAACCATAGATTTTGCGGTCAATTTTTACAAAACGACCACTTAAACCTTCTGCTGGTGTAGCAATCAAAGAGAAGTTTAATTTTGTTTTTTGAGCTTCATCGTCCATACGTTTACGCATATGACCAATGATAGCAAGCCCTAATTTTTGAGCTTCAGCAGATTCACCATGATGCTTACCAATTAAAGCTTTTAATGTTTCAGCAAGACCGATAAAACCAACAGTTAAAGTACCATGACGAAGTACTTCACTTACAGTGTCATATTCACCAATATTATCAGAGTCAAGCCAGATATTTTGTCCCATTAAGAATGGGTAGTTTTTACCGATTTTAGCACATTGAATTTTGAAACGGTGTAATAATTGACGAATGACTAAGTCAATCATATCATCTAAGGATTTATAGAATTTATTTATATCACCTTTAGCTTCAATTGCTAAACGAGGTAAGTTAATACTTGTGAAACTTAAATTTCCACGACCACATGTAACTTCACGAGTAGGATCATAAACATTACCCATTACACGAGTACGACAACCCATATAAGCTACTTCACTGTTGTAATCGTTAGGTTTATAGTATTTTTTATTAAATGGAGCATCTAAGAAACTAAAGTTAGGGAATAAGCGTTTCGCAGATGTCTTCATTGCTAAACGGAATAAATCGTAGTTAGGGTCATCTTTTTCATAGTTAACCCCTTCTTTTACTTTGAAAATTTGTACAGGGAAAATAGGAGTTTCTCCATCGCCAAGACCAGCATCTGTAGCTAATAAGAGGTTTCTCATAGCCATGCGACCTTCAGGAGATGTATCTGTACCGTAGTTGATAGAACTAAATGGCACCTGAGCACCTGCACGAGAATTCATAGTGTTCAAGTTATGGATAAATGCTTCCATTGCTTGATAAGTAGCTGCATTAGTTTCATTCCATGCAGTATTTATAGCAAATTTATGAGCCATTTGAGTTGTTTGTTCATTTATTTCTTGATAATTATGTTCACGTTGATGTTTTGGTAAGAAATCAACTAGAAGTTTACCAAATTTATCAGCAGTGCTCATACTGATTTTTATAGGAAGAGTTTGTTCGATTTTTTTACAAAGTAGGCTAGCATCTTCAAGTTTCATATCAAGCATAGCATTGAAATAATAGCCGAGAGCTTTGTAGTATTGTTTACGATAAGTCTTAGCAACGCCTGGAGCCATGCAATAATCAAACATTGGTACAGCTTGACCACCATGCATTTCATTTTGGTTAGCCTGAATAGCAATACAAGCTAATGCAGCATAGGAACGAATATCATTTGGTTCACGTAAATAACCATGACCTGTTGAAAAACCATTTTTAAATAATTTTAATAAATCTATTTGGCAACAAGTTTCAGTGAGCATATAAAAATCCATATCATGAATATGAATATCGCCGTCCATATGTGCTACTGCAATATCTTTTGGCAAAATATGACTAGTAATAAAGTATTTAGAACCTTCAGAGCCATATTTTAACATAGTACCCATAGCTGTATCAGCATCAATATTAGCATTTTCACGTTTGATATCAGCATCTTTTGCTTTGGTAAAAGTAAGTTCATCATAGATATCCATTAAATCAGCTTTAGCTTGACGAAGTTTTGTATGTTCTGCACGATATAAAATATAAGCTTTAGCTGTGCTAGCAAAATTACCAGCGATGAGAACTTTTTCTACAGCATCTTGTATTTGTTCAACACCAGGTGTTTTTAAATTTTTTAATGCTTTAATAACATTATTAGTAATAGTAGATAATTGCTCTTTGGAAAATGTCTCATCTATAGATTCCATATTAGCTTTTTTTATAGCATCTGTGATTTTTTGTGCATTAAATTTCACAATATCTCCAGTGCGTTTCTTGATTGTTTTTATCATTGTAAGCTGACACTCCTAGTATATTTGACCATGAGCAAAATATACTATGCCATGGTTTTAATTCATTTTCTTTTATGTGCTGACAACGATTATACTATATACACGTATGAGTGTCAAACTAACCACAATATATAGTATGTGCAGTAAAATAAATTTATATACAATTTTAAAATAGGTATTGACAGTAGTTTGAGTTTGTATTGACTAAATAAAAAATGTACTATATTTAATTACCTATGAATTTTTATACAAATAAATAATATTTTTCCATTGACATAAAAGTTTTACATATATAATATATAAAAATTTTATGGATAGTAATTAAGTGATATTTTATTAATTTATAAAAAAAAGACAGGTAAAAAACCTGTCTTTTAGGGGTTAATTTTTATTTTATTAAGAGAGAAATATTTATCATTTAATTTATAATTTATTAATAGAAGAAATCAAGGTTGAGGTAGAATCTATCTGCATCTGTGTCGGAATCGATATCTTTACCATCGAAATATTTAACACTTGCTAATAGATTTTCTACAGGAACATAGCTAGCACCTATAGCAAAACCTTTTTGATTATTAAATACATCTTTATATGTTGTAGCAATAGTAACATCTTTACCGAAATGACGATAAGCAACATAAGCTCCCCAAGAACCAGGGTCAGCAATATTAGCATTTTTGTATTGAAGTTCTGCCATATAAGCTTGTTTGTCATCGGAATTATCAGATTCAGTATTTACAGCATATTGACCGAGTAAGCCCCAATTATTATCGAAGCGATATAAACCACCTACAGACCATATATTCATTTTGTCATAATCATACATTGTGCTACCTGCCCATGTACCCCAATCTTTAGAGCCTGGTTCAATATTATTCATTATAGCATACATAGCATTAGCATCGAATTTTTCACTTTTATAATTAAATTGCGCTGCATAAAAATCAGATGTTATATTATCAATAATTTGACCATCAATTTTTTCTGGATTATCATGACCAGGATTGTAACGACCTGCTAAAAGAGAAGTTGTGAAGTTTTTATTGCTACCACTTGTAATATCAATTTGAGCACCAGACATATGTTCATCAAGAAGCATACCATAAGTATCAAGAAGAGGAATTTTACCAGCAGAAATAGTAGTGTTATGACCTAAAGGACCTTTGACATAAGCACGAGCTACAACTGTTTTACCATTAGCATCAGCTAAAGCATTCATTTCATAATCTACACGAAGATTAGCAGTCCAGCCTGTATCGCCAATATAAGCTTTTGGTTCAAGACGGAACATTACTTGGCTAGTGTCATTATCATTATATTTCTTTTTATGATCACTTATTCTATCTGTAGCATCACTTGAAGCATCAACATAACGATAACGCAATTCACCTTTCCAAACAATATTATCGGATTTCTTTTCAAGATCAGCAACACGAACGCCAAGGTTATCAAGTTCATCTGCAAATTCAGCGGCTAATTTATCAACGAGAGCTTTATCAGCTTTTTCAAGATCTGTTTTTGCCATAGCACGAGCTATAATTTGAGCCATTTCGTAGCGAGTCATAGTATTTTGACCTTGATATGTACCATCTGGATAACCATCAATAACACCATCAGCAGCAAGTGTAGAAACAGCATCATAAGCCCAGCTATCAACAGGAACATCACTAAATGGATTATTAGCAGCAAAAGTAGTACTAGCTACACCAACAACTAAAGCAGCAGTAATTGCAGAGACAAGAGTTTTTTTAGACATTAATATTTCCTCCAAACGCGATAAATTATATTATAAATAATTAACTTTCATAATATAAATTAAAGAAAATATAGAGTGTCCAAGTTTCCTCTAAGGTTCAATGCTATAAATATGAAAGTCAATTTCTTTATCTGCTTGAATTTTATCATAATATGAAATAAATTTCAATATTTTATATAAATAAAAATTTTTATAAAATTAAATATAAAGAAATATTGTTTAATTTATTTCGTAAAAATGACATTATTTATTAAATTAATCAATAATATTTCATTTTAATAATAAAATATTTCGTTTTATAGAAAAAATAATATAAAAAATTTTTTATAAATAAATAAAAACTTATAAGTAAAATTAAAAGCAAACGTAAATATAAAAAAGAGCAGACATTAAGTCTGCTCTTTGTATACTACTATTAAATTTCAGTCTTACTGAGTGTTTATCAGAAGAAGAAGTCAACGTTAGCAAAGAATTTATCTGCATCGTTGGATTTATTACCATCAATCCAGCTATCTTCACCAGTGAAGTATTTAACTGTTGCAAGAATATTTTCAGCAGGAACATAACTTACACCAGCGATGAAGCCTTTTTGACCACCAGCAATTTCATCATAAGTTGGAGCAGGAACAGAGTTTTTGCCAAGATCAGCATAACCAGCATACATACCCCAAGAACCAGCATCAGCAACGTCTGCACCTTTATAGTTTAATGTAGCAATCCATGCATCATCATCTTTTTCAGCAGAAGTATTTTGAGCATATTCAGCATTTAATGCAATGCTATTGTTGAATGCATATTTACCACCAACATACCAGATCTGAGCATCAGTATCATCACCATAAGTAGCATAGTCATAACCAGCACTCTGATGAATAACATCTTTAGCCCATGCTTCTCTAGCATCGTCAAGACCTGTTAAAGCGTTATAACCAGCATTTAAAGCTAATTTTTCATTTGGAGTATAATCAAATTGGATGCCATAGAAATCAGTTGTAACATCACTATTAGAAATATGAGCTTTACCATCAACAGCATAAGCATCTTTAGGATTGTTAGTGAAACGACCACCAGCTAAAGTAGTTTTGAATACATCGCTACCAAATGTTGCTTGAACACCAGCAATTTTATCATCAAATACTAAACCAGTAGCTGTGAATACTGGTAATTTACCAGCTTGTACAGTAGCACCGAAGAGAGGACCTTCAACATAAGCAAGGTCAACACTTGCATCATTATCGGATGGATCAATGATAGCATTAGAATCGGAACCCATATCTAAGCTATAGTTGATACGAGCATTTGCAGTCCAACCAGAGTTACCAATATAAGCTTTTGGAGCTAAACGGAACATAACTCTATTGTAAGTTGTATCTTCGCCAGCATCATGATTAGCATCATAATAACGATAACGGAGTTCTCCGCCCCATTTAACGTTATCAGATTTCTTTTCAAGATCAGCAACGCGAACGCCAAGGTTATCAAGTTCTTCAGCGAATTCAGCAGCTAATTTGTCAACGAGAGCTTTATCAGCTTTTTCGAGGTCAGTTTTAGCCATAGCGCGAGCTACGATTTGAGCCATTTCATAACGAGTCATAGTGTTTTGACCCTGATAAGTACCATCTGGGTAACCATCGATAACACCATCAGCAGCAAGAGTAGTAACAGCATCATATGCCCAGCTATCAGCAGGAACATCGCTGAAAGGATTTGCAGCAGCAAAAGTTGTGCTAGCAGCGCCAACTACGAGAGCGGCAGTAATTGCAGAAACAAGAGTTTTTTTAGACATAACAAAACTCCTCCTATAAAATATATTTTTTGTTCAATAGAAAATATATTGTTAGGAGAAATGATTGTGTATGAGTATCCACGTTTCCTCAACTTTTTTTCCTCTGCTCAATATATTCTTTTCTTGAACTACTAAAATGATAGCATAAAGATAAAAAAAATGCAACTTTGTAATAGAAAGATTATTTTTAATTATTAAATAATAGCGAAAAAAAGGTGGTTTTATTTGTTGAAAATAGTAAAATTTTAAAATAAATGAAATAAAATTTAATAAATATGGATGGTTTTTGGTGAAAATAAATTAATATTAAGAAATAAAATATCGGAATGTGTAATTTATTAAAATTAAATTAAAATTTAATTAAAAAGTAAATTAGAGATAAAAATGGTGATATTTAGTATAATAAAACTTAAGAAATAGATGATTTATTTATATTTTTGATATTGATTTTTAAGAATTTAGGTGAATATATGGAAAATGCAATTGAATATATTTTTAGAATAATTTTATCAGCGATATTAGGTGCGCTAATTGGTTATGAAAGACAATTTAAACATAAATCAGCAGGACTTAGAACGAATATTTTAGTGTGTATTGGTTCGTGTTTAATCATGATTTTATCGAATTTATTGTATGAGCAAGTAGAGGGAAAAACAAATGCTGATCCTGCAAGATTAGCTGCACAAGTTGTAAGTGGTATAGGTTTTTTAGGTGCAGGAGCTATTATTAAAGAAGGTGTGAATGTAATTGGTCTTACAACAGCAGCTTGTATTTGGGTAGTATCTGGCGTTGGTTTAGCTGTAGGTGCTGGATATTATATAATTGCTGTTTTTGCTTCATTGTTAGTGTATATAATATTAGAGATTTTATCGCAAATGGATAGTTGGTTAGTGCCAACTGATAATATTATGATAAAAATAAGAATGATCAATGATAGTGAAAAGATAAAAGAAGTCTATAATGCATTATTAAAATTAGGTCTAAAAAGTAAAAATTTTTCAGTAGTGTTTGTCTCTGAAGATATTGTAGAATTAAATATTTTAATGTTTAATCCACATAAATTAAAATTGGCAGAAATATCCACATATTTCACTTCTATGGAAGGTGTAATAAAATCTATAGAAATTCATTGAGCTTAAGGGGATTAGGAATGATAAAATTCTTAATCCTTTTTTTATTATGTTTATATTATATAGAAGAAAAAATATTTATCTGAGTTTCAAGAGTGCATAATACTTGTCATTTTGGTAAAAATGATGTATACTATGAGAAAATATTTGTCTTTATATTGTGCAGTTTTAAAGGAGATGTATTATTTTGTTAAGTCGTATTGGAAAAAAATATCAAGAAATGGCTTTATTAAAACTAATAGTTTTAGGGCTTATAATTGGTATTTTCATTGCAGTGGCTGTGCCGACAGCTGTACCTGCCGTAGCTATTTTAGGGGATTTATTCGTTAAAGCTTTAAAAGGTATTGCACCTATTTTGGTATTTATTTTAGTAATGAACGCTATGGCACAAAAAAATGCAAATGCTAGTGCATCTATGAAACCTATTGTTAAATTGTATGTACTTGGAACATTTTTTGCTTCTTTAGTAGGCGTATCTATGTCATTTTTATTCCCTACTACATTACAATTACAAGTTGCAGATGCTACAATAGCTCCACCAAGTGGTATCGTGGAAGTTTTACATAATTTACTTATGAGTATCGTTGATAATCCTGTTAATGCTTTAGTTAATGCAAATTATATTGGTATTTTAGCTTGGGCTATTTTAGCAGGTGTAGCTTTACATGCTTCTTCCGATAAAACTAAAACTATGATTGCTGATTTAGCTAGTGCTGTTACAAAAATTGTAAAATGGATTATTCGTTTTGCTCCATTTGGTATTATGGGCTTAGTAGCAAATGCAGTAGGAACAAGTGGTATTGGTGCTCTCTTAGGTTATGCTCATTTACTTGTTGTATTGCTTGGAGCATTCTTCATCGTTGCACTTGTTATGAATCCATTAATCGTATTCTTACACATTCGTCGTAATCCTTATCCATTAGTATTTGCAACTCTTCGTGAAAGTGGTTTATATGCATTTTTCACTCGTAGTTCTGCTGCTAATATTCCAGTAAACCTTTCTTTATGTAAACGTCTTGGTTTAAATGAAGATAATTATTCTATCTCTATTCCACTTGGTGCAACAATCAATATGTCTGGTGCTGCTATTACAATTGCTATTCTTTCCCTGGCAGCTGCTCATACACTTGGTATTGAAGTTGATATTTTGATGGCATTATTATTATCTATAATCGCTACAGTTGGCGCTTGTGGTGCTTCAGGTGTAGCTGGTGGTTCATTGTTACTCATTCCAGTAGCATGTGCATCTTTTGGTATTAGCAATGATATTGCAATGCAAGTTGTAGGTGTAGGATTTATTATTGGTGTGCTCCAAGACTCTTGTGAAACAGCTTTAAATAGTTCTAGTGATGTATTATTCACTGCAACAGCAGAATTTGCTGCTCGTTCTAAAGAAGGAACTCTTGATGTGAAAGATATGGTTCCACAAAATAGAGCTTGATAATAATTTATAAATGATAATAGGCGACATTTTAAGTTTTAATGACTTTTAATGTCGCTTTTATTGTTACTTTTATTTAAAATAAAAAGGACTTAGTTTTATAAAACTAAGTCCTTTTCTATAAGTAGCTTAAACTACATTAATTTATGTTCAAGTTCTTGTATTTTCTTTTTATGATGTTCAATGGCAAATTTTAAATGACTTTGAACTTCATCGCTAGTAGCCTGTTTAAAAGCTTCTTCTAGTTTAGCTAGGCGAGTCCTAACTTCAAGAAGTTCATCACTTAATACGGTTTTTTCATTTAAACCAATGCCATAAACAGTTCTGATATCATTCAATATAATATCAGCATAACCTGGTTCAGATGATACAGTTTCAAGATATTTTGCTAATTCATAAATGATACTATAAGGATCTTTTCCTTCGTTTAACCATTTTAACAAATTCATCTTGATATTTTGCTCTTTACCATGAGCAGAATTAATATTATCTGTCATTATTATAATGCTGTTTGAAGATATTCTTTAATAGCGTTTCCATCTTCCATAGTCATAACAGTGTCTAAAGCTGCTTTAGCTTGAGCAGATGTTATGGAACGGATTTTTTCTTTTACGCGTGGAATAGATGGAGCACTCATGGAAAGTTCGTTGATACCCATTGCCATTAAAATAGCAGCAGCATTAGGGTCACTAGCCATTTCACCGCACATACCTACCCAAATATTATTATTACGAGCAGACTCAATAGTGAGTTTAATGAGGCGAAGAACAGCTGGATTAAAGTGATTATAAAGATAACTTACATTAGTGTTAACACGGTCAACAGCAAGTGTATATTGAACAAGGTCATTAGTACCAATGCTAAAGAAATCAAGGTATTTAGCAAGTACAGGAGTCATTACAGCAGCTGCTGGAGTTTCAACCATGATACCAAGTTGAACATTATTGGAGAATGGTTTTTCTTCATGAGCAAGCTGTGATTTAGCTTCTTCGATAATTGCACGTACTTGTTTTACTTCTTCTACGTTGATAACCATTGGGAGCATCATTGCTGCTTTACCATAAAGACCAGCACGTAAAATAGCTTTAACCTGTGGCATAAATACTTCACGACGGTTTAAACAAATACGAATTGCACGGTAACCTAAGAAAGGATTTTCTTCTTCTGGGATATTTAAGTAAGGGAGTGGTTTATCGCCACCGATATCCATTGTGCGAATTACACATAAATGACCATTGCATTTTTCAATAGCTTCTTTATATGCTTTAAATTGAGTTTCTTCATCAGGAATAGTATCTCTACCCATGAATAAGAATTCAGAACGGAATAAACCAACGCCTTTAGCACCAAATTTCATAGCAGCTTCAACATCTAAATGAGTGCTGATGTTAGCCATAAGGTCAACTTCTACACCATCTTTAGTCACTGTAGGAAGTTTGGAAAGCTGAGCATAATGTTCTTTTAAGCGGCGTTGTTCTTCTAATTTTACCTGATAGGAAGCGATTAAATCTTCAGTTGGTTCAACAAAGATTTCACCAGTTTCACCATTTAAGATAACTTCAGCATTATCAGGAATATCTTTAATTTTATCGCCAAGACCTGCAACAGTAGGGATAGCTCTTGCTTTAGCAATGATTACAGCATGGCAAGTAGTACTACCATTACCTAAAATTACACCAGCAATTTTTTCAGTAGGAATGTTAGCGATAACAGATGGTTCAATTTCTTCTCCGCAGAGAATTACAGCACCACCATCAACTGTTTTTTCTTTAAGACCTAAAATACGTCTTGTTACGCGTTTACCAACATCGCGGATATCTACAGCACGTTCACGGAAATAAGTGTCGTCCATTTGTTCAAAGATAGATGCATTTTCTTCAGACGCTTCAAGTACAGCTTTTGGTGCACTTCCACAAGCGCCGAGTTTTAACATAGCATTTTCTTCGAGCATAGGGTCTTGTACCATCATACGATGTGCTTCCATAATGCCTGCTTGTTCAAGCATGCCTTTATCACGAAGTGTTTTAATATTTGTTTGAAGTACTTCAGCTGCATAAGCTAAAGCTTCTTTAATTTTTGATACTTCTTCTTCAGCAGTTCCTGGAGTGTAAGCATCAATATAAGATTGTAAATCTTCTCCGAGTTTCATTACTTTGGCAATAGAAATACCAGTAATAACTCCTTTTCCTCTTAATTCGTACGGCAAAGTACAAATCCCCCTCTCTCATTAACTCTCAGTTTAGAAATTATTCTTCACCGAATTTGTTTTTGATGAGACCAGTAAGAGCATCAAGAGCTGCTTGAGCGTCGTCACCTTCAGCATTGATAGTGAGTTCAGTACCCTGAGTAAGACCAAGGCTCATGATCATAAGAATGCTTTTAGCATCAACAGTTTTACCTTTAGCAGTAAGTTTGATTTTGGAGCTGAATTTGTTAGCTTCCTGTACAAACATAGATGCAGGACGTGCATGTAAGCCAGTTTTGTTTTCAATAATAAGTGTAGTTTCCATTATAAATAAACCCCTCTCTTAATACATCATAGAACATAATTGTATATTTAACATTATCGTTTGAAAATTATGTCTTTGTTAATTATAACTAAAAATTGCAAAAATGACTAGTGCATTTTGGAAAAAAATAAGAAATTTTCTAAAAAAACTTTAATTGAACATCATTTCTGTCATTTCCATAACTAAAACATAATAAATCAAAAGAAATGTTATTTTAAAATATTGGTTTTATGACAAGGTGAAAGCCTTATAATAATGGAGAAATTTTTATTTGTTAAAGTAAATTATATCTGAAAATCTCTCAATATATGATGTTAAATGCTGTTTATTTTACCTTGTAGAATTTTATTCATAGAAAAAATTTTTGGTTGCTTTATTTCTATATTAAGAAATAAATAAAAAAGTTAGCTTTTTCTTGAAATCAAAAAAAACGTAAATTATAATAAAATTTATCTATAAAGGCAGGTGAAAAAGTGTGAAACAATTTAATCAAGATAATATGAAAAGTATAAGTGATTATATCAACAATTTTTATGAGGATAATCCCTTTACAAAACATTTAGGTGTAGATATTGTTTCGATTGATAAGGGTAATGTATGTGTTAGTCTGACAATTAAACATGAACATACAAATGTTTATGGCATAGCTCATGGTGGCGTGATTATGTCCCTTTGCGATATGGCTATGGGCGCAGCCTGTCTTAGTGTGGGAAAAAAAGTAGTAACTTTGGATTTTAATATTAATATTTTAAAATCTATTGATATGGAAGATGTGGCTATTGTAAAAGGAATGATTATTCATAATGGAAGAAGTACAGTAGTTGCTGAATGTGAAGTTTTTAATAAAGATAATAAATTATGTGCCACAGCTCGTGGTACATTTTTTGTGATAGGACGATTAGCTAGTGAATGAGATGATTTTTAAACGACTTATAATTTTTAGTATAGTTTTTGTACAAATTTTTATAGCATTTAACCCAGCAAGGGCTATGGATAGCATAGTAGATGATGCTCCACCAGTAGATGAATCAAAACCATATATTCCTGTTACAGCAGATAATCTACAAGATATGACTGCTCAAGCTGCAATTTTGATAGATGCAACTACAGGTAGAGTTCTCTATGAAAAAAATCCAGACGCTAAGGCAATGCCTGCAAGTACAACTAAGATGATGACTTGCATACTTGGATTGGAAAATGCAAATGATGATGACATTGTTGAAGTTGATAAACGTGCTGTAGGTGTAGAAGGTTCTGCTATTTATATAAATGAAGGCGATAAAATAAAAATGTCAGAACTGTTGCAAGCTACAATGTTAGCTTCTGGTAATGATGGTGCCGCTGCTATTGCTTATTATGTAGGAAAAGGTTCTCTAGAAACTTTTGTGCAAATGATGAATGATAAAGCAAAAGAAATTGGCGCTACTAATACACATTTTAATAATCCTCATGGATTGACAGACCCAAATCATTATACAACAGCTAGAGATTTAGCTAAGATTGCAAGATATGCATATCAAAATGAAAAATTTCGTAAGATAGTATCAACAAAAGAACAAGAGATACAGTGGGTAAATCCAGCGGAACGAAAAGATATCTATGGTAGTACAAATCGTTTATTGTGGAATTATGATGATGTAACTGGTATAAAAACAGGATATACTGATGCTGCTGGTGGCTGTTTAGTAGCTTCTGCACAAAAAAATGGTGTTACACTTATTGCCGTAGTATTGAAAACATCAGATAGTAGAGCTCGTTTTGTTGAAGGCAGAGCTTTATTGGATTATGGATTTAAACATATAAAAGAAATGAAAACTGTTGATGAACAGAAATTAATTTCTAGTATATATACGCATAATAGCACTAATTATAAGACTACAGTAAAACCTATACAGCCTTTTACTTATTTAGTCATGGATACAGATAATGTAGATGATTTTTCCTGGAAAATGAATTTACCAGCATATATAGATGCTCTATTAAAACAAGGTGCTAAAGTGGGAACAGTTGATTTATTATATCAGGGAAATGTTGTTGGTAGTGTAGATATGGTAACGACAGAAGAAGTAACAGAAGGATTTAATCTGTTAGGTTTTTTACACAAATTATTTTTTAGTTGATAAAGATAAAACTTAATAAATGAAGGGAATGATAATATGCAAGCATTACTACACGCTATCAGTGGTGTTTTGACTTTGATTTTTATGGGGCTGATAGGTTGCTATCTAGCTAAGATTGGTTGGATAAACAAAGATAATAAAGCTCTATTGCCGAAATTGGTAACAAATGTATCATTGCCTTTGTTTTTTATCTATAATATTACACATGCTTTTAGTCATGACCAATTATTACATTTAATAACTGGTTCTATCGTGCCATTTATTTCTATTGGTGTATGTTTTATTTTAAGTGTGTTTTTGGCAAGATTTATGTCTAAAAAAGGTCATAGAGGGATTTTTCAATCTACATTTACAACTTCAAATACTATTTTTGTAGGTTTACCAGTAACTATGGCATTATTTGGTGAGGAAGCAATACCTTATACTTTATTGTATTTTTTTGCTAATACTACATTCTTTTGGACTTTAGGAAATGCTTGTATTCAGGCTGATTCAAAAGAATTTTCTTATCAGCAAATGTTTACTTTAAAAACTTTGAGAAGAATTTTTTCTCCACCGATTTTAGGGTTTTTAGCTTCATTGATTATTTTAATTTTAGACATTCCTTTACCTAAATTTTTTATGGATACAGCTCAATATATGGGAAATTTAACAACACCACTTGCTTTGATTTTTATAGGTGTAACACTTTATTCCATGGGTTTGAAAAAAATTCGTTTTGATTTAGGTTTAATAGGTATATGTTTAGGTAGATTTATAATTGCACCACTTAGCATGTACTTATTGTCTTTTATCTTCCCTATGCCAGAATTGATGTTTAAAGTATTTGTAATCATGGCGTCATTACCTGCGATGATTCAAACAGTAGTATTATCTAGTCTTTATAATACAGATACAGAATATGCAACATTAGTAGTTTCCGCGACTACATTATTATCTATAATTACAATTCCAATTTATATGGTATTATTATCGTAAGTTTTTGTTCATTTCTTTGATGACAAAGAAACGAACCAAAGAAATCACCGCAGATAAAATTTTAATTTTGAAAATAATTATCGCTTCATACAACGCTTAGAAACTCGCTACGCTCAAACATTCAGACTAAAACCGTATTCAGCGATAATTATTTTCAATAACCTTGCGGTTACCTTTAAAATTTTATAATGCGGGAAATAAAAATACGTATTATTTAATTGTAATTAATGTTTATATTAGTTTATGAATAAGAAAAATTATGTGAAATGTTGTACCTATTAGTGGATTTTACAGCAATAAAAAATTGTTTTTATCAGAGTAAAATCAGTATCATAGGGCAATTTTCTTTTTTTACATTTCTATTTAAAAGAAGACAAACATTGCATATATTGAGGAGAAATTTTTATGTCCTATAAGGTTTATTTATTTGATTTTGATTACACTTTGGCAAATTCGGAAGTTGGTATTGTGAAGTGTTTTGAGTTGCTTATGGAGCAGGAGGGGTATCCGCTTCGTCCTAAGGATGAGATAAAAAGAACTATTGGTCTGCCTATGAGTGAGGCTTTGTCTATATTGACTGGAGAGGTTGATGAAGCAAAGATACAGGAGTTAAAAGATAAATATACTGTTTTTGCTGATTTATATATGACAGAGAATACATATTTATATGATGATACAAAAATGGTATTGAAGACTTTAAAAGAACGTGAGGCTAAAATAGCAATTATCTCTAGTAAAACACGTCGTCGTATTATGCAGACTTTGACTAGGGATAAAATAGATGATTTGGTAGAGTTTATTATTGGCAGTGAGGATAAATATGCGTATAAACCTGCTCCAGATGGAATTTTAGAAGCTGTTAAGCGTTTAAATGTAGATAAAAAAGATGTAATTTACATTGGTGATAATATTGTAGATGCTCAAGCTGCTCAAAATGCACAGGTAGATTTTGCAGGGGTATTAACAGGAAATAATATTAAAGCAGATTTTGCAAAATTTCCTCATGTTAAAATAATGAATGGTCTACAAGAATTAATATAATGTCTTGGATATAAAATTTAAAATAATTATGTAGATAAAAAGAAAAAGTAGTCAACTAAAATATATTAAACGGAAAGGGGGAATTTAATATATTTTTAGATTGACTACTTTTTGGCTATAAGTAAGAAATAGAGTTTAAATCTGTGAGTGTAGTGTAATTATTAGTATTTTGGATTAAATCGAAAACTGGATTATCATTTGTTGGATAATAACAAAATGTAGCATAATATTCTCCATCTTGTAGATATAGTTCTATAATACTATTGTCTATATAGACGGACAGATTTAATTCATCTTGAGCTTTTACTAGAAATTGACGAATGCCTTTTCCGCCTAATTTTAATTGATTGCGGTCTATAGTAAAAACAGAAGTATTTTTATCATAAGTTAATAAAATATATTCATCATTGAATTTTAATTTACCTTGCCAGCTAGAAATATCTTTAAGGGGGATAGATATTTCTAGTTTTTTATTTGCAGATAAAGAGATTTTATCTGTATTTATTTTTGTTGTAGTATTTTGATTTAATTTATTTAATTCGCTTATAGGACGTTGGTATAATTTATCATTTTTTAAAATTAATTCACGTGGTAAAGTTAAAGAATGAACCCAGCCATCATTTATAGTTGGATAATCTTGTAATTTATCTGGCATACCCACCCAACCAATTAAAATATGGCGATTTTCATGAACTAAAACTTGCGGTGCGTAAAAATCAAAGCCCATATCAAACTCATGAAATTCGCCATGAGTAAATTCTAGTGTATCAGGATTAAATTGACCTATTAGATAGCCTGCTTGATAAAGATTTTGATATTGATATTTTTGAGCTTTTAAACCTTGAGGGCAGAATACTAAAATATCTTTATCGTCTATAGTAAATAAATTAGGACATTCCCACATATAACCGAAATCAGTTAGTTGAGTCTTTAATTCACCCCTAAAAATCCAATTTTCATCAATTTCTTCATAAATTAAAGCGCAACCTGTTAAATTTTCACGTTGAGCGCCTAAAATAATGAAACTGCGATTATTTTTGGTGAATATATAAGGGTCGCGAAAATGTGTAGTATATCCTTTAGGTACGGTATCAATAATGATTTTTTCTTTGATGAATTCACCATCATCATTTTGTTTAACTGAAACTTGACGAGGATAGCGTATATTTTGTTCATCTTTTAAATTAGCTGTGTAAATAATTTCTAATTTATTATTTTTACTACGTGCAGAGCCTGAATAACAGCCGTCTTTATCAAATTTATCAACAGGAGCTAAAGCTATTTGAGGTTTAGTATAATTTATAAAATCTGTAGTTTGTGTGTATGTCCAATGTTTATGTTTATGTTCACAGCCAAAAGGATTCCATTGGAAAAATATTTGATATTTACCTTGATGATAACAAAGACCATTAGGGTCATTAACTAAGCCCTTAGGCATTTCCAAATGAAATTTGTTATGCCATTGCATAAATGAAAGTCCTCCTTCATTAAGTATTATTTTATATTTTTGCTAAGCGTGTGCTTTCACGTATGATTAAATTCATATTGTGGTCGTATTCAGAAGTTACAGGTTGATTTTGAAGCATAGATAATAATTTTTCTGCTGTTTTTATGCCAAGATGTTTATAATCAAAAGCTAGGCTAGTCAATGATGGATAAGATATACTGCCTACAGGATAACCACCAAAGCCAGCAAGTGAAATATCTTGGGGAACATGGATTTTCTTTTCATGAAAATAACGCAATAATCCTAAAGCAATATTATCTGTAGCACAGATGACTGCACTAGGTTCAAAAGATACTACAGTATCGCCTAAATTATAGGCTTGTTCAAAACTAAAATCAGTTTGGACAAAAGATATTTTACCTTGCGGATTATTAGCAAGGTAACCTTGTTTAAATCCTTCATAGCGGTCTACGCCTACAGCTTTATCTTGAGGGGATACTCCTAAAAATACCACTTGTTGATGGTTTAAAGAGGCGATATATTCACCCATCAATTTGCCTGCATTGATATCATCTACTTTGATAAAATTTACTTTATTGTGGCTTTGCCCTGTAAAAATGATGGGGATATTAGCTTGATTGATTAATTTTAGATGATTGTCATTGATATTGATAGAGTCAACGATAATTCCATCTACACCTTGTTGAATTAATTGAGAGATATTATCTAGTTCTTTTTGCGAATTTAATTCACTGATTAAAATCAAAGCTTGATATCCCATTTGTTGTAAAATTATATTAAAACCTGTCAATAATTTGCCAGCAGAAAAAGAGTCTAAACGAGGCATGACAATGCCGATTAATTTACTTTGTTTAGTTTTTAAACGTTTGGCAAAAAAATTGGATTTATAACCTGTTTCACGTATGACTTTATCAATTAACATAGCTTTTTCCTTGCTTACGTAACCATTATTTAGATAGCGAGAAACTGTGCTTTTAGCTACTCCAGCTAGATTAGCAATATCTTGTATAGTGAGTTTTTGAGTCATGATAAAGTCATCCTTTGCAATAATTATTCTTCTGGTTTAAAGCATACCATAGTTAGAGCAAAAGCGACAGCTAAACCAATAAAAGTAAGTCCAATAGCATGTTTAGTTTCAAAGAGAACTTCTACTTTAGCATCAAATGGTGCAAAGACTTTGCCTTCAGATGGCACGATACCACAGCCAGCACCCATAGCACCAGAGGAAAACGCAGGGTCTTTTACTTTGTTCAAGGCAATTAATTTGCCAGGAATAGGACTTGTTAGAATAAGATTTTTCATTTATGTACACTCCCTTAATTATGGAATTGGTTCCACCTATATGGTATCAGTTCCATAATTTTAAGTCAAGATTTAAATTTTGTATTGTGTTTTGAAAAAGAGTATATATAATAAAAATAGAGCAAGAATGGTATAAATTTTATTTGGGTGGGATTTTTTATGGAAATAAGAAAAATTTATAGTGAATTTAATACACCTGTTTATTTAAGTAAAGCATTAAATTTATATTATGGAGGCTGGGAAATTTGTTGTCCTATGCATACATTTGGGCCAGCAATACGACAGCATTACTTAATTCATTATGTAACGAGAGGCAAAGGAAGACTTTGGATGAATGATACTTGTTATGTAATAGAAAAAGATACTATGTTTCTTATTCGTCCAGGAATAACAGCAGTTTATCAGGCAGACAAGGATAATCCATGGGAATATTGTTGGATTTGCATTGATGGTTATGATGTAGAAAATATGTTAAATAACAGCGGTTTTGACAAAGTAAATCCATTATTTTTTGATAAGAGTAATGGTGAAGTCAGAGATGCTATGTTGAATTTTATATTTTATTTTTCTAAGTATAAAAATAATGAATATATGTTGCTTAGTCGTTTATATAATATTTTTGGACATATGAAAATTCAAATGAAAAAACAGCAAGCAAAATCTATTCATGTAGAGAGAGCTATTGATTATATATATGAAAATTACAGTAAAAATATCAGTGTTACCGATATAGCAGAATATTTAGGAATAGATAGAACGTATTTATATCGTTTATTTAAAGAAGAATATGATATGTCGCCACAAAAATATCTTTTAAATTTCCGCTTGAAGACAGCTATGAATAAATTAGAAGGCGGAAATATGTCTATAGCTGATATAGCCTATAGTTGTGGGTTTAATGATGCATCAGCATTTTGTCATCAGTTTAAAAAAGTATATAAAGATACGCCACTTAATTATCGAAGATATCCTCAATTAGCTATTCGCGAATGAGTAAATTTTATAAAAAAGCATAAAGAAAAACCCCCTAGTTATGCACTAGGGGGTGAGTAAAGAATGTATATAAGTCCTAACACAAGAATTATATTAAAAGATAAGTTAATTGTCAATAAAATTTTTTAATAAGTCTATAGATAAAATATATATTAAATATTGTTTAATACAGCTTCAGTCATAGTTTTTGTATCTGCTTTGATGAAGCCTTCTTTATATAAATCAGGTGTGCGATATCCTTGAGCTAAAGCTTTATCTACAGCTTGTTCAATGCAAGTAGCAGCTTCTTGTTCATCAAGAGAATAACGAAGAAGCATAGCAGCAGAAAGTATAGTAGCTAATGGATTAGCAATGCCTTTGCCTGCGATATCAGGAGCAGAGCCATGAATTGGTTCATAAAGGCTAGTGGATTCACCGATACTAGCAGATGGAAGCATACCAATAGAGCCACTTAAAACTGCAGCTTCATCACTTAAAATATCGCCAAAAAGATTGCCTGTTACAATGACATCAAATTGGCTTGGGTTGATGGCAAGTTGCATAGCACAGTTATCTACATAGAGATTTTCTAAAGTGATTTCAGGATATTTTTCCGCTACTTTAGCAGTTGTTCTACGCCATAATCTAGAAGTTGCTAAAACGTTGGATTTATCTACGGAAGTCACTTTATTTTTGCGTTTTTTAGCAGCTTGCATAGCAAATTCTACGATGCGATTGACTTCAGGAACGGAATAATTTTCTAAATCCCAAGCACGTTCATTGCCTTCATAAATTTCACTTTCACATTTATCGCCGAAATAGATACCGCCGATTAATTCACGTACGATTAATACATCAGTACCTTTTACGATTTCTTCTTTGAGTGGAGAATATTCAACAAGAGCATCTGCTACTTTGATAGGACGAAGATTAGCATATAATCCGAGTCCTTTTCTAAGCCCTAAAACTGCTTTTTCAGGGCGAAGTGTAGGTTCTACATTATCCCATTTTGGACCACCAACAGCACCGAAAAGTACAGCGTCAGCATTTTGTGCAGCTTCAAGTGTTGTCTGTGGAAGTGGGGTACCGCATAAATCATAAGCAGTACCACCGGCAGGATGACTTTCAAATTCAAGACTTAAATTATATTTATCAGAAACTTTTTTTAAAACGGCAACGGCACTATCAGTTATTTCTTGACCAATACCATCGCCAGGAATGACTACAATTTTTTTACTCATAGATAATCTTAACCCTTCTGTTTAATGTAGTTGATGAGTCCGCCAGCTTTGGCAATATCTTGGATAAATCCAGGAAGTGGCACAGCATGGAATGTATCACCAGTTGTGAGATTTTCAATAGTACCAGTGGATAAATCAACGCGTAATTTATCATTAGCATGGATTTTTTCTACATCATCACCAATTTCAAGTAATGGTAAACCAGTATTGATAGCATTGCGATAGAAAATACGAGCAAAACTGCTAGCGATTACTACAGGAACACCAGAAGCTTTGATAGCGATTGGAGCATGTTCACGAGAAGAACCACAGCCGAAGTTTTTACCGCCGACCATGATATCGCCTTCTACTACATTTTGAGCAAAAGTTTCGTCGATATCTACCATACAATGACTAGCTAATTCTTTTGGGTCAAAAGAATTTAAATAACGAGCAGGGATAATTACATCTGTATCAATATTGTCGCCATAGCGCCAAACTTTTCCTTCTAATTTTTCAGCCATATTATTCTACCTCCTCAGGAGTTGCGATTTTTCCAAGAATTGCACTAGCTGCAGCTACATAAGGGCTAGCGAGATATACTTCACTATCTACATGTCCCATACGACCACGGAAGTTACGATTTGTAGTAGAAACGCAACGTTCACCAGCAGTCATAATACCCATATGAGCACCAAGACAAGGTCCGCAAGTTGGTGTACTTACAGCAGCACCAGCTTTAATAAATGTATCTACATAACCATTATGAATAGCATCAAGATATACTTGTTGGCTACCAGGAATGATGATACAACGAACATTAGGATGTACTTTATGACCTTTTAAGATAGAAGCAGCAATTGCTAAATCTTCTAAACGTCCATTAGTGCAAGAGCCGATAACTACCTGATCAATAGTGATAGGTTCTTTGATGGATTCAACAGTATGAGTATTTTCAGGAAGATGAGGGAATGCTACTACAGGTTTTAATTCAGAAAGATTGATTTCTACAGTTTGACAATAAGTAGCATCACTGTCTGCTTCAACGATTTCATATGGTTTAGTTACACGGTCTTTAATATAATTGAGAGTTTCATCATCTACAGGGAAAATACCATTTTTAGCACCAGCTTCGATAGCCATATTGGCAATTGTTAAACGGTCAGTCATATTGAGTTCTTTGACACCTTCGCCAGCAAATTCTAATGCTTTATATAAAGCTCCGTCTACACCGATCATGCCGATTAAAGTGAGCATAACATCTTTACCACAGATATATTTAGGTTTTTTACCAGTGATATTGACTTTGATAGTTTCAGGAACTTTGAACCATGCTTCACCAGTAGCAAGGGCAACGCCTAAATCTGTAGAACCAACACCTGTGGAAAATCCACCTAAGGCACCATATGTACAAGTATGAGAATCTGCACCGATAGTTACCATACCAGGAGCTACAATACCTTTTTCTGGTAAAATTACATGTTCAATACCTACACGACCAATTTCAAAGTAGTTTACAATATTATGTTTATGTGCAAAATCACGAACAATTTTAGCAAGTCCAGCGGATTTGATATCTTTATTTGGTGTAAAATGGTCAGGCACAAGAGCTATTTTTGTATTATCAAAAACAGGTTTGCCAATTTTTTCAAATTCTTTAATCGCAGGTGGAGCAGTTACATCATTTGCAAGTACCATATCAAGTTTGCAATTGATGAGCTGTCCAGGTTTTACCACATCAATTCCAGCATGTTTAGCCAAAATTTTTTCGGTCATAGTCATACCCATGAAAATCACTCCAATATCGTTTATTTTAAGTTAACAAATTAACAATGTCATTAAAAGATATGATATTACAAGTGGAAAAATTTTGTCAAGAGTAATATTTTAGCGAGAAAAACAGCAAAACTTTGGGTAAAAAGTATATTACTAGGGAGATTTTTTCTTTTTCTAGGAAAATAAAAACGGATTTTTGATTTTTAGTATAGGAAATTTGTTTTTGCTAAAAGTATAAAAAAGTTTTATTTTCATTGATATTAATATTTGATTTTAATAATAATTATGATAAAATTTACCTATCAATAAAATAAATTTCTATAAAGGAGATAGAATAATGAAAAAGTATTTGAGTTCAGTTTTGATTATGTTATGTATTTTATTATCAGCAGTAGTGGCAAGTGCTGAAAAAGCTGAATGGAAAGCAGACAATTATGATTTAAGTAAGGTACAAAAAATTTACGTTGAAGATGATGTAGAAAAAGACGAAAGTGTCTCTTTTTCTGATTTAGAAGCTTTGAAAGTACGTCAATCTTTGGATGAAAATGAAAAATATATAAAAAAATATAGAATTGTAAATAATAAAGATATAGCAGATGCTGTTTTATCTGTGAAAATGTTGACATGGGGAACTAAGAAATATTGGGTAGATGAACAAACTGTTACAGAAAACCAAACTATTACGCATACAGGCAAAGATGGGAAGACTTCTTCAGTGACAATTCCTGTAACAGTAACAAAACCAGGTTATTATTATTACACTCAGTATTTTTCCGCTAAATTTGTCTTAACTGATAAAGACGGCAAGACAATATTTGAAAGAATTGATAAAAGAGAAGATGAGAAAAAAGCTTATGATATGTTTAATAGAGCAGTAAAAGATTTCTATAAAGACGTCAATTCTTTAAAATAAAATGTAAATTTGTATACAAAACACTTGCAAAAAATTATGCTATATGATAAGGTATTAAACAGCAATATTAAACAATTATAAATATAAAAATATGAAGAAAAGGAATAGTAAAATTATTTTCTTTTACAGAGAGCTGTTGATTGGTGCAAAACAGTAAGGAAGATTTTTTGAACTCGCCTTGGAATAGCTGGCTGAACATCTTAGATTATAGATAATTAGGTTAAGTCGGTACTCGACCGTTATATTGAGTTTAAAAATGAGTGCATGTAGATATTTTTACATGAATAAGAGTGGTAACGCGTAAGTACAGCTTTCGTCTCTAGTTTTAGAGATGAAAGCTTTTTTTATAAATTGTTATTGGAGGAATACATAATGATGAATGTTAATAAATATACTAAAGGTTATTTTATGCCACCAACAGTAGACATGAGTTGGACTCAAAAAGAATATGTGGACAAAGCTCCTACATGGTGTAGTGTAGACCTTCGTGATGGTAATCAATCTTTGATTATTCCTATGAGCTTAGAGGAAAAAATCGAATTTTATAAACGCCTTGTAGAAATCGGATTTAAAGAAATTGAAGTAGGTTTCCCAGCAGCTTCTGAAACTGAATTTGAATTTTTGCGTACATTGGTAGAACAAGATTTAATTCCTGATGATGTAACAGTACAGGTATTGACTCAAGCTCGTGAACATATCATCAAAAGAACTTTTGAAGCTTTAAAAGGTGTAAAAAATGCTATAGTTCATGTGTATAATTCCACTTCTGTAGCACAGCGCCAACAAGTATTTAGAAAATCTAAAGAAGAAATCAAACAAATCGCTATTGATGGTGCAAAATTACTTAAAGATTTAACTGAACAAGCAGGAGCAAATTATCGTTTTGAATATTCTCCAGAAAGTTTCACAGGAACAGAACCAGAATTTGCTTTAGAAGTATGTAATGCTGTTTTAGATGTATGGCAACCAACAAGCGATAGAAAAGCTATCATTAATTTACCTGCAACAGTGCAGATGTCCATGCCTCATGTATATGCAAGTCAGATAGCATATATTTCTCAAAATCTCAAATATCGTGAAAATGTAGTATTATCACTTCACCCACATAATGACCGTGGTACAGGCGTTGCAGATTCTGAAATGGGCTTACTCGCTGGTGCTGACCGTATTGAAGGTACTCTCTTTGGTAATGGTGAACGTACAGGTAATGCCGATATTATCACTATCGCTATGAATATGTTTGCCTTAGGCGTTGACCCTAAACTTGATTTTTCCAATATGCCAGAAATCATTGAAATGTATGAACGCGTAACTCGTATGCATGTATATGAACGTCAACCATATGCTGGTAAACTCGTATTTGCAGCATTCTCCGGTTCTCATCAAGATGCTATCGCTAAAGGTATGAAATGGCGTGAAGAAAATGATGAACCACATTGGACTGTTCCATATCTTTTAATTGACCCACAAGATGTTGGTCGTCAATATGATGCAGATGTTATTCGTATCAATAGCCAATCTGGTAAAGGTGGCGTAGCTTATGTTATGGAACAAAAATATGGTCTTAACATGCCTAAGAAAATGCGTGAAGACTTCGGTTATTGCGTAAAAGGTGTATCTGATCATAAACATAAAGAACTTATGCCAGAAGAAATTTATCAGATTTTCCAAGACAATTATGTAAATGTTGAAGAACCATATAAATTGATTGACTTTGTTTTGAATAAACAAGCAGATGGCACATTTAAAGGTAATGTACATTTGATGGAACATGGTCATGAAGTTGTAGTAGAAACACAAGGTAATGGTCGCTTTGATGCTGCAAGTAATGCTATACAAAAAGAATTTGGTATCAAATATGATAATTTGATTTATAGTGAACATGCTATGGAAATCGGTGCTACTTCAAGAGCTATGGCATATGTAGGTATTACAGCAGAAAATGGCAAAACATACTGGGGTGCTGGTATGGATACAGATATCATCACTGCTTCCATAAAAGCTTTAATCAGTGCAGTTAATCGCATGGATTAAGAGAAATTTATTTGTATATATGATTAATCTGTTAGTATAATAAATTTATTGTTTATATATTATATGTAGATAGAAAAGGTGGTTTGTTCATGAGAAGTGATTTAGTAAAAAAAGGTGCAACTCGTTCAGCACATCGTGCTTTATTTAATGCTATGGGATATGGTCCAGAAGATTTGAAAAAACCATTAGTTGGTATTGTAAATGCATTTAATGAAATAATTCCAGGTCATATTCATTTACGTACAATCGCTGATGCAGCAAAACTCGGCGTAGCTGCTGCTGGCGGTACACCTATTGAATTCCCAGCTATTGGTGTTTGCGATGGTATTGCTATGGGACACCCTGGTATGAAATTCTCCTTGGCTAGCCGTGAATTAATTGCTGATTCTATCGAAGCTGTAGCAACAGCTCATGCTTTTGATGGTTTAGTACTCATTCCAAACTGCGATAAAATCGTTCCAGGTATGCTCATGGCTGCTGCTCGTTTGAATATTCCTTGCGTAGTAGTAAGTGGTGGCCCTATGCTTGCTGGTCGTTATCAAGGTAAAGATGTAAGTGTAAGCACAACTTTTGAAGCTGCTGGTAAATTTACAGCTGGCAAAATCACAGAAGATGAAATGTATGATTTAGAAGCAAAAGCTTGCCCAGGTTGCGGTTCTTGCTCTGGATTATTTACAGCTAATACAATGAATACTTTAACAGAAGTATTAGGTATGGGTCTTCCTGGTAATGGTACAATTCCAGCTGCTTATACTGGTGCTAGAATTTCACTTGCAAAACAAGCTGGTCATGTAATCATGGATTTAATTGCAAAAGATATTAAACCTCGTGATATTTTAACTCAAAAAGCATTTGAAAATGCAATCACTGTAGATATGGGTATTGGTGGTTCTTCTAATACTGTACTTCATCTTACAGCAATTGCACATGAAGCAGGTATTAAACTTCCAGCTCCATTATTTGATGAAATCAGTGCAAAAACACCTTATATTACAAAATTAAGTCCAGCTGGTACTCATCATATGCAAGATTTAAATGAAGCTGGCGGTGTTTGTGCAGTAATGCATGAACTCAGCAAAAAAGGTCTTATTCATTTAGACGCACTCACAGTAACAGGAACTGTTGAAGATAGAATAAAAAATAGCGAAATTCAGCGTGCTGATGTAATCAAAACAGTAGAAGCACCATATCGTCCAACAGGTGGTATCGCTATATTACAAGGTAATTTAGCTCCAGATTATGCAGTAGTAAAAGCTAGTGCAGTAACAGAAGATATGCTTTGCTATAAAGGTACAGCAAAATGCTTTAATTCTGAAGAAGAAGCTATCGAAGCTATTACTGGTGGCAAAATCAAAGATGGCGATGTAGTAGTAATTCGCTATGAAGGTCCAAAAGGTGGCCCTGGTATGCGTGAAATGCTCAATCCAACTGCTGTTATCGCTGGTATGGGCTTAAAAGTAGCTCTTATTACAGATGGTCGTTTCTCTGGTGCTACTCGTGGTGCTTGTATCGGTCATGTATCTCCAGAAGCTATGGCTGGCGGTCCAATCGCATATCTTGAAGATGGTGATATCATTGATATCGATATTCCAAATCGTAAATTAAATGTATTAATCAGTGATGAAGAAATGGCTAAACGTAAAGCTAATTGGGTAAAACCTGAACCAAAAGTAAAAACAGGATATCTTTCCCGTTATGCAAAACTTACAACATCTGCTAGCACAGGAGCTGTTTTAGAGTAAGTGAATAAACAAAAAAGAATTGCTTTAATAAATGATATAACAGGTTTTGGTCGCTGTTCTGTAACGGTACAATTGCCATTGATTTCAGCTTTAAAGATACAAGCTTGTCCGCTTCCTACTGCAATTTTAGCAGCGCATACAGGTTTTCCTGTACATTATATGGACGATTATACTCGTCATATGAAAGCTCATATGGATAATTGGCAAGCTTTGAATTTAGAATTTGATGGCATTTTAACAGGTTTTTTAGGTTCTAAAGACCAGATTGAACTTGTATTAGAATTTGCAAGACGCTTTAAAAAAGAAAATACTTTGTTTGTCGTTGACCCAGTGATGGGCGATGGCGGAAAATTGTATTCTTCTTATAATGAAGAACTTTGTTTAAAAATGCGACAATTATTGAATGTGGCTGATGTTTTAACGCCGAATTTAACAGAGGTTTGTCAATTATTGGATATAGAATATCCAAATAAAATGCCAACTGAAGCTGAATTATTAAAAATGGCACAAGCTATAGCTACTAAAGGCGTAAAGCAAATTGTAATCACAGGTCTTGTCAATGAAACAGCTGACAAAGTTTATAATTATATTTATGAGCAAGGTAAAAATCCATGTATGCAAGAGAATAATCGCATACCAGAAGAACATTCAGGTACAGGAGATGCTTTTGTGGCTATCTTGACAGCTTGTTTAGTTCGTGGAGAAGCTTTACCAAATGCTGTGCAAAAAGCAGCTGATTTTGTAGGAAAAGCAATGGCATATACTAATTCTTTAAATGTGCCATGGAATTATGGTTTATGTTTTGAAGAATATTTAACTGATTTAAAATAATAGCGTACAAAAATAAGCTTTAATTTTACTAAACAATGTAGTTGGTAGAATTAAAGCTTATTTATTAATTATAAATATGATTTTATATTGAAGTTTAGAAGCTAAAAGGCTATAATTTTTATGTTATATTGTAACAAGGAAAAGGTGATTAAATGATATTATATACATTACATAATAATGGATATATTGATTTTAGTGAAAAAGTTAAATTATTTCCTAAAGAAAAATTCAATATGTATGTAAATTTTACCAATAGATGTAATTGTAATTGCACATTTTGTTTGCGTCATTTAAAGGACGACCATAAGTTATGGTTAAAAGATGGCGAACCTTCTTTAGAAGAAATTAAACAAGCATTTTTAAATGCACCTATGGAAAATGTAGCAGATATTGTCATCTGTGGTTTTGGTGAACCAACTATGCGTTTAGATGACTTGGTAAAATTATTGACTTTTATCCATCAAACATATCCTAAATTTAAAGTTAGAATGAATACAAATGGTTTGAGTGATTTAGAATATGGTAAAAAAACAGCTGTGTTATTTAAAGGTTTATTAAATACTATTTCTATAAGTTTGAATGAATCAAATGCAGAAAAATATTTAGAAGTTACACGCAGTCGTTTTGGTATAAAATCTTATAAAGCTATGCTTGATTTTGCAGTGGATTGCAAAAATTACATTCCAAATGTAGTAGTAACTATAGTGGATATTATCGGCGAAGATGAAATAAATGCTTGCAAAAAGGTTTGTGAAGAATATAACTTGAATTTGCGAATTCGTCGTTATGAAGCAAATTAAAAAATAGTATTTGGAAATTTAAATGTACTAGAATGATTAAGAATGGAAGCGAATAGATTGTGGAGTCCGAAATGATAAGATTATTGTGGACAGAAATTGATTTAGATGTAATTGCACAGAATATGCAAATTATACGAAAGATGGCAAAATCAAAAGAAGTGGCAGCTGTAATCAAAGCAGATGCTTATGGTCATGGTTCTGTAACTTTAGCTAAAACTTTATTGGAAAATGGTGCTGATAGATTGGCTGTAGCACGTTTAGATGAAGGGCTAGAACTTCGTCATCAAGGTATTATAGCTCCTATTTTTATCTTGGGTTATACAAATCCAGTGAGAGCTAGTGAAGCTATTGCTTATGGAATTGATGTATGTATCTTTGATTATGAACAGGCAAAGCTTTTTTCTGAAGAAGCTGTAAAACAACAAAGTGAAGTGGTATTTCATATAGCTATAGATAGCGGTATGCAACGCATTGGCTATCAACCAACGAAAGAAGCTGTAGAAGAAATTGTAAAAATAAGCAAATTACCTAATGTAAAAATAGAAGGTATGTTCACTCATTTTTGTTTAGCCGATTGTGCAGATAAAACTTTTACACATACTCAATATAAACGTTTTAAATGGGTTTGTGATGAAGTGGCAAAAGCTGGAATGAAGGTCAATGTACATCATTGTGCTAATAGTGCTACTATCATTGATTTACCAGAATATCATTATGATATGGTACGTGCTGGAGTGATATTATATGGCATGGCACCATCAGATGAAGTTGATATCAGCAATACTGGCTTAAAACCAGCTATGAGTTTTAAATGTGAAGTAACACATGTAAAAACTATACATGCTGGCGAAGGTGTAAGTTATGGTCATAAATTTATAGCCAAAGATACTCGCGTGATTGCCACTATACCTGTAGGTTATGCTGATGGCTATACTAGATTATTATCTGGAAAAGCGGAAGTATTAATACATGGTAAGCGTGCAAAAGTAGTAGGCAATATCTGCATGGACCAGTGCATGGTTGATGTTACAGATATCGAAAATGTACAAGTAGGCGATGAAGTAGTTCTCTTTGGTGAACAAGGTGATGAATGTATTTTAGCTGATGAATTGGCTGAAAAATTGGGAACTATAAATTATGAAATAACTTGCATGATTTCTCGTCGTGTACCTAGATTTTATATACAAAATAATAAGATGAAATTTTATAAATCATATTTAAGTGATTTAGCTATTAGTATGTATAATATTTAAAATTTATTTAAGTAGATTTTAAATGATTATAAATATCTTTTAGGAAAGAAAGTGATTATTGATGGATAGTAGTGCTTATATAGCTATAGCTGTATTTGTCATTGCCTATATGTTGATTATTTCTGAGAAAATACATCGTACTATAGTGGCTTTGACAGGTGCTATGGTTATGATTATTATGGGCATATTATCACAAGACCAAGCAATCCATCACATTGATTTTAATACGATTGGTTTGCTTACTGGTATGATGATTATGGTCAATATTACCAGTGAAACAGGATTGTTTAATTATTTGGCTATTTGGGCAGCAAAAAAAGTAAAAGCCAACCCAGTGAAATTATTAGTAGCATTATCTGCACTTACAGCTGTTTGTTCTGCTTTTTTAGACAATGTAACTACTGTTTTATTGACAGTACCTGTAACTTTTAGTATTACAGCACAGCTAAAAATACCAGTACAGCCATTTTTGATTGCACAGATTATGTCTTCTAATATCGGTGGTACAGCAACACTTATCGGTGACCCACCAAATATTATGATCGGTAGTGCTGTTCCCGAAATGGATTTTATGGCATTTTTGACTAATTTAGGTGATATCTGTATTGTCATTTTTGCTATTACTATAGCGATAATCATTGCTATATATCATAAGAAATTAACAACAACAACAGCTTTACAAGAACAAGTAATGGCTATGAATGAAAAAGAAGAGTTAAAAGATACTTTATTATTGAAAAAATGTTTGATTGTATTATTTTTAACTATTATTACATTTATGTTCCATTCTCAACTTGGTTTAGAATCGGCAACTGTAGCTTTAGCAGGTGCTTCTATATTGATGTTGATCACTGTAAGTAGACGTGAAAAAAGAATTGCAAATATCTTAAGTCGTTTGGAATGGCTTGCTATTTTCTTCTTTGTTGGTTTGTTTATTTTAGTTGGCGGTTTAGTAGAAACTGGCGTTATCAAGGCTATGGCAGCAGAAGCTATAAAAATAACATCTGGAAATGTTACAGCTTCCACAATGCTTATCTTATGGCTCAGTGCTATTGCTTCAGCATTTATTGATAACATTCCTTTTGTAGCTACACTTATTCCTATGATTAAGGAAATGGGTGCTATGGGTATGACTAATCTTGAACCACTTTGGTGGGCATTGTCTTTAGGTGCTTGTCTTGGTGGTAATGGTACACTTATTGGTGCGAGTGCCAATGTAGTAGTAGCAGGTATGGCAAGTGCTCATGGTGAAAAATTATCCTTTATCAGCTATTTAAAAATAGCTTTTCCACTCATGATTTTATCTATTATTGTAGCTAGTGTATATATATATATTAGATATTTATAATACTTATGAAATAAAAAATGCCTAGAAGTTATAGCTTCTAGGCATTTTTAGTTAAATTAATTTTAATCTTGAATTTTAGTCTGTAATTTATCTTTTACAGCTTCTTTAAAAGCAGTGAAAATTTGTTGTAATCTTTCTGGAGAAATGCCAGTTCCTTCAGAAATTTTAGCTAAACGCTGTTCATCAGTTAATTGACGATAATCAGCTAAATATTCACGGCGTTCTTCTTTTGTCATATTAGCTAATTTATCTCTACCAGATTGCATATATTCATCAAGGATATTTACTTCATCCTGAGTGATTTTTCCATCAGCTACTAATTGATTAGTGAATTTTGCGAGTCTTTCGGATAAATCATCACGATCTTTAGGTGCTTTAGGGTTTGGTTTAAATAAAATGCGTTTTAAAGTATCTACAGGGATAGTAGTGCTTTCGGAGATATCTGCTATATTAGCACGTAAGGAGAAATGTTCACGATTTTCTTGACGATATTCTCTAGCATCTCTGCGGTCTAATTTACGAGCTTTATCTTCATATTTTTGTCTGTCTTTATAAAAACTGATGATTTCTTTTTTTAATTTAGTAGCTTGATTAGTGGAAATAGTATTGCGTTCTAAAGCTTTATCTACAGATACAAAATCTCTTGCAGCATCTTCACGTGTGGATAGATACATCCAAGAATAATCACTTTCAAATTGTGTGCAATAATTTTGTACTTCTTCGTTGTGTACAAATGGTCTAGGTGGAGGAGGCGGTGGTGTTGGTCTTTGTGCTAATTCTGTAGGTGGAGGAGGTGGTGGTTGCGGAGGATTAGCTAAAGCTACACCACTTAATATAAATGTACTACAGCCAGCTAAAATAGCAGCTGTAAGTTTTTTCTTTAAAGTAGTTTTCATGAGATACACACCCTTTCGGCTATTGATTTATATAAATATCGCATATTTTTTATTTGTACATTTAGTATATCATTGAAAAAAAATAATCATATTAAAATTTAATTAACTTTAGATTAAAAAAAAGAGCCTATATATAGGCTCTTTTCATATTTATATTTTATTTTACAACTAAAGCAGGACATGGAGCATGTTCTACTACATATTGGCTTACAGAGCCTAAAAGTACACCTTTTACAAGACCAAGTCCACGACTGCCAATTACTACTAAGTCAGCTTTGATTTCATCAGCAAAATCTGTGATAGTAACAGATGGAGAACCAGTTTCTGAAGTTGTAATTACATTGATTTTTTCAGGAACTTTATTAGCAGCTTTCTCTAGTATTTCATTACCAGCTTTTGTTACTGCTTCTAAGATTGCATCAGAGAGGCAAGCATTGATTGCTAGTTGGTTGATATTTGCTACATAAAGAATGTGAATATCTGAATTATATACTTCGGCAATTTTAATAGCTTCTTCAATAGCTCTATCAGAAGTTTCAGAGCCATCTACTGGTACTAAAATACGTTTAATATCTGTCATAAGGAATCCCTCCAAAGATTATTTTACAATGATTACAGGACAAGTTGATTTTTCAAGAATTTGGCGACTTGTACTACCATTTAAAATACTGCTAAATAAATTCAATTTACGGCAACCCATGATGATTAAATCTGTATTATGAGCTTTGGTAAATTCTAAAATTTTTGAAGCAGGTTGTCCACTTAAATGATGTGTGCTGATATCAATATTTGCAGGCAATAAATCTTTTGCCCTAAGAAAAACACTTTCAGCATAACGAGAAACTGAACCAGTCAACGGAGTGGCTAACCAAGAAGAATATGTTGATTTATCATCAGTTTCTGTGGAAAAGTATGTAACTAATAATAAACAAATCTGTGCTTGGTATATTTTTGCTAAATCTGAAGCTAAAGATAAAGCTTTGAATGATTCTGCTGTGCCATTTATAGGAACGACAATTTGTTGTATATTTGGCATATATTACCACCTAATTCTTGAACTATTTGTATGTATATTTTATTTCGCTAAAAAAAGTGAAAATCCCTTTAATTTTGTAAAATTTTTCTAAAAATAAAATTTTGTTTGCTAGAGAAACCTCAATTGTGATTTTGACGTCTAGTTTGAAAGAATTTTTTTACTAGTAAAGAGCATTCATCTTCGAGTACACCAGCTCGTATTTGCGTTTGATGATTTAGCCAATGATTATTTACGATATTAAATACAGATTCACAACCACCAGCGCGCCAATCAGTAGCACCGTAGACTAAGCGCTTTAATCTACTAGAAAAGATAGCGCCAGCACACATAGGACATGGCTCAATTGTTACATATAAAGTTAAATCAGAAAGTCGCCAGTTTTGAAGTTTAGTGCAGGCTTTGCGAATAGCTACAATTTCTGCATGAGCAGTGGCATCAAATGTTTTTTCGCGAAGATTATGACCGCGAGCGATGATATTGCCTTTATCATCGCAGATTATAGCTCCTATAGGAATTTCACCGATAGCAAAAGCTTTTTTAGCTTCAATTAGGGCTTCTTGCATACCTTCAATATCATTTTTTATCTGTAAACGTTCCATGATATCACCACATTTATATTTGTATTTTAATATTGTCTATACTATAATAAATAAGCTATAGTCTTGGCAAGAACAACTGACAATTAATTTGCAGTTGATTTTTGAGGAATGTTTTTGTCTGCAAATAGCAATAAACCTTGATTTTTAGGTTATTGACTTAGGCGAAAGAGTGGAGGCTTATAATGAACTGGTATCTTATGGTAATTGCCCTTTATGCTGTGTTATTAATCGCTGTTGGTGTGATAATATCACGAAAAGTAAAAGGAGCAGATGATTTCTTTGTTGGTGGACGTAAAATGGCACCATTTTTATTATTCATCACTTTGGTAGCACCAAATATTGGTGCAGGCTCAACCGTTGGCGTAGCAGGTATGGGCTTTACATCAGGTATCTCTGCTGCATGGTGGATTATTGCTTCAGCTGTAGGTACATTTATTTTGGCATTTGTCATTGGCCCTAAAATTTGGGAAATAGCCAAAAATCATGGTTTTTATACTTTAGGTGATTATTTAGAATATCGTTATAATCGTTATTTTAGAGGTCTTATATCATTGATGATGGCGATTGGCACTTTAGCCATTTTTGCTGGTCAATTGATGGGGATTGCCTGGATATTATCTGTAGTAGCAGAAATTGATAAAACTACAGGTGTTTTAATCGCTTCTGTTGTAGTCGTTTTATATTTTTGTGCAGGTGGATTTTTATCAGCTGTTTACGCAAATTTAATTGAAGCTGGAGTAAAATTAATCGGTTTTATCGTAGCTGTACCACTTGTATTATCTTTTGTTGGTGGTCTTGATGGTTTACAGGCAAAAGTAGTAGCTAATATGGCTGATGTAGCAAAATCAACAGCTTATTTTAGTTTTGATGGCTTAGGTAATACTGTAATCATGGGCTTTTTCTTGATGTTAATGCCATCATTTTTCCTATCTCCAGCACTTATCGGTAAAGTGTATAGTGCAAGAGATAAAAATACGGTACGTATTAGTACATTTGCTTGTGGTTTAGTCATGTTATTATTTTCCATCATTCCTGTTACTTTAGGTATGGCAGCTTATGCTATTGCCCCAGATTTACCACAGCAGGATTTAGCACTTCCTTATGTAATGAAAGAATGTATGCCATTTTGGGCTTCAGCTTTAGCTTTAGCAGCTATTTTCTCGGCGGAAATCAGTGCAGCAGATGCAGTTTTATATATGATAACAACATCTTTTACGAAAGATTTATATAAATCTTTTATCAATCCTAATGTTTCTGATGAAAGCTTAATCAAAGGCAGTAGATTTGTAACTGTAATGGCAGGTATTATCGGTATTGGTCTTGCGATTGTTTTACCGAATGTAATTTCAGCATTATCTATTTTCTATTCCTTGATGTCTGTATCCATTACAGCACCATTATTATTCGGTTTATTTACAAAACGCAGTAGTGCTTCATCTGCTATAATTTCTACAATAGTGGGGATTATAGTTACTGTAGGATTAGATTTATTTAATGGTAATAAAGGCATTTGGATTTTAAATGCTCAATCAACAGCTATTATGTTGACATTAATAATTATGTTCATCATGATGTTTGTAAGTCCAAATAAAAAAGTACTGAATAAATAATAAAAAGAGCGACTTTAATTTTTTAATTAAAGTCGCTTTTTTGTTAGAGAAAATTATCGGTAGATTTTACGAGATTGATTTTATATTTATTGGCTAAAATATTATATCTAGTTTCACTGTATTGTTCGAAGCCTTGAATATCACTCATGCAATCAGTGAGTACATATATTTTGCGTGTTATCTCTAATTTGTCGAAATAATATTCGCAGATTTGGCGGACGCTTTCAAGTACGCAGTGAGATTTTGCTTCACCTGCGATAATGATTTTATCAAAAGAAGCAATCTCAGTGAGTAAATCTGTATTTGTATCATCATGTATGGAATATTCAGGTTTGATGATACCGTACATTTCAGAAAGTGGATATTGCCCTTTATTGATTTTTGTTAAAGGAATATTTTGAGCTAAAGAAATAAAGTGAATGATATTATTGAATTGACTCTCTAAAGTAGCACCTACAGTACCGTTGATACAATGGTAAGGCCAAATACATAATTGTTTATCGGCTTTTTCTAAATGACGAACATAATTTTTACTAAGTGCAGGGTCAACAGTGGCTCTCCATTTACCTTTTGTTAAATCAGAAGCTTTGATAATGGTATAAGGAGCAGGGTGATTGCCTTCAATATCTACCCACCAGCAAGGGTGAAAGATTTGTTTTACTTCATGAGTATCTAGTGAAACAATGATTTTAGATAATTTATCCATATGTTTATAGAGAAATTGACTTAGGCGAATTACATCTTGTTTCGCTCCTGCAACACCTAAAGCTCCATTATCCATAAAATCTGTTTGGATATCAATTCCCAAAAAGAGAATTTTTGGTTTGTTTTCTTCTGTTTGAGCTGTTGTTACTTGCCCAGCCCATTTGAGAATTTGATTTAAAGGCAAAGGATTGATTAATTGACCGACCGAGTCTTTATCGAAGATGTGGTAAAATGGTACTGACAAAAAAATCACCTCTTTTATATTTTATAAAGCAAAAGCTCAGGATTTCCTGAGCTTTTATTTTGTCTATACTTCTTATGATTTACCAGTGATATTTTTCACCACGGCTGATTTTGAAAGCACGATAGATTTGTTCTACGAGTAGAAGTCTTATCATTTGATGTGTAAATGTCATTCGTGAAAAAGAAATACGTTCATCAGCACGTTTGCGGACTTCTTCAGATAAACCAAAAGCTCCTCCGATTAAAAAGGTTATATGGCTTTGTCCAGATAAAGTGAGTTTATCAATTTTGGCAGATAATTCTTCTGAGGAAATATCTTTACCAAAAACATCAAGTACAATTAAATAACTATTTGCTGGAACTTTCTTTAAGAGTCTTTCACCTTCAGCTATTAATGTAGCTTTTTTCTCAGCTGGTGAAGGATTATCTTTCATTTTTTCTTCATTGATTTCAATGAATTCTAATTGTGTAAAAGGTTTTAAGCGTTTTACAAATTCATTGATACCATCACGTAAATATTTTTCTTTAATTTTACCTGAAGCTACAATTGATATTTTCATGATTAATTATTTGTTGGCATTTCAGCTAGAGTAGCTGTAACGTCGCCAACTTGTCCATTTCTTGAGATTGTGATTGTGATATTATCGCCGACTTTATGTTCAGCTATGATACTGCGTAAATCAGCTACAGTATTAGTGTCTTTACCGTCGATTTTTAAGATTAAATCGCGTTGTCTAATACCAGCTTGGTCAGCAGGACTGCCGAGTTCAAGTTGCATTACAATGACGCCAGCATCGACATTTAATTTATAACCAGCTTGAGCTGCAGTTTGTTTATCAAGAACACCCACGCCAAGATATGGATAAGTTACATGACCTTTATTGATTAATTCATCAATGATTGGTTTAGCAGTATTGATAGGAATAGCAAAACCGATACCTTCAACGCCAGTAGCAGCAAGTTTGGCACTATTGATACCAATTACTTGACCATCAGCATTTACAAGTGCACCGCCAGAGTTACCAGGATTGATAGCTGCATCAGTTTGTAAAAGTTTTAGACGATTATCACCGATAGTTAAAGTGCGATTTAATGCACTGATTACGCCAGCAGTTACACTGCCCTGAAATTCTAGACCTAAAGGATTGCCGATAGCAATGGCAGGTTCACCGACCATGATATCATCGGAATTACCGAATTCAGCAGTTGGTAAATCAGTAGCATCTACTTTGATTACTGCTAAATCTGAATATGGGTCAGTGCCAACGAGTGTAGCAGGAAGTGTTCTGCCATCAGCGAGAGCTACAGTGATATCTTTAGCACCTTCAATTACATGGTTATTAGTTACGATATAACCATCACTTCTGAAAATAACACCAGAACCAGTACCTTTATCAATTTCAACTTGACGATTGAACCAATCGCGAGCTACTGCTTTATTAGTGATACCAACAACAGCAGGACCTACTTTTTTTGCTGCTTGCACTATTGGTGTATTGCGCGCATCGGAAATAGGTGCAGTGGATTTTTCACTAGAAGCGGAAGATGCTGCTACAGAAGATGAAGATGTAGCACTTTGTTCATCGCTACCACAACCGCCAAGAAAAATACTCATAGAGATAAGGCAAATGCCTAAGATGGAAAGTGGAGAACGCATAGAAAAACCTCCTTAAAATAATTATCTATTTAAAATATAGATAGAATATTAAATTTAATTTTTTATATTTAACATTCTATCAGGTGATGCCACATGTAAAAAAATATCCGTTAAATTATTTTCTTGAAAAATTTGCTTGATTGTATTTAAAGCAATATCAGGCGAATTATTTTGTTCACTGAGATGAGCCAAAATTATCTGTTGAGGTTTAGCTTGAAGTCTGTTGATAGCAAAACCTGCATCAACATTAGATAAATGACCTTTAGTGCTTAAAATACGTTTTTTTAATGACCATGGATATTGACCATTTTGCAATAATTTTAAATCATGATTAGCTTCCAATACTAAAATATCAGAGTCTTCTAAAGCAGATTGTACTGTTTCACTGACAAAACCTAAATCAGTAGCTAGAGTTATTTTTTCAGTGAATTTCTTTGTTTTAGCATTATCTTTATACTTAGATATAGTGTAACCTACAGGGTCGATTGCATCATGAGAAATATTGAATATTTTTATAGCTAGATTGCCGATATCAATATTATTAGTTGTAAGTGCTTGGCAATTTTTTAAATTTATATCTGTAAATTTTTGAGTAATAGCTATTTGTTTTAATGTAGCAGTTTTGCTATAAATGGGCACATTATAATTTTTAGTCAAAGTCTTTAAACCACGGATATGGTCGATATGCTCATGTGTTATAAAAATAGCATCTAAGTCTTCAATATTTAAATGTAGTTGTGCTAAAGCTTGTTTTAATTTACGGGTGCTAATACCCATATCAATCAAGACAGCATTATTATCATCATGAATTAAAGTACAATTGCCACGGCTACCACTAGCTAAGACAGATATGTTCATAAAATAAAAAACCTCATTTCTGATTTTTATTGATTATATGTGTATATAGCCTTAGCCGTCAAGTAATATGATTAGTATATTACTAGGATAAGAAAAATACAATATAAAAAGCCACAGAAAACTGTGGCTTTAGATTAAATTTTAATTAAAATTAATTGAATTAATGAATTAGCTAACTTTAGCTTTGCTATTTAATTTAGCTTTACATTCTGCGCAAGTGCCATAGAAGTAAAATTGATGACGATGAACATCATAAGAAGATTGACTAGCAACCTCTTCTACACATTTAGCAAAATCGATCATGATATCATCAACTCTGCCACATTCAGTACAGCAAATATGAGCATGAGAACTAGTGTTTGCGTCATAGCGGAAAGAATCTTCACCGACATTTAAGATATTGATTAATCCGATTTCGTGTAAAATATCAACAGTTTTGTAAATAGTAGCCAAACTCATTGTAGGGTAATAAGGTTGCAATTTATTAAATATCATTTCAGCATTAGGATGTGCTTTAGTGTTGCATAATGCGTTATAGATTGCCAAACGTTGTGGCGTTACTTTGAAACCTTTTTTTCTTAAGAGCTCAGTCACTTTTTTATTATCTAACATGGCTGTATCGCCCCTTCCAAAAATAGTTATTAATAATAATTGTTATTAAAATAGAAAAATTATCCAAAAACTATAATTTTATTCTAAAAGAAAAATAAATCCTTGTCAATAGTAAAGGGTGCTATATATAAGCTTTAAGAAGATTTTTTATAAAAATTATTAAATAGTTAAATAAAATTATAGGGTAGAAATAATTATATAATATATGAAAACTGTCTCTTTTAAAATTTTTGGTATATATGATATAATTTAGAAATAATGTAGATTTGTAATAAATTTGATTAATAAAATTTATTGATTAGCTAATATTTTAACTTAAAGATTGTTAGGAGAGTGATATATTGCACATGATGTTTACTATAATGATGGCTTTAGTAATGGCTGTTATTGCTTGTAGTAGTATTTTATTAGCAAAGGAATATATTTCCGCTAATGTTTATAAATCTGCTAGAAAAAAATTAATTATTATTAATTTAGTAGCTATTGTGGGTTTTGCAGTATTATATCCTAAATTAATAGATTTTGAATATGCTTCAATTCTCATAAAATTAGTTGTAATGTGGTATGTATTGCAAGTCTTTTTATCCATTATAGCTTTATTGGTGAAGATTTTCCGCTTAATTTATGAAAAAACAAGTGGCACTAAAGTTGATGAAAGCAGACGTAGATTTTTACATGGCGTTGTTTGGGTGCCGGCTATTTCAGCTACTTTATATGGTGGTTTATATGAAAGCCGTAATATAGAATTTGTAGAACAAGATATAGATTGTAGTGCATTTCCTAAATTAAATGGCTTGAAAATAGCTCATTTAACTGATGTACATTTGGGAAATTTCTTCTCAGTTAGACAGTTTTATGAGATTTTAAATGAAATAGCACATAAAGCTCCAGATATGCTCGTCATTACAGGTGATATTTTTGATAGCGGAAAAATAAATGATGAAGCTATCAAGATATTAAATGCTTTTACACCGTATTTTCCTTTTGGTGTTTATTTTTGCTGGGGTAATCATGAACATATACGTGGTATAAAACATCTACAAGAAGCTTTAAGTAAGACAAATATCAAAGTCTTAAATAATCAGTCCGTAAAGATTTTAAGTGGAGATAAACCGTTATATCTTTTAGGCGTGGATTATGTAGATGAAAGAGGCGGACAAGAGTCTGCTAATATGCGAGAACAGTATTTACAAAAAGCTTTAAAAGATGTACCAGAAGATGCTTATAAGATATTGCTTGCTCATCATTCTATTTTTATAGATGAAGCTTTTAAACATAATATAAATTTGACTTTAACAGGTCATACACATGGAGGACAATTTGCTTTTTTAGGTATACCTATCATTCCTATGTTTAAATACATGCGTGGAAGATTTGAGCAGAATAACTCCATTGGTTATGTAAGCAATGGTGCAGGCAGTTGGTTCCCTTATCGCATTGGTTGCCCACCAGAAGTTACTTTCTTTAATTTTAAAGCTTAAAAAATATCATATTGTATTTTGAAATTTTGAAGATTTTGGGGTGATATGATGAACGATATAGCAAAAATGCAAGAGCTTTGGCAAGAAATGAGTTCATGGATGACAACATATATGAAATCTTTTTATTCGCCAGAAGCAGCAAAGACAGCAAAATCTCATTTGGAGATAAAATCAGCAAAGACGATATTTTTTGATGATGCCCAAATTGTAGATGGCATAATATTAAAAGAAAAACATACATGGATGGTTGTAAAAAACTGCGAAAATTTAGCTAAGCATTTGAATTTAAATGAACATGATAGTTTGTTAGCTAAAATGATAGGTTTATTCCATGATGTAGGTCGCTTTTATCAGTTCACAGTATATCGCACCTTTAATGATGCCTTATCTGAAAATCATGCTAAATTAGGTCTAAAAGTTATAAAGGATTTACCTTTTATGGCTAAATTAGATGAAGAAGATTTAGCGACTTTAAAATTTGCCATAGGTAATCATAATGCTAAAGAAATAGCGCCTACAGAAAATCAAAGGCATTTAGCTTTTGCTAAATTAATTCGCGATGCTGATAAAATAGATATTTATCGCGTATTAAAACCATTTTTAGGACCTACAGATGGTACAGGTTGTAGCCCTGATTTTGTGGATTTATTTGTAGCAGGTAAGCAATGTGATTACACAAAAATGAGAACACAAGATGATAGAAAACTTGTGCGTTTAATGTGGGTATATGATGTATATTTTGCATGGTCATTACAGCAGATTGTAGAACAAAATTATATTGAAGATATAATCAACAATCTAGTTCAAGATGAAAAAATGATGCAAGGTATTACTCGTTTGCGCAATTATATCCAAGAAAAACTACAAACGAAAGATATTTGGCAAGGTTAAAGCTGACAAATAATAGTTTATCATGATATCATATAAGATAAACTATAATTTGATAAAAGAAGGGGAAAAAATAATGGCAGAATTAATGGCTTCTAATTTTGTGCATAATGCTATTGATGAAGATTTAAAAGAAGGTAAATATACTGAAGGAATACATACACGTTTTCCTCCAGAACCAAATGGATATTTACATATTGGACATGCAAAATCCATATGCTTAAATTTCGGTACAGCTCAAAAATATAATGGTCTTTGTAACCTTCGTTTTGACGATACTAATCCAGTAAAAGAAGATGTAGAATATGTAGATTCTATTCAAGAAGATGTAAAATGGTTAGGTTTTACATGGAAAGATAGAAAATATTACGCTTCTGATTATTTTGAAAAACTCTATGATTATGCAGTAGAGTTAATCAAAAGAGGTAAAGCTTATGTAGATGATTTAACAGCTGATGAAATCCGCGAATATCGTGGCAATTTGACTGAAGCTGGTAAAGAATCTCCATATCGTAACCGCAGTGTAGAAGAAAACTTAGATTTATTTACACGCATGAAAAATGGTGAATTCGCTGATGGCGAAAAAGTTTTACGTGCAAAAATCGATATGGCTTCACCTAATATCACTATGCGTGACCCAGTTATCTATCGTATAGCGCATATTTCTCATCATCGTACAGGTGATGCATGGTGCATTTATCCAATGTATGACTTTGCTCATCCATTATCTGATGCTATCGAAGGTATTACACATTCCATCTGTACTTTAGAATTTGAAGATCATCGTCCACTTTACGATTGGCTTTTAGACAGTCTTGGTTTTGATGTAAATACACGTCCACGTCAGATTGAGTTTGCTCGTTTGAATATCACAAAAATGGTTATGAGTAAACGTAAACTTCGCCAATTAGTAGAAGGTGGTTATGTATCTGGCTGGGACGACCCACGTATGCCGACTATCTCTGGTCTTCGTCGTCGTGGTTATACAGCAGCAGCAATTCGCGATTTTTGTGAACGCATTGGCGTAGCTAAGGCAAATAGCTTAGTAGATGTAGCAATGCTTGAACATTGTGTGCGTGAAGATTTAAATGCTCATGCAAACCGTATCATGGCAGTGCTTGACCCTATCAAAGTTGTAATCACAAATTATCCAGAAGATAAAACAGAAATGCTTGCCTGTGAAAACTTACCAAACACAGATGCTAAACATTATATGCCATTTAGCCGTGAAATTTATATTGAACGTGAAGACTTCATGGAAGAAGCACCAAAGAAATTCTTCCGCTTAAAACCAGAAGGCGAAGTTCGTTTGAAAAATGCTTATATCATTAAATGTGAAGAAGTTATAAAAGACGAACAAGGAAATATCGTAGAACTTCATTGTTCATATGACCCAGATTCCAAAACTGGTGGTAAAACAGCAGGACGTAAAATCAAAGGTACTATTCATTGGGTAAATGCTTCTACAGCTTTAGATGCACAAGTTCGCCTTTATGATTATTTATTAAATGATGAAGAAGGAGCAGTAAATGGAGATTTCATCGCTTCTTTAAATCCAAACTCTTTAGTAGTATTAGATAATTGTAAAGTAGAACCAAGTGTAAAATGGGCAGCACCTGGTACAAAATTCCAGTTCTTACGTCAAGGTTATTTCTGCGTAGATAAAGATAGCACAATGGATAATTTAGTATTCAATCGTGTAGTAGGTCTTCGTGATACATGGTCCAAAGTTGCTAAAAAAGGATAATTATAATTAATTATAGATAGAGATAATAAAAAAGGGGAAAATAAAAAAATAAAGTGAGGTTTATTCATGGATTCAACAGCTTGGATTGCACTTGCCATTTTCATGGTAGTGTACGTGTTCATCGTTTCGGAGAAAATTCACCGAACTGTAATTGCCCTAACTGGTGCAATGCTCATGATTGTATGTGGTATTTTAACTCAGGAGATGGCTATTCACCATATCGACTTTAATACTATTGGTCTTTTAGCTGGTATGATGGTAGTTGTAAATATCACAGGTGAAACTGGTTTATTTAATTATCTAGCAGTTTGGTCAGCTAAAAAAGTAAAAGCAGAGCCACTAAAATTATTAGTAGCATTATCTTTTTTAACTGCAATCTGTTCTGCATTCTTAGATAACGTAACAACAGTATTATTGACAGTGCCACTTACTTTCAGTATTACAAGACAGTTAAATGTACCAGTAAAACCATTCTTAGTAGCACAAATTTTGACTTCTAATATCGGTGGTACATCAACACTTATCGGTGACCCACCAAACATCATGATTGGTAGTGCCGTACCAGAAATGGACTTTATGGCATTTATCACTAATTTATCTGGCGTATGTATAGTTACTTTTATTGTTACAATTGCAATATTATTATTCCTCTATCGTAAGCAATTAGTTACAACAGATGAATTAAGAGCAAAAGTAATGGCTATGGACGAACGCAAAGAAATCAAAGATGCTACATTGCTTAAAAAATGTTTAGTAGTATTAGCTATGATCATCGTTACATTCACAATGCATGCTCAATTGCATTTAGAATCTGCAACAGTAGCACTCACAGGTGCATGTATTTTGATGCTCATCAGTATGGCTAGATATGAAAAGAAAATTGCCAATGTATTAAGTCATATAGAATGGCTAGCAATCTTCTTCTTTGCAGGTTTATTTATCTTAGTAGGTGGATTAGTAGAAACAGGCGTAATCAAATTATTAGCAGAAAAAGTATTAGAAATAACAGCAGGAGATTTAACAAGTACAACAATGCTTATCTTATGGCTAAGTGCGATAGCTTCTGCATTTATTGATAATATACCATTCGTAGCAACTCTCATACCGATGATCAAAGATATGGGAGCAATGGGAATGACAAATCTAGAACCATTATGGTGGGCATTATCATTAGGCGCATGTCTTGGTGGAAATGGAACACTAATAGGTGCAAGTGCTAACGTAGTAGTAGCAAGTATGGCAGCAATCCATGGAGAAAAAATCTCCTTTGCTAAATACTTTATGGTAGCTTTCCCAATTATGATTTTATCTATTATTATAAGTAGCATTTACTTATATTTATTCTATCTATAATTTAACAAAAATATTAAAATAAAAAGCCCTTTACTAAGTTATTATCATTTAACATAGTAAAGGGCTTTTTATGTTCATAAATCTTTATTTACTTTTCTTTGGTGGGCAAAGAAAAGTAACAAAAGAATACCCACCGCAGATAAAATTTTAGTTTTGAAAATAATTATCGCTTCATACAACGCTTAGAAACTCGCTTCGCTCAAACATTCAGACTAAAAACGTATTCAGCGATAATTTTTTTCAATAACTTTAGGTTACCACTAAAATTTTATAATGCGGAAAAATATAATACCAAATATTTCCCGCATTTTAGTATTTTTTACGGTAGCCATAGGCTATTGGTAAAGATAAAAATAGGACTACGGTGTTAGTTCTACTGTTTGAGCGAAGCGAGTTTAGAACGTTGTTGACATATTTTTATCTTTGCCAAAGTAAAAAGTGCGTGAGCGGGTGGTTTCTTTGGTTCGTTTCTTTGCCCTCAAAGAAATGAACATCTCTATGATATCAAAGAAATGAACAAATAATTAAATATTGCTATGTTTTACGGAGTCAAAGATATCTGTGATTTCTTTAGATGGTGCTTTATCGAGTTTACTACCGATAATGATAGCTAAAGAGGATAAGATAAAGCCTGGAACGATTTCATAGAGTTGTAAGATTGGATATACAGTTGCGATATCTAATAAAGTGATTTGTTTCCAAACAAGAACAGTGATACCACCGATAATCATACCTGCTAAGATTCCATTTCTTGTAGTGCGACGCCAGAAGAGAGAGAATAATAAAGCAGGGCCGAAAGTAGCACCAAATCCTGCCCAAGCGTAAGCAACGATATTTAAAATAGAGTTATTCGGATCAAGACCGAGAGCAATAGCTATCAAGGCGATACCGATTACAGATAAACGAGTAACAAGTACTAATTCACGAGGATTGATATCTTTATGAATGAATTGTTTATATAAGTCTTGAGCTACAGCGGAAGCACCTACTAATAATTGAGCGGAAGCTGTGCTCATGATAGCTGCAAGTACAGCAGAAAGTACGATACCAGCCCAGAATGGACTAAATAAATGGTCAGTCATAACGAGGAATACTGTTTCAGAATTAGTGCCATTGAGTGGTGTAGTCAAATAAACACTACCAACCATACCTACACATACAGCAGCAGTAAGAGAGATTACTACCCAAGTCATAGCAATGCGAGTGGCTTTTTTCAATTCACTAGAAGAAGTGATAGCCATGAAACGCACTAAGATGTGAGGCTGACCAAAATAACCAAGACCCCAAGCAAGTAGAGAAATCAATTCTAATACTGTAGTATAAGAACCATCTGGTTTAGTGAATGGATTGAAAAATTCTGGATTAGTGATGCTGATAGCAGTATATGTATCACCAAATCCCCCTAATGTGAAAGCAGCAGCAATAGGGACGATTAAGATAGCGAAGAACATCATTACGCCTTGGATAAAGTCAGTCCAACAAACGGCTAAAAATCCCCCTACAAAAGTATAAAAGACGATAACGAAAGCACCAAGACAAAGAGCATATTCATAAGGAATGCCAAAAATAGTGTTGAATAATTTACCGCCAGCTACAAATCCAGAAGAAGTGTAGATGATGAAGAAGATTAAAATAAAGATTGCCATGACAACACGAATTAAAGGGCTTTTATCGTGATAGCGATTTTGCAAAAAATCTGGCAAAGTAAGAGAGTTATTGGCAAGTTCTGTATATTTGCGTAATCGACGAGCGATAAACTGCCAATTTGCCCATGTACCAAGTGCAAGACCTACGGCAATCCAGCCAGCATTTAGACCAGCCAAATAAGCAAATCCAGGAAGTCCCATGAGCATCCAACCACTCATATCGGAAGCTTCGGCACTCATGGAAGTTACCCAAGCACCAAGTTTTCTGCCACCTAAGATGTAATCGGACATATTATGAGTGCGATAATAAAAATAAACACCGATTGCCATCATGAATAGCAAATAAAGTAAAAAAGCGACGATAATAGATATATTATCAGACATAAGATACCTCCTATTTAATTTTGATGTTTAATTATATGGTTAATATTGTATCATGATAAGCAAAATATGTACATATGTAAATGTGTATACTACAAATAATACAAATATACTATAAATAAGAAAAATATTGCAATAAATATAAGGAAGATTTACTTTGTGGATTGTATACAAAATTTTTTTGTATTTTTAATTGACAAATATAATGTCCAGTCATATAATAAAAAACATCAACAGTGATGTACATCAGAATTAAATAAAAAATTGTTGATATTATCTTGTAATTTAATAGCAAAATAAGACAAAGACGTCTTGTTAAAAGATATACAAAGCAGTATATCCTTTGACAAGGCGTTTTTTATTTTAGCAATTATTATATATTTTTGGCTTATTTTGTGATGAAGAAAGGGTGTAATTTATGAAAAAATTAGCGTCTATATTATCTATGACTGCTATGTTCATAGCGATGATGGCATCTGTGGCTTTCGCCGCTGACGATACTACAGCAGCAATAGATACAGGTGATACAGCATGGGTTTTAATCAGTGCAGCACTTGTATTTATCATGACACCAGGTCTTGCATTTTTCTATGGTGGTATGGTAAGAAGTAAAAACGTATTGAGTACCATAATGCACAGTTTCTTCATTGTAGCGATGATTTCTGTGGAATGGGTTCTTATTGGTTATGCAATGACTTTTGGCAGTGATATTGGTGGTTTTATTGGTAGCTTAGACAAAGTTGGTTTGACTGGTGTAGGCATGCAGGTAATGGCAAATGGTACAATTCCTGAACTTGCTTTTGTAGCCTTTCAGTGTATGTTTGCTATTATTACACCTGCACTTATTACTGGTGCTTTCGCAGAAAGAATGAAATTTGGCGCTTTTGTAGTATTCATCTTATTATGGGCAATTTTAATCTATAACCCTATGGCTCATTGGGTATGGGGTGGTGGCTTCTTAGCTAAACTCGGTGCCTTAGATTTTGCAGGGGGATTAGTAATTCATATTCTATCTGGTGTATCTGGTCTTACAGTATGTATTTTACTTGGCAAACGCCATGGTTATGGCAAAGTTCCAATGCTTCCACATCATTTACCAATGACTGTACTTGGTGCAACACTTTTATGGTTTGGTTGGTTCGGCTTCAATGCAGGTTCTGCACTTGGTGCTAATGCACTTGCTGCAAATGCTTTTGTTACTACACAGGCAGCAGCAGCTATGGCAACTGTATCTTGGGTAGCATGTGAATGGATGCATCATGGCAAACCTACTATCTTAGGTGCAGCTTCTGGTTGTGTTGCAGGTCTTGTAGCCATCACTCCAGCAGCAGGTTTTGTTGCTCCACTTCCAGCTGTAATTATCGGTTTAATCGGTGGTATTGTTTGTTACTTTGCAGTAGCAGTTGTTAAAGAAAAATTCGGTTATGATGATTCCTTAGATGCTTTCGGTGTTCATGGTATCGGTGGTACATGGGGGGCTGTAGCTACAGGTTTATGGTGCTCTACAGAAATAAATCCAGCTGGTGCAGATGGTTTATTCTATGGCAGTGCAGATACTTTAATCGCTCAGTTAATTTCTATAGTAGTAGCTTATGTACTTGCTATTGTAGGTTCTTATATCTTATTTAAAGTTGTTAGTTGCTTTATGCAGGTTCGTGCAAGTGAAAATGAAGAAGTTTCCGGTATTGATATCTGTGAACATGGTGAACGTGCATACAATCAATCTATTATGAGTGCCAATACATTGCTTTCCAGTAATGCAGAAGCTTTTGCTAGTGAAAATTTTACAAAACCTGTTGATTTAAAATAATAAAATTAAAATTTAAAAGTTTTAGTGGTATTATTATAAGAAAAAGAATTTATAGATTTTCATTAGTAAGGGGTAGATTTTATGCGCAAAATAACGAAAATAGAAATTATAACTCGTGCTAGTAAATTAGAAGAATTAAAAGAAGCTTTGAATAAAATCGGTGTTCAGGGTATGACTGTAAGTCAAGTATACGGCTGTGGCTTACAAAAAGGTCATACTGAAGTATATCGTGGCAAACAATATAGCGTAAATCTTGTACCAAAAGTAAAGATTGAAACAATTGTTTGTGCAGTGCCTGTAGAATTAGTTTTAGAAACAGCACGCAAAGCTTTACAGACAGGTCATATAGGTGATGGTAAAATCTTTGTTTATGATGTAGAAAATGCTATGCGTATTCGCACAGGAACAATGGGTGATAAAGCCATCACAGATGATGAAGCATGATTAATTTCCTTCATTGTAATAAGCGTAGTCAATTTGACTATATATTATAATGAAAGAAATATCTTTATACACAAACAAGAAATATCTCTATGGATAAATAGAGATATTTCTTGGATATTTTTTAGCTTATTAAATAACTTATAAATGAATATACGAAAAAGAAGTTAGGTTTTGCCTAACTTCTTTTTTTATCTTGTATAAAGTTAAAATAAATATATTTTATGCTATAATATAGTATAATATATTATCAAGATTGAGGTGTAGCTTATGTCTTTAACTGATAAAGAAATTATGGATGGCGTATTAGCTGAATTTAGTAATTTAGCAGCTATTCCACGTAAATCAAATCATGAAGAAGCAGTAAGTAATTTTTTGAAAGAACGTGCTTTATCTTTTGGTTGTAAAGTAGTTCAAGATGAAAAATTTAATTTAATCATTGATAAAGATGCAGCAAAAGGTTGTGAAGCTTGGCCACGTGTAATTATTCAAGGTCATATGGATATGGTATGCGTAGCAGCTGAAGGTGTGCAATATGATCCACTTACAAGCCCTATTAAAATTATCAATGATGGTGAATTTTTACGTGCTGATGGTACTAGTCTTGGCGCTGATGATGGTATTGGTGTAGCAGCAGCTATGTATTTATTACAACAAGATTTCAATCATGGTCCTATTCGTGCTATTTTCACTGTAGATGAAGAACAGGGTATGACTGGGGCAAAAGCATTAGATGCTAAATATTTATTAGATGCAAAATATCTTATAAATTGTGATTCTGAAGCTTTTGATGTGCTCACTTTGTCTAGTGCAGGCAGTGTAAATGTCGATGCAGAACGTCGCATTACATGGCATAAACCAGAACATCGTTCTGCTTATAAATTTGTAGTCAAAGATTTACATGGTGGTCATTCTGGAGAAGCTATCAATTGTGGTTATGCTAATGCTGTAAAAATCATTGCTCAAGCAATTAATAGCATTATGAAAAAAACAGAAATTGAACTTGCAAGTATCAGCAGTTTAAAAGCAAGAAATGTAATTCCATCTGAAGCTGAATTTGTATTCACTTCCCCACTTTCCAATGTGAAAGTATTTGATGTAGTGGTAGCTAAAATCATAGATTATTTAAAAGCGGCTTATGGCAATGTAGAAAAGAATTTCACAGTTACTTGTGTTCCTTGTGAACTTCCAGAACGTGTAATGTCTGAAGAAGATGCAAGCAGTATTGTGGACTTCATCAATTTGAGCATGACTGGTGTACTCAAAATGTCTCAAGTTGAAGAAGGTTTAGTAGAATTATCTGCAAATATCGGTCCTGTTGTTACTAAAGAAAATGCAGTGGAAATATCTGTATTCCCAAGAAGTGCTGTAGATGCATTGACTAGAGAAATTGCAAATATTTATATTCAATTAGGTAAACGCTGTGGTATTCGCGTTGTAAGTGGAGAACCTGCTCCTGGTTGGCCTGCAAATCCAGATAGCCAATTAAAACATGTAGTATTAGAAACTTTCAAAGAACAAAATGGCTTTGATATGAAAGCAAAATCCATTCATGCAGGTCTTGAATGTAGCTATTTCTATGCTAAAAATCCAAACTTAGATATAATTTCTATTGGACCAAACAATATAGATATTCATAGCCCAAATGAAAGATTGGAATTAAAAACATTAGTTCCTCATGTAAAATTAATTAAAGGCGTTATGGAAAAATTAGATAAATAATGGTTAATGTTCATTTTTCTTTTGTGCAAAAGAAAAATGAACCAAAAAGAAAACCACCGCAGATAAAATTTTAGCTTTGAAAAAAATTATCATTTCATACAATGCTTAAAACTCGCTACGCTCAGACAGTTAAGCAAAAGGCGTATTCAATGATAATGTTTTTCAATAATCTTGCGATTACCGCTAAATTTTATAATGCGGAAATAGATTACGTATTATTAGAAAAATTTCCTCATAGTATAGATGTTATATTTATTGTATAAGATTTATATTATGAGGATTTTTTATTATTAGATTTAGAAAAATAATAACCAAATATTCCTCACGTTAGCAAATTTTTCGGTTGCTGAAAGCTATTGGGAATTATAAAATCATATCTATGAATTTAGCTCTACTGTTTGAACGAAGTGAGTTTAGAGCGTTATAGATATGGTTTTATAATGGACAAAGAAAAATTGGTATCGGGAGGTAGAGTTCTTTTGTTACTTTTCTTGCTCATGAAAGAAAAGTAAATATAAAATAGATAATTGTTCATTTCTTTGGTGGCAAAGAAACGAACCAAAGAAAGGCACCGCAGATAAAATTTTAGCTTTGAAAAAATATATAGGTATTCATTTTCTTTAGTGGTAAAGAAAATGAATCAAAAGAAACCACCCGCTCACGCACTTTTTACTTTGTCAAAGATAAAAATATGTCAACAACGTTCTAAACTCGCAAGGCTCAAACAGTAGAACTAAAAACGTAGCCATATTTTTATCTTTGCCAATAGCCTTATGGCTACCGTAAAAAGATGCTAAAATGCGGGAAAAAATAGGTATTATTAGAAGATTTTCCTCATAGTATAGATGTTATATTTATTGTATAAGATTTATATTATGAGGGTTTTTTATTATTGGATTTAGAAAAATAATAATTAAGTATATAACAAATTATTTATAGATAAAAAATAATAAGAAAATATTCCTCACGTTAGTAATTTTTCGGTTGCTGAAAGTTATTGGGAATTATAAAACCATATCTATGAATTTAGCTCTACTATTTGAACGAAGTGAGTTTAGAGCGTTATAGATATGGTTTTATAATGGACAAAGAAAAATTGGTATCGGGAGGTAGAGTTCTTTTGTTACTTTTCTTGCTCATGAAAGAAAAGTAAGTATAAAAATGTAGGTGTTCATTTCTTTGATGGTAAAGAAACGAACCAAAGAAAGCCACCGCAGATAAAATTTAAGCTTTGAAAAACATTATCATTTCATACAATGCTTAAAACTCGCTACGCTCAAACAGTTAAGCAAAAGGCGTATTCAATGATAATATTTTTCAATAATCTTACGATTACCGCTAAATTTTATAATGCGGAAAAATAACAAATTATTTATTGATAAGTCTGATGGTTAGCGTAAAAAGATGCTAAAATACGGGAAAAATTTGGTGTTATTAAAGATTTTCCTCATAGTATAGATTTTATATTTATAATATAAGATTTATATTATGGTGATTTTTCTGTTTTTATAAATAAGTATTTACCTATTATTTTGAAGTAAATAATATATTTTACTTATGAATGGATATATGATAATATAAGGTCAAGGTTGAACGAGATATTAATTAAGAAGTTATAAATAAGATAATTTATGAAAGAAGGCTTTATATTATGATTAGAAAAGTTCCTGTACCTACTGCTGGGGTGATGCTTGGATTAGCGGCTCTTGGCAATTTACTTGCACCATATTCTATGGTTTTGAAATACGCTTGTGGTATTAGTTCCGCGTTTTTAGGGGTGTTGTTATTTAGCAAAATTATTTTACATCCGCAGATGATGAAAAATGATTTGAATGGAAATTCTATTTTTGCCAGTGTATTTGCTACTTTCTTTATGGCGATTATGCAGCTTTGCACTTATACTTTTCCGTTTGCACCTATAGCTAGTGAAGTAGTTTGGTATGGGGCGATTTGTGGTCATTTTATGTTGATGGCGTGGTTTACTTATCGCTATATCATCAATTTTGAATTAAGAGATGTTTTTCCAACATATTTTATAGCATATGTAGGTATCGTGGTAGCGTCTGTTACAGCACCTACTTTTAATCACCATAATTTAGGTGAATATATTTTCTGGTTTGGTTTCACTATGTATATGATATTATTTGCTCTTGTTACTATCCGTTATTGCAGTAAACATGCAATCGCTGAACCAGCTAAACCTTTATTTTGTATCTATACTGCACCAATGAGTTTAAGCTTAGCAGGATATCTTGCTTGTGTTGCTGATAAATCTTTAATTATGATTGTGATTATGCAGATATTAGCTCAAGGTTTATTTGTAGCAGTGCTTACACAGATGCCAAAACTTTTAAAATTAAAATTCTATCCAAGCTATGCAGCATTTACTTTCCCATTTGTTATCACTGCGATTGCACTTCGTCAGACTGTTAGTTATTTAAATGAAATTAATATAGCAGTACCTAGCATTTTAAATTATGTAGTAGGAGTGGAAACTATCTTAGCTACAGCGATTGTAACTTATGTGTTCATCAGATATTTGAAATTCTTACATGAACAAATGATTGTAAATATGGGGGATAGAGCAAAAACTGTTTTTGGTACTATAACTAATATTATTAAATAATAAAGCCTTCAAAATTCTAAGAATATACCTTAATACTATTTAGGTTTAGATTTTATATCTAAACCTATTTTTTTATGCATAAAATAATTATTGTCGATTTGTTTTACTAAGGACTGGAAATTGTTATCAAAAAGCATTTTGCCAAATAGTCTATAGATGGTATAATATAGCTATTGTTTTTAACTATTTATAATTTGTATATATAAGAAAGGATGGAAATGAATGGTTGAATCAGCATGGTCGCTATTGCCTCCGATAATTACCATAGTATTGGCTTTGGCGACAAAAGAAGTATACATGTCGTTGATTGTGGGTATCTTTGTAGGGGCTTTAATGTTCACAGGCTTTGATTTATTAGCTGCTATTGATACATTCTTTGCAATTATGTCCGATAAAGTTGGCGGAAATGTATATATTTTAGTATTTTTGGTCTTATTAGGTATTATTGTAGCAGCTATTGCTCGCTCTGGTGCTTCTCGTGCTTATGGTGAATGGGCAGCAAGTGTAATCAGAGGAAAACGCAGTTCCTTACTTGTTACTTCTATCTTAGGGGTAGTTATCTTTATCGATGACTATTTTAATTGTTTGACTGTAGGTACAGTTATGCGACCTGTTACTGATAAATTTAATGTAACTCGTGCAAAACTTGCTTATATCATTGATGCTACAGCAGCACCAATTTGTATTATCGCTCCAGTATCTAGCTGGGCAGCAGCCGTTAGTTCTTCACTTCCTGAAGACAGTGCTATTGATGGTTTTTCTTTATTCTTGCAGACAATTCCTTTTAATATGTATGCATGGTTTACTATTATCTTTATGTTGTTCTTAATTTGGACTGGTAAAGATTTTGCTGCTATGAAAACTTTAGAGAAAAAAAGTGGAGGCAAATTAGTAATTCCTGAAGAATATAAAGAAGAAAAAATGGAAGCAGTAGGTAATGGTAAAATCTTAGATTTATTATTACCACTTATCGTTTTAATCGGTGGTTGTATCTTCGGTATGCTTTATACTGGTGGTATTTTAGAAGGTGCTAGCGTATCTGATGCTTTTGCAAATTGCGAATCTGCTAGAGGTCTAGTAATTGGTTCCTTTATCGCTTTAGTATTTACATTCTTACTCTATGTACCACGTGGGGTGCTTCGCTTTGGTAAATTCTGTGAATGTTTCAACCAAGGTTTTAGAGCTATGACTCCAGCTATCTTCATTTTATGTCTTGCTTGGAGCTTATCTGGTGTTTGTGGTGAAGATTATTTGAATATCGGTGGTTATGTTGGCGGTATCGTATCCAATAATGCTACTGTAGGTATGTTCATGCCAGCAGTATTCTTCCTTGTAGCTATCGGTCTTGCTTTCGCTACTGGTACTTCTTGGGGTACATTCGGTATCTTGATTCCTATCGCTCTTGCTGTAGTATCTACTGATCCTCATCTTTTAGTAGTTACAGTAGCAGCAGTATTGGCTGGTGCTGTGGGTGGTGACCATGTATCACCAATATCTGATACAACTATCTTGGCTTCTGCGGGGGCTCAATGTAGTCATATTGACCATGTAAGTACACAGGTTCCATATGTAATCGTAGTAGCTACATGCTCTTTCTTAGGATATTTAGTAGCTGGTATTGCAGGCAGTGGTTGGAGCGGTGTAGTAGCTGGTTTTGTTTTATTAGCTATAGCTATGGCTTATATTTATAAAGTTTTAATGAAAGATTAAAATAAAAAGGTTCTGATAAAATTTTATCAGAACCTTTTTATAATACGAAATAAATTTGAATAAAGTAAAAGCACATAATAGTATAGAAAATGAATAATGCATTTTTATATTTTCTAATGTATAATATAAACTATGAGTTATAAAAAATATTATTATTAATATGAAAATGAATAAAAAAGGAGGTAATTTATGTTAAGAGAAAAAATTTATAAAATAGATTATTGTTCAGAAAAAATATTAGCATTATTATTAATAATATTTGAATACGTAGCTATTATAGTAGCAGAAAAAATATCATTAGTTATTCAAAATAATATACCATATATAATAGGTAGATTTTATATACCAGATATATATTTTTATTTAGTGATACCAGCTATTTATATATTTTTTATAGAACATACGAAGGTTAATGAACGATTTATTTTCTTTTGGGAAACTATGCAAAGAACATTTTATGCCGTATTATATAGTGAGATTTTTTGTATAATAGCACTGTATGTATTTAAAAGTAGTAATTATTTATCACGTTCATATATAGTAATATTTTTTATAGTGTCATTTTTAAGTTTATATTTATTTAGGCAATTATTAATAAAAACTTGTAATAGATTTAATATCTTAAAAACGCCTGTAATTTTTGTAGGAAATGGAAAGGCAACAGAAGATATTATATATTTTACAAATCATAATAATTGTTTTGGTATAAAAGTTGCTGATATTGTTGAGGAAATAGAAGATATAAGTCAATTAAGAAAAAATATCATTAGTAAAATAGAACAATTAAAAGTAAAGACAATTATTATAGCTATACCTAATTTAGAAAAAAATAAGTTATTAGATTTGGTAGAAGATATACAGCCATTAGTAAGAAACTTAATGTTTGTACCAAATACAATAGGTATTCCTGTGATTAATTTAGAAGTAAAAAAAATATATGAATCAAATATGCTTTTATTAAGTATACGTAATAATTTGGCAAAAAAGACAAATCGGAGAATAAAGCGTATATTTGATATTGTGTTTTCATTATTAACAATGGTAATAATTATACCAGTAAGTGTTATAGTCATTGTATTAATAATGATAGAATCGCCAGGGGCTGCACCTATCTTTAAGCATTATCGAGTTGGTAAAGGTGGAATATTATTTCCTTGCTATAAATTTCGTTCAATGGTTCCAAATGCAAAAGAGAAATTACAGGAGTATTTAAAAAATAATCCTGAAGCTAAAATTGAATGGGATAAGTATTTCAAGTTAAAAAATGATCCACGTATTACTAAAATAGGTAAGATTATTCGTAAGACGAGTATAGATGAATTGCCACAATTTATTAATGTATTAAAAGGTGAAATGAGCTGGGTGGGACCTAGACCAATAATAAAAGATGAAATACATTATTATGACAAGTATATAAAAGATTATTATGCCGTTTTACCAGGAATAACAGGAATGTGGCAGGCAAATGGTCGATCTGATACAGGATATAAAGAAAGAGTATCACTTGATGTATGGTATGTAAGAAATTGGAGTATTTGGATAGATATTGCACTTATTTGCAAAACTATAAAAGCAGTATTTTGTGGTAAAGGAGCATATTAATATGAATAATGAAGATATAATTGATTTAACTAAATTATTGGAGATAGTAAAAGAAAAAAAAATAGTAGTAATAGGTGTGATAGTATTTTGTTTAATAGTATCGATTATAGTATCATATATGATGCCTAAAGTTTATAAATCTACCGCATTGATAAGAGTAAAATTAACAAATGAATTATCTTTAAATAGTATACAACCCGAAACGTATATTACATTGATGAAATCTAGTAGAATTGCAGATAATATTATCAGTAAATTAGATAATAGCGACATAGAAAAATATAATCTATTGAAAGAGAAAATATCAACAATAGAATTTACAAATATAAAAAAAACAGATTTAATAACTATATCGACATTTGGTAATAGTCCAGAAGAGGCTCAATTTGTGACACAGACAGTAGTATCTAACTTAGGCGATGCTATACAAGAATTAAATGAAATGCAAAAAGGTGAATTAGCTATACAGATTATAGATAATGCTACATTACCAGATATTAATACACCAGATAAACCAAATAAGAAATTAATTATAGCTATTGGTCTAGTGATTGGTATAATGATAGGATTTGGATATAGTTTATATATTTATAGTTGCAGATATGGATTATAAATTAATTAATAAATAGAGGAATATAATAATGAAAATTGTTATTTTGGCAGGTGGTGGTGGTACTAGATTGTTTCCACTATCTAGAGATTGTTATCCTAAACAATTTTTGCATGTAATCGGAGATAAATCTTTACTTGCGCAAACTATAGAGCGATTTTTATGTTTAGTAGAAGCAAAAGATATTATTATAGTGACTAATGAACGTTATATTTTTCATGTGAAAGCAGAATTAAAAACTATAAATGCACAAGAAGCACATATTATCACTGAACCTACAGGAAAAAATACAGCTCCTGCTATTG